>Ga0207889_1000292_pt1 | contig 16226 bp, 12 predicted proteins | sample LinPmetageLP47_FD_184058 | JGI IMG/M metagenome (GOLD analysis project Ga0207889, IMG submission 184058) | Marine viral communities from the Pacific Ocean - LP-47 (SPAdes) | ecosystem: Environmental > Aquatic > Marine > Oceanic | place: Pacific Ocean | collected 2011-06-12 | reverse complement strand
AAGATTGTTTCCATCGGGGTCATGCCACTCGCCGCTGTCCAGAGTGATGCGGTCGCCAGCGCTGACATCTTGGAGGAGTAACTTGGGTCCTGGTTCTCTTTCGGGGGCATGATTGGCTTCGTCGTAAGGTTTTACGCTCCAATCAAAGCGAGCGGCGTAATGGGCCTGGAAGTCAGGGCGCCAACGATAGACTGCTGCCCAGTAGGGTGCCATATCCGTAGCGTATTCTCCGACTCGATCGATGGCGTCGTAATAGCGGTTCGGTTGCTTTGGATCGGCCTCCAGGCGCCCGCCCCAATTCGTCCAGGTCAGCGCGTCGCGCAGGTTCAGCCCGTTTGAGATGAGGCCCATGTAGGTGCTCGAGTCGCCGCCTTTGATGCCGTTTACTTTTCCTATTTTATAACTATAGGTGTCACCGCCCTTATAATCCGGATAGATATCGCCCAGGGCACCGTGCCCCCTGATGTTCTCTGCAATCCACTCGGAACCGGCCAGTGAGGTATCGCCACCACGGTACATGCCGCGCCCCCCTTGAGTGCGGGTTGCGTAGAACAAGTCGGGGAAACTAGATTTGATCCAGGCGGCGGTGGAGTCTTGTTCGCCGCTGGCCATAACCCGTATCTTGTCGACGAAAGCCTTGGAATCCTGCGGGCTGCGCAGCTTTCGGACTTTCCACAACGCTTGACCCAGGTCGGCGGGCCCGCCCCATATGGCGATCCATACTGGTCGATCGTCCGGTTTGTCTATGGTCCGGATAATCCATTCTGAACCCTCAGTGTCCTTGCCCTCGCCGATGCTTTCGTACGGCGGTATGTCCTCATCAGCCCTGGGCTGGCCGCTCTTGATAACGCTTCGCAAGCGGTCGGCGCTCGGATAATCCCTGTCGTGCAATAAGAGATTGGGCTGGACTGCGCCATAGGCATCCACAATTTTGTGGATGATCTCAGGCCGTACGACATGTCCGTGTTGCAGGCCTGATGAGGCGATGAGTCCCTCGATATCGAATGCATTGGCGTAGAGCATCAGCCGAATCATCGACTGGGAATCATCGGGCTCCCGCACGCCAGGGCTGATGCTGGTCATATCCGTCAAGACGACGAGGCGCGGTTTCGATTCCGTCCGGTCGGTTGCGTCCTCAATCGGTTCAGCGGCGTGGCGATCAGTAAGCAAATGCTCGGTTGCCCAACCCTGCTGCGCCCAGCTTAACCAGACGAGCATCCCCATGATACTGATTGAAAGTGGCCGGACTGATGGTCTTGATCGAAACATGAGGGCCTCGGCGAACTATGATTTTGGTACATACTGTAAAACTGATCGGTGACGACTCGATTGGCCGCACTCTGCGTACTGGTGCTTTAAAACCTCTTATAGCCGACATGATCCGCTTGCGAAACGCGACATCCGGCGAATACAAGCCGCGGCTGCCGTGTCATGATGCGTCCAGCGCTTGAAGTCCGCAGGCTCATGGCGGTTGAAAAAAGCCGGGCGTTGGATATCGTCGTGTTTGCGCCAGTGCGCGCCACGGCAATACAAACCCCTTAAGTCTGGCTGGATGCAAGCCTGCAGAACCGCGAGATGCACGCCTCCCAGAGCTTGTGCGCACTCAGCGCCGCGCTAATATGCTAGGTGTCGATAAGCGTACTTTACCTGTTTGTTGCTTGTATGAGCGTGTCGAAAAAAGTTACATAGCGCTATTTTCGTGCGCCAAATACATCAATAACCCGTTGTTTTTAAAAAGTCGGCTTGAGTCTTGCTTTGTGTGCAACGCAGAGGGTCTCCGGCGAGGCGAGAAAGAACGGGGTCCCAGATCAGCTACCGGCGGTGCAGCAGCTGCACTATATCTGTATCACTTGGCGAGGATAGCGGCCGTGTCAGCAAGGCAGAACACCACCGTGGCGCTTTCGGTCATCGTGCCGTTGCACAACGAAGAAGAAAACGCAGGGTTGCTGTACACCGCGCTTACTCGCGCCGTTGGAGCGATCACGGCTGAGTACGAACTGATTTTCGTTGATGATGGTAGCCGCGACAGTACCTTTCAGGTCGCGTCCGATCTGGCTGCCGGCGACCACCGCCTGCGAGTGATCAAACTGCGAAGAAACTACGGCCAGACGCCGGCAATGGTCGCAGGCATTGACCAGGCGCGCGGGGACTATCTGGTCACCATGGACGGCGATCTTCAAAACGATCCAGACGATATCAAGTCGCTGATCGACAAGCTTGATGAAGGCTATGACATCGTCGTTGGATGGCGCCACAAGCGCGAAGACCGCTGGCTCACTCGAAAGCTACCTTCGAAGATTGCCAACTGGCTGATCGGCAAGGTCACCGGGATACCGATCAAGGATAACGGTTGTTCGCTGAAGGCTTATCGACGGGATGTCATTCAGAACGTGCCGTTGTATTCGGATATGCACCGGTTTATTCCGGCGATGGCATCCGTGACCGGTGCGCGGGTGGCACAGATCAAGGTGCGTCACCACGCAAGGCGTTTTGGCGTATCGAAATACGGGCTTCTCAGGATATACAAAGTTCTGATCGACCTTTTCGTGGTCAAGACCGTAGCTTCCTTTGCGGAACGACCGCTGTTGTGGTTCAGCGCGTTGGCCTGGCCGTCCATGGCCATCAGCTTCTTCGCACTCGTCATCTGTATTCGTGATGCGTTTTCCGCATCCGGCTATTCGATGATCGAGGCTGGAGTCGCCCTGTTATTCGGATCTGTGGCGATTTTCGCCGTCCTCGGTGGAATCATGTGCGAAATGATCTACAGGACCGGAAATCTGAGGCTGCATGAGCTCGCCCTGATTACCGCAACGCAGCCGCGCGCCCGCGGACACGACCGTCGTAGGATTAGGAGTTGATTTGTCATGTCAATTGCCCTTGAGAACACTCAGCCCACGGGCCCACTCGATCGTGCCGGGTCGAACCGCCGTGTACCGGGAGATACCCATCACACGGGCGATGAAAGAAGAGCATTGGCGGCCGTGGATCTATCGGTCGTTATACCGGTCAGCGAACGATACGATGATGTCAGAGCCCTCTACAACGCCTATAAGGCGGATCTGGATCGAACCAACCGCTCCTACGAGATAATCTATGTTCTGGATGGCCAATATGCGGAAGTGCTGTCGACGCTCAAAGCACTACTCGACGAGGGTGAGCCGCTAAGGGTTATCCGCTTCGCGCGCTCGTTTGGCGAGGCCACCGCGCTCAGTGCCGGATTCGCCAATTCTGATGGCCCGTTGCTGCTGACATTGCCTGCCTATTACCAGGTTGAGCCCGGGTCTGTGACACGTGTTGTCGACGCGTTGGATCAGTACGATATGGTGGTAGGGCGGAGGAGCGCCCGAAAAGATTCTGGCTTCAACCAGTTGCAGACCCGCCTGTTTTATAGAGTGCAGAAGTTCATCACGGGCTTCGAATTGCACGACCTGGGTTGTGGCGTACGCGGCTTCAAACGCCAGATCATCGATGAAGTCTTCATCTACGGAGACCAGCATCGGTTCTTACCTATCATGGCCCAGCGCTGGGGTTTCAACGTCGGCGAGTTGGATCTCCCCCAGTCGTCGAAAGACCGCTATCGACGCGTGTACCGGCCGGGCGTGTATCTGCGGCGGCTGCTGGATTTGCTCACCGTCTTCTTTCTTGGAAAGTTCACGAAGAAACCACTGCGATTTTTTGGCCTCATCGGTGGCGGGATTGCATCTACCGGGGCATTAACCTTGCTGTGGCTAGTGGTCGACCGATTGCTTTTCGGTGAATCCTTAGGGGACCGGCCCGCCGTGCTGGCCGGCTCTCTGATGATTGTTCTCGGCATTCAGATTTTCGGGCTGGGCTTGATCGGCGAGTTGATTATCTTTACGCATGCAAGAGAGCTGAAGGAATACACGATAGAGGAAATCATCAACTAACAGCGTTGCTGGGCGCCTGCAATATGCGACCAGCGGTTTCAATTTGGCTCTCTTGGGGAATGCAGTGCAAGCCGTGAATTATTATCGCGTGCTCAAGACGTTCATGTGTCTGGCCATTGCCGGTGGCGCGTATGCCAGGCTTCATGGGTTGGGCGCTTGGCCGTGGGCGATAGACGAGTATCTTATCGGTCAGTCGGTTGAAAATATTATCCGACACGGCGTTCCCGCGTTTGATTGCGGTGGCTATTACGTGCGGGGAATTATCCTGCAGTACATGATCGTTCCGCTTCAGTGGGGGGGGATACAGCCCGAGTTGGCGGCGCGGTTGGTGCCAGTTGCTTTCAGCTTTGCCGTACTCGTAGCCGTGTATTTTCTGGGCAAGCGATTGTCGGGCACGACCGTAGCGTGTGTATGCGTCAGCCTGCTCAGCCTGTCGCTCTGGGAAATAGAGTTTGCGCGATTTGCGCGAATGTACATGCCTTTCCAGGCCATCTTTCTATGTTATCTCCTGGCACTACATCGCGTGGTTGTGGATCGTCATTCGAATGCCTTCGGCTGGTTGTGGGCGCTCTCAGTACTCGGTGTACTCACTTGGGCGGGCGGGCTGTTCTTGCTGGTGGTCAATTTTTTGCCACACGCCATCAAACGCGCACCGGGCGGGATAGGCCAGCTCGCAGTGAGCGGCGCACTGCTTGTGACGGGCTATACATATAGCGCGTGGAATTTCAGATTCATGGGGTCGGTGCCGCCATGGCCTACCGATGTACCGATAGACATCAGTGGCGAGCACGTGGTGTGGCCGCGCTTGCTTGCATCGACGTTATCGTCCCACCCGGCATGGATGGTCGGCGCGCTCTTAGTGCTCATAATCGGTCTGGGCGTGATAATCATGCTCATGCGCGCTCCCGGACTCGCTGTGCGCGAGCGGATTGGATGGAGCGCGCTAGTACTGCTGTCGTTTCTCAACGTTTTCGGGTGCGTCGTAGTCGGACTGGTACTCATGTGCCTGCTCGGGTGGATTGATATAAGGCGTGTGTCGAATCGATATGCCGGCGCCGCGACATCGCTGATCGGTACGAGCCTGGCATTCTGGTTCGCTTATGCATTGTTTACTCACGACTGGTATCGCTTGTTTCCGGGGTTCGGGCCTGGTGGTGAGCTGAGCAAGGTGGCTGTCGTGCTGTTCAAGTATCCGAACGTTTTTGATTCGGTACTTTTTCCATGGTTCGCAGCGGTACCGGCTCTCACCGGGTTTCTTGGAAGTCTGACTGGCCTCGCAGTTGTCCTGGGCGTTCTGGCACCAAGCGACGACCGGGTGCGTAGTCTCCGGCTAATGCTCGCAGTGTGCGTGATCATGGTCGCGCTAACCGCTGTGGTAGAGACGAAGTACCTCAGAACGCGGTACACCTTCTTTCTGCTACCGCTTTTGTATCTGCTGGCGATGACGGCTGTGCACGCACTCCTCATACGACCTATCCGAAGCTATCCCAGACGTGGTATCGCAATGGGTCTGACGGTTTTAGCGACCATGGGACTTACCGAGGACTTTAGCTGGGCGCATCTGACGCACGCCGATAGTGCGAGATGGAACTATCGGCTGCCATACGGCGAAGCGCTTACCGATCATTATTACCCGCGGCAGGATTTTCGTACGCCGGCCCAGTATGTCAACCGAGCAGCGCGTCCCGACGACAGGGTCATCACTACCAAGCTTGCCGTGGCCTACTATCTTGAGCGCACGGACTATGTCTACTGGAACTATCGATGGGGTGAGTTCGCTGGTCTGTCTTGCGAGGCGGGCAAACGAGAGCGGTGGACTGGCAGCCGTTTGCTTTACAGTCGAGAAGATCTGTTCGACGCCGTCGACAAATCAGGCGGAAACGTTTGGCTGGTAACGTTGGTGGGTGAGCACCTACCACCGATAGACGCATTAAGCACACGATATTCCGTGACGTTGGTGTTTGAAGGTCTGGCCGGCGCTGTCGGTGTGTACAAAATCAGCCGTCGTGATTGAGTGTCCGGCGGTTTTGCTGGCTCATGCCATCAGCGACGGTGGAGAGTTGCAGAGTTCAAGAAAGCCATACGCGCTCTTAGGGCCTGTTGCCGTTTTGTACGAGCGCCGCGTTGGCGTCCTCAAATCGTCTCAGGCAAGGCGCGATTCGCCGGTCGTGGCTGGCCGCGATCAAGACTTGTAACGCCGCATGAGGCGACTTGAGGTCCAACCCTTTGGGACAATGGCCCAACAAATTAGCGATATCCGGAATACAGCGTTGCAGCGCGCTTGCGTAGAATGACTACGCGGCACGCGCTGGCGCCTCGTCCTGCCGCAAAACGGCCTTTGGCGCGGTCTTGGACGAAACGGCAACAGGCCCTAATACCCGCCTATAAAATAAAAGAAACGGCTTGAGGTAGATTCATGCTTGGTTCAATCGCACGCATTGCTCAGCGCTATGTAATCGTCGGTCCACTCGCATCGCTTTATTACTATGTCAGATGCAGGGCAATGGTTGCCCCTGCTGCGCGTGTGCAGGTGACGAAACATATCCGATTCGGCAACGGATGCGTTGTCAAGCCGTACGCGGTCATCAAGACCCATACCGGCAATATCATCTTCGGGAATAACTGTGCGGTGAGTTGCTTCAATCACCTGACTGCTGGCGACAAGGATCTGGTTCTCGGTAATGATGTCCGGATCGGGCCCGGCGTGGTAATACTCGCGACGAGCCGGAACTTCAGCGACCGCAGCACGCGCATAACGGATCAGGGGAGTAGCCAGGAAGGGGTGACGATCGGCGACGATGTGCTGATTGGGGCAAACGCGGTAATCCTGGATGGCTGTCGTATTGGAACCGGGGCGGTAATCGGAGCCGGTTCAATAGTCAAGAGCGATGTGCCGGCGTATTCGATCGTAGCCGGTGTGCCCGCCAAAATTATCGGTGAGCGACGGTGACCGCTCATGACCACGCCGACCGCAACCACACAGAGGGCCGACCGGGGGCCAAGCGCTGGCTGAAAACTGGCCTGAAGCTCACCCTGTCCATAGGGCTGTTGGTGTTTCTAGTCACACGGCTGGACTTGTCGGGCGCGATAAGTCGCTGCATGGACGCGCACCTTGGGTTTTTGCTGCTGGCGCTTGCGCTGCTTTCGACTCAAGGACTGGTGAGTTCGATCAAGTGGCAGGTGATATTGAAGGCGGATGACTGTGTAGTGCCGTTACTGCACTTGTGGAAGACTTACCTGATCGGCATGTTCTTGAGTCTGCTGCTGCCGACAAGCTTCGGCGGTGATATCTACCGTGTTTACGCTGTTCGCCGAGGGGCGGCTGGGCTGGTCAAAGGCACGTCCTCCGTCCTGTTCGATCGTATCTCCGGGCTGGTGGCGCTGGCGACGTTGGCAATGATTGGCAGCCTATGCTTGCGGGACACCCGCTTTATCTGGCCGGTTCTCGCCGGCTACGTGGTATTCGTTACCGTCGGGTTGCTGCTAAGCACTGATCGCGCCCTGCGTTGGATGCAGCGCTGGCAGCACGGACGTCTGCGCTTCGGGGTAAAAGTAGTAGAGTCGTTCAACCGTTACCGCAAGGACCGGCGCCGTTTAGTGATTGTCGCGCTCATCAGTTTGTTGTTTCAGACCAGCGTGGTCGTGATCAATAAGTTGTACTCCGAGGCGTTGGATATTGACGTGTCATTCCTCCAGTTATTGATGATCGTACCGCTGGTTTACCTGACCGAGGCGTTGCCAATATCTATCAACGGCCTTGGGGTACGTGAAGGTGCATTCGTATTCTTCTTTTTGGCGATCGGCCAGACAGCTGAGGCTGGACTGGCGCTGGCGCTGTTTGTCGTGGTATTTCGCTACAGTACCGGCTTAATCGGAGGCGGCCTGCTCGCGTGGGATTGGCTGCGTGGCTGGCCAACTCCTTTCGAGGATGAAGGTGAGGGTGACGATGCGTCTAAGACATCTAATGTTCAGTAGCCGTCTCAAGCATGTGCCAGCCGCCACTGACCTGTTGCTACATTTTGGCTACTGGAGCACGACTGACCAAGCCCTCACGCTCTGCGGACGGCCTTTGGTGGCCTGTCGACGCTGGATCCGTACCGGTAGAGATTCGTAACGACAAAAAATAAAAAACCTAGGCCGAGCAAGAACTGAACGGATTGTTGATCTCCGGATAGTAGGAAGTGCTGACTTACGTTCGTTGCGGCGCTGGAGGAAAAGTAAGATCCGAGCCAGCGTGTGAGCATCTGGTTAAGGTAGTCGTTGTACATATACAACGCGAAGGCGGGCAGGGAATAGCCGATCAAAGCCGGAGCCGGGGTCAGCAAGTCGCGCGACTGGGCGCTGTGACATTGCGTGCATGCGTAGATTATTAATCGGGAAAATGCGCCGTAGAACGCCACTGCGATAAAAACGCTACTCAACGAAAGCTGACATAAAAAACGATGAATACTGTGCCCCGTGCCGGGGTCGGTTACGGTTGCCGTTGTGATGGTGTGCTGGTCGACCAGCAGTTCGCCCCAGTTGAGTGCTTCGCCGGCTCTCCAGAACAAAAAAACGGCGAGCAAGACATACAGCAGGGCGTAAGAGCGTTGATTTTTCGTGTACAGCCTTGTGCTGAAGCTACAACACGTCACGCATGCCAGAATATAAGCAGTGCATGTGCCGTAGGCTACCGCGCCGTGCGCTGTCAAGAAGTTTTGCTGATAAGACCACGGCCGGTTTGTTTCCAGCCAGAGCGAGAACGCGATCAAGCAAACTGGAAAGACTACTAGTGCGAAATAGAAAACGTGGGCCGGGACTGCTACGCGTAGACTTGAAGCGCTACTGTGGCTATTCACGACACCTGCCTCGCGATATACGGCGTTTGTTGTGTCCTGATGCATGAGCCTACCAGAGCTACAGTGCGCTGTGCGGCCCGGCGCCAGTCGGCGGTTTGATCGACAGCGGAACGTGCATAACATGACTTGTTTTACCGAGCGCACATACTATCTGGCTGCTCGGGCCTGTTGCCGGTACGTTCGAGCGACGCGTTGGGCCATCAAATCGGGTTCGGCGAGTTGCGAATGGTCGGTCGTGGCGAGTCGCGGCCGAGACACGTAACGCCGTCTCAGGCCTTTGCCAATTCTTCAGGGATGCTCAACCTTAGTGGATCAGGGCCCAAAATAGCGATATACGGCAATACAGCTTGCGACGTGCTTGCTTGGAATGAATACCTCGCACTTGCTGCGTATTTCCGTGCCGCCCCTGGCCATCTTTAGGCAGCTCGTGTCGCGGCTTCGCACGAGACGACATTGGGCTGTCGAGTGCGGCACCAGGCACCACCTATCAACCGTGGCCGTATGGTCACGGCGACGTTGACGCGTCGTGCGACGGCTTTTTATGGCCGCAAGACTATGCAACAGTGCATCAAGCGCGCTGTGTCGTTTTGATGGTGGAGTACGTATGCGTGCCGACACGTGTTTTGTTATCAGTGCCACATAGCTACGCTGGGCTTGCGAAAACTTCAAAACCGCTTTCCGCCGCGTTCCCGGCCGTGTCATGATCAGGAGCGCGCGTTTCGACAAACTACTGCCGGGGGCTTGAACACAGACATCCGGTCAATCGCAAGCACACAACCCGACGCTGCGATCATCGGCACTAACCGGTCTTAATCGCCGATGTCAGTGCGGGCCGTCCTGAGGGCTCAAAAGGAAAATGACATGGTGGAGACAAGACAGAAGCTGGCCCTGGTTACGGGGGCAACAGGCTTTACCGGCGGGCATCTGGCGCGCGTGTTGCTCGAGCGAGGCTGGAAAGTGCGTGTGTTAGCGCGACAGCACGAAGCGGGTAGGGCATTGGCTGCACTGGGTGCCGAGATTGTCGTCGGCGATATTACCGACCGGTCAGCAGTCGCCGCAGCGGTGGCCGGATGCACCCATGTCTTTCATATCGCCGCCTATTACCGTGGGTCCAGCCTCGACCCGGAGATATACCATGCGGTCAACGTCGAAGGCACAAGACATGTTCTCGAGGCCGCAGAGGCGGCCGGCGTCAAACGAGTAGTGCACTGCTCTACGGTTGGTGTGCACGGCGACGTTACGAATGTCCCAGCGAACGAGACCGCTCCATTCGCGCCCGGTGATATCTATCAGGAAACAAAACTGGAAGGCGAGCTGCTGGCAGCGAAAGCTTTTGCTGGTGGGCTGCCCGGTGCCATCGTCCGGCCGGCGGGAATATATGGGCCCGGAGATATGCGTTTTCTCAAGCTTTTTCGGACGATCCACAAGCGCCAGTTCCGAATGTTCGGCACGGGTGAGGTGCTCTATCATTTCACGTACGTAGCCGATCTGGTCGAGGGGATCCTGCTTGCGGGCACTGAGCCCAAAGCCCTTGGTGAGACCGTCATTATCGGCGGAGCCCACTACATTCCACTCAATGAGTTGGTGCGCCTGGTCGCCGATGCGGTTGGTGTTGCACCGCCACGTGGGCGGCTGCCGATTGCGCCCTTGCTGGCGGCGGCGCGAGTTTCCGAGGCCGTCTGCCGGCCACTCGGCTTGAATGCGCCCTTGCAAGTTCGCCAATGCGACTTCTTCCTCAAGGACCGAGCCTTCGATATATCCAAAGCGCGTCGGCTGCTTGGTTTCACGCCTTCGGTAGCTTTGGACGACGGGTTGCGCCGTACCGCCGAATGGTACTTTCAGGAGGGGCATTTGAAACGCAAGTGAGTGGGAGGTTCAAATCGAAACTCGATGAGGCGCGTACTGCAAAGCTGTGATCTATAGCTGAAAAAACCAGGCAGTACGTGCTGCTAGGCCTGCGCCTGTGGTCGAAAGCCCTTGTGGCGAGTCAGCGAGTCGAACAGACGGACGATATGGGATGCGCGTGCGCGGTGGTGATGCGGCTCGTGCGTGGAGCACGCCGATCATTCGGGGTGGCCTCGGAACGGCGCGGCCTGATCACGTGTTGGCCGACATCCGCCTGGCCGACCGAGCACTTCCCGGCTCTACAATTGCCGGATTGGACTATCGAGTTGAGCGCTGGGAGCAACCGTTTCCAGGCTTCGATACAGGCCAGTAGACTGGCGGACCCAGCGGAGGTACGGTACTTGCTCGACCTCCCGCTGTGCGGACAGTCCCGGCCACCGGAGCTGCTTCTTGTCGTCTCGTTACTGCGCTACCTGTTCTGCGGATGGCGAATGGTTGTCTGCGTATTCCGGCACCAGTTCCGCGAGGCGCGAGCGCACAGCCTGCTTCTGCTTCGACGCTTCATGGTCAGTCCAGTCCAATTCCTGGGCCATCGTGATAGCGCAGGCCTGCAGTGCCGACTCCGTCAATGTGCCACGCTCTGCCATGGCCGTGCGCCGCAGTACGACGTCCGCCAGGGATCTTGCCATTTCTTCGCGCACGGCATAGCGACAGCGCGCCGCGAGGATGGATTTTTCGTCTGACTGGCCGTTCCACATCGCGAGCACACGCTCATAGCGCGTCCCATATTCGGCAAGGCAGTCCACCGCGGCGCTGTCTGCATCGGGCCCGAGTCGACCTTCGATACGCTTGCGCAGCGCCGCACGGCCCGGGTAATTCCGGGCGCCGGAGAGCGGCGTGCTATGCGTAACGCAGCGCAGGCCGGATTTGCCCAGCTTGCGCACGGCTGCATCAATTGCTTTTTCTGCTACCTCACGCGCGCTGGTGAACTTGACTCCCGACACGCTGAGCAAGCCACCAATGCCGTCTTCGATTTTATGGTCGATGATCCGGCCTTCCCGTGCGCGTCGAATCTCCGGCCCCGTGAGTCCCGCGGCGGGCGTTAATCCGCCGTAGCAATAGACCACATCGGCCAAGGTGAGCTTGGCAGGCGGGTAGGCCTGGTTGACTTCGTTAATGAACGCTTCGACTTCGGCCGGCATGACCTGATAAGTATCGGGCTGGCCGTCGAACGGCAGGTGCGTCGTGCCGATGATGCTCAAGCCTCGCCAGGGTGTAATGAAATACAGGCGTTTACTCTGCCCAACGACCGCATCCGAGGAACGACGGCTTTCAACGCCCACCGCTCCCTGCGTCGGAAGCGCTCTGGTAATCACATTAAGCGCCCGAGCCAGCGGTATCCCCGTATGGTATCGCGGCCCAATATCCGCACCCAGGACATTGGCCAGCCACGGGCCGCTTGCGTTGATGACCAGCGTTGCGCGGATGGTCAGCTGCTCGCCGCTCAACAGGTCGCGCGCGCTGACGCCTTGCACGTGTGAGTCTTCGGTCAAAAGCCGGGTGGCCTCGACATAATTGGCGACGTCGGCTCCTGCTTGTGCGGCGTCCTGCACGCATTCCAGCACCACGCGCGCCGCATTCTGCATCTGTCCATCGGTCCAGCAGCAGCCGCCGGTGATACGCGTCGAATCGATTCCCGGGATACGCCGTTCGCATTCCGCACGCGAGACGATCCGGGCGGCGGGCACCAGCTGCTCTTCGGCCAGGCCTCGGTTGCGGTCAACCGAAAGCGCGTTATAAAGCTGCGTTGCCGACCATAGCGCTGCGCGGCCGCGTGTTCCGTGGCCGTAGGTCGGAATGAGTACGTCCAGTGGTCGTACCAGGTGAGGCGCGTTCTTCAGCCAATGGTTTCTTTCACGGATACATTCCCGAACCCTTCGCACGTCAAGATGCTGTAAATAGCGCAGACCGCCGTGTATCAGCTTGAGCGAGTTGTGCGACGTGGCCTGGCCGAAATCGCCACGCTCGATAAGCGCGACGCTCATCCCACGAAGCGCGGCATCCCTTGCAATACAGGCGCCGTAGATGCCGCCGCCTATGATCGCAATGTCGTAAGATCGAAGGCCCAGCGCGTCTATCGCTCTTTTCATGCTATTTCTTCACCACGATCAAGGCGCTGGAAATCACTTTTCAGCAAAGGCCAGAAAATGGTGGCCGGATCGCTCAACCCAGCTGTGGGGCAGCCGGTTGAAGGTGCCGACGAAGAGATCGTTATATAGTCGGGCCTTCCAGCCCTTGTGGACTTTCGTGGCTACCGGAAACCGCTCGCATATTATTTTCACCTTGGCGAAAGGCTTCAAGAGCGTCTGAAACTGCGCATACGTGTACTGATCGAAGATCGGCGCGTCCAGATGATCGATCTCGATCTTCATCAAACGCTGTGTCACGTTGAGCCAAGAGCGTCGATTGACCGTCATGAGGATCGCAGTGCCACCCGGCTTGAGCACGCGACGAATCTCTTCGACCATCGCCGACGGATTCGCTGTGAAGTGAAGCACGGTGTGGCAGTAGACCAGATCAAAGGCGTCGTCCTCGAAGCTCATCGATTCGCCGTTCATGACCTCGAAATGGCCGGCTAGTCCGCGCTGTTCAAAATTTGCCCGCGCCAGATCGATCGAATGCTCCGCCAGATCGATGCCGACAACATCCGCGCCGCCCTTGGCGAAGCGGGCCAGGTCGTTGCCCACACCACAGCCGACGTCAAGTACCCTTTGACCAGCATAGCCGTTGAAATCAACGCGCAGCGGCAGGTAGTGCAATTTCTCGAAACGATACGCCTCGATTTCCTCAAAGAATTCCGGAGTTCCGGCGGGGCTTCTGGCGACTTTCCAGTCATGGACGTGGTTGTTCCAGTACTCCCGGACTGCATCAAGCCTGTCCTTGGAATCCGCATTTCCGGGCACCGTCATTGTTCACCTCGAATGGTCGATTGTGCCAACGCGTCGGCCGCGCCGTCGGTTGACTCGTGTAGGGCTGTTGCGCCGCTGCCTGCGTTTTTATCAATCACCTGGCGGTAGAAGGCTGCTACGCGTGCCAGATAGTCGTCGTCTGAATAGTCGGCGGCGGCGCGCGCCCCTGCCGCTGCCGCCAGACTGGCGGCGTGGCTGGGATCGTCAAGCAGGCGCCGCATGCCTTCGCCGAGGCCTTCCTCGGTCGGTGCAACCAGCTCGGCGATGGTGTTATCCAGAACCTGGGTATGGGTTGCCAGATCCGTCGCGATAATCGGCTTGGCCGAGCGCAGATAGCCATAGATCTTGAGCGGCGTATTGGTGCCCCGACAGCGCGGCGAGATCAGAATATTCGCCGCTTCAAGAAGTTGCTGAATACTCGCCGGGTGTACTGACCCGACAAACGTGACGCGCTGCGCAATCCCCAACGCGTCGGCCATGTCACGGTATTTCTCCACCTGCGCGGGCGAGCCGCCCGCCAGAAGCAGATGCACTTGCGGGTAGTCATCGCACAGGGGCGCATACGCGCGCAGGAGCAGATCGATGCCCTGATACGTTTCGAGTGTGCCCGTATACAGGATGATCGTCTTGTCTTCGAGCTCGTATGACACGCGAGGCTTGCCGTCATCATCGCCGAACACCTGCGCGTCGTCTGCCGTGTTCTCGATCATCGCGTGCGGCTTGTCGTCACAATAGGGCACAGCCACGGTGGCCAGGTCTGGACAAATCGTGATGACCCCGTGACACGTTTCGAGCACGCGTCGTTCAAGCCAGCCGAATACAGCCCGGATCGGTTTCAGGTTGTATGAGCTGAAATTCGCCAACTGTTGCGGCAAGCTGCTGTGCATGTCGTACACGTGAAGCAGGTTGTATCGGCGTGCCAGCCGCACGCAGAAAAAAGCCGCCTCTTCATGGCTGTGCAACACATCGTAGGTATTGCGGCGCAGCATGCGGGTCGTGGTCAAATAGAGCGGGGCGTCCAGTACAAGCTTGCCGATCGACGGTCCAATCCGGACATCGCTTACGCCAGGCGGCCGCCAGCAACGTACGATGCGCAGGCCGGGCATCGCGATGTCCTCGCCGAACGGATAGGTTACGAGGTCGACCTTGTGTCCCTCGGCGATCAGTGCGCGTATACGGTGCAATACGCTGAATGGTGTGCCACGAGCCCTAAAAAAAGGCTGCGGCGCTACCATGAGGATTCGCAAACCCTTGGCATTAGTTTTCATTTTATTTCTTTGTGATGCCGCTACTGGGTAAAAGTTACCACATTCTTTAAAGCTATTTTCAAGCTCGGGTGTGACCGACGAGTTTTTCCATCAACTATCCAGCCTTGGGTGACGTGTTTGCCGAGACATTCTATGATCCGGCTGGCTTGGGCCAGGCGCCTCGCCCCGGTTAGCCGCTCGACATGCCATAGCGGGCGGGTCGGCGGTTTGTCGAGTTGTACCACCGGCGATTGTGGCAGTCGCTTGGCGATGGCTATCCGTTTAAGGCGTACATGACGGATAGGCGATCTCATATATTGGCAGGTTGATATCATGCCGGAGAAGTACCCAACCCGCTGGTCTTCCGGCTTCAGGTTGTCGAGAGTGTGAACTATGTCCGGTATTAGTTGTGATGCGACGCCCAGCTGGTCGCGGATCCTCCTTTTAGAGATCACTCAAACAATAGCGTATCAGGTGCCTCGTGGTGGCCCACGCGGCGGCTGCATATAACGGAAGACGTGATAAGCAGAGTGTCCGGATCGCGCATTTGCCGTGGTCACAGGCTGCGAAGCCGCAGCGAATCAGCAACGGGCAGGTGCCGCCTTGATTGGGCAGGGCGCTGTACATAGTTGATACGGCCAACCGCGTTGATGCCAGGCCGATAACCCCGCAAACTCGGTTCCAGTATTTGTAACATGCGTTTGGTAGCAGGGATCAGATGGCGGAGATCAGACACAACCTGGGGCGAGCCCGTCGGCTCGGATGGCTAGAGGCCAAACGCTGGCGTCAGCACGCTGCAGCAAGAATTCTGGGCGCTCGACAGAAACACGTTATGTTTGTGGCGGGTGTGCAGCGCTCCGGAACCAACATGGTGATGGATCTGTTGGAAGCCGATCTTGCGACCGAGGTATTCCACGAAACCGACCGTCGAGCGTTCGACAACTATGAGCTGCGCACGCCGACGTCGCTCAGGGCACTGGTTCGGCAAACGCCGGCGCCGCTCAGTGTTTTCAAGGCGCTGTGCGAATGCCAGGATGTCCGGTATCTGCTCGATCAATTTTCGGGTTCGCGATGTTTGTGGGTGTATCGGCATTACGAAGATGTCGCACGCTCGCATGCCCGGAAATGGGCCCAGATGCCGGATACTATACGTCGCCTGTGTGATAAACAGGGCGACATCGAAGGTTGGCGTGGACGTGGCATGTCGGACGCCACTCGCGCTGTGCTCAGAGCGCACTGGCACGAGGATCTCAACAATGAACCCGCTTGTGCTCCGTTCTGGTATTTCAGAAACCAACTCTACTTCGAGCAATGCCTGAGCGAAGATCCGCGCGTGCGATTGCTCGGCTACGAGGCGTTGCTCGAGCATCCGCATGACAATACCGAGGCGCTGTACGACTTCGCAGGACTGGATTATCT
>Ga0207889_1000264_pt1 | contig 18003 bp, 25 predicted proteins | sample LinPmetageLP47_FD_184058 | JGI IMG/M metagenome (GOLD analysis project Ga0207889, IMG submission 184058) | Marine viral communities from the Pacific Ocean - LP-47 (SPAdes) | ecosystem: Environmental > Aquatic > Marine > Oceanic | place: Pacific Ocean | collected 2011-06-12 | reverse complement strand
CATCGAGCCCTTCGCCTATCTCAAGGCAACCCTCACAGCGATCGCCAATGGTCACCCACAAAGCGGCATCGACGATCTGCTCCCGTGGAACTTCAAGACGTCAAGCTGACCCGACAGTGCCCTCCTGAGAACGCTTACTAAGCTCTCGCGGTCACCCAGCACGGTATCGCGAGAGATCAGGCGCAATTCCGCGACGCGCAGCGGGGATTTCGACTATCGCGCAATCACGGCGCAGTGGCATGCGGATCGTGCAGGACAGCGCCCGAAGCCAAGCAAGCTGGCGAATTATCCAGCCCTGCGCGATTATGTACAGGACCGTCTTTCCGGTCTCATCGCTACGCCGGGTGGCATCGCCTTCGATGGCCCTGTCGTGATATGGAAAGGATGGCGGGCCGTTCATCGGCAAAGCCGACGCTGGTCCTGTGCCTGGAGCCCGGAACAGATCGCGCAACGTCTGAAGATAGACTTCCCCGAGGATCCAACCATGCGTATCAGCCACGAGGCCATCTATCAGGCGCTCTATATTCAAGGACGGTGTGCCTTGAAGCGGGAGCTTTCGGCCTGTCTGCGCTCCGGTCGCGCACTACGGTTACCCCGCGAACGCGCCCGTGGTCGTGGCAGACCCTTCCTCACAGATGCGCTGATGATCAGCGACCGTCCGGCAGAGATTGGCGATAGGGCTGTGCCTGGCCATTGGGAGGGCGACCTCATTCTCGGTCTTGGAAGTTCCGCGATTGGAACACTGGTCGAGCGCACAACGCGCTTCACAATGCTTTTGCACCTGCCGCGCATGGAGGGCTATGGAAAGGGGGATGTGCCCAAGAATGGGCCAGCGCTGGCTGGCCATGGCGCTGAAGCTGTCCGCGATGCTATCGCAGGGACAATCATGGGACTTCCTGCGGCTCTTCGCCGTTCTCTGACTTGGGATCAGGGTGCGGAGATGGCCCAACATGCGCAGCTCCAAGTCGATACGGGTCTGGAAATCTATTTCTGCGACCCTCAAAGTCCCTGGCAGCGCGGGAGCAATGAAAACACCAATGGCTTGCTACGGCAATACTTTCCCAAAGGCACAGATCTCAGCCGGCACGGTGTCAATGAGTTGAGCGCAGTCGCACATGCTTTGAACACAAGACCCCGCAAAACCCTCGGCTGGCGCACACCTGCAGAGGCACTCGACCGGCTGCTCAAACAGCATATAATCGAAAGTGTTGCGACGACCGGTTGAATCCGCCCAATATCTGTCGATCAAATACACCGAAAGACTGGCTGACGCGGGCCTGGAACCCAGTGTGGGGACGGTAGGTGACAGCTATGACAACGCGCTGGCCGAGACAATGATTGGCCTGTTCAAAGCAGAGGTGATCCACAGATTGGGGCCGTGGAAGACTGCAGATGCTGTCGAATGGGAAACTCTCAAATGGGTCGATTGGTTCAACAACCGCCGCCTGCTTGAACCGATTGGATACATCACGCCAACTGAGGCAGAGGAGGCATACTATGCAAACATGAACGCTCTCGATAAAGTTGCTTGAGAAGAACTAAACAGTCTCCGGTAAAACCGGGGCGGTTCAGTATGCTGTCGCCTGTCGACTTCGAAAACAGACAGTTCAATGTGAACCAAGAAGGTGTCTAGGAAACTAGGGGCTATTCAGACAAACCTTTTAGGTTCGGCTCAATCATCTTGCGCCTCACTTGCCGGTCCAAGGTTTGAGCTTTCTGCCCAAAAAATCGTTGGCGACGGCCAACTCCCCAATCTTAGCGTGAAGGTCTTTGACCTGCTCCTCATCGATTTCCGGTGCCTTCCGTCCGCCACGCTCAAATACGCCCGATGCGCCTTCAAGTAATGCGCGCTTCCACTGATGGATCATCGTTGGGTGCACGCCAAACCGACTGGCCAACTCGCTGACCGTCTCTTCGCCTTTCAGCGCTTCCAGCGCGACCTTAGCCTTAAACTCTGGATGATGTTGCTTCCGTTTCGACATATCTGATCTCCTTCATGTTGAAGATCAGCAGACAACAAATAGCAGCTTACGTCAGTGTCCGAATTTCGGGGAGTAGCTCACCCCTGATGTCGGCTTGAAGCGGAACAAGAACGGTAAATGTTGAACCCTTACCAAGCTCGCTTTTGACGCTGATTGTACCATTCCTCCGATCAACCATGCGCTTGACGATCGACATACCCAGGCCCGTACCGCCGTACGTTCTCGCCGTCGCAGGCTCTGCTTGCTGGAATTCCTTAAATATCTTCTCATGGTTTTCGGGCGCGATGCCGATACCGGTATCAGTCACACGGATAGAAAGCTGACCATATGAATCTTCGTCGATACTCACAGTGATCGCGCCTGTTTCCGTAAATTTTACTGCATTACCGATCAGATTTTGCAGAATGGTCTTAAACGCGGCGCGATCGGCGAGATAGTTTTTTCCGTTAAGCCTGTCATCGACCGTCAGGTTCAACGACTTTGCATCGGCAATAGATTGGAATTCGCTCAAAACATCGCCAGCAAGCTCTCCGATCTCTGTTACTTCAGCTATGGTTTCAAAGTGCCCAGCATCGAGCTTTGCGAGATCTAGTACGTCATTTACGAAATCCAGCAGCCTATCCGCGGACCGATCAAGGATGGACATAAGGCTTTGCGACTGCGTTTCGGATTTTGCTGCCTGCAGAAGCTTAATAGATCCGACGATCCCTGTTAGCGGTGTTCTGATCTCATGACTGACATGCGCGACATAACCGCTGCGTGTTTCCATCATCTCCTGCAAATCCATCCGCAGCTTGTGTTCCTCCAACGTCGATGTCTTGGCAGCGATGAGATCGTCAACACACCGAGCTAGACATTCTAGGGTGCCAATTTCATTCGGCCTCCATTCTCGCGGGGTGTAAGACATACAGCAAATTGCACCGATCACCTTGCCTGCGACCGTGTGAACCGGGCTACCAAGATAGGCCCGCAGGTTATGCTGAAGGACAAATTCATTGTCGTGGGTGCGCGGATCTTTTAGCAAGTCCGGAATTGCCACAGTCTTCCGGTCGGCCTGGACATATTTGCAGATCGAACCTTCGACCGGCATCTCACATGTGTCCGGCTCATCGAAACACGAACCCAGATACGCTGATAGGTATTGAATACCTTCCTCTTTTTCCAAAACCGAAACGAAAGATATAGGTACATCAAGCGCTTGAGATGCGAGAGCTATGATGTTGTAGAGACTCTCGTCCATGCTGCCATGCAGCAATCCAAGAGCTTCAAACGAATACGTTCTAGCCATAGTGCTGCTCCCAATTCTCAACCAAGGATTAACTCGTTACGGGCTGCAACAAGGGCGGGGTGATTTGGACAAATTTAAGGCACGACATAAAGAAATAGCTAATAAATTAGGTGACCAAGCGTAATCCCCGCGGTTTTGTCTGACACGAGGAGCTAACGGATACCGGGATCGACAACCTCCGGCTTCACGATCCACGCCATCAACAGAGCCACGATGTGCAACAAGCCCTCCCATAGCAAGTTGCCTTATTTGGACCCATAGGTGCTGACGTCCGACACTAATAATTGATGAGTAATTTTGCCTCGTACCCACGTAGGTACGGTCGCGCGGCGACAAAATTTGACATTCCTTCCGGGGCGTTAAGCTCGGGGAAAAGCGACAGGATCTCGCTGCGCTGGTCAGACCGGATACCCGCCATTGAATGTTCGCCCGGCTGGAAGCTTTCGGTCCAAGTACCATCGGCAAGCACGATTTCGTGGTTGTCAAACAGTATGTGGATATAGCTCACCTTGTCCGGCGCGACAGTCTCGATGCCACCGAGCCCGACCAGATGTTTCGCTGCGACCAGCACTTCGCGTTCGCTGAACATGACTTCAGCCGTTTCTGAGGCGAGCAACATGCGGTGGTTTGGGCTGACCATCATATCGCGTTGCGGCACGCCGTCGCCAAAGGCACCGGCCTTGATCCGAACAGGGTTAAAGCCGGGAGTGCTTAGCAGATTGTCGCGATTGAGATTGCGGCGGCCAATCCAGCGGACCGGCTGCATGCCGTTATCGCGGGTGGCAACCAGATCGTCGATTTTGATCTGCTGTACGGGAATTTCGCCGCGCCGCGTGGCAATGGTGGTGCCGGGAGTAAAGCAAATTACAACTTCTTCGATTTCTGAATAGGTGGTGGTGCCGGTCACGTTTCCATCAGCATCGCGGAACTCGATGGTGCCGGATTCAGGCCCAGTTTTGGTCAGTGTATAAAGCGACCGGTCCAGCCCGCTTAGGTCTAAAACGTCAACATCGGTCCCGTCGGCATCTTCTCCACCCATTATGGTGTGGCTGCCGCCCGAGGTGAAGTTAAATAGGTCAGAACCTTGACCGCCTTCAGCGTTGTCATTGCCACCGCCAGAGGTGATGGTATCGCGCCCGTCGCCGCCTTCAATCTGATCGTCGCCTTCGCCGCCATCAAGACTGTCATCGCCGCCCTGACCAAAGATCGTGTCGTCGCCTTCGCCGCCCTGAATAGTATCATTGCCCGCTTCGATTGGGGTGACAACAGCGTCGTCGATGAGATCGCCCGACAGTGTAAAGCCTGACTGCGTCGATCTAGTTTCTAGCGTAAATTCGATAAACTCCCGATTTTCAAACTGGCCTGAAAACCACGCATCCTGATCGCTGGGATCGTTCGTTTCGGTCCCTGCGGCTGTGACGGTGCCGGCGGCGTTGGTAACGTTCAACGACGTATCATTGCTGGTGGCGAAGGAGGTGAAGCTGTTGGTGTCTAGCGTCACGGATTCTTGATCGCCTGGACTGTTGCGGTCAAGGTCGTTGAACGTCGCGGTGGAATTTAACGCGATAGGCTTTAGCGTCCCAGTTTCGATATAGTGTTGACGGTCGTAGAATTCGAGCCGGAAGGTAGCGGTTTCCCCAACATAGTCGCGGCTCCCTCTGCTGCCGGAGTTAAGCAAGACCTCGAACCCCGTGCCACCGGTAAGGTCTATGGGCATGTCCTCATTCGACGTACTGACCAGGACTAACCGGGCAAATACGCCGCCTCCATTATCCAATGTCGCAACGTTGTCGTAGTATACGCTGTCGCCATCGTCGGCAGAGTTGCCTGTCTCAAAAAGGCGGCTTGCGTAGGACAGAGTGATTGGCGATGCGTCATTACCCGGTGCTGTGCCTACACCTGCATCGCCGTACAGCAGATCATCCCCTGCGCCACCATCAATACGGTCGTCGCCGCCCTCGCCAGAGACACGGTCGTTACCGCTGTCAGCGGTTATCTGGTCATTGTCTGCTGTGCCTTGAAGGGTGTCTGCGCCATTCGTGCCGTTGATTGCTGCCATTGTTACCTACTCCGTCTAATACCGTGGAACTTTCAGTACTACAGTTTAAATAGCGTAAAAATGTGTCACGCTCAAATACGCATTCGAAGATGGAAAGTGTTACCTATGAGCTTCACATTTCCCCAGTCCAGCCACGGTAATTTGTGCTCACCGATGATTAAAGTTCTGCCTACTAGGTAGCGGGAAATGGAACGAACGATATTTTCGCACGGACAGATTATCGGCCTCTTTTCAAAGCAATAGGCGGGGGTGAAATGCTCAGATCTCTGCTGCAAACAAAATATGTTAGTTGGCACCGTCAAATCTGGAAGGTCAAGTTTGGCGTCAAGAGCGTATCAGAGGCAAAAGTGCCTAAAGGTCCTCGAGAGCGGGATGGCGAACCTCAGACGCTGTTGGCCAAACAGATGCCAGAGCTTGCGGGAATAAAGGAATTGTTTCCAAGAAGTGGTGTCACCTGCCGTTAAGCGCGATGTGGTCCCGCACCGGAGCTCCCTGATGGCGGGACTGAATACCTGGCGATCCGTTGCAATTCGATTCAGCCTGAGGCGTTCATGACGCCGATGTAGGAACCGATGCTCGGCGATGGTCCGGAACAGCCAGAGCGCGAGGATGCGAAGGTAGCAGACACTCGTATGCGGCTATTTAGTGCAACGAATGAGGTCGCAGCTCTTGCCATGATGTTCGCGTCAGGCGAAGCGACCTACATGACCGGCACAGAACTAACGATTGATGGCGGGATCTTCGCTGGTTCTGCTGCAATCGCCGGCAGCTGATCTCTAGGTGGGGCGAGCGTTTTTGGGCCAAGGTTTTGAGCTACAATTTAAACTGTCTCACCAATTCCCCACATCGTTGACCCTTTTGGCTCGGAGTAATCTGACTAGTAGCAAGGAAATGTGTAAGCTGGTGGGGCGCGATTTTCCAAAAAATGGGTCAATTTAGCGCAGAACTCAAAAGGTCACAGTTTAAAACTGAAACCACGAAAATTTAAGTATAGGTCCACCCTAGCCAAGACGCTTGACAGAAACGACATCACACCGAACAGTAATGATATCGCAGTTTTTCGCGATGGGTTCACCATTGCGCCTTGTTTCACGCGGTGTAGTTCTAGTTTTGCATGGAGTTTACAATGCACACGTCTTATCTCCCGAAATTTTTTCTAAATTCCAGCACTGCAGCAATGTTGTTGATGACTGGCGCGCATGTTGCCTATGCGGATGCAACCGCCCCCTGCAATGCTGGCACTGACCCAACGGCGCTTGAGTGTGGCGTGAATGCAAGCGCAATCGGCGTTGATGCTATGGCTGTCGGTACTGACGCTGTAGCAAACGGCAACTCGACAACAGCGGTTGGCGGCGAAAGTGCTGCGACTACGCCTGGTTCCACAGCACTAGGCTGGCAGGCGAGGGCACCCGGAGCAATGGGAACTGCTGTTGGTCATCAGACGACCGCCTCTGGCGCACAGAGCTTTGCCGGTGCAGAAGACGCTGTCGCGTCTGGCGTGAACGCTATTGCAATCGGTAACACCGCTGTCGCTTCCGGTGTTGACGGGGTTGCCATCGGTGGTAATCGTGATGGTGTAAGTGGACTTGCAACGACGGCAAGTGGCGCATCTAGTACCGCGATTGGCGGGCAATCTCAGGCGACCGACGCAGGTGCTACAGCGATTGGCTGGAAATCCGCCGCAACGGCAGAGCGTGCGCAGGCCTTTGGTCACCTCGCAAATGCAACCGCCGTTCGGTCCCTGGCGGTAGGTGAAGCTGCGTCGGCATCATCCGACAATGCGATTGCAATCGGTAATACTGCGGTTGCTTCGGGCCTTGATGCCGTGGCGATTGGTGGCAACCGCGATGGTGCAAGTGGTATCGTTACCACCGCTAGCGGCACCTCCAGTACGGCTGTAGGAGGGCAATCTCAGGCAACACAAGCTGGTACAACGGCGATAGGTTGGAAATCCGCCGCTACTGCGGAGCGTGCTCAAGCGTTTGGCCACCTTGCCAACGCAACCGGTATCCGGTCTTTGGCTGTAGGCGAAGCAGCCGTAGCAAGCGGGCTTGAATCTACCGCAATCGGTAACAAGTCAAGCGCTACGGGTGTTGATGCAACGTCTTTCGGCACAATGGCTGTATCGAACGGCAATTCTACGACGGCTATTGGTGGTGAATCCAACGCAAATGGTCTGGCCGCATCTGCAATTGGTTGGCAGGCACAAGCCACAGCGGAGCGTGCTCAAGCTTTTGGTCACATAGCAAATGCATCTGGCGTCCGATCCTTGGCAGTAGGGGAAGCTGCGGCCGCGAGCGGGCTTGAAACTATCGCTGTTGGTAACCAGTCTGTTGCCAGCGGTCAGGACGGTGTAGCCGTCGGCACAACTGCCATGGCGACCAACACCTCCACGACAGCCCTTGGCGGTGAATCTGTTGCCTCTGGTGTTGGTTCCACAGCTGTCGGTTGGCAGGCGACGGCCACGGCCGAACGAGCGCAGGCCTTCGGCCATTTAGCCCAAGCGACGGGCGTAAGGTCCACCGCTGTGGGCGAAGGTGCGATTGCATCGGGTGCTCAATCGCTGTCATTTGGTAATCTTGCTCTTGCATCGGGCGAAAATTCGATCGCAATAGGTAACGGAGCGCAGGCGACAGCTGACAACCAAGTTGCAATCGGCGATGCCGGATCGACAGTCAAGACAGCCGGCATCACATCTGCCGCCAGCCGCGCTGCACAATCCGGGGCGGTCCGCTTGGTTACGTCAGATGAGGATGGCAACTTAGCGACATCGACCACCCCGTTTGACCCGGCTGCTTTGAACACCGCATTGAGTATGGGGACCGTCATCAATAATAACACCGCCGCTATTTCACGAAATGCGCAAGGTATCGCGAACAACAAAGAAGGAATCGCGATGGCGATGGCACTTGATGCGCCCTATGTTCCTGCGGACAAGCAGTTTGCTGTTTCCGGTGGTATAGGTTCATTTGAAGGGAACCAAGCTGTGGCCATCTCCATGGGGTATCGGTTCAATGCCAACACCCAAATGGACGCGGGTATTACCTATGGCGCGTCGAATAAGCAAGTTGGCGGTCGAGTAGGTATCACATACGCATGGTAAAACGCATATCGTCATGCGTAATTACGGCACCGCAGAATTTTGCTGCGGTGCTTTTGCTTTGTGCTGCAACGGCATTTCCAGCCAGCGGCCAGCAGACAGAAACGGTCGAGCGTAGCTTTGCCGTCGCGCTGATCCGCGATGTGCTAGTGGCAGTAAACCAAGGTAATTGGACGGGTAACTACACCGTGCTGCGTGATTACGCCTCGCGTGACTTCTCTGCCGCGAATGATCCTACACGGCTGGCGGGTTTGTTTGCACCCGTGCGCGAAGCGGGGTTAGATATGTTACCTATCTTAGTGATGGAACCGGTTATCCTTAGTGCCCAGACGGCCCTAGGTGATACGCAGATGCGGCTTACCGGATACTTTCCTACCGAGCCGCAACATATCAGTTTTGATTTAGTGATGGCGCAAGAACGCCGCAGATGGGCTTTGCTCGACATTTCTGTTGGGCAATTTAAACCAATCGTAGCCCCTTCTGAAGCTGGGCCGGTCCCGCCAGAATAAGCCCTTTTCCTTACTGTTTCGGCGGGGAGCGGCGGCTGCCCTTCGCCGCGATAGTTGAACAGACTGCTTTCGGCCGAAGCCTAATATCAATTTTTTGCGCAAGCGGCGACTTTCGGCGTCGCCGCAGCACGCAATATTTGAGATTATTGATTACATACCAACCGTATGGTATGCCTAAAATATGCCAAGACCAACCAAACAAACCCCCGAGCGCGGCGATGCGCGCACACGCCTTCTGGAAGCCGCGCGCGACGTGATCCGCCGCAAGGGGTTCGCCGCAACCTCAGTCGATGATCTCTGCCAGGCGGCCGGTGTCACGAAGGGTGCGTTCTTCCATCACTTCAAGACGAAGGATGCGCTTGGCGTGGCGGCAGCAAATTTCTGGGCCGAGACAACCAGCGCACTCTTTGCCAGCGCTCCTTACCATGAGCCAGACGATCCGCTGGACCGGGTTCTGGCCTATCTCGATTTCCGCAAAGGGATCATCGGCGGCGAGACGTTTGAATACACTTGCCTCGTCGGCACCATGACGCAGGAGGTGCATGATAGCGCGCCCGCGATCCGGGATGCCTGCGCCGCCAGCATCTTCGGCCATGCCGCCACGCTGGAGGCCGACATCAAAGCGGCGCGCAAGCAGCGTAATATCGACGCTGACTGGACTGCCGAGAGCCTTGCCCGCCACACGCAGGCGGTCCTTCAGGGTGGGTTCATCCTCGCCAAAGCCACCGGAGACCCGGACCTCGCCCGTGAAAGCGTTGATCACCTCATCCGCTATGTGCGCGGCCTGTTCGGGGTGAGACCAAATACATCTGAAACCAGCTACAAGGAGAAATCAACATGACCAACCAGCAAATCACCGTGGAAACGACAGTTGTCGCCTCCGTTGAAGAGGTGTGGAGCGCCTACACTACCCCGGACGACATCATGCAGTGGAATTTCGCAAACGATGATTGGTGCTGCCCGCGCGCCGAAGTTGAACTGCGTCCCGGTGGCAAGCAGGTCGCCCGTATGGAGGCGAAGGACGGAAGCATGGGTTTCGACTTCGTGGGCACTTACGAAGAGATCGAGCTGCACAAGTCACTCATGCTGGCTCTTGACGACGGCCGTAAGTCCCGCACTACATTTATCGGAAGCGGTGGGAAGACCCATGTCGCGACCACCTTCGACGCCGAGGCGCAAACTCCGATCGAGATGCAGCGCGACGGGTGGCAGGCGATCTTGAACAATTTCAATATCTACGTCGAAAGGAAGCACGGCTGAATATAGATGAGGCCGCCCGGCCTAATAGCTGAGCTGCAAATCACGAAAACAATGGAGGAATTTTGGATGGAACATGCCTCAAAAGTGCGGACTTGCTTTTGGTTTGAGAAAGGCGGCCATGCTGCCGCGCAGGAATACGTAACGTTCATGCCAGACAGCAAAATCGAGGCCGTGCGCGAAAACGGCCAACCGGACGACCCGATGGTTGTCGAGTTCACGCTGGCAGGTGCGCCCATGATGATCTTAACCGCCGGACCGCATCACAAGCTGACGCCCGCCGCATCGATCTCTGTGCTGACAGAAGATCAGGATGAGACGGACCGGATCTGGGCCACGCTGACCGCGAAAGGCGGTGAGGCAGGACGGTGTGGTTGGATCGTGGACCGCTTTGGCGTGTCCTGGCAAATCGTGCCGAAGCGAATGCCGGACCTGCTGGCCAGCGAAGATCCGGGCGTGGTGAGCCGCGTGAGCGAGGCGATGATGCAGATGGAGAAGATCGACATTGCCGCCCTCGAAGCGGCTGCCGCGAAGGAGCCAACGCATGGGTGAGGCAACACAGATAAGATGTGCCTGTGGCCAGACCCACCTTGAAGTCGAAGGGAGGCCCATCGCAAGCGTCGAATGCTGCTGCAACTCCTGCCGCGAGGCGGCGGGGAGGATGCAGGGTCTTGAGGGCGCACCCCGGACGTTGACCGATCACGGCACGACTCCCTTCGTCATGTATCGCAAGGATCGCGTGCGTTTTCTTGTGGGGGCCGCTAACCTGGCCGGGTTCCGCCTGTCGCCCGAGGCCCCCAGCACGCGGGTGATCGCCACTTGCTGCAACACGCCCGTCTATCTGGAGTTCAAAGGCGGACACTGGCTGAGCCTCTACAGTGGACTCTGGCCGTCCGGCACAAATCCTGAGCCCACGATGCGCACGATGGCCTCGAATCTCCCGGAGGGTGCCACGCTGCCAGACGACATTCCCAACGCAAAGAAGCAGAGCCTTGGTTTCTTCGCCAAGCTATTCGGGGCTTGGGTCGCCATGGGTTTCCGCAACCCAAAGACGCCAAACACGAAAGAGATCAAAGTCTGACGCCGACAAGAAAATCGAGATTGAGAGCATCACGTCCAACGAGTGGACAAGGCGAAGTTCACAGCCATACGCGATGCGTTGCTTCCGGTGCTGCCGACCGAGGCCCCTGGTATGTCCGTCGCCGAGGCCAAGGCCACGCTGTTGCCAAACCTGTCACAGGAATTGTTTCCGGGCGGTGAGAAGGCCGGATGGTGGCTGAAGGCAGTGCAGCTCGACCTCGAAGCCAAAGGTGTGATCGAGCGCAACGGCAAGAGTCCGGTTCGGCTCTTCAGGACAGGGAAATCGACATAACACGATCGGCCGATGAACCCGGTCGATAGAGATGGCAGCGGCACCATAGCTGACATTTAAGCAATGTGCAGCATTCGTAAGTTAGGGCTCGAAGCCGACCTCGGATGCGTTGCAGCGTCCTGTGATATGCTGGCTCGGTCAACGTCGGGTTGTCGATGTGGGAGGGATTGGCGGATCGGAGGATCGGTCATGGAAACACAAAACTTACCTGCCATTCGCGCGCTTCGCCCCGCCTGAAACAAGGGCCGCATCGTCGGTCAGAAGCGCCCACTGAAACCCAAGCATGTGTGGGCTATCCGGGTCAGGCTTGAGCTTGCCGAGAACCATCGCGATCTCGCGCTGTTTAACTTTGCCATCGACAGCAAACTGAGCGGCTGCGATTTGGTCAAAATGGGAGTGGTCGATGTTATGGCGTCAGGCCAAATCAAGGAGCGAGCGTCAGTGCTCCAAAGCAAGACCCAGAAACCCGTGCGCTTCGAGATTTCCGAGGGAACCAGAGCCTCGCTCGCGAGGTGAATGGAACACCCGCTGATGGTTGGGTCAGAGTACCTATGGCCCGGGCGCTTTCACGAGCGGTTGCACATCTCTACCCGTCAGTATGCCCGCATTGTGCGGGAATGGGTTTCATCAATTGGTTTAGAAGTGACCGCTTATGGAACTCACTTAGTGCGGCGCACGAAGGTCACGCAGATATACAAAAAGACGGGCAACTTGCGCGCAGTTCAGCTTCTATTGGGTCACACCAAAATGGACAGTACGGTGCGCTATCTCGGCGTTGAGCTGGAAGGCGCCCTCGCAATCGCCGAACCCATCGAAATTTGATGTTCTGGACCGTTCGTCAAGAACGGCCCCCTCCCGAAATTGGAATGCCGATCAGATGCCGAGTTGCAACGTCACGAAACCGGCCATTCATGCAATTTGCAGCATTTCGGAGGCTCAATCGTCGGTCTGTTAGCCGAAGACGTCGTCAGCCCAAGAATATGATCTGTGGCATCGTCCAATCAGCAACTGGCAGGCTTGGCAGATTGCCAAAAAATTCGAACGTCTCAATCATCAAGATCGCCGTCATCCGGGGTGGTGCTCAGATAAATTTGGCCGACCTTCTTGACGAAGGGGATGCTCAGAAAGACGACGACGCCTGCCGCAACCAATAGCCTGTTGAGCAGGCTGACCGGCATCGGATCAGCGTCATCTGCATACAGATATATGACCACAGTAATCACGATGAACCAGATGCATAATAATTGAAGTTTGCTCAGAATGTTTCGCCTTGAAATTTCTGACATGTAACCTCCCCAACATACCGCTCATCACGCAACCTCTATCCAAGTGTCGCCATACTCCGCAAGCCAAATGGGCCGCGGCAGGTGCCCCTAAAACCCATCTTGCTACATAAGCTATAACCTCGCCCCAAGATTGATGAACGTCTGCAAACTTAGTTTGCCAGGAAACTCTTCGTACCTGCAGCGAAGGTCCGATTTCCGCCCGAAGGTGTCAGTCGATACGAACGGCCCAAAGCTGCCCTTCATGCAAGTCATAGCGAAGGTCGGCTTGGAGCCCAAGCTGCCAATTTTCTATAAAACTCAGAAAGCCCGCTTCAACGCCTTTTCTATTCAACACCCCAAATCTTTCTTAGATCTCGCTTGAGCGTCGTAAGTTCCAATTGACTAAGGTATGCTTGGGCCGCAGCCTGGTCGTTGCCGTTTTTTTTTAGTGCGGACCGCCATACCCGAAGTGCAGATCGGGACGACCAGGGAAGCGCAGCTTGTCTAAGCCATTCACGTAAATCCACCGGCAGTCGGTCATACGCTGCCATCGGATTTCCTTCACTTGTCGAGCGGGGCAAACTTGTTCGCGCATTGCTCTTACGACGGGTCATAACATCTTTTTGCATTATTTAGACGATCACGCAGGATTAGTTGCGTGTCTCCAAGTCGGAAACGGGTCTGACAGGTCTGTCCAGGCGTCAGGGGTGAATTCCTGCGCGTCGTCAGCAAGGGCCGCATCCAGCGCTGTCGTGATGCTCTCCTTGTCCACTCCCGCGCCGATGAATACCAGTTCTTGACGTCGATCGCCAAAAGGCTCCTGCCAGTGATGTTTAAGGTATTCGACCGCTTGTGGGCTTGTCGGCCGGCGGTCCTTGGGAACGGTTGCCCACCAGATGCCCATCGGTTTGATACTGCTTAATGCGCCTGCAAGGGAAAACTCTGCCAATCAATCGGGACGCGTCGCAATCCAAAAGTGGCCCTTGGCGCGGATAACGCCTGGCAACGAGCCGTTCAGGACGTCGTATATTTTTTGCGGATCAAAGGGTCGTCGTGCGCGATACACAAACGATGAAATTCCGAATTCTTCGGTTTCAGGAATGTGATCCGCGAACCCGTACAGCTCTTTTGCCCAAAGCGGGTTCTCATGCGCAGAGGCGAAGTCGAACAGGCCCGTGTTAAAAACACGATCATGCGGAACCCTGCCATAATCAGCCTCAATAATCTGCGCATCGGGGTTCAGCGCCACAACGATCATGCGCGCCGCTTCGACACTGGCAGGTCGACCAGCGTACGGTCATCTCTTTCTCCCATCACCTCACCACGATCGCGAAGAAAATCGTGGCTTGCGTAGTCCTTCAGAAGATTGACCGTGTCGACAACGGTTACCATCGTGTCCAATCGCGCCACATCTGACAGGCTCACCCCATCCTCATCACGAAAATCGAATGTCGCGGCTACAGGCAGAGGTTCAGAAATACCCGTGGATTCAATGAGGAGGTAATCAGAGCGCCCTTCTGCCGCGAGGCGGCCAACTTCTTGCAGTAGGTCATCACGAAGCGTGCAACAAATGCACCCGTTGGTCAGTTCGACCAACGCGTCTTCTGTGTGACTCAAGTTAGCGCCACCGTCGCGAATGGTGTCGGCGTCAATGTTGACCTCCGACATATCATTTACAATTACGGCAGCACGGTACCCGTCACGGTTTTGTAGAACTTCATTCAGAAGCGTCGTTTTGCCAGCCCCCAAAAAGCCCGAAAGGACAGTAACAGGATGGCGCGTGTCTGTGGTTACCGATGGGGTATTCATTCTGGTTTGGCCTTTGGGCTGAGGTGTTCCGGGATGGATCAGTACGCCTGCCAGATGTCGCAAGCGTACCGCGTTGATGTGTGAGTTAGTGCGCGATCATGCTTTGCGCGATATCAGCACCGCTCATATTTGCTGGAAAATATGTGGGCCAATTGGTAACTTCCGTCAGCAGTTCCGCGCGGTCATTGCCCCAGTACAGGTGGTAGTGGTCCGACTTGGTCGGCACGATTATGTGATCGCTGAACTGGATGAACTGCGGCGCGGCCTCGTCGCCACCCGACTTTTCATAGATGTAACGTACACTTTGGTTGCCGGACTCGTAGGTCAAAATTTCGTAGCCGTCGTTTTCGTATTGCCCTTGAACGGGCTGGCCATCCCGAAAGAACGTCACACTGGACCCGACAATGAGAATGCGCTCCACATCTGTGGTATAGCCTGTGTTGTAGTACGAGCGATATTCTTCGACGGTTTTGTCGCCGTCTTCGGCCTTATGCGCAAGCACGGCGTCCAAAGTCCCATCTTGCAGGAACGGATAGATCGACTGCCAATCGTTCTCCCAATCTGACAGGTCACGGGCCTGCACGTCTGCAGCATTTACCAACGACGGTTCATGGTCGTGATTTGCGTGGCTTTGGGCGTGCGTTGTCGCGGAAGTTGATGTTTGGGCAAGGGCCTGCGTTGCAAATGTGGCAAACGCACCGATGGCGATGACGGCTGCTCGTTTTGTGGTGAATTTTAGCAAAAGATTTCTCCGGTTAAATAATGATTCGCTACGTTATAACATAACATATAATTGCTTATAAGCGCTTTACGATTTTGGCAAGCGCTCGAGCTGATAGATTGAGGTGAAACAAGGGTAGATAGCCGGAAGTGGTCATTTGGATTGGAAGAGTAAATGTCAGCAAAGTCCGCACACTGTGAATTTGCCCGTAATCGGATTTTGCGCATGCGGCGAAAGGTTGGTCTGCCTGTCCGCAGTGCGGCATGATCGTCGATGAGCGAACGACAGCTTAGGGCCGTCACCTGCCAAGCAGCGATGCTGCAACTGCGAATAGCTTTAAGCTCGGCACGGTCACTAAGTGCTCGTAGCTGCCGTTCGCGGCTTATGCCCATGATCTATGCTGATCAAGGGCCGCCTCTTCTGTAGTTGTATTCGCGCTTTGCACCTGCAGTGAAGGTCCGCTTTCCGCCAATTCTGTGGAAAAACAGCGTGTTGCAGGCGCAGAAAAGCCGGGCTTCAAACCGAGCGCGAGCGCCTTTCTCATCAGGCTTTGCTCATTTGCTGCGGTGCAGGAAAGATCTTGGCCAGTTTACGGAGGTTTTGGGCGGTTGCAGCGAGCAGGAATTCGTCATTTACACCGCATGGTCCACGAAATCGGAGCCGCCCCAGACCAAGAATGCGTTTGAGGTGCGCAAAGAGCATCTCAACCTTCTTTCGCAACCGCATTGAGATTGCATATTGTTTGGTCTTGGAAATGTCGCGTGCAACCTGGCGAGCATCTTCATGTTCTTCGCGGGTGATTTTTCGCGCATCGGCTTTGGGGCAGCATTTCATTTTTGATGGACAGGCTTGGCAGGTGTGTTTTAGCGCCTGATACTTGGCGACGCCCTTGCCGCTGGGGTCTCGGTTTGGATCGGAGTAATTCCGTCGGAACTGCTTCAGTGGCTCACCCTCTGGGCAAATGTATTGGTTGTTCTCGGCGTCCCATTCGAAGTCAGCGCGGCTCCATGTGCCGTCGGTGCGACCCGCTTTAGGATGTGCGGTGCGATCTTGCGGTCGACAAGCCAGCCGAGCATCGGGCCTGACCCATAGGCGGTGTCTGCGATGATCCGTTCGGGGTGCAAGTCGAACCTGCCTTTAACCCGATCCAGCATTGAACGCACAGACCCAACTTCTGCTTGCCGGATTGACCGTGTCGCCTCCACATCTACGATCACGGCGTGGTCGGTATCCATCAGGTAATTCGTCGAATAAGCAAAGAACGCTGGGCCTTTGCGCGTAGCAGTCCACTGGCTTACAGGGTCAGAGTGGGATGTAAACTTAGGTTCCATCTCGGATGCTGCGCCGAAGGCGGCATTATCAAGAACGTCGAGATACTCTCGCACCGCACGCGGAGCATCCTGTGCGTAATTGCTGATAAGTCCCAATCTTTCTTCGGTGTTGAGTTCTGTTTGTTGGCGTCGGCCTCAATCAAACTGGCGTCTACCGCAAATCTTTGGCCACTCACGAGACCGTCTGCCATACAGCGCGCCACGGTCGTCTCGAACTAGTGGCGGAACAGATCACTGTCGCGGAAACGCCCATGTCGGTTCTTCAAAAGGTCGAATGGTTCGGCACTGGGTCCGCAAGATCAAGGCCGCAGAACCAGTGATAGGCGAGGTTCAGATAAACCTCCTCGCAGAGCCTGCGTTCAGAACGGATACCAAGGCAATATCCAACCAACAGCATACGGATCAGCAGCTCTGGATCGATTGAGGGACGGCCAGTGTGGCTTTAAGATTCTGCAAGTTGTAGACGGGTGCCACTTAGATCCACAAATCGGTCAATCGACCGCAGCAAGTGGTCTTGAGGCACATGATCGTCGATGGAAAACTCATAAAAAAGCGCGCCTTGCGCCTCTTGCTTTGGTCCCAACGCCGTCAATCCCCTTGCATTCACAAACAAATTGAATCAGTGGCAGACCCCAAAATCAAGAAGAGTTTTTCCAACAGAATTCGCCCCCTTTTCCATGAAGGTCGCGGCTTCGGGCTGAAGAAGATTGGCCGTAGACGCATTCCGCCTGGATTCTACGGCTGGATTCCAATAAAAATAAGGAAATCACCATATCATTGTAGCCTAATTCCAAAAAGTCCCGGGCGACCTCGAAGCTCCCAATCATTGAAATGACGCTCGGAGCGCCCTAGACCTGTCTCACCGCTATTCGGCCGCGCCTTCCAGGAAATTAAACTCCTGCCATGCGGCAGTGCCAGCTATGCCATGTCGCATACGAACGCCGGTACAGTCAGTCATGCTGTAAAGAACTGTAGCAAATGTGCTGGACCCCCCGTGGGTTTTGGCGCGCATCCGGATGGGCGTCTCTGGGTCGTCGAATAATGCCTGAACTTCATCTGCGGTCGTTAATACTTCCTGCCGGGCCGCTAACCAACTCAGGCGCAAGGCCGAACTTTTCGTGAACCCACTCGCTCCAAGCCGTGCCAACGCAGCCGCATCAATGTCCGAACTGATAAGGGGCGGTTCAGCGCCGGCGATGAGATCTGCATCGGAAATGAACGGCTCACCGATCTGAAAATAGAAGGGCAGCATCCAATCTGCAGATCCGGCACTGCTTGAAGCGGCCAAGGCCTACTTCGCCGCGGCTGGA
>Ga0207889_1000263_pt1 | contig 18021 bp, 13 predicted proteins | sample LinPmetageLP47_FD_184058 | JGI IMG/M metagenome (GOLD analysis project Ga0207889, IMG submission 184058) | Marine viral communities from the Pacific Ocean - LP-47 (SPAdes) | ecosystem: Environmental > Aquatic > Marine > Oceanic | place: Pacific Ocean | collected 2011-06-12 | reverse complement strand
TGCGAACTCCGAACACCTGCCGGTCTTTTCGATCGGCGGCGCCCCGCCGCTATTTGCGACACAAAACCGTTTCCGGCTCCACCATTCACTGGCAGACGGCGACTTCGACAATATGCTTTTGAGCATGGCGCCGTTTACCGCAACCGCGGTGCATATCGACTCGACCAACGCGGTCGAGGAGATTGATCGTGCCCTGCACCTGTGCCTACGCAAGCAGCGTCCGGTTCACGTTCAGGTCCCATCGGATGTGTCGCATCTGCGGATCGAGGCGCCGGACACGCCGTTTGACGTGCGCATGCCGCCCAGCGACCCCGAACGTCTCGAGGCCGCACTCGCCCACGTTCAGACCAAACTCGCGTCGGCCACTCGGCCCGCGATCCTCACCGATATGGACGCCGACCGCCACGGATTAACCGATGGCCTGCGCGCACTCGCCCATCGCGGCGGCATTCCCTACGCACAGATGCCGACAGGCAAGGCGCTGCTCGACGAGAACGATCCCTTGTTCCTGGGCACGTATGCAGGTGCGGCGTCATCCGCCGAAGTACGCGAGCGCATCGAGTCGGCAGACTTTCTCGTCACCACGTCGCCGCGCTTCATTGAAAGCAATTCGGGCAACTTCACCGCACGGCTGCCGTTCGAGTCGGTCGTGGACGTGCGCAACCATCGCGTGACGGTCGGCCCGGCCTACTACGAGGGCGTGGTGGGCTCCGAACTGCTCGACCGTCTCGTGGACGCCATCCCCGAGCGCAGGGTCGTAGACACCGTTGCCGATGCGACAAAGCCCGCCTCGGTCGAGCAGCACACGGGCAACACCAGCGACGCGCTGACCCACGCGCGGCTATGGCCGCGAATCGCTCAGTTCGTGCGCCCCGGCGACGTCGTGATCGCCGAAGCCGGGACGTCGAATATCGGACTCTCCGCCCAGCGATTGCCCGCGGACACGGCGTTCGTGGCATCGAACATCTGGGGCGCGATCGGCTACACGCTCCCCGCCCTGTTCGGCAGCCTGCTCGCCGCTCCCGAGCGCCGACACCTGCTGTTCATAGGCGACGGCTCGTTCCAACTCACCGCTCAGGAGTTGTCGTCAATCCTGCGCTATGACCAGCGGCCGATCATCGTACTGATCGACAATGCCGGCTACACCATCGAACGCTACATACTGGGCATGGACCGCACCTACAACGATATTGCCGCCTGGGACTACGCACGCCTGCCGCAGATATTCAAATCGGACGCGAGTATGCAGTCGTATCACGCCTCCACCCACGGCGAACTCGAAGACGCGCTCACCCGTATCGAGTCGTCCGACAAAGGCGCTTTTCTGATCTTGACGCTAGACCCGAAGGATGCCCCGGCAGGCTTGAAGACCTTCGGGCCGGCGGTCGCGGACTTCGACTACGGCCCCACGGGCCCACGCAATCCGTGACAGGCCAGGCGCACTGAAAGATCGGCGCGGGTCTTGCGTCTTGCCTTCGGTGATACCACCCGTTGGTTACCCAGCAAGCGTGCTAACAACCCCCTCAGACCGCCGGCCCCCAATCGGGCGTCGCCAGCGCAGAAGCACAAATTGTGTTCAACGGGCACTACATGACCCAGAAAGGTTGACCACCAATGTTCGAAACGAGCGGCTGAAAATACAACGCCATAGTCCAGTCGAACCACAACTCACCGCAGCATGGGCGAACAATCTCACCGCGTTCCAGTGTCGACAGCCATCGAGGTGGCTGACCAACCCGCGCGTTGTCGTAGACATACGTCACGGCGGCGAGGTTAGCGGCCTCGATAAGCGCGGAGTCAGCTCTTGCGACGCGCGCACTATATAAGGCGTGACCCGAATTTCTTCGTTCCCACGGACGGCGAGAAGCGCGAACGGTTCAGGTCGCCGTTTAACGCATCGAGGTTTGCGACATCCGCGAGGGTTGGCTGGCGATTTCCTCGATCAACGAGCCAATCGAACGACTGTTGGGTCGCCACTGACGTCAGGGCTGCAAATCGCTTTAAGACTCAATAAGACTCAATCGGCTTAACGGAGCCAGTTCAGCCTTGCCCGGATTGTCCTTCCGTATACTTAGCCGGTGTCTCGTTCCAACGACCCAGCCATGAAGCAAAGTATTGACCGTATTCTGACCACCCACACGGGCAGCCTGCCGCGGCCGCGGAGTCTGTCGCAGCTGCTGGTGCAGCGAGAAAAACGCGCGCCATTCGATGCCGCCACGCTCGAGCGCGAGATCGCGGCCGGTATCGCCGCCGCCGTGAAGGGCCAGATCGATGCGGGGCTGGATATCGTCAACGACGGCGAAGCGCCGCGCGTTGGTTTTTCTACCTACATCATCGAACGCATGACCGGCTTCGGCGGCGAGCAACGTCGCAAGGTCGCGCTCGACATGCAGCGTTTCCCCGGCTACGCCGAGCATATGGCGCGCCAGATTGGGGTAGCGGATGATCTCGCCCGGGTCTGGGATACCGCCGAGGCCCAGGACGCGGTTTATTACGAAGATTCGCTATCCGGCGTAACGGCCGAACTCGATGCCTTTGAAACCTGCCTGGCCACGCACCCCGCGCCGGCTGAGACCTTCATCACCGCTGCCTCACCCGGCGTCGTCACCACCACGATGCTGCGGGCCGAAAACAACCCGGCCTACGCCACTGACCGTGAGTACGTGCTGGCGGTGGCAACACAGATGAAAAAAGAATACGACGCCATCATCGCGCGTGGACACCTCCTGCAACTCGATGCGCCGGACCTGGCGATGGAACGCGTCATCATGTACGGCGATGCGCCGCTCGGCGATTTTCTTGACCGCGTGTCCCTGCATATCGAAGCAATCAATCTGGCGCTGGCCGATATTCCGCCGGAAAAAGTTCGCCTGCATGTCTGCTGGGGTAACTGGCAGGGCCCGCATCAGGACGATGTCCCCGTCGCCGAACTGCTGCCGATTCTCTACCAGGCCAGGGTAGGCGCGCTCAGCATTCCACTGGGCAACCCGCGCCACGAGCACGAAACCGTCGCCTTCAAGCACAACCCGCTGCCCGAGCACATGTTGCTGCTGCCGGGCGTGATCGACGTGACCACCAACTACCTCGAACACCCGGAAGTCGTCGCCAACCGAATCTGTGCGTCAGTCGAAGCCGTGGGCGACCGCGAACGTGTCATCGCAGGCACCGACTGTGGCTTTGGCACCTTTGCCAGCTATGAATTCGTGGCACCCGACGTTGCCTGGGCCAAGCTCGGCTCGCTAGCCGAAGGTGCAGCGACTGCCTCGAAACGCTTGTGGGGGTAGGCGCCCCATGGCGTTAGATCACGACCGGGAACCAGCTTGCAGCATCCGGGGGCACGTCTTGCGTTTTGCTTCCGCGCAGTCAAGAACCGCTGCCGGCGGCCGCAGGCAAAAGGCAACACCTGGCCCATTGGTTCTGATTTAAGTGCTAGCCGCACGTGAGCTTTTAGCTCAGTGGAAGCAGGCTTTAAATAACGCTTGAAGTTTGTCCGCCCCCATCTGCTCCATGAGTTCGATGTTGCGCGCGGGGATCTGATCTACGTCCGGATAGCTGTCGATCGCCCGCTCGAGTCTGTCCTCGCGCAAGATGTGCAGGAGCGGATAGGGGCTACGGTTGGTGTAGTTTTCAGCATCGCCTGGCTCGGTCCCGCCAAACTGGTAGTCGGGGTGAAAACTTGCGATCTGAAAGACTCCCTCAAACCCCAGGTCCTCAAGCATCGCATCGGCCAGATCCAAACACTGGTTGTAATCGCTAAAGTCGGTGAGCACCTGAGGGTGGATCAGCAGCGTGGTTTCAACCTGTGGATCAGCCTCGAGCCGCTGAAGCTCACCCTGCAAATCCAGCAGCAGCGCTTCCTCGGTGGTCGCTGCGCTAGCCATAAAGCGCACGCGGTTGGATGCCAGCTCACGCTTGGCAAAGGGACAGAGGTTTAAACCGACGACCACTTGGTTCAGCCAGCTCTTGATCGCGTCAGTCACTGCGTGACCGCCAGGCTTTTGGTCGGCTGGTTGATCGGCGTTCATGGTGCGTCCTGAAATGTCGCCAAGTACAGATCCTCAACCTCAGTGCGCGCCCACGGCGTTCGACGCAAAAACTTAAGAGAGGATTTGATCGAGGGGGCGATTTTGAAACAGTTGATATTGATCATCTGGGCGAGTTTCTGCCAGCCGTAGTACGCCTGAACCCGGGTGGCGATCTGTTCAAGCGTAATCCCGTGCAGCGGGTTGCCGGGCTGGATCATACAGCGGCTCGCTTAACACGATTCACGCCGGTAAAGCTCAGTGCAAAAGGTGAGCGTCTGATCATCGAACACCGCCTGGGCCGGCTGCCGCACTCAAACGGACACATACAGTACTATTCTCATCATCGTTTACAGTCAGGTTGGCCAGTCAAATATCTAGAGCCCTGTGCCTGAAGCGAAGCTTCCGCTGTAAGGAATGAACGGCTTTTAGCACAACGGCTAAAGCATAAAACGCGCATCTGTGATTGTTCTACGGACGGACCGGCCCGGTGTTTTTCTCTAGGAAGTGTAGAAAAATCACGCATTGAAGCTAGCTGAGCGGCATGGGCGTCGACACACGATGCATGGGTTCGAAACCTGACCCACCTTGCGTCACTTGTTCAGACCGGGAAAGCGTCAATCGGCATCCTGATTTTTCTTGCCAATCGGGTCGGGCATTTCAGTATGGTATCTGGTGCCCGTCAATTCGACCCACCTCATCTTCGGGTCTTGCGGCCCTGCCCATCTAACGAACCGTTGTGAACGTAACGTACGTCATATTTAAATTGGAAAGCCCATGTTGATCGTGCTCTCACCTGCCAAGAGTCTGGATTACGAATCCCCGCTGCCTGCCGTAAAAGCCACGCGGCCGCGGTTGCTGGACTACAGCGCAGCGCTGATAGACCGGGCCCGGCAGTTATCCCCTGCCCAGATTGCCAGCCTGATGAAGGTCAGCGATAAGATCGCGCACCTCAATGCAGAACGCTTCAACGACTGGCATCGGCCGTTTACCGAGGATAACGCCCGCCCCGCGGCTTTTGCGTTCAAAGGCGATGTCTATACCGGCATGGAAATCGATCGCTTTGCTCCCGCCGACCTACAGAGCGCACAGAAGCGGCTACGTATTCTCAGCGGGCTGTACGGTGTCTTGCGCCCGCTGGATCTGATGCAGCCTTATCGCCTGGAAATGGGCACCCGATTGCACACCACGCACGGCCACAATCTCTACGAGTTCTGGAACGAGATCATCACCGATCAGCTGCGCGAAGATCTCGAAGCGGCCGATACCGACGTACTCGTCAACCTCGCCTCCAACGAGTACTTCAAGTCCGTGCACTCGAAGAAACTACCCGGCCCGGTCATTGAGCCCGTTTTTTATGATCAGAAAAACGGCCGCTACAAGGTCATCAGTTTTTATGCTAAGAAGGCGCGCGGGCGTATGGCCGCGTGGATTGTGCGCCAGGGTGTTGACACGCCGCACGGCCTGGAACAATTCAACGAAGACGGCTACTGCTACCACGCCGAGTCGTCGACACCCCTGAAACCCGTATTCCGGCGCGCCGAGCAATCCTGATGCGTCTTACAAGGCCAGGTCAGGTCCTGATGTATAGAACGACATTAGAGGTCGAGGAAGTCGGACTAGCTCGGCCTCTTCCGGTTGTCCCTGGGCGAAACGTGTCTGATCCCTGTAATTTTTGAACCGACATCTGTTCAATTGAGTGTCTGAGTAACCGTCGGTATACCTGTAGACCGAAGAAAAGCGTACGTCTCTTCGTAAAAAGCCGGATCACGGGTCGGATCGGCCTCGTCCCCATACGGTACAAAAATAACCATCCCCTGGCGTGCTCGCGTTAGGAGCACGCGGTAAGCATTCAACAAATATCGCTGACGTTCCAGCTTCCGCATTGTGGTCCAACGTGAACCGCGAAAACCGTGGAACGCCCAATCACCATCGGCGCGACGCAGGTCCGCATCCCACGTCATGCAAATCCAATCCAGCTCCAAGCCTTGGATATGAAACTCAGTCGCCGCGTCTTCTAGGTAGTAGCTGGAGCGCGTGTCGCTGGCGTCGTTCAAAAACCAATGGACGGGGTCGATATCAACGCGAATATCCACAGCGTGGGGTTTTAGCCGACTCGCCTGCGAGGAGGCCACCAAGCCAAAGCGCTCATTGCCTCTGGCGTGGCTCCGGATCCACCGTTTAGCCTCGCCCAGATCACGTGTTACCGCTATCGGGTAACGCGGCAATAGCGTCTCCGCAATATGACTCGCTGTAAACACGTCGGAATCCAGCATGGCTTTCACGAACGCCGACAAATTCTCAGACCGAAACGAGCGCATCGATACAGCCAGATGCAAACTCTGCTCTTGTTGCAGGTCGCGCTGTGCCGATAGTCGTTTTAATGCATCCTTAGCGGCATACTCTGCATCGGTAAGCTCGGGCGAGATAAACACCTGCCAGTTGGGGAAACGCTCTCCCACCGCCTCTAGCCAGCCGGATATACCTTCTTCGCCGGTATTAATCTCTTGGCCACCACCCACCAAGCACAGGATGACTGCCCAGTCGGTATGGCGATCCATGTACGAGATCAAAAACTCGGGCTCGGATTGGTCGAAATCGGCTATGCGTTTGCGCCGCTGCATGAAGTTGGACGTCTGCTCGCGATTCCACGCCCGCTGAGCCTCATCAAATATCACCACATGGTCATGGGGCGGCGCCTGCGTGTCGCGCACGCCCTCATCACGAAAATGATGCACGTTCTGGATAAACGGCTTCACCTTCTGTGCAACCGCGCCCTTGCGAACAATTTGACCACGTTGTTTGCAGCGAGCCACCTCATCACGCGTCAGCGCTTCTTGCAGCACACGGACTAACGGCCCGTTACCCGAGAGAAACACTGCATGCGTCGGCGCGTTCTCGTCCCGACGGCGAGTTGCCACATCTAATCCCACGAGTGTCTTACCGGCGCCCGGCACACCGGTCACAAACACGATCGACTTCTGATTATTTGCTTGAGACGACAGGATAATTTCGTCCACTCGCTTAGATGTAACAGCAAGGTTCTTCGCCCCCGCGTCACTACGCGAAATTGCATCGACAGAATGGCGTGCATACATCGCCTGGGCTGCCTCAATAATTGTCGGCGTGGGCTGATACGCCGACGACGCCCACTCGCCCGTGTCCACGGGCTGGCCGCTGCTCATAGCCATCGCCACGTCTATCAACCGAGCCAAGCCCGCAACGCTGCTACAAGCCGGCGGCCGGACACCGTCCGGATGGGTAGGCTTCCATTCGTTATCGCCGCCTGTCGCGGCCGTGGCAATCAAGATCGGAAAAATATCGGCGCCGTGGCTGCCGGCGTGGAAATTCTTAAGATCGAGTCCGTAATCCCAAGCCTGATTCATATCTGCACGCGTGAACTGCTTCGACCCACATTTAAATTCCAAAACGAACAACGTGGCATCGATAATCACCACCGCATCAATACGGCTGGCCAACCGCGGCACCTCAAACTCGAGGTAAATCGTGCCCTGGCGTCCGCGCAACTGCGACTGGAGAATCTCAATTTCCTCCAGGAAGGCATTTTTCTGCGATTGATCTAGCGCGATGCCGGCTTTAGCCAACTGCCCAAGCACCGTATTGGGCTCAGACGAACAAAAGACGGCGATAGACGCACCGTAGTAGGCCGACACGCGCTTGAGCTGGAGAGAAGCCGACATCCGCTTACTGAGCCTGCGCGGTCATGGAAGTCTGATGAAATCGCACGATCAACATCCCTAACGCATCACCTTTTTATCTTTCGCGACATCACGACTTAGCGCATCAAGCTGATGAACAATACGCTTGATCATCGAGGGCTCTAATCCCGCCGACCGCGTACCACGCAGCATCGCCTCAAACTCGCTCGGATTCACGACTCGTACATCCGATTTACCAGAGCGCTTAACGTACCAGCCTGGGAGCGCAATAACAGACCGCACGGGTACGTTCTCTCCCACAGCCGACGACAACATCCGGCTAAGCCACTCCGAGTTGCGCTTCGCCTGTTTCACCGGCGCGTCCGTGCGATATCCCGCAAAATCTATTTGCTGGCCGTCGAAGATAGCCTGCCAGTAGTCTTGCTTGTCGTTCGTCTTCTGCTTAACCCGCGCCTTAGTCTCTATCGCAAACACGCCGGCCGGGCCCACCGCAATATGGTCGATATTAAAGCTGCTACCGTCCAAATCGTGGAACACGTCGTAACCTTGGGCGTATAACCGAGTTAGCTGCTCACCCACAGCCAGCTCGCCTTCCCACCCCAAGCGCTTACGTCTCAGTAATGTGAGTAAACGATTGAAGCGCCGAGCCTCAACACATCCCCACGCTAACGCGCCCACCGCCCCGGTCGTAACACCCAACCAGCGTGGCATCCCAAAGAGCTGCATCAAAACTGGCGCGATGACTGCGATGCCCGTGCCAAATATCAACGCGAAAAACATGCGAGACACTGCATCGACTTGCAGTTGCGGGATCTCCACGGCTAGCGAATAGCCTGGCGGACGGCGCAGGCCTTTTGTAAAAGGATGCTTCAGGCCGCGACTCTTAACAGTCCAGTCGCTATACCGCTCGCGAGCTGCCACGACGATGAAAAACGGGACAAATCCAATTATCGGCACAAAACCGAACAAGTAACCGTAAGCGCCCACCGCTTTCCCAAATTATGTGCTGACAGCTTATTTATCGACCGGTTCTTGTAATGCTTTAGAAGATACGAGCACCGAAGAAACAATCCGCAGCTCTGGGAAGACGACCGAAAGCCGTAAACCGTGGTCTGTCCCGGTTAGGCCCAAGAGGGTATCTGACCCCAACTGTCGTGTCCCGAATTACGAGATCCTATTTCCCTGAAGATTCCCTGCGTCTCTCATCGATCCTCAACAATCCAAGGGCAATAAAAACAACAGCATGAGCGCTACCCAAGAGCGAAATGATTGCTACCGCCCAGGCAGAAGCCCAGCCGTCGCGCAGACCTCCATCGACGCCTATCCCTACGAAAAACCTACCTATGACGTAGAAAGCAACTGCATATTCGCTAGAAAGACCTGAAATAGAGCCGGCAACCAAATGAAATACGCAAAAAAATATCGCTGCGATAGCCGACAGCCAACATGCGTAAACCATATAAAGTAATGCAAGAAGCGGAATTTCTGGGACATCAACTCTAAGCTTGGTACTGAGACTCCACAAGTTGGCAAGATATGCGACGACAATCGCGGTAAGGCAGAGCAGTAGCCCGCTCGGAGAATCACCGTCGCAAGCAAACCCAATTAGGAGGAGAAGTAACACACCTGCCCAAGGCAGCGAGATTTCGCTGAACTCACGTAACCTATTCGAACGTCCAGATAAAATAACTAAGCACCCCGTGCGACTGTTTACCAAAATTTTTCGGCGTATTTTTAAAAAAATGGGCCTCCTCTACGTAAAACCTGGATACGTGTCGACCTTTCCCGCGGCCGTCTTACCCGCGCTCAAGATCGACCGAAGCATCGCCTGTGGAGTCGTCATCTTCCTGCTCAAGCTCATCGCGTTTGCTTCGAGCGAATATTCGCTTCCAGACCGACATATTGTCTAATCTTTCTTCTATTGTTTTCTGATAATCAAATTCATGGCCAAGCTCTTCTCGAAGATGAGCTTTAATCAAGGTCATTTTGAGAGCAACGCGGCGCTCATACTCGTCGTCGACGCTAAGACCTGAATCCTCAGCGGCTGACTTTGAAACTTCGCGTGCGATAATCGCGAGCTTAGAAAAACTCAACTGCTGTCGATCAAGATCTATAACTTTTTGAATAAATATGCGGCCTAAGTTGTAGGCGGCCCATGCCACTGCTACAGACGCGCCAAGAAATGGCACTCTCGACACCAGCAAATTAAGCGTTTCCTGCCATGAAAGTGACGCAGAAACATACGCCGATGCGTGAAAAAAGACATCCACGCACAAAACCCCCAACAAAGTAATTGGAAGCAAAGCGAAAACAAAATATATTCTTTTTTGGGTGTTCGACTGGATGTTGAATGTGCGAATTTCCTCGGAAAAAAGATTTGTATCTGAAGTAAGTCGAGACAGCTCTGCTCGTTTTTCTGATATTTCTTCGTTGATCTGCTCTCGCTCACTATTTTGCTGGCGCAATGAGTTTTCCAACGCTTTAGATTCGGCCCGAAGCTTCTCAGTTTTTTCGCTTATCCCTTCGATATTCGTTTGGAGCCTATTAAGCTCGGTTTCTTTTTCTGCCACTTGAGCTGAAAGCTCGCCCTGACTTGATGCCAGCTCAGTTATTTTCTGCTCTATAGCTGTCGCACTGTTTTCGCGATCGCTAAGCACTTCGATAGCTGAGGATATCTCCGAATGCAGAGATTGAAATCGGTCGCGCAGCTGCTGCGTAGATTGAGAATTCTTGCGCAACCAATCCACACGCTGCTTAAAATCTTTTACGTGCAGCCCGACAAGATGCAGGCCGGATACACGAGGCGCACCTAATTTTATCGTTTTCTTTGGAGCACTCAGGGTGAGCGATTTTGTAAGTATGTTGGTAGAGAATCGACGTACGTTCGACGACGTTTTTCTGGAGGAAAAACTTTTTTCGGAGCCCGATGATAAATCATGAGCTAGCAAAGATAGATCATGGTCTTTACCATCAAAAACAATCTCAAGGTAGTCTAAATAAATGGGCTCTTTAAATCGAAGCTCATAGTCTCGGTTTTTAATTTTTAACGTATATTCGTCTTCAGTTATCAACTTCGACAACGCTAAAGACCTATCCACGTAAGAAATCTCTAGTTCAGGAAAGCTTTCTTCAGCAGAGTTTTCTAAATTCGATGAAACGTGCTCTTGAAGAGAATGAAGTTTATCTCTAGCGACCTCGGATTCCACCTCGTTCTCATTAGCCATCGCCTTTACCTACCTTGGTGTCTATTTTTTTACTTGACTAAATATGACCATAAAAAAAGCGGGCAATGCCCGCTTTTTAAAGCCCCTTAATCCCAGCTAAGCGCCCCACCACTCTGATACTCAATCACTCGAGTCTCAAAGAAGTTCTTCTCTTTCTTCAGATCCATCATCTCGCTCATCCACGGGAACGGGTTCTCAGCCCCCGGATACAGCTCGGCCAGGCCGATCTGTGAGCAACGACGGTTGGCGATGAACTTCATGTACTCGTCGAACATGCTGGCATTCAGGCCGAGCACGCCGCGGGGCATGGTATCGTGGGCGTATTCGATCTCCAGATGCATGGCTTCGTCGATCATGGCCCGGACTTCGGTCTGGAACTCGTCGGTCCAGAGTGCGGGGTTTTCGATCTTGATCTGGTTGATGACGTCGATGCCGAAGTTCAGATGCATGGACTCGTCGCGCATGATGTATTGCATCTGCTCGGCGGTGCCCGTCATCTTGTTACGACGACCAAAGCTGAGGTACTGCACGAAGCCGGCATAGAACCAGATGCCCTCGAAGATGCAGTAGAAAGCGATGAGGTCACGCAGGAAGGTGCGGTCGTTTTCCAGGGTGCCGGTCTTAAAGTCGGGGTCATTCAGGCTCTGGGTGTACTGCATGGCCCAGGCGGCCTTGTTGTGCACGCTGGGCAGCTCGCGGTACATGTTGAAGATCTCGCCTTCATCAAGATTCAGGCTCTCTACGATGTACTGGAAGGTATGCCCGTGCACGGCTTCCTCGAACGCCTGGCGCAGCAGGTACTGGCGGCACTCGGGGTTGGTGACGTGCTTGTAGACGCCGAGCACGATGTTGTTGGCGACCAGCGACTCGCTGGAGGCGAAAAAGCCAAAACCGCGCTTGAGGATGGTGCGCTCGTCTTCGGTTAGGGCGTCCGGGTCGTTCCACATGGCGATGTCGGCCGACATGTTTACTTCCTGCGGCATCCAGTGGTTGGCGCAGGCATTGAGGTACTTCTCCCAGGCCCACTGGTACTTGAACGGCACCAGCTGGTTGACGTCGGCGCGGCAGTTGATGATGCGCTTGTCGTCGGCGGAGATACGACCGCCGCCGAGCTCTACCTGCTCCAGGCCGGTAACGGCTTCGCCGTGCTCGGCGGCCGGCTCGCTGGCCTGCTTGTCTAACGCAAACGGATCGGGCGTGGCGCCGGCCGGGTTCGGGTTCGACGAGCTGGGCGACGGCGTGCCCTGGCGGGGTGTGTCTTCGAAGTCGAGCATGGTGTGGTCCTTTTGCTGTGCTTCGTTAAAAAGCGTTGTTCTGTTATGTGCTGTCGCTGTAGCCGGAAGAAGGTTTGTCCGCGAATGAACGCTAATTAACGCAAATAAGAAAACTGATTACTGGCTTGTCTTGATCTGCGTACTTCTGCGTTTATCTGCGGATAACCGTCTTGGCTTTTCTTAAAGCGCCTTACGTTGTTTGTGAGTATTCAAGCGGCAAATTGCCGAATTTCTACTTCGGCGCCGCCGCTGACAGCGGCATCGGCGATTTCAAAGGTCTGTTGGGCGACGTCATTGGCAAGGTAATACTCGCCGCAGTTGTCGCAGACATCAGCGGGCACCTGTTTCAAGACCACCGTGACCTCACCGCGCTGAAGCACGACATTGGCGTGGCCCGGCTTGGTCTCTCCGGTTTTACAAATGATGCAGCTCACTTGGGCGACCGCTCTGCAGCCTGGACTATTTCGATGTCTTTCTTGAGCATCTGGTTAGCCAGCTCTTGGGTGTCGATACCTTGATCGCGTGCTCTTGTGGTCAGAAATTCCATCACTTCACTATCGAGATACAACGGAATGCGATGCGTGGCGTTTGGGCGATAGAACTTGCCGCGTTCGCCTTTTGAAAAATCGTATTCATCTTTCATGATTGGCCACCTTCGTAGTCTCGCCGCTCTCGGTTATTGGCTCTTCGAGCGGAAATAAGCCGGACTTCAATGTTGTTTGATTCCAACTCGTCGTACGTATGAACGACGACCAATAAGCCTGTGCCCGGCACATCTCCGAGTGTAATCCAGCGGTCTTCCGTCTGACTGTGTTCGGGATCTGCGATGGTTATAGCCAATTGATCGCGAAAAACACTTATTGCGAAATTGAAGCTGACACCGTGTTTCCGACGATTGGATTTCGCTTTCGCGGCATCCCAAGTGAAATGGAAACACGGTATCGACATAAAACGCTTGACTCACCACCCGACTGATACTCAATCACCCGAATCTCAAAGAAGTTTTTCTCCTAACCTTACTGACAGGCCTCGCAGTCCGGGTCGTCAATGGCACAGGCCATGGGCGCGGTCGGCTTGCCGGCCGGGGCCGGTGACACCGCCGAGGCCGTGGGCCGGCTGGACGGCTGCTTGGCACTGGCCGTCGCTTTTTGCGCCTTGGCCGGTGCGGCCTCCTGGGCTGGCGATGCCGCTGCTGATGCCGCTGCCGGACTGGCGCTGCTCTTGGCGCCTGTGACCGATGAACCACCGGCGCCTGCACCGCCGCCGCTGCCTTTGCCGCTATTGCCGACCGCGTTCAGACGGTGATCGGTGATGGTGGACTTCTCGGTGTGCGTGGCACTGGTCGAGCGCAGGTAATACGTCGTCTTGAGGCCCTTGATCCAGGCGAACTTGTACAGCTCGTCCAGCTTGCGGCCCGACGGCTCGGCCATGTATAGGTTGAGGCTCTGGGCCTGGTCCAACCACTTCTGGCGACGCGAGCCGGCTTCGATCAACCAGCGCGGGTCGATCTCGAAGGCACATTTGTAGAGCACCTTGAGGTCGTCCGGAATACGGTCGATGGCCTGCACGGAGCCGTCGTAGTACTTGAGGTCATTGGCCATGACCTCGTCCCACAGGTCCAGCGCCTTGAGGTCGTCGACCAGGTACGGGTTGGCCACGGTGAACTCACCCGACAGGTTCGATTTGACGTACAGGTTCTGATACGTCGGCTCGATCGATTGAGATACACCGGTGATGTTGGCAATGGTCGCCGTCGGGGCGATGGCCATGCAGTTGGAGTTACGCATGCCCACGGACTTAACGCGGTTGCGCAGGGTGTCCCAATCCAGGGTCTGGCCTTCGTCCTGCTCCAGATACTCTGCGCCACGGTTCTCGCGCAGGATCTGGATGGAATCGATCGGCAGGATGCCCTGATCCCACAGGCTGCCCTTGAACGTGCTGTAGGCGCCGCGCTCTTCGGCCAGGTTGGTGGAGGCCTTGATGGCGAGGTAGCTGATCTGCTCCATGGAGCGATCGGCAAAGTCCACGGCCTGGTCGGATTCGTAGGGCAGCTTCAACTTGTACAGCGCGTCCTGGAAGCCCATCAGCCCCATGCCCACCGGGCGATGACGCAGGTTGGAGTCCCGTGCGGTCTTGACGCTGTAGTAGTTGTACTCGATGACGTTATCGAGCATGCGCATGGCCGTGTTGATGGTTGCCTCGAGCTTGGCGACATTCAGCTGAGGATTGCCATCGGAATCTGGCTCAATATGCTGCGGCAGGTTGATGGAACCCAGGTTGCAGACGGCAATTTCCTTGCCCGGCGACGTGTTGAGCGTGATCTCGGTGCACAGGTTGGAGCTGTGTACCACGCCTACATGCTGCTGCGGGCTGCGCAGGTTGCACGGGTCCTTGAAGGTGAACCACGGGTGGCCTGTTTCAAACAGCAGGCTCAGCATCTTGCGCCACAGGTTCACCGCCGACAGCGTCTTTACGTTCTTGATCTCGCCGCGGGCGGCTTTCTCTTCGTAGCCCACATAAGCGGCTTCGAACGCATGGCCGGTCAGATCGTGCAGGTCGGGTACGTCGTTGGGCGAGAACAGCGTCCACGGCTCGTCGTTGAGCACGCGCTTGACGAACAGATCGGGGATCCAGTTGGCGGTGTTCATGTCGTGGCAACGACGACGGTCGTCGCCGGTGTTCTTGCGCAGGTCGAGGAATTCCTCGATGTCCTTATGCCAGGTTTCCAGATAGGCACAGACCGCGCCCTTGCGCTTGCCGCCCTGGTTGACCGCTACGGCGGTGTCGTTGACAACCTTCAGGAACGGGACCACGCCCTGCGACTTGCCGTTGGTGCCCTTGATATGGGCGCCCATGGCACGCACCGGCGTCCAGTCGTTACCCAGGCCGCCGGCGAATTTGGACAGCATGGCGTTGTCCTGCACCGCACCGTAAATGCCGTGCAGGTCGTCGGCCACGGACGTCAGGTAGCAGGAAGACAACTGCGGACGCAGCGTGCCGGAGTTGAACAGCGTCGGCGTGGACGACATGAAGTCGAAGCTGGAGAGCAGCTTGTAGAACTCGATGGCTTTTTCTTCGCGCTCGATCTCGTTGATCGCCAGGCCCATCGACACGCGCATGTAGAACGCCTGCGGCAGCTCGAAGCGGTGGTTGTCCTGATGGATGAAGTACCGGTCGTACAGGGTCTGCAGACCGAGATAGGTGAAGTTCAGGTCGCGATCAGCGATCAGGGCCTTACCCAGACGATCCAGGTCGTATTCCATCAGCTCGGGGGCAATCAGCTCGTGCTTGACGCCGCGGGCGATGAAGTCCTTGAAATAGGCCGGGTAACGCTCGGACATTTCGGCGTGGGTGGCGTACTCGATCTGGCCTTCGGCGAGAAACGTCAGGCCCTCGTGGCGCAGCTTGTCCATGAGCAAGCGCGCGGCGACCTGACCATAGTTGGGCTCGGCTTCCAGACGCTGACGCGCCGACAGCACGAGGGCGGTCGAAAGCTCGTCCTCGGAGATACCGTCGAAGGCGTTCTTGAGCGTGTCCTTGAGAACCTGCTCTGCGGTCACGCCATTGATACCGGCACAGGCCTCGTCAATGACGCGCGTCAGACGATCCCGATCCAGGGCGCGTGTGGTGCCGTCCTTGAAGGCAACGTTGATATCCGCGGCTTCGACCACGGCACCGCCGGCTGCGCTCTTCTCGGCCTGCTTGGCGGCACGCTCGTGGGCGCGCTCTTCGCGATACAGCACATAAGAGCGGGCGACCTTGTGCTCGCCCGAGCGCATGAGCGCCAGTTCGACGTAATCCTGGATATCCTCGATATGCACGGCACCGCCGCCCGGCAGGCTGCGGGTCACGCCCGAGACCACCTGGCGGGTGATGTCCTTGACGGTTTCGCGGATACGACTGGAGGCCGCGCCCTGCTGGCCTTCCACATCGATGAAGGCCTTGGTAACGGCCAGCTCGATCTTGGAGGCATCGAACGGCGTGACCTTGCCGTTACGACGGATCACCTTGTGCGCGCCCGGCGCAGTAGCCTCGATCGAGGCACCAAACGCACTCGAGCGCTCTGCGTTATCGGACTGCTGGCTGCGCACCGTATCGGCGGCGCTCTCAGACGTCTGTGACTGTTCCATATGTTCTCCGCTCTGGTCGGCCCCTTGCGACAACAAGCGAACCGCTTAAAAAGACCCCGTTCCCGTACGACGACCCAGGCCACTCACAAGCGCGCCCGGTCGTGTTGACGACAAACTCTACCCCACTAGATACTGTGGTCAAGCGCCGCTTTTATGCCTGTTAATGACTATATGTTGTGTCGGCGCAGTGGACAAGCCGTGTACAACGCTGTGGATAAGCTGGGGGGAAACAGCGTCAAAGCCGCATCAATCATGGCCTGCGGCGGGTGCACAAACTTTGCCCGATTCAGCCGCAATCTCGCTTGACCGATCAGCACAGGCCACTGCCCGATCAATGCCGCCAAAAACACCACCTAGCCCGACCGTGTTCACTTTAATCCTTGCAGAACAGCCGATTGCGATGTGTCGTAACACGGACACGAACAACGATTATCTTTTTCGTCGCACATCCGGATTTTCATAGTCTGAACTCGCAACTCGACCGCTCGATTCGGCGTGGCAGCGCACGCGCTCATCGCAGGTTTCGGGCCCGGGGCTGGTCCCCGCCTGTTTTCCGATAGACAATCACGCCATGGATATCATCGTCATACGCCACGGCATCGCACTCGACGGCGAGGAGGCCGCGGCTCTCGGCTTGTCCGACGCCGAGCGTCCGCTCACGCCCAAGGGCCAACGCCGAACGCGCGCTGCCGCCATCGGCCTGCGCGCGACCCTCGATGGGGCAAAAATCGACGATATCGTCGTCAGCCCGCTGCTGCGCGCGCGCCAGACCGCCGATATTCTTGCCGGCTATCTCGATGATCCCACCATCGAGGAAACCGACGAACTCGCACCGCCCGTGGATATGCAAGCGCTCGATCGTTTTCTGCACACCCATTTCGGCGACCGTCGCCTGCTGCTCGTTGGCCACGAGCCGGATCTGGCTACCTGGGTATCCTGGAGCCTGACCCGTCGACGCGACCGGCTCATGGCCTTCAAGAAAGCAGGTGCGGCCCTGCTGGAATTCCCCGGCCCGCCGGAAGGCGGCACCGGCACCCTGCGCTGGCTGCTGACCGCTGAACAGCTGCGCGCGCTCGGCTGAATAACGTCTCCCCTCTCGAACCGCCCGTGGATCGGGACTGGCTGATCGTGGGCGGCGGCCTGCACGGTGGTTTCATCGCCGATGCGCTTTTGCGGGCCAATCCCGCGATCGCTATGACCATTGTCGATCCAGCCGAACCGCTGGCGGCCTGGTGTCGCCGGGCGGATGCCTGCGGCATGGTGTATCTGCGCTCGTCCAATGCGCATCATCTGGGCGCGCGCGCCAACAGCCTGCGTCGGTTTGCCGCGCGGCAGGGGTTCGACGCGGCTCATGAGCTGGGCTACTACCGTCGTCCTTCGCGGCTGCTGTTCGAAAGCCACGCGCGCGCCACGCTGCGTTCGCCGCCGCGCCGGCTGGCGGCATTCGCCCGGCATATCCAGCCCCACCAGGCCGGCTGGTGTCTGACCACCGCGACCGGCGACAGCCTGACCGCCCGGCATGTCGTGCTGGCCACCGGCCCCGGCCAGCCATATCGGCCACCGGGCCTGGCCGCCGCCGAGCATGTCTTCGATTTGGGCTTTACTTTGGGTCCGCCCGGGCGGCGAACCGCCATCGTCGGTGGCGGCATCACCGGCGCCCAGCTGGCCCTGCAGGCCATCGACAACGGCCA
>Ga0207889_1000262_pt1 | contig 18110 bp, 18 predicted proteins | sample LinPmetageLP47_FD_184058 | JGI IMG/M metagenome (GOLD analysis project Ga0207889, IMG submission 184058) | Marine viral communities from the Pacific Ocean - LP-47 (SPAdes) | ecosystem: Environmental > Aquatic > Marine > Oceanic | place: Pacific Ocean | collected 2011-06-12 | reverse complement strand
GACCGGCCCGAACGTCCGGTCTATCTGAGCATTGTGCCGGTGGCCGACGCCGAGGATACGACTCTGCCGCAGGACGTAGTCGCCGCCATGGCGCGCGAAGCGCTGTCGGGGGCGCGTCAGACCACGATTCGTATGAAGGACGAGGCTCTGCCGGCAGGCGTGCGCGTGCTGCGCATCATGTACATCGTCCATCAGCAGCCCGATGACAACGGCATGACGCTGGCCGCAGCCGCCTCTACCGAGTTGCTGCGTACCGCCAACAAAGGCGATGGCAGCATGCAGACTTTTTCTATCTACAACGGCATTCAGCAGACGCTGGTCCAGGGCCCGGATCTCGAGCGTGCCCAGACGCTGCTACGCGCTGCGTTCAAGAAAGAACTGCAGGCGCGCATCTCCTCGGCGTTCCAGAATGCGCAGGCGCTTTAGACGATATACCCACCAGCGCGGCCGGTGTCTTTCACCGCGCGCACCTTTGATTTTGAAGACGACGGCCAGTAGTTGCTTGATGCGCCGCGGCGCTGCCGCCGCCGATTGTGTCGGATAAAGCTTGCGGCGCTGTCGTGGCGCGCGCTGATTTGGCGCGCCAGGACAGTCATTCATCAACAGTGGCCGGCAGCCGGAATATCGCTGAGTGAGTCGCAGTCTGCTGTTGTCATCACTCGCTCAGGCGCCTTTGCTTGGCGCGCGATATCTTGTGATTGCGACACAATGGCTGCTGGCGCGGGGCCGCAGGTAACAGCAACACGCCTTCAGCCCGCACAAGATCACGCCGGCGTGGATAATGCCGGCTGAATTTTCACCCGATTTCGGAGCACGTCTGTGAGCATGAAAAACAAACCCATTCGTTTGACCTTATTGCTGCTCGGCGTCTTGATGCTTGCAACGTTTGGTCCGGCCGTCGCGCAGTCGCAGAACAGCGCAACGCAGCGACCCGTCTACCTGGACGTTCGACCCGTCGCCAATGCCAACCATTCGAGTCTGTCCGATGACCTGATCTCGTCCATGGCGCGCGACAAGCTGGCCTCGATGGATCTACCGACCATTAGCATGGGTGGGCAAAGGCTGCCGCCGGACGTATATGTACTGCGCATCCTGTATATCGTCCACCGACAACCCGGTCACGATGAGCTCACCCTGTCGGCATCGGCTTCCACCCAGCTGTTGCGCACCGATGACCGCGACGGCGACGGTGTGGTGCGGGCCTATTCCGCGTACAACGGCCTGCAGCAGGTACTCGTCCAGGGCAGCGATGAGCAGAACGTGAATATGCGGTTGCGCGACGCCTTTGAACGTCAGCTGAAGGCGCGAATTTCGGCGGCGTTTCTCAATCAGCGATCGTTTTGAGACCACGCGCGCTGTTATCCTTGCCCGCAATAATCTAAATCAAGGACCGTATTCATGGCCGCCAACGACATGCCCGAAATCAAGATCGACGCCGACCACATGTTTCGTGAAGAGTCTTTCACTGACCTGAAAGTCGGCAGCATCCGGCGCCTGATCCCGGTGACCGCCGACGGTGACGACGACAGCACGCGCCAGACCTACTACGAGGGCCAGGCCAGCCTGATGACACCGGCGGGCAACCTGCCGTTATCGTTCGAACTGGAAGCCGACTCGCTATCTGTCGCGATCGAGCAGTTCCCCGATGCGGTCAACGCCGCCGCCGAACGTGCCATCGAGGAACTCAAGGAAATGCAGCGCCAGCAGAGCCAGCAGATCCAGGTGCCGGGTCAGGGTGACTTTGGCGGTGGCCAAGGTGGCCAGGGCGGCAGGGGCCAGATTCAGTTCTAGAAAGCTGTCGGACGTGAGGGGGCGTAGCGAGCATGGCGCTTTCCCGCCTGCGCAGTAGCGTCCTGCCGAGCCCGACGGCCTACTAGGCAAGGCGTCGCTGAAAAGCCGAAGCGCTGTGCGCCTCGGCTTTTCCGTTTGTACAGGGCGCAGGGCCGGAATTTACTGGCTGCAGTCTTCAATAATGCGGCGGCGGGGCGTCCTCGACGCTGCCGCCGTCGGCTTCGGCGAGTGCCTGCACGCGCAATTCCAGCTGCCGACAGCGTTCGCTAAGCAGAGCCAGTGTCTGCGCCTGTTCGTAGACGAGATCGCTGAGCTGCTCGATGGCATCATCCTGGTAGGCGATCCGGGTTTCCATTGCCTCGGTCGTGCTCATACGGTGTCTCCCTGCGCCAGATCCAGTTCAGCGTCCAGTGCCGCACGGATAGCCGCCACATCGCCAGCCTTATAGTCACGCGTCACCTCCAGATGGCCCCACACCGGCTTTGGCCAGCAGGGATCGGTGCGATGCCGGGCGATCAGATGGATATGCATCTGCGAGACCATGTTGCCCAGCGTGGCTATATTGAGCTTGTCGGCCGCAAACCAGCGCGCGGTAAAACCGGCCAGGCTGCGCACCTGCAGGCTGATCTGGTTGTGTTCGGCGTCGTCGAGCTCGTGCCAGTCGATAGCCTCGGTATCGGGAACGAGGATCAGCCAGCCAACGCTGGCATTGCGATTGAGCAGCACTGTCGCGCGGTCCAGCGTGCCGAGCACGTGGCTGTCGTGGAGTAGCTGTGGGTCGATATTCATCGATGATCGATCGGCTTCAGGCCGGCAGCGGTTGGACGCGCGCATCATACACAAGCGGCGCGGCGCTACGATGCCGGTCGCCGGCAGCCCGCGATAGCGCGCGCCTTTGGAGTGTGCTGAGATTGGCGCCTTCATTCCCCTCGACGATCTCGAAAACGTGAGTCATTCCATGGGCCGGATAGTCTTCTGGCTTCGCAACCGACGGCCGGTAACGCTCGTCGTTCTCGGCTATTCGTTCTATATTTTCTGTGGCTTCGTATTGCTCTGCCTGCCGTTTGCGCACGCGCAGCCCGGTCTGTCGCCGCTGGATCATCTGTTCATCGCCACCTCTGCGGTCTCCACGACCGGGCTGGCCACGATCAGCCCGGGCGGCAGCTATAGTTTCTTCGGGGAGATTGTCATCCTCGGCCTGATCCAGCTCGGCGGCATCGGCTACATGACGCTGGGTTCCTTTGTGATGCTGGCCGTGCGCCACCGCCTGGACGATGTTCATCAGGGCGTGGCGCGCAAGGCCTTTGTATTGCCGCAGGACATGGATGTTGCCCGCTTCATCCGCGGCGTGGTTGCATTCACACTGATCATCGAGAGTATTGGCGCGATCGGGTTGGCGTGGCTTTTCGCACGTGCCGGCACGCCCGATCCGATATGGAATGGCATATTCCATTCGATTTCAGCGTTCTGTACGGCGGGTTTCAGCCTGTTCGACAACAGTCTCGAAGACTACGGCGCTGATATCGGCATCAATCTGGTTATCGTCGCCCTGTGCTATCTCGGTGCCATCGGCTTCATCGTGATGAGTGACTGGTGGCTCTGGGCGACCACACGGCGCTCACCGTCGCTGACCTCACGCATCATCGTCCGCGTGACGCTCTGGCTGGCCCTGATCGGCACGATCGTGATTGCGCTTACCGATCCGGCATTGGCACAGCTCGGTATCACTGAGCGCCTGCTCGCGAGTCTGTTCCAGGTGATGACCGCCATGACCACGGTCGGCTTCGATACCTTCACCATCGCAAATCTCGGCTCGGCCACCATTCTGCTGCTGATCGTGGCGATGGTCATGGGCGCATCGCCGTCCGGTACCGGCGGCGGAATCAAATCGACTACGGTGGGCATCTTCTACGGCGCGGTTCGCGGCGCGCTCGCCGGACGCAGCCGCATACAGCTACTCGGGCAGTCGATCAGCGAGGCACGCGTGCACATGGCAATGGCCGCATTCGGCATGTATATGGGTACGCTCATCATTGGCGTTGCCGCGTTGATGTTGGTCGAGCCGCATGATTTTGCCGATCTGTTATTCGAGTCGGTGTCCGCGATTGGCACCGTGGGCCTGAGCCTGGGTGTGACGGGCGATCTGAGCACAGCCGGAAAGTGGATCGTCATCGCCATGATGTTTGCCGGCCGCCTCGGGCCCATCACTATCGGCGTGGCGGTTTTTCCCAAGCCATCAGAGGTCGACGAGTTCCGGCGTGCGCCGGCGGACGTGGCGGTCTGAGGCGCATCGGCTGCAATCCCATGCTCTATTTCATCGTCAAGTGCGCGCTTTCTGGCGTAATCATTGCACTGATATCGACTGTTGCATGACGCAGTCCGGCTCTGTGCGCGCTCATTGCCTCGCTGGCGCTGATCTCGGTGTTTGGCAGGCTCTGGCTCTGGCACGAGACCTACGATGAAGCACGAATGGCCGCGCGCGTTGGTGCGACTTTCTAATAGGTGCTGCCGTCGTTGCCCATGTTCCTGCTGATCCCCGCGCTGCTCACGCGCGGCGGCGGTTTCTGGCCCGCGTTGCTGATCGGCTGCCTGCCTACCGTCGCGCTCTATGCGTTCGTTACGCTGTGGGCATCCAGACTGGGGATCGATCTCCAGGCGAGCTGGAGGCGCGCCGCAATAAGCGCGGTTCGGCCATGCATTCCCGTTCGCGGCCAAAATTGTCCTGCGGACCGGTATTACAAGCGCGGCAGGTGCGAACTGGGCCCGTGAGGGCGCGGCCTGACAATCATCGTAATGGTGCCGGGGCGGCTACCATATTGTCATCCCAAGCATATGAAATAAAAAGAAGTATTAAAGCCGGGTTTTTGAATGTACCCCCAGAAGTACCCCCAGATATTCCCGGTGGGTGTCTGCGAGCACGCGTTTATGGCTTGGTTGGAGCAGCAATCAGCGCAAAGCGTTTTTCGGAGCTAGACAAAAGTAGACGGCCTGCGATGCCAATTCGGGATCGGCGGCTACCCATTTGACGCCCAGCTCGTCAGGGTTAGACACCCTGTCGGAAACGCTGACGAATGTCATTTGCAGATGGCAGCTACATCCCTCCAATGCATTGATACGCCTTATATTAAGCCAAACGTCTTATGTCGGTATAATTTACACTCGCTGTGGATATTTTTGTTAACTAGCTGAATAACAAAAACAATTATCTTGGCGCGTATTTTGCCGTCGCATTGGCTCTAACAATAAATTGCGACGGGGGAATTCGACATGCGATTATCACAAATAACTGCCGCGGTTGCCGTATTGGGCATGGTCGCCGGTGCAGCCCAGGCCAACGTTGTCTATAACTGGATGCCCACATCGGCCGGCGAGTACGTCGCCTCCACGGGCGGTCAACTGGTCTTTAGCGACGCCGCCTATCGTCAGGGCTCGGTCGCCTTCAACGCCCAGCGCCTGCCCATGGGTGGGGCGTATGGCGATCAGGTAATCAATAGCCCGGTGCTGCATGCATTCATGAGCTTTGATTATCCGTCCACCACCTACAACGTTGATCCGACGGCCGAAGGGTTCGCGAGCGGCGCCAAAAACATCGTTGGAAATTTCGTGTTTTCAGACGATGGATATCTGTCCGGTGCCATGAGCATGTTTGCCGAATCCGATGAGTTCGCGGCCTCGGGCAGCGGCGATCACTGGTCGATCACCGATCTGGGCAGTGACTACTTCAGCGGTGAGGATCACTGCGTCGGCTATACGCTGTGCGATGCGGGAACTGGCTACTGGCAGCGTCAGGCGAACGACGTACCCGAACCTGGCAGCTGGGCCATGCTCTTGCTGGGCGGGCTGGGCGCGTTGTCACTGGCTTGGCGCCGTCGCCGATCGGTCTGATTTATCAGCCAGTCTGACGTTTATCGGGTCGCCCCTGAAAGATGGGGCGCTTTTTATTGCATTCGATATCAAAGGCCGCTCGGGTCTAACCTCGAAATGCACCACATTCAACGATGGATGCCTGCGCCGAAAGACAGGATGCGCCAGTGCCGGAACCGAGCCTAAATCCATAGGCTAAACACGCATTAAATCAACATACTGCCAAGGATGCGCCGGATTTGGCTCCACTCGCGCGCGGCCAGTTCAGCATCGCGGGCCGCATAGCGGGCGAAGGTATGCCAGCGCATCCACTTCGGTTTGAACGGTTCGCTAAACAAGTCGCTGACGTTGTCGCCTATCTTGCGCCGCAGCGCCCAATGTTGGGCGATGATGCGATCACAGCCGCCGATTCGCTGGCTGGCATAGGTCGGCTGTGGGCGTATCGCCGTGCGGTGGCAGAATTCTCGATCGCGCCAAACTTTTAGAGCACGAGCGCGCGCCGGTTGGTATACGGACAATGCAGATACCAGCGCCGGCCACCGTAGTACAGCGGCAAGCTCGATAGCCGGATCGGGCAGATAACGTCCTGCGGTTCGCCGTCATACGCCCAAGTGTAGAACAGTTGCAGCGTGCCTTCTGTATCACCAAGACAGGCCTTGTAGTCGATGGCCGCGACCGTTTCGCCGTCTCGAATCCACTGCCAGCGGCCAGACGTCTCGCCCACCACTGCATCATCGTTCGCCGCTCGTCCAGATATTCGGATCGGTGATAGGCGGCGCGTACCTTGTCGCGTTCCGCATGGGCCAACTGTCGCTCGATGGCATCACGGTGAAAGCCGCTCTATTGAGAATGGTTGAAGCGGTGGCCCGGAATCCATGGACAGTTGCCTGTCGCATGTAGCCCATCCGGTACAAGGCATATAGCAGTGTGTTTTCGCTCACGGGGCGGGCCGTGCTGTTCCGTCCGGTGAAGATATAGCGGTAGTGCCCGGTGATGGGGCGGATGGCTTCCAGCACGTCGATGGCCTGCGTTGATAACGGCACGATGTGTTCGTTGCTCATCTTCATTCGCTGGGCAGGCACACGCCATTCGCGGCGCTCCAGGTCGATATCGCTCCATTCGGCGGCGCGCAGTTCTGCGGTGCGCAGGAACGTCAGGACGATCAGCTGCAGGCCGTGCCTGGTCAACAGATGGCCGTCGTAGGCGTCGAGTTTTCGCAGGAACGCAGGCAGGTCGTCGCGGGACAGGGCGGCGTGATGCGTGGTCTTGCGGGTCTTCAGCGCGCCTAGGAGGTCGGCGCTCGGGTTGTAGGTCGCCTTGCCGTGACGATGGCATGGCGAAATACCATCCCCATGCGTTGCAGCACGCGGTGCGAGTAGTCCAGCGCGTCGCGTTTCTCGATGCGCCGAATGACGCGCAGCAATTCCGGTGCGGTGATCTCCGCGACCGGGCGGTTGCCGATATGCGGGAATACGTCGCTATCGAGTGATCGCAGCACCTTGGCGGCGCGCTTCTCCGACCAACGCGGTTTCTTGTGTTCGTGCCATTCCAGGGGCTGCTGCCTTGAAAGTATTAGCGGCTTGCGCCTTGGCGTTTTCGGCTTGCAGGCGCTGAGCCTCCACTGGGTCGACCCCGTCGGTCAATTGCTCAAGCGCCTGTTCACGTTGCTTGCGGGCTTTTGCCAGCGACACGTCGGCGAGCGTGCCGAAGGAAAGCGTCTTCTCCTAACCGTGGAATCGGTATTTCATACGCCAGTATTTGCCTCCGCTGGGCAGCACCAGCAGTCCGCCACCGTCCGCTAGTTTGTATTGTCTAACGCGGGGCTTGGCTTGCTTGGCTTCGATGGCGGTTAGGGCATGACGCTGGGGATATATTTGCGAAAGCCTCGGGTTTGTACCCCCAGATATATCCCTAATCATGGCAGGCTGGCAATAGACGCCTTCGGATACTCTGAGCACAAAAAAAGCCCGCGATACCGGGGTATGCAGGCTGTCTGCGGGACGTGGTGGGAAGTCCCTAGATTATCGTAATGGTGCCCGGGGCGAGAATCGAACTCGCACTCTGTTGCCAGAACCGGATTTTGAATCCGGCGCGTCTACCAGTTCCGCCACCCGGGCCGATGATCGTGGCGCAGTATACCGATCGCAGCGCGCGCGACCAATGATCGGATACGGCGCGATCAATGTTCCGCCAGAATCGCTTCCATATCGGTCTGGTAGGCGGTCACCGTCTGGCGGTAGGTGAGTGCCGGGTGGGCCGCGGTGCCGTTGATGATGAAGGCAAACGCGCCGAAACCGCCGTCGACCTTGCGGAAATACCCGGCGAGCGCGCGCACGGTGACGGGTTCGCTGAGCGTACCGGTCTTGGCGGTCAGGCGCGTGAGCCAGTCGAAGTTGCCTTGTTTGAGGGTGCGCGACGGCGCCGACAGCGGCACCGGCATACTCCCGTATAGCGCCGGAAACAGCGCGTTCTGGTGATACATATAGCCCAGCAGTGCGACCAGGTCGCGCGCCGACAGCTTGTTGGACACGGCCAGGCCGCTGCCGCTGTCCAGCACCGGCCCGGTGCCTGCGACTGCCTCAGTGGGATAGCTCTCGCGCATGGCTCGGTCTGCCAGTGCTTCCAGCGCCTGCGAGGCCAGCGGCAGACTCAATGGTTGGTTGTACTGGCTGTCCGCGGCGAGATTCAGGGTGAGGGTGTCGGCCATATAGTTGTTGGAATACGCCATCAGCGGAATCAGCTGTTCGGAGAGCGTATCGCTTTCGATCTGCGCGAGCGTGGTCGCGCCCTGGCCGGCGTTGGTGGCCACCTGGATATTGCCGTCGACGGTCACGCCCATGTCGACCAGCATGGCGGCAAGAATGCGTGCTGTTTCCGTGGCCGGGCCGGTGACCGCACGATGCACTTCGTAGGGGCCGCCGTCGGCAGGCAGCGCGCCGCGCAGATGCAGCGTCGAGTGGCCGTTGTCGTAGGTGCGCCATGCCTTGAGCGTCGCTCTGGAGCCGGCCACGCTGGTCTCGACCTGATTATCGATTGCATAGCCCGACATGCTGGCCGGATGCAGCACCACGCGTGCTGATGCGCCCGTGCTCGCGCCACCGTAGACGCTGGCGTGGACGGTGCCGAAGTTGGTGCCGGCAGCGGATAGCGGCGCGCTATAGGCATGCCACGCGCGGCTCTGGGCGTCACAGCGATCCTTGGTCAGGCACGGCACGGTACCGAACAAACCGTCGTCGACGATGAGATTGCCGCTGACATGGGTTACCCCGCGCCCCAGCAGGCGTCCGATCAGCGACCAGATATCGCCGTTGTCGAGTGACGGATCGCCGCCGCCGACAAACACCAGATCGCCGTTGAGCGTGCTGCCGGTGACCGCACCGCGGCTGGCAAAGCGGGTTGTGAAACGGTGATCCGGACCAAACTGCTCGAGGGCGGCGCTGGCGGCATACAGCTTGCTCACTGATGCCGGCGTGAGACGTTGGTTGGGATTGAGTTCGGCGATGGTCGTCATGTCGTCCAGATCCACGACCATTGCGGTGACGTTTGCGCGCTGTGCCAGAGACCGGAGAGAGTGCAGATAATCGGCGGCGAACGCAGGAGCGCCAGCGACAAGCGCCAACAGGGCGCCGGCCAGGAGATGGAACGACCGGTGCGGGGTCGGCTTGTGAACGCTGTGCATTGGGGCCTCGTAAGGTCGGGTGCCGCATTATCGAAGGCGGCAGTGTATGCGCCCCATCGTTAGCGACTCAATTGATTAGCCGACGTTATCGGCCGCCGCAGCGAGCAGTGCAGCGTTCGTTGCGTCGACGCCGGCGCGGTCAGTCTCTACACTGCGCCGCCATGCATCTCGAACGTCTGGCTCAATCCGGCGCGGCTCGCCGCGGCTGTCTGCATCTGCCCCACGGCGATGTGGCCACACCGGCCTTCATGCCCGTGGGCACCTACGGCACGGTCAAGGGCATGACGCCCGAGGAGATCGAATCGCTGGGCGCTGAGATCGTGCTGGGCAATACCTATCACCTGATGCTGCGCCCGGGCACCGAGGTGATCGGCGCGCACGGCGGTCTGCATGATTTCATGCATTGGCAACGGCCGATCCTGACGGATTCCGGCGGCTTTCAGGTATGGAGTCTGGCCGAGATGCGCAAACTCACCGAGGACGGCGTGGCTTTTCGCTCGCCGATCGACGGCTCGCGCCAGTATCTGTCGCCCGAGCGCTCGATCGAGGTCCAGCGCGTGCTGAACTCCGATATCGTCATGTGCCTGGACGAATGCACGGACTATCCCGTGGCCAAGGCCGATGCGGCCAGTTCCATGCAGCTGTCGATGCGCTGGGCCGCACGCTGTCGGGCAGCCCACGGCGACAGCAACAATCTGTTGTTTGGTATCAACCAGGGCAGCGTGTTCGACGACCTGCGCGCCGAATCCATGGCCGCACTCGTGGATATCGGCTTCGACGGCTATGCGATCGGCGGGGTGTCGGTGGGCGAGGCCTGGGCCGACAAGGCCAGCGTCCTCGACGGCGTGCTGCCTGTGACCCCCGAGGACTATCCACGCTATCTCATGGGCGTGGGCACGCCATCCGATCTGGTGGCGGCGGTGTCTTTCGGCATCGACATGTTCGACTGTGTGATGCCGACCCGGAATGCACGCAACGGCTACCTGTTCACGCATCAGGGCGTGATCAAGATCAAGAATGCCGTGCACCGTTTCGATACCGGCCCGCTGGACAGCGCCTGCGAGTGCTATACCTGTCGCCACTACAGCCGTGCCTATCTGCATCATCTGTATCGCTGCGGCGAGATTCTCGCTGCGCGGCTGCATACCTGGCACAACCTTTTCTACTACCAAAGATTGATGCAGCGTATCCGTGCGGCGATCGAGGCCGACCGATACAGCACGTTCATGAAGGATTTTTTTGCGTCGGCGGAAGGCGCCGGCACCGCGCAGGCGGCTTATTTCGGCTATGGCTGATTCGCGCGGTCGACGGCTGGCTTTCGACGGCACGGGCTAGCCAGACCCTGTGGCATACTACGCCGCTTGTTAAAGGCCTGATGGCCACACGTCATTCGGAAGGGCAAAATATGGATTTTCTGATTTCCCCGGCGTACGCGCAGGGTGGGGCCGCTGGTGGCGGCATCATGCCGACGCTGATCATGGTCGGTCTGTTCTTTGTGTTCATGTATTTCATGATCATCCGTCCACAGATGAAGCGTCAGAAAGAGCACAAGAAGCTGCTCGAGAGCCTGGACAAGGGCAGCGAGATCGTCACGTCCGGCGGTATTGCCGGTCGGATCCGCCAGGTTGGCGAGAACTTCCTGGTGGTCGAGGTCTCTGAAGGCGTCGAGATCCGCGTGCAGAAGAACGCGGTGACCAGTGTCGTACCCAAGGGCACGATCGAGTCGCTGTAATTTGTTGAGTTTCAGCCGGCGCGCCGACGTTCGGCGCGGTACCGGCCCCAGACGCTAGACCCGGGACGCCATGAACCGCTATCCGTTGTGGAAATACCTGTTGCTGCTGGCTGTATTGCTGGCGGGTGTGCTGTATGCGTTACCCAACCTGTACGGAGAGCAGCCGGCGGTGCAGGTGTCCCGGGCCAACGGTGACGCGGCCAACCAGACGCTTGTGGACACCGTGCAGCGTACGCTGGACAGCGCCGACGTCGCGCCGGTGGAGATCACCCTCGAAGAGGGCCGCCTGCTCGCGCTCTACCCGAACCCCGAGGCGCAGCTCAAGGCCGCCGGCGTGCTCAAGCGCGAGCTGGGCGACGATTTCACCGTGGCCCTGAACCTGGCGTCGAGCACGCCGGGCTGGCTGCGCGCAATCGGCGCCGAGCCCATGGCTTTGGGCCTGGACTTGCGCGGCGGCGTGCATTTTCTGCTCGAAGTGGATATGGACAGCGTGTTCAATTCCACCTACGACCGTTATGCCCGTGATATCCCTCGCTTTCTGCGAGAGGACGGCATTCGCTACAGCCGCGCGTCTCGTGAAGGCGACTCGGTGCGTCTGGCGTTCCCCAGCGAGCAGCTGATGGATCAGGCCCAGAGCGATCTGCGCGGCGAGTTCACCGTGCTGGAGTTCAATGCCGCATCCGGCGCGGATGACACGCTCGTGGCTACCCTCAATGAGGCCGAGCGTAATCGCATCACCGATTTCGCCCTTCAGCAGAACCTCACCACGCTGCGCAACCGGGTCAACGAGCTGGGCGTTGCCGAACCGCTGGTGCAGCGCCAGGGCGATTCGCGCATCGTCGTTGAACTGCCGGGCGTGCAGGACACCGCCGAAGCCAAGCGCCTGCTTGGCAAGACGGCAACGCTCGAATATCGACTGGTGGCCAAGGGCCAGGATGCCCAGGAAGCCAAGCGTACCGGCAACGTGCCTGCAGGTACCGAACTCTATGACATGCGCGACGGCCAGCCGATCCTGCTCGAAGATGACGTGATCGCCTCAGGCGATCAGCTCGTCGATGCCTCATCGGGCCTGGATCAGCAATCCGGTACGCCGGCAGTATTCGTCACCCTCGATGGTCAGGCCGCGAGCAAGATGTTCGATATGACCTCGGCCCATGTGGGTGACCCGATGGCGGTGCTGTTCATCGAGAACAAGGTCGACACCCGCTACGAGAATGGCGAAGAGATCCGCACGCGACGCCAGGTCGAACAGGTGATCAGCGTCGCCAATATCCGTAGCGCCTTCGGCAAACGCTTTCAGACCACTGGCCTGGAGCGCAAGGAAGCCCAGGATCTGGCGCTTTTGCTACGCGCGGGCGCGCTGGCCGCACCCGTGAACATCGTCGAGGAACGCACCATCGGGCCCAGCCTGGGTGCTGACAATATTGCCCAGGGCCGGCTTGCGGTCATCGTCGGCCTGTTGGTCGTCGTGCTGTTCATGGCGGTCTATTACAAGACGTTCGGCCTGTTCGCCAACGCCGCGCTGTTCATGAATCTCGTGCTGATCGTGGCGCTCCTGTCGCTGCTCCAGGCCACGCTCACGCTGCCCGGCATTGCCGGCATCGTGCTGACGATAGGTATGGCCGTGGACGCCAACGTGCTGATCTACGAGCGAATACGCGAGGAACTGGATGCCGGCAACACGCCGCAGTCGGCAATCAAGGCCGGCTACGACAAGGCGTTCTCATCGATTGCCGATGCCAACGTGACCACCCTGATCGCGGCCGTGGTGCTGTTCGGTTTTGGTACTGGCGCCGTCAAGGGCTTCGCGGTGACCCTGTCGCTGGGCATCATCACATCCATGTTCACGGCCATTGTCGGCACGCGTGCGATCGCCAATCTGGTGTACGGCCGCAAGGCCCGCCTGCAATCGCTGTCGATCTGATGCGCGCCAACCCGTTCTTCCAGTCGAGCCTGTCATGCGTCTGATCAAGCCCAATACCAATATCGACTTCATCGCGTATGCGAAGTACGCCTTCATATTCTCGATCATCATGTTCGTGATCTCTATCGCGTCTTTTTCGATGGAGAAGCTCACTCTGGGCATCGATTTCACGGGCGGCGTGATCGTAGAGGTCGGCTACCCGGAAGCGGTCGAACTCCAGGGCGTACGGGACGCCCTGTCCGACGGCGGCTACCCGGACGCCACCGTCCAGCATTTTGGCGCGTCGGACGCGGTGATGATTCGTCTGGCGACAGACGAAGGCGCCGATACGTCCTCGGTGAGCACCCAGGTCATGTCATCGCTGCAGAACGCCGACAGCCAGGCCGAACTGCGACGCGTCGAGTTCGTGGGCCCGCAGGTGGGTGACGAACTCGTCAACAAGGGCGCGCTGGCGCTGCTCTACACCGTGATTGCGATCCTCATCTACGTGATCGTGCGATTCCACTGGAAGCTGGCCGCGGGTGCGGTGGCAGCGCTCGTGCACGACGTGTTCATCACGCTGGGTGTGTTCTCGTTGTTTCATCTGGACTTCGACCTGACCGTGCTTGCTGCGTTGCTGGCGGTACTGGGCTACTCGCTCAACGACACCATTGTGGTATTCGATCGGATCCGCGAGAACTTCCGACGCATGCGCAAGGCCACACCCGCCGAGGTGGTCAAGGCGTCGATCAACCAGACGCTGGCACGAACGCTGATGACGTCCGGCACCACGATTCTTACCCTGTTGGCGCTGTTCTTCCTTGGCGGTGAAGTCATCCACGGCTTCGCCACGGCGCTGCTCGTGGGCATTATCGTGGGCACCTATTCGTCGATCTTCGTAGCCAGCGCACTGGCGCTGAAGCTCAAGATCACCAGCCACGACATGTTCCCGCCCAGGGAAGAGGACGCGGACAAGGCATCGCAGGTTACGCGTTAGCTGTTGTCTGGCGCTGGTTTGTCGGAAAGGCGTGCCGCTGGCGCGTCGTTATCGGGCACCGCGCTGAACGCAACCGTGCCGGAGAGATGGCCACGGCTACCTCTCGCGGCCGACGATCGAGTCAGCGCATGACCGCGGCGGATTATGCTGAATTGGGTGCAACAGGCTTTTCGCTGTAACGTGAAGCCTGTGTGCGGCGAGCCATAGACGTTACGGCATGCGCCCATGCTCGACCGCTGCCGTGGTCTTTGCCCCACGACAGAATGTCCGGGTGGCACCGTTTAAAAACCGGACGCACAGCCTGCCTCAGCAAGGGCGTAACGCATGACGGGCAAGTGTTACGTCAAACGGCTGAGCCAGGCCCGGATCAGCCTCTGGGCGTCTTGGCGATCTTGTCGAGCAACTGCGGATAGAGCTTGGGATTGGCGGCAACGATATTGCCGGTTTCGAGCGGATCGCCGTCGTGCGGATCGCCGGCAATGCCGCCGGCAGCGCGTACCATGAGCATGCCGGCGGCCATGTCCCACGGGGCAAGGCCCATTTCCCAGAAGCCGTCCAGACGACCCGCAGCCACATAGGCGAGATCAAGCGCGGCAGAGCCGGCGCGACGGATATCGCCCGAGGCCGACAACAGCCGATTGAATACGGGCATATGCGTGGCCACATCGCCGGTCTTGCGATAGGCAAAGCCGGTAGCCAGCAAGGTCTGGCGCATATGGATGGTGCGCGATACGCGCATTCGTTTGCCGTCCAGCGTCGCGCCCGCGCCGCGATCGGCGGTGAACAGCTCGTCCTTGACCGGGTCATAGATCACGGCGTGTTCCATCACACCGTTGACCTGGCAGCCGATTGATACACAGAAATGCGGTATGCCGCGCATGAAGTTGGCGGTGCCGTCGATCGGGTCGATGATCCAGATCGTGTCGGAATCACCCTGTTCACCGGATTCCTCGGCCATGAAGGCATGGTCGGGGTGGACCCGGCTGATGGTGTCGATGATGATCTGCTCGGCGCGCTGGTCGGCCTCGGTGACGAAATCATTGCGGCCGCGTTTGGCGGTCACTTCGCCAGTGTCGCCGCGGCGATAATAGGACAGGATCACGTCCCCGGCGCGACGAGCGGCTTTGACGGCGATATTGGTCAACGGTTGCATGGAATTGATCTGTCCGGTTTTGGCTGGCGGCTCGACGACGGATCGACGAGCCGAGGAAAGCCGGCTAGCGTACCATTTGCGCCCCGGTGACGAAGACGACCGCAGATTCCATGAGTTCGATCGAACCCCAGACACATAGTGAATTCGATCCGGCGCGGCTCGCGCGCCTTCGGGTCGTGTTGGTAGGCGCCCAGCATCCGGGCAATATCGGCGCGGCGGCTCGCGCGATGAAGGTCATGGGCCTGACCGATCTGGCGCTGGTTGCACCCGAGCGTTATCCCGACCCGGAGGCCACCGCGCGCGCGTCCGGCGCCGAGGACGTGCTCGAAGCGGCCCATCTGTGCGAGACGCTCGAACAGGCAATTGGCGACTGCGTGCTGGCGATCGGCGCGAGCGCGCGTCGCCGCAGCACCAGCTGGCCGCTGGTCGATGCACGCACGGCCGCACGGCGCGCGATTGAACTGGCCGGCGAACATCGTGTGGCGCTGGTGTTCGGCTGTGAGCGCAGCGGCCTGGAAAACGCGGCGCTAGATCTGTGCCAGCTGCATCTGCAGGTACCGACCAATCCCGATTATCGCTCGCTCAATCTCGCTGCTGCCGTGCAGGTGGTGGCCTATGAACTGCGCATGGCTGCAGGCGATGCGCCCGAGCCCGAACCCATCCACGAATCGGTCGACGTGGCAGCGATGGAAGGGCTGTATGAGCACGTCGAGTCGGTGCTGACCGCCTCCGGTTTTCTCGACCCGGTCACACCCGGCGTGCTCATGCGCCGTATACGGCGGCTGCTCAATCGGGCGCGTCCGGATCGGATCGAGCTCAATATTCTGCGCGGCGTCATGCGTTCGCTCGATCCCCGCCTGCCGCGTCTGCGCCGGGCGCCTGCGATCGATACAAGCGCGCAGAACGACAACGATCGGTCCACGGGACTTGATCCCGGGCCACACGACCCGAAATAGTGACGTGGTACACCAGTGTTCGCGCGACGGCGCGGTCATCCTCCGGGGAGACAGTCATGCTCAAGCGCATGCGTGAAGACATCAACGCCATATTCGAACGAGATCCCGCCGCGCGCAGCTTCTGGGAAGTCGTATTCAGCTATCCGGGGCTGCATGCGCTGTGGTGGCATCGTCTGGCCCACTGGTGCTGGACTCGGCGCCTGAAGTGGATCGCCCGGTTCGTATCGAACCTGGCGCGCTGGCTGACCGGCATCGAGATTCATCCCGGTGCCGTGATCGGACGCCGATTCTTTATTGACCACGGGTTTGGCGTAACCATCGGTGAAACCACCGTGATCGGTGACGATTGCACCATCTACCAAGGCGTTACGCTCGGTGGAACCAGCTGGAACCCCGGCAAGCGTCATCCTACGCTTGAAAACGATGTGATCGTTGGCGCGGGCGCCAAGGTGCTGGGTCCGTTCACCGTGGGCAATGGTGCGCGCATCGGCTCGAACGCCGTGGTCGTAAAAGAAGTACCGCCGGGCTGCACCGCGGTCGGGGTGCCGGCCAAGCTGGTCAAGTGCAAGGACGGCACCCCGGAAGACCGTCGCAAGGAAACGGCTGATCGCATCGGCTTCTCTACCTACGGCGTCAGTCAGGACATGCCCGATCCGGTGGCGCGTGGTATCGACGCCATGCTCGATCATATCGACTCGCTCGAACGCCGCCAGGACGAGCTGGAAAAACTCACCCATCGTCTGTCCGAGCAGATCGACGACCGCGTCACCGACCAGGCCTGATCACGCCGCGGACGCTGGCGTGACGCCGCAGTCGGCAGGAACAAGCCATGACGATATATTTCGATCATAACGCCACCACGCCCCTGCACGCCGATGTATTCAAGGCCATGACGCCGTGGCTGACGTCGGCCCATGCCAATGCCTCGTCCCTGCACCGGGGCGGGCGCGAAGCGCGTGCGGCGATCGAGACAGCGCGCCATCAGATCGCGACGCTGGTGGGCGCGCATTCGTCGCAGCTGATCTTCACCGGCGGCGGTACGGAGGCCGATAACCTGGCGCTGGCCGGTGTGGCAGCCGCCACGCGCCGGCCCGGCCGCATGCTGATCTCGCCGATCGAACACCCCGCGATTACCGACACCGCCGATGCGCTTGTCGCGGCGGGATGGACGATCGAGCGCGTGGCTGTGGACACGCAGGGCCGCGTGGATATTGACGATCTGGAGCGGCGCCTGGGCGCCGGCGACACCGCGCTGGTGTCGATCATGGTGGCCAATAACGAAACCGGCGTCATACAGGACATGACAGCCATCAGTGCGGCCTGCCGGGCCGCGGGCGCGCCGCTGCATACCGACGCCGTACAAGCGATCGGCAAGCACGGTTTCGACTTCGCCTCGAGTGGCGCGGCCTGCGCGAGCCTGTCGGCCCACAAGATCCAGGGCCCGAAGGGCGTCGGCGCGCTGATCGTGGATCGCAAACTTGCGATCGACCCGATTATCCACGGCGGCGGCCACGAGCAGGGCCTGCGCTCGGGCAGTCTCAACGTCGCGGGTATCGTGGGCTTCGGTGCGGCCGCCGAGCGCCTGCAGACGCACCGACCCGCCGAGATAGCCCACATGCGCGATCTGCGCGACAAGCTGGAGGTCGGGCTCGACGCCATGCCGGGCATCACCCGCTTCTCGGCCGATGTCGAGCGGCTGGCCAACACCTGCCAGTTCAGTGTGGCCGGCTACGACGGCGAAGGCCTGTTGATGCTGCTCGATCGCGATGATATTGCGGTGTCCTCGGGCTCGGCCTGCGCTGCTGGCACCGGACAACCCTCGCCCGTGCTGCTGGCCATGGGTATCGATGCCGATACCGCGCGTGGGGCTATCCGGGTGAGTCTCGGGCCCGACAACACGCTCGACGAGATCCAGCGCTTTCTGCTCGTGCTCGGCCGGCTCGCGGGTTCGACCGGCGGCTTGCCCGGCGGGCTCAGCGCCTCGGTGCTCACCGGATGAGCGCCGGCGAGACGCTGTATTTCGATCACGCGGCCA
>Ga0207889_1000256_pt1 | contig 18478 bp, 14 predicted proteins | sample LinPmetageLP47_FD_184058 | JGI IMG/M metagenome (GOLD analysis project Ga0207889, IMG submission 184058) | Marine viral communities from the Pacific Ocean - LP-47 (SPAdes) | ecosystem: Environmental > Aquatic > Marine > Oceanic | place: Pacific Ocean | collected 2011-06-12 | reverse complement strand
CCCAAGTATCTGAGGTATGTCAAAAATCTGGGTTGGTGGCGGAGACGAAGGGATTCGAACCCTCGAGACCCTTCCGGGCCTACTCCCTTAGCAGGGGAGCGCCTTCGACCACTCGGCCACGTCTCCGCTGACCCGTTTAGAGAGGGAAGACCCGAGAAACAAGGCCAAAATAGCACTTACCTCTACAACTATCAAAATTTGGAGGATCAGAATAATACGCACAGAACTGCACGGTTGCGCAGGGGTGTTTGGCAACGATCTGTCAATGAGATGGTGCGGTTTCAATGGCACCGTAAATGAAATCTGGGCTTCACATAAATAAGGTCCTCCGCATATTTGCGAAGGACCTTTCCAAAACATCATCATGGCTGCACGAACCTATCGCCGATCGGCCCGTGTCCAGTCGCGACGCTCATGCAACTGCTGCCGTGTGAGCGATTTCGCTTTGCCTGACACCACAGTGCAGACTGCGTGCGGTGCATCTCGCGGAAACAGCTTCTGGGGTTTCCACCCCGAAACCTTCTTCACGATCTTTACCTTGACCCAGAAGATTTCCGAGTTCACTGGATTTTCGATCGGCTCCAAGACGTAGTCTTGTTGCAGTTCAGTGCTGATCCGTTCCGCAGCGCCCAGCCAACGCCGTTTGACGTCTGACCACGATTCTGCTTCCGACCGCGCCCATGGCAATCGGAACATCGGGTAGTCGCTGCCTTGCACCATCACTGCACGAGTATAGAAAAGAACGTGGTGTGGTGAGCGAAGCTTGCCGATTGTTTCGACGTCGATCATGGCGAATTTTTCAGGACTGCTTTTTCCGGCGCGAGCAGAGCCCCTGGCATAGGCGTCAGAGAACCGAAATGTCAGCTTCCGTCCACAATCACTCCGTTTCAAATGCCCAAAAATCCGTTTGTTGGCATGGCTCGCGATACCGTTGTCAATCATGTCGTAGTCTTTGGCACCGGGCGCCCCGGATGCTGAAAGGATTGATCGGCATCTGGCAGTGATACTTTTCAGTATCGGCTTTGCCATTATTCCCATCTTCAAGTCTGGCCGGGAATCAACATAGTAGTGACAGCCGTGAACCAGACGCAGCCCATCCAGTGTCAGGCTGGCATCTTCTACCATTTTTGCTGTGCTCTCGGTGAACAGATATTCGCTTTGTTTCGACATCTCAGGTCCTCTATTTGATGTGAAGAGGAAATGGGTCGAAGTCGAGGCCGCAGAAAACGCAAAATGCACCGTTGTTTTGGTTTATTCTGCCGCTGAATCCGCCAGTCGTGTCAGACATGGGTCCCAACAAGTGAAATTTGTTTCAAGCGGACCCGTAGTTTCCACAGTTATGATCGGGAATATTACCGAAATCGCCGCTCTTTCTTCTGCTTGCGCCGAAAATTTGGCAGCTAAAACTATGTAAGGATTTGATAGATATATCGAAATTTCCACGAGAACCTGTTGGAACCTATCAACCTCTATAAAACCTATTAGAAGGCGGCCATACATATCATCAGCTGGCCGGCGGCGGATGGCTCTGCTCGTCGAGCTTTCCCTTTCAGCATGCAGTTTCTCAAGGTCCCAAGGTTTCTCAAGGTCGAAACTGCAGCAGTCTCTGCGGAATCTGCGGGGGAACCGTTGTCACATCATTCGAGCCATCGCCTCAGCCTGCCTGATAACAAGCTTCACGGCATCGGCCTGCAGATCAGGTGGATACCCGTAGCGTCGAAGAATTCTTTTCACCGCAACCCGCATCTTCGCCCGAACGTCATCTCGCTGCCACCAATCCACCCCGGCATTGTCACGAAGGGATTTCACCAACTCTGCGGCGATAACCTTCAGCTGCTCGTTGTCCATGACCTCCACGGCGCTTTCATTCTGGGCGAGGGCATCATAAAAGCTGCGCTCGGCCTCAGACATGTCGTCTTCTTGCTCTGCGCTGAGATCCTTGGCCATGCCGATCAACTCCTGGATCACCTGCAGAGCGTCAATGCTGCGGTTGTGATACCTCGCGATTGCATTCGTAAGGCGTTCGGAGAATTTCTGGTTCTGAACGACGTTGCCCCGGGTGCGGGCTTTGATCTCGCCATTCAGCAGCTTCTTCAAAGCTTCAACAGCAAGATTCTTGTGCTGCATGCTCTGAATTTCATGCAGAAATTCTTCCGACAAGACGCTGATGTCGGGCCGGTCGAACCCACAGGCTTCCAAAATATCCACGACTTCCGTCGATGCGACAGCACGGTTCAACAGCTGCTCAATGGCAAAGTCTGGTGAGGAGTTTCGTCCGTGCCCTCCCTTCACATCCAACTTCTGAAGCGCGGCACGAACTGCGAGGAAAAAGGCCACCTCTTCAGCAGAAATCGCTGTCTCAGGGGAGCCAGCCGCCAGCTTGAAAGCTTTCGCCAGTGCAGCGATAACATCATGAAAGCGTTTTCCGAAGTTCTTGTCGGTTTCGGTGCCTTCTTCACGGGTCTTTCGCAAAATATGATCGGCCGCCGCAGGCAGAATTTCTATCCGATCTGCGGCTGATCCTCCGAGAACACGCGAATAGTCGAACCCGTGAAAAAGCGCGCGAGCGACCTCAAGTGCACTGAGGAATGCTCCGACGGCCTCGCGTTCGTCCACACCGGTCTGCGCCTGATCTCCTTGCGAATAATGCGCCAGCGCCTTTTTCAGATCCGCAGCAAGACCAATATAGTCCACTACCAGACCGGCCGGTTTCCCTGCGAAGACCCGATTCACTCTCGCAATCGCCTGCATGAGGCCGTGGCCCTTCATGGGCTTGTCGACATACAGAGTATGCATGCATGGCGCGTCGAACCCCGTCAGCCACATGTCCCGCACGATTACGAGCTTCAAGGGATCTGAGGTGTCCTTGTAGCGCTTCCTCAGAGCCTCGAGTTTCGTCTTGCTTCGAATGTGCCGCTGGAAAGGCTGCGGGTCGGTCGCGTTACCGGTCATGACAACCTTTATCGCTCCGGTCTCGTCCGTGTCGGAATGCCATTCCGGGCGGGCGGCGATGATTCTCTCGTAAACATCCACGCATATGCGGCGGCTCATGCAAACGATCATGGCTTTTCCGTCAATCGCCTCAAGGCGCGCTCCGAAATGCGCTAAAATATCCGCGACGACCGCATCAAGACGCGGCCCGGCGCCGACCAGTTTTTCGATCTGGGACCATTTTTTCGCGGTGGCTGTCGCCTCATCGACTTCGAGGGCCTCGGTCGCCTCGTCGAACTCCTCGTCCAGGCTTTCACGCATGTCCCCGGCGACTTCGACCCGAGCGACCCGGCCCTCAAAGTAGATCGGCACGGTCGCGCCATCTTCGACCGCCTGGGCGATGTCATAAACATCTATGTAATCCCCGAAAACGGAGCGGGTATTGGCCCCGACCAACTCTACCGGTGTCCCGGTGAATGCAACATAGACCGCGTTAGGGAGCGCTGAACGGAGATGATGCGCAAGCCCATGGCGCACTTCACCGGTCGCTTGGTCCATTTTCGCATCGAATCCGTATTGCGTTCTGTGCGCTTCATCGACCATCACGACGACGTTCGATCTGTCGGTCAGTTGCGGGAAATCCTCGCCTCGCCCGGGGCGAAATTTCTGAACCGTCGAGAATACAATCCCCCCAACCTGACGATTGAGCAAAGTCTTGAGGTCGTCGATGCTATCCGCCTGCACCGGGTCTTCACCGAGCAAGTCGCGGCAGCGACCGAATGTCGTGAAAAGCTGATTGTCGAGATCGTTGCGATCTGTAAGCACGAGAACAGTTGGGTTTTCGAGTTCCTTCAGGTGCATGGATCTTCCCGCAAGAAATGTCATCAGCAGGGACTTTCCGGATCCCTGCGTGTGCCAGATCACGCCGCCCTTGCCATCGTCACCACGCGCGCTGAGTATCGACGACATTGCCTTTCTGACAGCATGAAACTGGTGATATCCTGCAGCTTTTTTGATGGGACCTTTGCCGTCATCCTCGAAGACGACGAACCACCGCAGCAAATCCAGAAGGACTGACCGACTCAGCAGCCCTTCCGTCAAGGTGTTGAGCGCAAGCCCTTCACGTTCGGAGAGGATTTTCTCTCCATCGATGGTTCTCCAGCGCATGTAGCGATCAAGACCCGCAGACAATGTGCCATAGCGGGCATTCAGCCCGTCCGAGATAACCGAGATGAGCGAAGTCCGGAACAGGTTCGGAATATCGCTTTTGTAGGTTTCGATCTGATTGAATGCCGCCTCGATGTCCGCGCCCTCGGTTCCCTTCAATTCGACGACAACCAACGGCAGGCCATTCAAGTAAATCACGAGGTCCGGGATTCTGGCGGTTCGGCCGACCATGTCGACCTGGTTGAAAGCATGCCAGGCGTTTTCATCGTCATCCCAATCAACCAACCGTGCGCGGTCGCTCCGTTCCTCGCCCTGGCTGAAGTATGTGATCGGAACCCCACGGGTCATCAGCCCGTGGAGGCGGCGGTTCTCGGCAATCAGGTCGCCGACAAAAACTTCGTCGGTAACACGCGTCATGACTTCCTGCACTGCGCCGTCCGGAAGACCGGGATTGAGCCGTCGAACGGCCTTTTCCATAACCTTCCTCAGCACTGCGTCATGAAAGCTGCGGCGCTCTGGATCTCGCTTCTCCGGTGAAATCTCCGCGCCCGAAGCCGTGGCATAGCCCAGCCCCGCCAGCTTCTCCATCATCCAGTCTTCCAGGTCGGATTCGGAGTTCCAAGCCATTACACAGTTGCCTTGCCCGACTTCAGGCGCTGGTTCAATCGGGCCAATGGCTCTGCGAACGTGGTCTCAAGTCGTCTGATACGATCACTCATCCATGCGGTCATGTCAGACCAGTTCTCAGAATCAAAACCGTCGCAGGGCTCTGACAGATTGATTAGGCAACGCTTTTGATCGTCGTTGCGATGCCATTCGAGCTTTTCGCCAAAGCTCTGTTCGATCATTTCTCGCTGCGCAAAAAGCTGATCAAATATCCACTTGTTCTCGGCCGCACTGCTTCTCTGGATAGAAACCTCGACGCGCATTTGATTTTTCAATAGAACCAAGGTGTAAGAACACGCCGAAACGCCCGTGCCAACGCTCAACCAGTTCTCTTTCGTGGCGCTGACATTTTGATGTCTCGAGGATCCGTCTTCCCGAAGCCTCTCAAGAGCGTGTTGCCAATATTCCAGACGAACCTTATGCCGATGGCCCTGAGCAGTGCTGGCGGATCGTTCCTCACTTCCTTTCTCGGCCATTCGGATCATGTAGTCCGCGGCCTCAGGTGTCGGGATCACCTGCTGGAGGTCCACGAATATTTCCTCGCCGAACTTGTAGGGGCCGACCTTCACGCAGCGCGCGTCGATCTGGTGTTCGCGTAGCCAGAGCACCGTTGCCGTCACTTCCCGCCGGAAATTCGCAGCAATAAAGACGATACGTTGGTTCGTGCCGTCATTCAAAACCACTTCATCCAAGGTGTCCTCACCCAGAAATTCGCATATTATGCTGGCCGCGTCCCCGGTCCCGTGGCGCTCCAAATACTGCTGGAAAATGCCCACGATCTCGACTTTTTTCAGACTGGAGCAATAGGCGGCGTATTTTAGTGCCTGCCAGACAACATCCCGACCGGAATCGTCCAGCTTGTTCTCGATGACCACCAACTGCCCATTGCGGTCCAATGCCAACAGGTCGAGGCGTTCGCGGGTGCCGTCGAAGCCATCAAATTCCTTCTGGATGATCAGCAGACCATCCTCGCCCTCGCTCATCGCCTCACAGAGCGCATCCGGCATGGTGGCGAGCCACTCCTGAAGATGCTCTCGTTCCCGGAATCCGACCTCCGAGAAGCTGGTGCGCTCGAGTTTGCGCAAGCGGTTGGCGGAACGGTCAATCTGAAACATGGTTATGCCTTACTCGTCAGAGAATTCGAAGTATGCGACGCCCTTGAGACCTTTTCTGGAGAGGTAGCCTTCAATGGCTGGTCCATCATCAGACGCAGAGGCTTCTTCTGGATACAAAAGCATAGGAAGCCATTCGGGCGGTGGAGTCTCGGGCACGAACTCTTGCTCGCTACCTAAGGTGCGGAAAGCATTCTGGGCTCCACAACCCGCCTCAAGACGGAAGAAGAGATCCCAAGGCATCATGTGTGGGAAAAGCGCCGAAAGCCGATTGTCCGCGAGATCACGGACAGAAGTTGCCGACGCCACCGAGCACCCCCAGTCGGTGCGAGCGCCAGGAAAGGGACTGTGAGTCGAGGAGAAAAGATAGCGGTTTGCTACCCAAGGGTGATTGAAAAAGACATAGATCGGATTGTAACCATCGGCCTTTGATGCCTTGATCAGATCTTTCGCTTGCTCCCCGTCTTTTTTTAGTCCGGCGTAGATCCCCCTCGAGAGAGCTTTTCTTGATGGAGTGAGCTCATAAGACAGCACCTTGGCTTGGACCCTGAAACCGACCTGGCAATGCGGCGTATCGAAATACCATTCCCAGTCCGCTCCGTTGCCCACAATTCCGTGCTGCGCACTTCCGCCTTCCTCAGTCTTGTTGAACATCCTGATGGTGAGGGGTGATCCAACGGACTCCCGGGCTATTCGTAACAGTAAAGTTTCCGTGATCGTCTCTTCTTGGAGCTTCAAGCCGTAGTGGAAGGCATCGTCTTGTTCGGTCCATACCCATTCGGCAAGTTCGCGTAGATAACTCCGGATCAATCGGCGGCTCAGCGACATCAGACGAGTTCCTCTACCTGCTTAACGGCTTCGCGGATGCGAAGCTCGCCAGACATGAGGCGGGGGAGAAGGGCGTCGCGGAGCGTGGCGAGGTTTGCATTCTCGGCGCAAAGGCTTGTAACACGGTCGAACCAAGTTCCAGCGAGGCCACGAAAGACGTTTCGCACCGGATCTGGGGCAAGGACACATGGCAGCGGACGGAAGTTTTTCTTCGATATTTCTTGGAAGGTGGATCCGTTGGCGTTGGCTAAGATAGCGTTCATATTCGCATGCACCCAGAAATACGCCTCGACAGACGATATCCGGTCGGTCTCGCGCAGGGCTATGAAGCCCTGGTTCACAGCAACTGGGTTCTGCGCAATAACAACGTATCCGATGGGCGCGCGAGACGACAGCAGGACTGTTCCAGCGGGCGACATGCCAGAGGAAACCTTGGCGAGCCCAGCATCTGTCAGGGTCCGGTCTGTCTCGAATAGAACCGGTTGTGAAAGCTTCGAAAGATCGCGTGGCGTTGCCCAGCGATGTGGGCCATCCCAGTAGGACGGCTCCCTTGTCTTGGGGGTTGCGCCACCCACGGTTTCAGCGACATCACCAATTGTGGACATCTCCCAGCCCTTCGGCAGGCCGTCAGGGCCGAAGCTGTCGGGGAAGAGGGCGGCGGTGGTGGGGTCCATGTGGGCGGGGGATTGGCCGAGGGCGCGGGCGTGGACGGGGTCAAAATCCACAAACCACGACCGATAAAGCGCCCGCGCCACCTCCTCCAGCGTCTCGCTCATGCGGCGGTTCAGCTCGATCTTGTCGTCGAGGGAGCCGAGAAGAGCAGCGATTCCCCTTTGATCTCGCATCGGCGGCACGGGCAACTCGAAATTTGGCACATCCGCGCATCGCAGGCTGCTGAAGACCGCCCCGACATTGATAAATTTCTCGATCTGCTCCCACCACTCGCGCGAGAGACAGAGCCACCGCAGAAACGGCGGATGGATGGTTTTTCCGTCAGACCGGAGAAGCACAAGGTTCTGACCCAAAGCAAAGGGAGTCTTCGTCTTGTCCACGGCAATGACACCCGGGTTCGTTCGACGCGACAGTATGACGTCATCAGGTTGCGGTTTCGCCTTTTTCGTCCATTCTTCGTAATCCTCCGGAGAAATCAGACGCGCATCCGCGAATTTGATGTGTCCCGATTTCATTTGCGGGATTCCTACATAAGGATAGCCTTCCGCGCGTGCCGTCGGCGTCTTGTGCACACAGTCAATCAGGGTAACGCTGGCTTCGCCAAGCGTCATTACTGGCCATGTGGTCATTCCAATGACTCCAGCCGGGTCTCGATCTCCTTTTCCAGCCGCCGCCCCTCGGCAAACTGTGCCCGCAGCTCCGCCGTAAGCCGATCGAATTTTTCCTCGAAGGGCTCGGCATCCTCCTCTGCCGCGCCAGCGCCGACATAGCGCCCCGGGGTCAGGACGTGTCCATGCTTCGCGATCTCCTCCATCGAGGCCGCCTTGCAGAACCCTGGCTCGTCGGCATAGGCGCCTGCGTCCGGCTCTCCCCGCCAGGCATGGTAGGCGGTGGCAATGCGCGCGATCTCGTCCTGCGAAAGTTCCTTTTGCTTGCGCGACCCTGCCACCAGCGCGCCCATTTTGCGGGCGTCGATGAACAGCACCTCGCCGCGCCGGTCGCGCAGCTTGGCATCCTTTGCAATGCCATTGGATTTGTCCTTTGCCAAGATCCAGACACAGGCAGGGATCTGCGTGCCGTAGAACAACTGCCCCGGCAGGGCGACCATAGCATCCACCGCGCCGCCCTCGACCATGGCGCGGCGAATGTCGCCCTCACCGCTGGACATAGACGACATGGAGCCATTAGCCATCACCACGCCCGCGATGCCGGTGCTGCCCAGCTTGTCGTAGATATGTTGCATCCAAGCAAAGTTGGCGTTTCCGGCTGGCGGCGTGCCGAATTTCCAACGCCGGTCCTCGGCCAAAATGCCACCGCCCCAGTCCGAGATGTTGAACGGCGGATTGGCCATGGCGAAGTCGAACTTCTCATCTGGGAAGGCATCGCGCAAAAGCGTGCCCTGATCGTTCCACTCGATCCGGGCGACAATGCCGCGGATGGCAAGATTCATGCGAGCAAGGCCATAGGTGGTGTGGTTGAGTTCCTGTCCGTAAATGGCCAGATCCTCGCGCCGCCCGGCGTGGTGATCGAGGAACCGCTCCGAATGCACCATGAACGAGCCAGAGCCGCAGCAAGGCTCATACATGCGGCCTTTCAACGGTTCGATCATATCGACGATCAACTCGACGACTGGCTTGGGCGTATGGAAGTCCCCGCCGCGCTTGCCCTCATTGCTGGCAAATTCCGAAATGAAATATTCATAGATCCGGCCGATCAGGTCGAAATCCTTACGGGTGCCCTCGAACTTGATGTTCGAGAATAGATCGATCAGCCCGGTCACCACATGGCTGCCGAGGGCCTCGCGACCAAAGACTTTAGGGAGCGCGCCCTTCAGCTGCTCGTTATCAGCCTCGATGGCACGCATGGCATCATCCACCTTGACGCCAATCTTGGGATCTTTGGACTGCGCCGAGAGCGTCTTCCAGCGCGCGGCTTCCGGCACCCAGAAGATGCCGTCGGCCATGTATTCGTCGACGTCCTCGGCGACGTCCTGCCCCTCGGGCATTAGCTCGTCATACTTGCGCTGAAAGGCGATGGAAATGTAGCGTAGGAAGAGCAGCCCCAGAGCGACATGTTTGTATTCGCCTGGATCCATGGATCCACGCATCTTGTCTGCCGCCGCGAAGAGCGTCTTTTCGATGGTCATCTGCCGTCCCTTTCCTGGCGCTGGCTCGCCAGTTAGTTGTTCTTCTTTGGGCTTTTATCCATGGTATTTGGCGATGGATCAATTGCCGGAATTGAATTCTTAGGGTTTTCCACCAACTACACGCTCTTTTAACGATTTTCTTTTGCTCAGGATTTTTTCCCTACGTCAAAAATCACCATCTCCTCCTTACCACCCCGCGGGGGTGGTAGCGCAAGGTAAGGGTATTACCGGCGCTTACCATTACCAAAGGGGAGCCCACATGGCCCAGAAAACCAACCCGAACGCATCCCTGGACAAGCGCGTCCGCGAAGCTGTCAAGGAACTTGACGCAAAGGGAGAGAACGCCACCAATGCGAGCGTGAGGGCGATCACCGGCGGCTCTTTCCGCGACATTACACCTGTATTGAGGCGGGTCAAAGCCGAACTGGAAGAGAAATCACGCGCTGATCGTGCCGTCCCAGGGATGCCAGAGGATGTTCTGGACGCGGTTGCGGAGTTGTGGACGCTGGCGTGGAACAAAGCTGACGAAACCGCAGCAGCAGAGCGCCGGGGTCACGCCACTGAAGTGGACAAGGTCAAATCTGACTTGGCGGACCAAGAAGAGGCCGTGGCGATCGTCGAGGACGAGCGCGACCACGCAACCACGCGCGCCGAGATCGCCGAGGCAGAGCTCGCTGAGACCCGCAAAGCGCTTCGCAATTCCGAAATCTCGATCGCTGAATTGCGGGGCCGGCTCGCAGAGCGCCAAGCCCAAGAAAAAAAGTCTGATGCAGCCAAGGTGCGCAGCAAAAGGGTCAAGCAGGACCCAAAGCCGGAGACCTCAGAGGATGTCGGGCAACCCGACATGTTTCCTGAAAACGACAAAAGCGTGGGTGACCCGGAACCGATTGCTGCAGAGTGAGAGGCTGGTTTGGATTCTGATGCAGGGAAGGATGACATTTGCGCTGAGCTTCAGCAGATGTCATCCTCGGACCCGATATCTCTGTCGGTTCAAAACTCGGATGTGGATTGGCTCTGGGTCAACATCCACATGTAAACGAGCCCTGGCCGGATCGCTGGCCCCATCGGGATCATGCTTGCCGGTTCCAAGGTCCAAGCCGCGCTGCATTGCCCCGTATTCGAGAACCTGCGCTGCCCTGTCGAAGTTCGCACGAAGAGTCGGTTGTCTATCACACAGCCGCACAGCATCGCTTGTTGCCCTGTAGCATGAGCGCAAGGCCACATTGGTCAACGCGTCTGTGCGAGCTTGGATCGCAACGACATCCTGGCCTTGCCTGATCGCCCAAGCCCCTGGAAAAGAAGCTTCTTCGTATTTTCCATGGGCAGTGCCCATCGCAATCTCGTCGAGCCAGACAATCCGTTCTTGCCCTTTATCCTCCCTCACTTTTGCCAGAACAGCAGCCCGTCTCGCGTTTTCTGCTGCGGCAAGTTCCATTCTTTTCTCGCGCTGGCGGTTCTGAAATAGACTGCGGGCAAAATTTATAAGTTTTTTGTAGGCTGGACGTATGATGTCCTCAAGTTTCTTTCGATCTGACTTTTTCTTTGGCGCTTTCGGCCCATACTTCAGTCCCTCCTTCTTCGTTTCAGTCTTCTCCTGATAGTCGATTTGCCGAGTTTCAATGGCATTCACGCCGACGGTCAGTGCCGAAAAGAAGGCTTCCGCAGAGGCCTTTGCTATTCCGGCCTCAGAAATGCGTTCGTCTGCGCCCCTATTTTTCTCTGAAGCCATGCTGGCTTCACTCTGCGCTCGCGTTCGATCTCTTGCAGCCAGAATGCGCTGAAGCTTTGTTTCGGCCTCTTGCGCCGCGATTGCTTGCTGTCGGCCATCCATCGATTTCTGCCAAGATTTCCGATATTCATTTGGAGAAGTGTTTCGGGGTGCCGTCGGCACCGATGTAGTAGCGTCCTTCGCCGCGCGCTGCCTCTTTGCATGCTCTTCGCCGCGTCGCAGGCCGATGGTAGAAAAGAAAAGGCCTGCTTCATCTTGCGCGTGCTCGTAATTCTTGAGCAATGGATGTGAAGTTGGTTGTATCAAGTGCTGCTCTCCGCGGCGGCCCGAAGTTTTCGCTGTGCGCTGCAGAAGAAGCCCATGAAAATGAGGTGTTTCTTCATCGAGATCGAGCCGTAGGTGTCGCAATGCATCAGGAAAGAACTTTTCGAAGAATTCGCGCCCTCGCTTTTCAAATGCGGCAACCTTGTCCTTGCAAAGCCGGTGCTGGACGGTCTCGCCGTGTTCAGTGATCCCGTAGGTGATCATGACTTTGTCTTCTGGAGCATCGGCCGCGGCTCGGAAGTAATCGGTATCCGCAGTCAGGACGACTTCACGCAACGGGCCATTGTCTGATGATTTCCAAGGATCAATCAGCCCGAGCTCCTGACGCTCTTTTGCCTTGCCTCTGCGATTTTGCGCATTGAGCGCCGAGACTTCAGCATCTCGATTTTGCTTTTTCATCTCAAGGATTTCGACCCCCACTTCAGCGACGAAATTCTCCCCATGGAGGATGCGGTTGCGATGTGCAAACGCCATCTCCACATGATCGAGCGGCCCTCCACGGCGCTTGGCGTGCATCATCATCTTTGCCATTGAGCCTGGGAACATTGATTTGAAGCGCAACACTATCGGGTGCTTGTTCGACATGATCTTCTCCATCCATTCATTGTCTGGATGGGAAATCGAGCCCGGTGTGTTGTTTCGCTCTTTCGCGGACCCTTGGGACGGCGAAATATTACTCACTAAGCAAGTGCCACTCGGCATCGCCTCCTTGCACTTGCCGTTCGCGAGGGCCAGCCCTCGACCCGCCCGCCGGGGGCACCTACGCGGTGTGCGGTCGGGTCATCGTTCGCCACTCCCCCGACACCCCCTGGCGTCTCCGACGGGCCTCTTGGGAAGGTCGTTCCGCACTCCTCCCCGCCGGCTGCATCCCCTCCTGCTCGCGCTGCCTGCGCGGCGAAGAGAGGCGGCCTCTCTTCGATCTCTCCCGACTTCGCATGGTGTAACAATGGATCGCGGTATTGGCGTGAGAGACTGCATTACGGCAAGATGGCACCGGCACAACATAAATAGATCATATGCAGCGCAATCATTCTGGGCGCGGTCTTCTTTGCGAGACCGCGCCCAGAATGATTGCGCTGCCGGCTGGAACGACTTGACCCTGGGAATGGACCCAGGCCAGCTGGAGATCCAGAAATGAACATTGCCGTTACCCGCAAATTTTCCGCCGCCGAACCCATAGACGACTGCTACCCACCGATCCACGGCTTCTTCGAAGAACACCGTGACGCCCTTCGCAACGCGGCGAGGCTGCTCGGAGGGCGCGAAGGGGTCAACTTCGTCGAAGAAATCATCGACGCGCTTTCCCGCGACAATGATCTCTCCCGGCGGACGATCAGGCTTCTCTATGATCTCGAGGACCTTCTTGCCCTCGAGAATGTCGGTGATCCTGATCGTGCTGAGACAGGGTATTTCAGCGCCATCGATATTCTCGATCCGGTCGTCGCCGAGATATGCCTGCTCACCGATGGTCTGCGCGCCGCGGTCGCGGCACTGCCTGAGGTTCAGCGTGCTCCCAGCACAGAAGCCCATCCGGGGGTCTCAGCCCATTTCTCGCCTTCCCGGACCACGCTTGCAGTTCCTCTCGGATCCCGCCCCGACGGTATGGGAGATGCGAAATGACCCATCATACTTCACACTATGAATTTTTGGTCGATCTGATTTCCGTTGCTATGTGTCATGCTCGCTTGGCCCAGGCGGTTGTGTCTGACACCGTCATCCCCTTGCTCCCACCGCAGCGCCGGGGGATCGCCGAGGAGGTCCGTCGCAGTCTCAATGGCGAGAAATTCATCAGTGAGGCTTTCCTGCGGGACGTCTGCGCTTTGATCAGCTTTCTCGCCCGCGAAGTCGAAAAAGGCACTCAATGTGACTGGGTCGCGGACGAACATGATGTGCATGGCGGCCAGCATGTCCGGCGGTTCGACGATGGCGCCTTCGCGCTTTCGAACGCCTGCGATGATCTGGTCAGTCTACACGATGCAATCGCTGATGTTCTGGACTTCAAGAAGGCCGGACGCATCGCCGAAGCGCTGATCGACACATGACGATGAGCGGCGCCCCGGGCGCCGTTCTCTTGAGGGCTTAGATGCCCGAGGTCTCTGATTGCTTCAGGGGCCGTGCGTGCCGACTCCCGTCCTGCTGCTGCACCCTTGTCGGCACGTCTTGAAGCGTGCGAAACGCCAAGAAATTTGACCCCATGAAAGCTATCGTCCGGATGTCAGCGGACGAGCCTTGGCCCTACTGTCATCCTACATTCTGAAAGAAAGAAGCTCACATTGGATCGAAGCGCGGCGCTGGTCCTTCGGCGCAAGGAATTGGCACATGATTTCGGACGCGCCGCCGCTTGGTGCGGTTTTGTCTATCCCGACACCCCCAGTCGCTTCTGCGGTCGTCCAGGCAGGAAGGTCTATCGCAACGCGCATCGGTGTAACTAAATCGGACCGGTATTTTGAGAGGTTACCGATTGTTTGCACCGCGGAAACGGCTCTCGCTGTCTTGGGCTATCAGATCGACCACGGCCAATGGCTGAATCTCGACCAGAGAATTTTCGTGTTCGCCGCGGGCCTATCCGCGCTTGAGACCCACAAAACGATCAGCTTCCTCATCCTCTCAGGTTTGGTGAAAGTCCCTGACCTCTGACGTAGCGAGCAAGAAATCTGCGCTATTGTCGAGGCCGGTTTTTTTCGGAAGACCTGCGTCGAGAGGAGCGCAGAGCCTTAGACCACTCGATCAGCTGCAAGATGTTCGTTGAAAAACTTACATTCTGCGAAAATATGTGGGCTTTGCGTAAATAAATGCTCTTCTAAATTTTACTATATTACAATGACTTAGGGTAGATATCGAACCTTGATCACGGTTTCAAACTATTTTTGCAAAACACGCCGACTTCCTCCTTGGGACACAGAAAACTCTCTGCGGATCCCTTCATCGAAGACCTACTCGAGGACTGGAAACATGGCGACAAAATTGGATTGGGCAGTAAAGCCACTGGGCCAAAAGCAAGCTGCTGCTGTGATCGGATACGGATACCGAAAGTTTTCTGACGTCCTGACAGACCTCGAGAAAGAGGGCGTGGATACCCACGAACCGCGCGGCGTGCGCCGGGTCTTTTATCCAGAACACATTGAGAACATCAGGACAGCACTGAAATGCAAAGTGAAAAAAAGAAGTTGCGTAGCAAAAACCGGCAAAAGCGGAACCCGTGGGACCCCTACTGGGTCGAAAAAGCCGGAGACTGGGCAGTCGACTTCGTCATCGACGGCACCAGGTTTCGACGCCGCCTTGGATTACGCACGCAAGAAATGAAAAGCCGGGCAAATGAAGCAGCAAAGCAATTCTACCAAGAGTCATGGGATATTGCTAAAGCGCCCCTGATTCCGGCAGCGCCCGAAGGAACACCCTTCTACTTGGCAGCTCTACGCTACATGGAGCAGGGCAAGGAAAAGCGGTTTCTTTCGCGCATCATTGAGCATTTCGGCGAGCACACCTTGATCGAGGATATTGACACGATGGCAATCGCAGCGGCTGCAGCCGAACTTTACCCATATGCGAAGCCAGAGACCGTCAAGCGTCAGCTGAAGACGCCGATCGTGGCAGTTATAAATTTCGCGCAGGGGACGGGTCGCGCGAAGAACTATGATACCCGGAGGACCCGGTGGCTCACGCCAGAGGAAGTGGAGAAACTGCTCTACTTCGCGAGCCGTCCGCATGAGGCCGGATTGCATGACCCGCATCTGAGGACACTCCAGAAGATCGCGTTCATGCTGGGCGGCGGTGCGGGGCCGGGAGAGACCTTCGCCACACAGGCGGAGAACTGGAATTCCAACACCTCAGAATGGTGGCTGGATGGCACCAAGACGGTGTATCGTGCCCGTTTCGTCCTGCTCCCGCAGCGGTCAATTGACCTGATGGGAGATCTGCCCGAAAGCGGCCCAGCTTTTCTCACGCCTGATGGGCAGCCCTATGTAGAACGGCAGAACGGCGGCGGGCAGATGGCAGAGGCATTTGGCAAGATACGGGATGCCGCCGGCCTCGGTAGGGACGTCGTGCCTTACACCTTACGCCATACTTGGGCCACGTGGTTCTACGCACAGACCAAAGATTTCCGACGCCTCGTCGATCTCGGCGGCTGGAACAAGTCTGACACCGCGAACCGTTATTGCAAGGTCGCCCCAAAGGACCTCGGAAATCGCTTGCTCAGGCATGGATGGGACTTCCGCGAAGATGTCGGGGGCCCGGTCAAATTCGGTGAACTGGTTACCGTGCGCAAATAGACATAATTCGCCCGGGGGAAGGTCCTTCGGGCGATTGTCATTGTCTCGCCTGAGACGCATTATCCATGCCATGTCAGATGAATTCTCCACACACCCAATTGTCCGCCCGGTCGACATTCTCGCCGGCATTGGAACTCTCGAGCGGGGTGAGATGTGTCAGTTCATCTCCCTCCTCGAATGTGTCGATGGTCTTTTTCTCGCGAAAGGTGCCGTGGCAGACATGGGAGGCAAACTCGGCCTCGAAACCGACGCCGCCGCAAAACGCCTACAGGCAGTTCAGAATGACCTTGCCCGATCGACTGCCTCGGATGCCGCCTTGCGCTTTCGTCTTTGGTCGCGGCTGTCCGAGGCGATGGCGCTGCCGTCCGTCGTGCCGCTCTCGGCGAAGTCCGCCATGCGATCAGCGTCCGCATTTGCCGTGCGTGCCTCAGAGAGACTTACACCGTCGATCCGCGCGCGCCATCGGAAGGCTGGTGGCAAGGAACCGGACCGCGGTCTTGCCAAACAGGTAGGCGGGAAAGCCGCAGAGTATTGGAATGCTGCAAAGGCCACGGTCGTCGTGGAGCCGCCTCTGCCTTTTCCCGAGATCGTGGCCGAGGAGATGCTGGCTCTCCTCGCGGATGATGCGGTTGTCGAAGCGGTTGCGAAAGAAGCCGATCCCGAAATTGCTGAGGCTCTGCGGCAAGGACAGGCCCGTGCCCGCAATGCGTTGGCGGCTGGGAGCGTATGGATCGGCGGGGCTGCGGTCGTCGCCAATGCCGGTTTTTTGCCCTACATCCTGGCCGCACAATTGAGCGCGATCATCCCGTTGATCAGTGGCCCCACCCTGGTCTCGCTACTGGCTACCCTCATCAACCCCGTAACCGCCTTCGCAGGCGTCGCCGCACTCGGTTGGCTCGGCATGGGGCGCGGTTCGCGGATTGTCCGCAGCCAGCTTGCAGCCCGCCTTGGGGTGTTGATGGCAGCGCAGGGGGCGCAGCGTGGTGACGCGGGACTGTATCAGTTCCTCGCAGATACGCGCAGTCTGGATCGAGAGCCATCCAGTTCCTTCGGCTGGATGCCTGCGAAAGATCACGCAGCGATGCGCCGTAAAATCAACGCTATTGACGGTCACTTGGCCGGACCAGTGCCTGCTCCCGCAGGGATGCCCCCGGAACCCTGGTCGTCCAAGAAAATGACGGCCGATGTAACGGATGCGATCACTACGCTGGGGCTGACAGCCGGCGAGATGCTGTGGCACGCGGCGGCGATCAACCCCAACGTCATGAATGCGGCCGATTTCTCTCGATCTGAAGACATCAGTGACCCCATGGCCTTCGCCTGCAACGCCGCCGATTTCATGACCGCCGGGGCTGGGTGGTCGCTACGGGGATACACGGCCGAGCGGTTGGTCATGGATAAACTGCTCGCAGACGGTCATGATGTGCAACTCGCCGAAGCCAGTAACACACCCGGCCTGGACCTCATCGTCGACCGGGCGGCCGTGCAGGTAAAATGCGGGACCTCGATCTCGAACCTGACCGAGCATTTCGAGAGATACCCCGATATCCCAGTGATCGCCAATGCAGATCTGGCTGAGAAGGCCGCCGAAAGCGAGGCACCTTGGTCGCATCTCGTGACGACCCTTCCTGGATTCGAGATCGCAACGATAGAAGAGCAAATCGCAGAGACGCTCGGCCATGCTGTCGACCTGGGTGATCCGGATATCCTGCAGTTCGCGCTCTCCATAGGCGTGTTACGCGGGGGAATTGAGGTCGTCCGGGGGCGGGTCCCTGTCTCCGACCTGCCAGCCTGGCTTATTCTCGATGGTGCGTCACGTGGCCTGCTCGTCTTCGCCGGCGGCAACGCTGGTGCGTGGGTCGGCCTGATCGCAATCGGTCCGGCCGGTGCGCTTATCCTCGGCCCCGCGATAGGCGCCGCGGCTCTTTTGGGGAACAGTGCCCTGAAGGGCTACGCTCAAAAGCAGCTCATGGCAGACTGGCACAAGGACCTCCAGCAATCTGCAGAGCATCTGCACGAGAGCATCTTGGCTGTGCTTGAGCTTCGCATCACCCGGCTGGAGCAGCGTTCCGAGGCCTTCGCGCGGAATGCATCCCGATCTGATCTTGATGCCTGGATGGCCAGACGTGCCCAGGACGATGTGATTGCCGCCCTGGAAGACCGCCAAAGTCACAGCGCAACTCGCCCAGTAGCCGAGGTTGATGCAGTCAGGTTGCTGTTCAGCGCACGAGAGATCGCGCCCGCCGACGCCGATGTGTTGCTCCGGGTTCACGACGTCAAACAGCTTATTGCCCGAAAGCCTGACCTGAAAACCGCCATGATCGAAGCGGGGCGTCCGACAGGTGATATGCTACGAGCCCGCCTGAAAGTGCATTGGTTCAATCAGGCGAAAACGTAAAGAAGGGGCGACGAGTCATAGGCGGAGTTGGCAAGAATTTGTCAATTTGACTAATTTCCGGAGTTTTTCGAAGGAGAACAACCTATTTTATTGCAGGTGTCTGCCCTCTTAGCAGGGGAGCGCCTTCGACCACTCGGCCACGTCTCCGTCGACGCGTATATCCAAGAAAACCCATGGGGCACAAGCGGTAATCTGAGAAAATAGGACGAATGTGGTTAATGCCGGATGCGGCGG
>Ga0207889_1000253_pt1 | contig 18652 bp, 20 predicted proteins | sample LinPmetageLP47_FD_184058 | JGI IMG/M metagenome (GOLD analysis project Ga0207889, IMG submission 184058) | Marine viral communities from the Pacific Ocean - LP-47 (SPAdes) | ecosystem: Environmental > Aquatic > Marine > Oceanic | place: Pacific Ocean | collected 2011-06-12 | reverse complement strand
GTCAAATTGACTCCCAGACGCAGGAGTTGACCGACATAAATACCCGGGTCGAGGAAGCTCGAGCGCGTGAGGCCGAGGTTCAGGAAAGCCTCGCAACACTTAGTGAGGACAACGCGCGGCTCGCCGAAGAAGTCTCCACCGGCGAAAGCGAGCTCCAGTCTCTGACGGCGCTGGAAACGAATTTGAGAGACGAGGTCGCAACGCTGGAAAGCAGCCTGAACGACATGCAGGCCCGGCAAGCGGAGCTTGAGCAGAGTGTCGCCAACCTGACCGAGCGGAAGACCGCCCTGGAAACCGATTTCGCTGACGCCCAAGAGCAGCGAAACGAAATCCAGAAAATTGTAACGGACCTTACCAGCAATGTAGAAGAACGCTCCAACAAGCTGTTGGAGATTGAAGAGCGAATCTCAGCCGCGGAAAACGATCAGAGTTCTTCTGCGGGCGGCAACGACAGCGACGGTTCAGAAGATAGTCATTCGGGGGCCGAACCATCCGCCACGCGCGAGATGCAAGGTACGCAGGAGAATACCGGCAACGGCGAGGATCTGGATGCTTCCCAAGTGGAATCTTCGAATTCAAACTCCTCCGGGCAGTCCGCCGCGGAGAACGAAGGAGAGGGCACGTCGTCCGACGCCGAAGGTGAGGGCGTAACCGAGATCGACAGCGACATTAACGACAGCGCCGACTTGATGGATCCGTTACAGGAATCCGGCGGCCTCCCATCCGACGACCCGTCAGAGGCGGATAGTCAGAATGCCGAATCTTCCGGCGCATCATCGAAAGATAGGACACAGAGCCCGACATCGAGCAGCGATCAGCAGAATAACGCAGCTACCGATGGTGCGTCGACTGATACGTCCGTGATCGAGGGCAACGCGTCTGATACGTCATCTTCGGCGGAGGCGGAAAACCAGAACGCCGAAGGCGAATCTGCTGGTTCTGATACTGAAACCGAGAATGAGAACGCCGCCGGAACAACTCAGAAGCCAAGGAAAGCCGATAACTAAACACAGATACTCACGCGCTCGGCGATCTGAACTTGTGACGCGATACTTGCGTTAATCTACCAGCGAGATGCTGCCTGCCAAGCAAAAAAAATGATGCCGATGGATATGCACAGAAAATATCGCGAAAATATAGGTTTAGGCACATAACCAACTGCGGCCCAACGGGCCGCAGTTGGTTATTTCATTCAATTGCTGTCAATTAAGACTACAGAGCAACCTCCCACCGCGGGGAATGCGTCAACCATGCACCAACGGCCGCTTCGACGGGCCGCACCGCTGCATCCGGGGTGGTTGCTGGAAGTCGGCTCTGGGCCGTGAGCGACAGCTTTCCACTTCCGACAGAAAGGGCGGTTTGCCGACATTCGCTGCACCTGCAAACTAAACGGATGCGTCCTAAGAAAGCAGACGCTCAGGGTCACGACACTTTTTTGTCTGGGTGCATCTGCAGCGAAGGTCGGCAGTGAGCCCTTAGTGACCGTGTCGAGTGTGAAGCTATTCGTAGTCGCAGCATCGCATTCTTTGCAGAGGGCGGCCCCACCCGGACCTCTGCCTGACCTGCCGATGCCGCACCACGGCTTTCCTAAAGCTGCCGTTCGACCCGCGCGTTCGTTAAGATAAAAATTCGCCCGAGACACTATCCCTAAACACCAAGAAGCGCATCAAACCGCGCTTCAACTAATTTCAGAAACTGGTCCGCTATGCGCGACGGTTGGCGCGTGGCTGGTAGAAGAAGGTCATATCGAAATGGCTGAACAGGCGACAAAGGGCGCACCAGAATCTTACCGAGATTACCAAAATGCGTTGCTGTCACAGGCTCTACAATTGAAATGCCAGCCCCAGCGGCCACTAATTCACAGATCGACGCAGACAATTGCGCCTCGGCAACGATCCGAGGACGAGCACCGCCCGCGAGTAAAAATGCATCTGTTTCGGAGCGGGTTCCAATTTCTGCGCCAAGCGCGATGAATGGGCGCTGATCGAAATCTCCCGGCAAGAGCACTGTTTTCCGCCCAAGCTCATGAGAGAGGGGTAACACGGCCAACATTGGTGCCGTGAACAACTCACGGCGCAGGACAGCGGGATGGTCGTTGTCCAAGGCAGCAAAGCCGAGATCGAACTGCTGCGAACTTAGATGACGTAGCACCGCCTGAGAGCTTCGGATGCGCAATGATACAGTGATTCCGGGTTCGTCTGCGATGAATTCGGCGATCACATCCGGCAGTAGTTTCAGAGCCAGTGCTGGCATCCCCGCAATCAGCAAGCTGCCGGTCCGAAAGTCTCGAATGTCCTCAATGACGCGGGAAATTTCCGTCATCCCGACGAAAGCCCGCTCAACCTCTTCATAAAGCGCGCGCGCTTCAGGAGTGGGCACGACCTGCCTGCCTTGCCGCTCGAACATCTCAAAGCCAGCCGCGCGTTCTAAATCCGCAATTAGTTTGCTGACCGAGGGCTGCGTTGTTCCCAAGACGACAGCTGCGGAGGTGACCTTGCCGGTCTCCATCACAGCGCGGAAGGCTTCGATCTGACGGTGTGTGAGCCGAGCGAGCATAGTGATTCATAACCTTAGAGAATGCTTTACGCAAATATTACGATTATTCTTATGAAGGCAATGCTGCGATCTAAATGGTGGAGGAATCGCATGCATCAACGCACACCTGAAATAACCATCGTCGGCGGCGGCCTTGTCGGCCTTTCTGTAGCGCTCGGCCTGCTATTTTCCGGACGGCGTGTCCGGGTGTTGGATGGGGCAGACTGTGATGCACGTGCGTCGCAGGGGAACTTTGGTCTTATATGGGGCCAAGGCAAAGGCGCTAATTTCGCACCTTACGCTCATTGGACGATGGATGCGCTGGCGGCTTGGCCCGGCTTTGCGCAGCAGTTGCAGGAGCTATCGGGCATTGACGTGGCACTCGACCAATCCGGGGGCTACGAGTTTTTTACCGATCCGTCAGAGATGGACGCCTTCAAGGCCGAGTTGGAACAGCAAGCAGCGCATCTGGGCGGACGCGCCATCTATGAAATGCTCTACGGGGATGACCTGCGCAGTCAGTTAAAAGGCATTGGACCCGATGTTGTCGGCGCGAGTTTCTCGCCCGGCGACGGCCATGTAAACCCGCTCCGCTTTCTTCGCGCCCTGCGCTGTTCGGTTCAGGCGATGGGCGGGCGTGTGACACTGGGAGCCACCGTTGCCGCGATCAGGCCACAACTTGGGGGTGGCTTTGCGCTTGCTTTGGCGGATGGGGAGGTCGCTTTCACGGAGCAGGTCATAGTCTGTGCCGGGCTGGGCGCTGCCACTCTGGCCCGCGATCTTGGGTTCATCACACAGGTCCGGCCGCAGCTTGGCGAGTTGCTGATCACCGAAAAGCTGGGCGACCGCCTGCCGTTCCTGTCCAGCACCATCCGGCAGGTCGACGAGGGCGGCGTGCAGATTGGCGGCACCAAGGCGAATGCAGGACTGGATGATCGTGAGACTTTGCCCATCATGTCCAAACTCGCTCACCATGCGGTCACGGTCTTCCCTGCGCTTGCCGATGTGCGGGTTGTCCGGGCGTGGGGTGCGCTGCGGGTCATGTCGCCCGACGGCTACCCAGTCTATGCCAAATCGGGCCCGAATCCCGGCGCCTTTCTGGTGACCTGCCACAGCGGTGTCACGCTTGCCCCACTACACGCCAGCGTGCTCGCTAAGTGGATCCTGAATACATCCGCCACCCCTGATCTGGAGGCTTTCGATGAATGTCGCTTCGCGCTTTCGCACGCTGCCTGAGACCGGGGATCGTGTGCAGTTTACGCTGGATGGCGCGCTTGCCACGGCGCCCGCCGGGGTCACTGTCGCAGCGGCGTTGCTGGCCCATTCGGGCGCGTGGACGCGGCGGACTGCACAGGGCGCACCGCGCACGGCCTATTGTATGATGGGTGTGTGTTTTGACTGTCTGGTCGAGGTCGATGGCACGCCCAACACCCAAGCCTGCATGACCCTTCTGCGCGAGGGTATGTCCGTCCGTCGCCAAACGGGCCTGCGTGATTTGAACGGAGGTCACTGTGGCCGAGGTTGATCTGATTATCATCGGTGCCGGACCTGCTGGCATGTCAGCCGCAGCCGTCGCGGCGCGGGACGGTTTGCAGGTGTTGATGTTGGACGAACAGCCCCAACCCGGCGGCCAGATCTATCGCAATGTGGCTCAGAACCGGAGCAAGCGCGGCTTTCTTGGCCAGGCTTATGCCGCCGGGGCAGATTTGGTCGATGCGCTCGACCATCCGCACATCACTCTCCTAACTGGCGCAACGGTTTGGCGGCTCGACAAAGGGCCGCAGGTGACATGGTCGCGGGGCGGCAAAAGTCGGACTACCTCGGCTGCGCATGTGCTCATCGCAACCGGTGCTCAGGAACGCCCTGTGCCTTTTCCGGGCTGGACGCTCCCCGGTGCGATGCCAGCAGGGGCTGCGCAGATTTTGATGAAAACCGCTGGGATGCTGCCCGAGGATGCCGTGCTCGCAGGGTCTGGTCCGCTGCTCTATCTGATTGCGGCACAGATGATTGACGCCGGAAGCCCCCCACAGGCGCTGATCGAGACACAGACGTATCGGCAGATGCTGGGTGCATTACCCCATTTGCCCCGCGCCCTGTTTGGCTTGCCAACCTTGCTGAAAGGGCTGAGCCTGATTGCCAAAATCCGCAAAGCGGCTGTGCCGCGCTACACCGCTGCGTCGGGCTTCCACGCCACCACGACCGAGAGCGGCAATATCCTCTTTTCCTTCCGGGCTAATGGGCGGGATCAAAGCCTTACCTGTGGTCTGCTGTTGACCCACCAAGGGGTTATCCCCGGCACCCATATCACAAGGGCTGCGGGGATCGCGCATCATTGGAATGCCGCGCAGGGAGTCTTTCAGCCCCAATATGATCTTTGGGGTGCGACCGACCAGCCGGGTCTGCATGTGGCCGGGGACGGTGCCGGGATCGGCGGGGCGGAGGCGGCTGCGGCGGCCGGTGAATTGGCCGCGTTAAATATCCTGTGCCAATCAGGCCGCTTAAGCAGCGACACCCGCAACCAGCGTGCCGCCCGCGCCCGCGCCGCGTTGTTTCGTGCCCGCGCCATTCGGCCCTTACTTGATGCCGCATACCCTCCGCCGACCGATATACTTGCGCCATCAGACAACACCATCGTCTGCCGCTGTGAGGAAGTCTCTGCCGGGGCCATCCGACAGGCCATACGCGAAGGTGCCCAAGGCCACCGCCAGATCAAAACATCCCTGCGCTGTGGCATGGGCCCCTGTCAGGGCCGCATGTGCGACGCCACGCTGCGCGGCCTGCTCAGCGCCGACGCCCCGCCCGACCGCCCTATCGCCCCGCCCCGCGCCCGCTCGCCGATCAAGCCGATTGCCTTGGGCGAGCTGGCCGCACTCTCACACCCTCAGGAGGAACCCGCATGAGCGCCCCCGCAGCCTTGAAAGTTAAAGATCTGCACAAGAGCTTCGGCTCGCATGACGTCATCAAAGGCGTGTCGATTGAGGCGCAAAAAGGCGAGGTAATCGCTATTCTTGGAGCCTCCGGCTCTGGCAAGAGCACCTTTTTACGCTGCATCAACCTGCTGGAGACGCCGAATTCCGGCGAGGTCTGGCTGGCAGGCGAGCAAATGCGGATGAAGCAGAACCGCCGCGGCGAGATCGTGCCGCAAGACCTGCGACAGGTCGAAGGGATGCGCGCCCGTCTGGCGATGGTTTTTCAGGGGTTTAACCTCTGGTCACATATGACCGTGATGGAAAACGTCATGGAAGGCCCGCTCTACGTTCAGGGAACCCCCAAGGCGCAAGCCCGCGAAAAGGCCGAAGCACTGCTCGCGAAGGTCGGCTTGTCGGACCGGGCGGACTACTACCCCGCGCATCTGTCGGGCGGTCAGCAGCAGCGCGTGGCAATAGCCCGGGCGCTGGCAATGGACCCTGAAGTGATGCTGTTTGACGAGCCAACTTCGGCGCTGGACCCTGAATTGGTGGGCGAAGTGTTGGGCGTTATGCGTGATCTGGCCGAAGAGGGCCGCACCATGCTCGTCGTGACACACGAGATGGGCTTTGCCCGCGATGTATCCACCCGAACCGTATTTCTGCACCAGGGCGAGGTCTGTGAAGAAGGCCCGCCCGCAGAGCTGTTTTCCAACCCGCAAACACCAGAGTTCCAAGCGTTTCTATCGCGCATGAACTGACCAACCACAAAGAGGACCAACCTATGTTTCGTAAAACCATCCTAAGCAGCGCAACTGCCATTGCACTGAGCGCCGTCGCCCTGCCGCTGGCTGCCCAAGACACGCTGCGCATCGGCGTCGAAGGTGCCTATCCTCCGTTCTCCTCCAAGGAATCCGACGGCAGGCTTGTCGGTTTTGACATCGACATTGCAAAGGCACTCTGTGTCGAGATGCAACGTGAATGCGAACTGGTCGAGCAAGAATGGGACGGCATGATCCCGGCGCTAAAAGCTCGCAAGTTCGATGCCATCGTGGCCTCCATGTCGATCACAGAAGAGCGCAAGCGCCAGATTGATTTCTCTGACAAATACTACAAGACCCCGTCGCGTCTGGTGGCCTCCAAAGACGCCGATTTCGAAGGCACGCCCGAAGGTCTGGCCGGTAAGCGCATCGGTGTGCAGCGCGGCGCGACACATCAGTGCTACGCGGAAAAGTTGTTCCCCGATGCCGAGATTGTTCTCTATGGCTCGCAAGACGAAGTGTTCCGCGATCTGGCGCTTGGCCGCGTGGACGCGCAGCTTTCTGACAGCCTGATCGCACAGGAAAGCTTCTTGAGTGCAGAGGCAGGGGCCGACTATGCCTTCCTCGGCGGCGATCATACAGACGTTGAATGCTACGGCGAAGGCGTGGGCATCGCGGTGCGCAAGGGTGAGGACGAATTGCGCGAAAATCTGAGCAAAGCGATTGCCGCGATCCGCGGGAATGGCACCTATGCCGAGATCAACGACACCTACTTCCCCTTCGACATCTACGGCGGCCGTCCCGAGGGAGAGTGAGTTTCCGCCTTACACCATTCATCAGGTTGGCCATGCGCTGCCCTGATGATCCTTTGAGGAACACGCGATGAACCTGCTTTTGGAATACCAATCACAATTGATCGACGGCACGATCATGACGATCAAACTGGCGCTCACATCGCTGGTCATCGCTTTGATCTTTGGCCTGCTCGGTGCTTGGGCGAAACTTTCCGCCAACCGTCTGGCCCGGCGACTGGCTGGAGCCTACACCACCATCGTGCGCGGGGTGCCGGACCTGGTGCTGATCCTGCTGGTGTTCTTTGGCGGTCAGGTGACGCTTAATAATATCGGCGCGATTACGGGCCTCTGGGGCTATGTCGAGATCAGCCAGTTCGCCGCAGGTGCAGGCACGATCGGTGTAATCTTTGGTGCCTATTTCACCGAAACATTTCGCGGTGCGATCATGGCCATCCCGCGCGGTCAAATCGAGGCTGGCATCAGCTGTGGAATGCGCAAATCGCTGATCTTTCGTCATATCATCTGGCCGCAAATGGTCCGCTTTGCCTTGCCGGGCTTTACAAACAACTGGCTGGTGCAACTCAAGACCACGGCGCTGGTCTCGGTCATCGGGCTTCAAGACTTGGTCTATAACGCTTTCACCGCCGGTCGTTCGACGGGACAGCTCTTTACCTTCATGGCGGCAGCATTTGTCATCTACCTTCTGCTGACTGGCGTGTCCGACCTGCTGTTGCGCTCGGTGGAGCGTCATTACAACCGTGGCGTAGTGAGGGCGTGATGATGGAAAACCTGCTGACCTATATCCCGCTCGACATCGCCCTGATCGCTGAGAATTTTGACCGTTTCCTCTATGGCGTCTGGGTGACGCTTAACCTGACCTTCCTGTCGCTGCTGTTGGGCGGCTTGCTGTCGATCCCCATGGCCATTGCCCGCGCGTCGAAACACCGGGTCCTTAACCCCTTGGTGCAGGGCTACACCTATGTCTTTCGCGGCACGCCGCTTTTGGTGCAAACCTATCTGATCTATTACGGTGTCGGCCAGTTTGAGGTGATCCGCGAAAGCTTCCTGTGGGACCCCATCCTGTCCTCGGCTTGGTGGTGCGCGCTCATTGCCTTCACGCTCAACACTGCCGCCTATACGACCGAACTGCTGCGGGGTGCCATTGCGGATACGCCAACCGGCGAGGTCGAGGCGGCCATCGCCACCGGCCATTCCTACCGCAGCCGCCTGCGCCGGATCATTTTGCCCTCGGCCTTCCGCCGCGCGATCCCGGCCTATTCCAACGAAGTCATCTTCATGCTGCACGGCTCGGTCATTGCCAGCACGATCACCTTACAAGACATCCTCGGCGTTGGGCGCTGGCTGAACGGGCGTTATTACCTCGCTTATGAAGGGTTCATCACCGCAGCCCTGCTCTATTTCCTCATTGTCCTGTGCATCACATGGGCCTTCCGGGGGTTCGAGCGCCGCTACCTGCGCCATCTCACCCGCCGCGACACCGCTGCCCAGCCCGCGACTTCTCCCCTTCAAACCCCTGAAAAAGTATGATCATGATCGAACGCATCCACACCAATCAACGTATGAGCAAAATCGTCAAACACGGGGGCATTGTCTACCTCTGTGGGCAAGTCGGCAGCGGAACCACAGTGGTCGAACAGACCGAGGACTGCCTTGGTCGCGTCGACAGATTGTTGCACGAAGCGGGTTCGTCGCGCGAGCATATGTTGCAGGCGACGATTTGGCTCTCAGATATGGCGGATTTCGATGCGATGAATGGGGTCTGGGACGCATGGGTTCCCCAAGGCGCAGCCCCAGCACGCGCCTGCGGAGAAGCCAAACTGGCGGATGCCGACCTGCGTGTCGAAATTATCGTGACCGCCGCCGTAGCTGGTTGACGACTGGTTAAGAGCTCATCCTTTTGTCGATGACTTCCTTATAATCAACTCATGCTGAATGGCTGCTTAATCCCCGACAACAAGGCCAAATCGCCACAGCAGCGAACGTCCTCTCGCCGCCCTTCCTTCAAGAGGTATTCCCAACTGCCACGGAAACCGTGCGTCAGCAGCAAAGTCCGCAGTGCCGCCGCTCGCCCTCCGGTTTGACGCTGATTTCGTTTGCAAGTGCAGCGAAGGTCGGCAGTGAGCCCGATTGTCTCATGTTGCGTAGCGCACGAAGGTCTGCTGTCACGAACCTCTAACAATTCCGTTGGTTTAGGCAGGGTTAATGGCAGCCCCAATCAGCGCGGTTTGGCCCCGTTCCCAAGAAGAAGGTTTGTTGCGCATTGCGAAATAGGCGAGGTGCAGACTGAACGGTCGATTATAAAAACAGGAACTTTGACATTTTTCGCCCCGTGACCGATACAGCCCGCATGGTTGAGAAAGACATTCACATTGTCGCCCGTTCGGCCGGTATCCCCATGGCGGGATGCCGGGATGACGATCACGCGAACTGACCACGCCGATTGCCAATCTCGGCCTCGCCCTTTTGGACGAGGCTATTTTGGCGTGGAAAACCTGCTTCGTCCTCCCTTTTATTGGAGATAAACATGGCACAGAATATTTACGACAATCCCGACTTCTTCGCTGGCTACAGCCAGCTTCCCCGCCAGGTAGACGGGCTGGAGGGTGCGCCGGAATGGCAGGCAATCCGAGCCCTGCTACCCGAACTTGCCGGCAAGCGTGTAGCGGACTTAGGTTGTGGATTCGGCTGGGCCTCACGTTGGTTTCGTGACCAAGGGGCGGCCTCGGTTCTTGGTTTCGATCTATCACAAAACATGATCGAACGTGCGAGAGCGGATACGAAGGATGCCGGTATCGAATACCGGATTGCCGACTTGGAAACGCTTGAGTTGCCCCAGGCAGCGTTTGATCTGGTTTATAGCGCTCTGACCTTTCACTACGTGCGGGATTTTGAACGGTTGATCCGCATGATCCACTCATCGCTGGCCATCGGCGGAGAACTGGTTTTCACCATTGAGCATCCGATTTTCATGGCAGCGTCCCATCCGAAATGGACGCTGGACGAAGACGGCCGGAAGACATGGCCTGTAAATGGCTATTCTATTGAGGGCGAGCGCCGCACAGACTGGCTTGCCAAAGGAGTTCTGAAGCAGCACCGAACCTTGGCAACCACCTTTAACACGCTGATTAGCGAAGGGTTTGAATTGCGCCGGGTGGCAGAGTTTGCGCCTACGAATGATCAAATCGCAGAAACTCCGGAGCTTGCTGAAGAACTGGAGCGACCAATGATGCTGCTGGTTTCGGCGCGCAAGCGCTGACCTTGATCGTCGCCCAGCCTCAATGTCTGGGCGGCGGACTACTGAATGGTCGGCAAAGGGTTACTGAACCTTTCCTACATCAGCGGAAGTCCACTTAGAACAACCGTTTTTTCGAACTGTTCGCTGATGCGAACCTCTTCCGACGTTCGGCCATGGTCAGCTTCATTCCACCCAGCAGTCCTCGAGGCTCGTTGCAGCTAACGACGGCTCTGGAACCCATCTTGCATGACTTCTGCTTCGCAGTGAATGTCGGCTGTCAGGATGCAGTCAAAAACCTTCAACAAGGTCTTGGGTTTGGAACGGCCGAAATGCCGACTTTGGCCTCGAATCCTTTAACTCGGTTTGTCAGGGCCGATCGGTGTCCAATGCCAGAGCAGCTAAATTGTCGAGGGAAGCAGACCATCCATTCTGATAGTCCTTGAACAGGTCCGCTCCAACGAGGCTCGTGATCTGCAACGTGACGCGTAGCTTGCTGCCTGAATCACTTTTCGAGATTTCATGGCCACAAAGCGAAATTGACATCATCTGACCACTGACGACCAGCGTCTCCGTGAAGGAGAGAAAGTCTGGCGTGACTACATGGAATAGGCCGGTGGTGCTGAATTCGGGGGTATCTTTTGGACCACAACGAGTTTCCTCACGCCCTCCGGGACGACAATCATACTCGTCGATAATGACGATGCTTTCATCGTTCGGCGCACTCCACTTTTGCCGTAGCCCACGATCGGTCATGACGTGAAAAAGGCAGTCTGGGGCACACGCAACATTGCGTTCTAAAGTCAGTGTTTTAAAGTCAGCCATCGTTGTTTTCCTTATCGGTATGCTCTGCAAGAGCAGTTAGGCGATCGAGACGAGCATCCCAAAAGCGCCGCTGCTGTCTCAGCCATTCTTCGGTCTCGGCAATCGGAATTGCTTCGATATGGATCATGCGGACACGACCGATCTTCTCGGATCGGATCATCCCGGCGGATTCGAGTTTTCCAAGATGCTTTAGAAAAGACGAGAGGGCCATGTCGTGGGGTTTGTGTAGCTCCGAAACCGGTGCAGGACCCGTCGCTAAGTGAGTAATTACAGCACGCCGCGTCGGATCGGATAGAGCAGAGAAGTAATCATTAAGTTTGTTAGCCATATGGCTATCTAATGAGATCCATTTCACCCGTCAACACAAAGATAGCCAAAGGGCTATGTTTCAGAGAGATAAGGTTTGGCCTCTCTTCCTAAAACCGCTCTTTGTTGAACGGTTCACCAGACCCGACATTGGTGCACGTGCAGCGAAGGTCTGAAAAGTCCGCACACCGACGTTTCAGTCGCCAAAAATGCTGCACCATCCACCAACGGCCGCTTCGACGAGCCGCGCCGCAGCTTTGCAACTGAAAGTGAATGGCAGGTCTGGGCCGTGAGCGACAGCTTTCCACTTCCGACAGAAACGGCGGGAAGCGAAAGTTCGCTGCGTCTGCAAACTAAATTGTATAACATGAAGAAAGCGGACGCTTGGGGCTGCGGCGCAGTTTTTGCGATTTGCAGACGCAGCTAACGGCGGCAATGAGCCCATAGTCACTGCTGCTGCATAGCGCACTAATGGCTGCTCTGAGATATAGTCCTGCACACCAAAGCGGCCGCCTAATTTTCAAATCGCCCTCGCAAGCAGAATAATTGCAGAGAGTGTGGCCAGCCCGAGCGCCCAGGGACGGATAGCGCCCCGCTCGAAGCGGGCAGTCAATGGACGAGCCGCAACAAGTGTCAGCGGCACGAATGGAGCGAGTGACGCAGCCAGAGCAAGTTGAGGAGTGCGGATAAGACCCGCCGCAGCAAGAGCGCCGATTGATAGAGCCATGCCGAAGCCAAAAAATGCGTTCTGTGTAGCCGCCGATCTGCGTGCATCGACCGTGGAGTAAAGGATTGCCATGGGCGGTGCACCGATCCCTGTCAACGTCCCCATGACCCCGCCAGTCAAACCCGCCCCAAATAGAGTTGCCGGTGTGATTGCTACTGACAGCCCGGCCACATTGAGGGCGACAGCAAACAGAACAATGACAGCGACAACGATTGGAAGCAGGTCGGTTCCCACGACCGCATTCGCAATAAGAGCGGCCAAGATCGCGCCGACGAGGCGACCTGCGAGACCGGGAGGCAAATCGGAACGGACGACCGCATCGCGTGCGCCGAGCAAAGAGCCGACGCCTATTAAAAAGCCGAGCAGCAGGATCGTTCCCGGCACCCATTCAGGAGCCATAATTGTCATGGTCGGCGCGGCGATCATTCCGAACCCTGCGCCGGAGAGCTTCTGGATCACCGTTCCGCAGACAACGGCCACGGCGCAGACAAGCCACGGGATGAGGGTTGGAAGAAATTCTGTCAGGACGTCTGGCATAGAAGGGCGTCTCGCTGTTTCACGAAGCATGATTTGCGTTGTGGAAGGTCGGAGCGGAATGTCGTTTCCACAATATGACTATGATTGCCGTGACCGCAATTTGAACCGCCCCGAAAACGATCATCGCATACAAAAGGCCGAGCATATCGGCCAGAGCGCCGCTGGCGATTACGGGAAGCGAGAACCCGAAGTAGGCATAGACGAACAGGCCCGCCGTCGCCCGCGCCCGGTCGTCCGGCGCACGGGAAGAGACTTCTGCCAGTGAGGCGAGATAGGTAAAGCCGTAGCTTGCTGCACTGGTGATGCAGGTTCCAATGAGCACAAATGCCAGAATTTTCAACCAGACACCGGCAAGAAGGACAAGAAAGCCGAGTGGGATCAGGATAAATCCGAGCGAGAGCGCCCGCTCGTTGGTCATGCGTCGGGCGATTGGCTGACAAAGAAAGCCCATGAAGATCGCGAGAAAGATGACGAGACCCGTCCATCCGCCAAGATCGTTCGCGGCAAGTTCCAGCGGAACTACAGCAATGGTCATGCCGGTCGTGGACCAGGCCAGCGCCATTGCTGCCCCGAACATCCATGTGCCAGCGGGAAAAACCGGCAGACGCAGGAGCGATACTGGCCTGGGCCTGTCAACTTTGGGCAGGCAGAGGGCAATTATGGCAAGGACCGGTGCGACCACGAACAGGACAATGTAGCTGGCAGGCAGGAGCGTCGGCCCTTGCACGCCGAGACTGATGCCGGTCGCCAGAGCGCCGCCGCCAAAGCCGAGGGATGTAGCGGATGTAACGAAGAGGGCCGCGCCCTTTGCGCGATCTGTGCCGAGAATTTCTGTCATGTAGGCCGTTCCGGCGGTCGTCGCGAGACCGGTCCCGATCCCGAGCAGGAAGCGTGCAGCTACCAAACTTGTCCAGCTTGGCACCAGCACGAGGAGCGCCGTCGCCAAAGCTCCCAGGACCAGCGCCAGTGCAATCGGAACCCGCCGCCCAATCCGATCCGATAGCCCGCCGAGCAGCAGCAGCGTTGGCATGAGACCCCCGACATATGCCGAGAATGCGACCGTCACCGCCGTCGCGCCCACATTACTTTCCGCTGCATAGGCATCGTAAAGCGGAGCCTGAAGGTTCACGGCAAACGTCACCGTGAACAGACCAAGGGCGAGTAGTGAAACTGGGATGAGTTTGGACATAGGGCGGACCTCGAAGATTGACTTGAGATCGGAATGCCATGAGATGTTAAGTAAGACAATTTTTCGATTGTACTAGATACAGTGAGCTTATGAGAAAAGCCAGATACATACATCTTGCCGACATGCTTTCGACAGCGATTCAGGATGGCAAAATGGTCCCAGGAGCCAGATTGCCGACGCATCGGGCTTTTGCGGAACAGTTCAATGTGGCCCTCGCAACTGCCACTCGTGTTTATGGAGAGCTTGAACGTCGAGGTATGATCGTCGGCGAAGCTGGGCGCGGGACGTTTGTGCGTGACCTTGGCCTGCCGCCTACGCTGGGCGTTCAGCAGACGGCCACAGATGGCCTCATTGATTTAGTTTTCAACATGCCCGGTGACGCCGCAGATGCAGATATGTTGCGAGCCGGACTACGGAGACTGGCGGCGGCGGGCGATCTTGAAGCGATGCTGCGCTACCAGCCTCATGGTGGACGGTCGCACGAACGCCGGATCATTGCAGAAAGTCTCGCCTCCATCCTTGGTCCAATCGACCCCGAACGCCTTCTGGTCACATCGGGCGGCCAACATGGGCTTGCAGTCATCGCGTTTGGCCTTCTCCGACGCGGGGAGAAGATCGCGGTCGATGCCCTGACCTATCCCGGCTTCAAATCGGTCGCGGCATTGCAGGGCCTTGAACTCGTTCCGATCGAAGGACGAGGCGGCGTGATGAACCCGGATGATCTGGAAAAACAGTGTCGCGAGCGAAAGCTGCGGGCAGTCTATCTGATGCCAACTGTTCATAATCCCTTGGGGGCGGTCATGGATGAAACGACACGCCTGCGGCTGATCGAGATCGCGCGGAAACATGATCTTCTCATCATAGAGGATGCTGCCTATGCCTTTCTGGAACCGGACCCGCCGCCAAGCCTCATCGCCCTTGCGCCGGAGCGAACGGTCCACGTTGGGGGATTTTCCAAGAGCCTCGCGACCGGGTTACGTCTGGGTTATGTGATTGCCCCCGCGACCCAAACTGGCCGACTGATTGAGGCGATCAGAGCGACGACTTGGAATGCTCCGGCACTGATTTCCGGTCTGGTTACGGGCTGGGTGGAGGACGGCTCACTCGCCAGCTCCGAACAGACCCGCAGAAAAGACGGTGCCGAGCGCCAAAGGCTCTGCCGGACTGCCTTGGGCGGGTCGTCTATTTTCTCGCATTGCAACGCAGGTTTTGCGTGGTTGCCGCTTGAAAAAGGTTTTCGGGCAGAACCAATCGTCACGCGCCTGAAGGAACATGGCGTGTCGGCGTCCGGTGCCGAGCCTTTTGCAACTACTGTTGCGGTGCCACAGGCATTACGGCTTGCCTTCGGTGGCATCCCAAAGGACGAGTTGAAGGGAATTTTTCAAACCGTTCGCGAGGCTGTTGACGGGGCTTCGATGTTGCAAAAAACCTGAAAGCTGACGTTCTTGCAGACGTCGCAAAAGCTCGCTTTGTCCGCACTCTGTGAGTTCGCCAATCACTGCGTTTTGCAGTTGCAGCGAATGGCGGCAATGCGGGTTGCAACCGCAGCAACGCGATAAGCCGCTGGATGTCGGCTCTGGGCCGTGAGCGACAGCTTTCCACTTCCGACAGAAAGGGCGGAAATCAGACATTCGCTGCAGTTGCGAAGTATAGATCCAGCGTTTTAGAAAGCAGACGTTCGGCAGCACGTCGCACTTTCAATCGCAGCGAAGGCTCGGTTTAAGCCCAATCTTGCCAAAGCGCGGGGATGCATCTAAGTAAAATTCGTTACCGCAAGGTGATCACTCGACACGGACAAATTTGGCTTGTCGTCCAGGCCGCAGACGCCGATCACCACACTTTCTGGCGGGCAGCGCAGCATGACCGCTCTTGCAGCAAGAGCGCACTATATCATTCGATGAATGGCAGCTCTTTGCTAAGCGTTTCGTACTCATCAGTAATATCAGCGGTTTCTATCATGCGCTCCGCCTCGATGGCGATCAACGGAATCCCATCTACAGGTATCTCTGCGGTGCTTTTTGCCGTAACCGTTAGATGGGCAGTTATCTGACGATAAGGAAGATAGATAGTGCAGTTTGCGTTGCTCGGGGTTAATTGAACAATTGGCTCATTGCATTTGAAAAAATGGGGTGGAACCTCATACCCATCAATCTTTGGACCGCTATCGAAGAGATAGAACGGATTGGCTTGCCCAATCCACTCATGTATCAAGACTTTGTACTGCATGCCTGAGATATTTTCGATTCCGGTTTCGACATGATTTTTAAGAAAAAATTCACGCCGATCTTTCCAGCTAACGTGGCTAACCAAAAACAATGCCCCCATCACCTTGGTTGTCGAGAGGTCTTTTACCAGAGCAGGATTATACGTGAGATGCATTACTTTTCTTGATGGAGGTTTATCTCCACTACCCCACCTGCAAATTCTAAAATAATATGGACCAACCTGCGTAATAGCACCATCTGGACCGTAACTCTGGGCGTCGGTTACCGGAATATCACCTTCGCACCATTTCGCGGTTGGGTCATAGGGAGGTGCCAGCCTGTAAGGACTCGCATCGGCCTCAGCAGCTGCCAGACAAGAAATTACTACCAGGGCGAGAAATTTCTTGATCGACTCCATCCTTAATGCCTTACTGGTAATAACCATTTTACTTGGAGACTATACATGACTTATAAATTTTCAAGCACAAACCTTGCTACGCTTCAGACACTTGCGTCTGCACAGGAATGGTCGGAATTTTACTCAAAGGTATATGAATTCACGTCCGATCCCGATGATTTTGATGTTGATGCCGATCCGAATGTTAGGGAGTGGTTTAGGGTTGCTTCTGAAGCCAACGCCAACATAGGGCCTAGCGCAGCATTGATCCGAGACTACACAGCTGCTCAGGTTGCGATCAGGACTGGAGATACTGTAAGTGAGGCAACTTTGGATGATGCTTCGAACCGGATCGCCCAATCAGTTTGGAGCAACCACATTAGCCTTGGTGATCTCCCTACATTAGAAGATATAGAAACATGGGACGCAGTTGGGGTTGTCGAGGAGTGTCTGACGTCAGCACCCTTGGGACAGATTTGAGGATTTGAATAAGGGAGGATTTCTGGTTCATCTTATCGATTAGGAGATCGAGATGACGAAGAAGCCGCAGACATCCAAAGAAGCCGCCGAGAAGGTGGTTAAGAACATCCGCCGCAAGACGCGGCAAACCTATTCAGCTGAAGAGAAGATCCGCATTGTATTGGCGGGCCTGCGTGGCGAGGAAAGCATCTCGGTGCTATGCCGCCGGGAGGGTATTGCTGAGAGCCTGTATTACAGCTGGTCAAAAGAGTTTCTCGAAGCTGGCAAGCGCCGGTTATCTGGCGACACGGCACGGCAGGCGACGTCGCCTGAGGTAAAGGAGCTGCGTTCGGAATCGTTGGCATTAAAGGAATGCGTTGCCGATCTCACCCTCGAGAACCGTCTGCTCAAAAAAAGCATGACAGGGGCTGGGGAGTTCGAGGAATGAGATATCCTGCGTCTGAGAAACTGGAGATCATCCGCACCGTTGAGGGATCACATCTGCCGGTGAAACAAACCCTCGACATGCTGGGCATCCCACGCACGACATTCTACCGATGGTATGATCGCTATGTCGACGGCGGGTTCGATGCGCTGGCTGACAGATCCCCACGCCCAGGATCGGTCTGGAACCGCATCCCTGATGCTCGTCGTGATGACCTGATCGAGTTCGCGCTGGAACATGAGGCGCTGACCACGCGGGAACTGGCCGTCAAATACACTGATGAGAAGCGATATTTTATCTCTGAATCATCAGCTTATCGCATGTTGAAAGCTGCTGATCTGATCACCGCGCCAGACTACGTGGTGATCAAAGCTGCCGACGAGTTCACCGACAAAACCACGGCCATCAACGAGATGTGGCAAACAGACTTCACCTACTTCAAGATCATTGGCTGGGGCTGGTATTATCTGAGCACGATCCTGGATGATTACAGCCGCTACATCATTGCTTGGAAGCTTTGCACAAACATGCGAGCGGAGGATGTGACAGACACGATCGAACTGGCGCTGACGGCGTCTGGTTGCGACCAGGCGGTTGTGCGTCACAAGCCACGCCTGCTCAGCGACAACGGCTCATGCTACATCTCCGGCGATCTGGCCAAGTGGTTGGAGGATCAAAAAATGACGCATGTTCGCGGCGCACCGTTCCACCCACAAACCCAAGGCAAAATCGAACGCTGGCACCAGACCATGAAGAACCGGGTTCTGCTGGAAAACTACTACCTGCCAGGCGATCTTGAGCGTCAGATCGGGGCCTTCGTCGAATACTACAACAACCAGCGCTACCACGAGAGCCTGAACAACGTCACGCCAGCCGACGTCTACTTTGGCCGCGACAAAGCCATTCTGAGGGAAAGGGAAAAGATCAAGAAGCAGACAATCCGCCAACGTCGCTTGCAACACCAAAAACAAGCCGCATAATCAACTACACATACGAGCCAGAGCCTCCAATGCTCAAACCGCTCTGATGCCCCATTTTATATGACGACGGACAGCAGTTGGAGTACAAAGTTGAAACTGAACCTAAAGAAGGTACGCGGCGAGCACGGTATCAATGATGACCTCATTCTGAGCTACAATACGCAGCAAGCTGCATTTGCGGCAAGCCAACAGGACATGTTCGCAAAGATCGAACAAGCGATTTCAAAAACGGATGAGCGAGGTAAGATGCCTCTCTGGGATGGTTACGATCAGATACCTAACTACGCAACAAGCACGGGCCCAGCATCAAAGCGTAAAATCTCCCAGGTAAGGA
>Ga0207889_1000250_pt1 | contig 18997 bp, 16 predicted proteins | sample LinPmetageLP47_FD_184058 | JGI IMG/M metagenome (GOLD analysis project Ga0207889, IMG submission 184058) | Marine viral communities from the Pacific Ocean - LP-47 (SPAdes) | ecosystem: Environmental > Aquatic > Marine > Oceanic | place: Pacific Ocean | collected 2011-06-12 | reverse complement strand
ATCGCCCCTAGGCAGAACCCTTCGGGCAGCGCCTGTTTGGCATTGATGCTGCGTTATCGCCTATTTATGGGGAATAACCACACCACATAGGCTCTGCCTTGCCTAAATACCAAACAGACTGCTGCAAATTTAACCTTGAAAGGTCAACAGACCCTAGTAGCCAGTAATTACATTTAATAAACAAAAAACCCAGCCTTTGCTGGGTTTTTTGTTGTCTATTTCTTTGGCAAATAAAAAAGCCTGCGCAAAGCAGGCTTTTGTATAACGACCATTAGGCGGGGGTTAAATCACTTTCGTAATCAAAACGCAGCTTTTTATCTTTAACCGATACTTTTACTGTACCGCCAGAGATTAGCTCGCCAAACAGTATTTCGTTTGCTAATTGCTTTTTAAGGTCTTCCTGAATAACACGTGCCATAGGGCGTGCGCCCATTGCTTTGTCATAGCCTTTGTCAGCCAACCATTCACGTGCTTTAGACGTCAGCTCAAGATTAACTGATTTCTTGTCTAGTTGCGCTTGTAACTCAACAACAAATTTATCAACCACTTGCAAAATAACGTCTTTATCGAGGTGATTAAACCAAATAATGTTATCTAAGCGGTTTCTAAATTCTGGTGAAAATACTTTATTAATTTCACCCATTGCATCGTGCGTGTGGTCTTGCTCACTAAAGCCAATCGACTTACGTGTGGTTTCTTGCACGCCGGCATTAGTGGTCATCACCACGACGACGTTTCTAAAGTCGGCTTTACGGCCATTATTATCAGTTAGCGTACCGTGATCCATAACTTGCAATAAAATGTTGTAGATATCTGGATGGGCTTTTTCAATCTCATCCAAAAGTACAACAGCGTGTGGATTTTTAATGACCGCTTCTGTTAGTAAGCCGCCTTGTTCAAAACCAACATAACCCGGAGGCGCACCAATTAAACGGCTCACCGCATGGCGCTCAACATATTCAGACATATCAAAACGAATAAACTCAACGCCCATACATTTAGCTAATTGCTTGGTAACCTCAGTTTTACCGACCCCCGTTGGGCCTGCAAATAAGAACGAACCAACCGGTTTGTTCTCATTCGCTAAACCTGAACGCGACAAACGAATGGCAGAAGTTAATGCATCAATAGACTGATCTTGCCCAAACACTAACATTTTTAAGTTACGGTCTAAGTTTTTCAGCGTTTCTTTATCAGACGATGATACATTTTGTGGCGGGATACGCGCCATTTTTGACACAATCAGCTCAATATCAGAAACACCAATCGTTTTTTTACGTTTAGAGGTAGGTAACAAGCGTTGGCTTGCACCCGCTTCATCAATAACATCAATCGCTTTATCAGGCAGATGACGTTCGTTAATGTACTTAGCGCTAAGCTCGGCTGCCGCCTTCAACGCTTTTTGCGTGTAACGAATACCATGGTGTGCTTCATAACGCTCTTTTAAGCCGTTAAGAATTTTAGTGGTGTCTTCCACACTGGGCTCAAGCACATCAATTTTTTGAAAGCGACGTACCAAGGCACGGTCTTTCTCAAAAATATTTTTGTACTCACCATAGGTGGTAGAACCCATACACCGTAATTGTCCACTAGAAAGTAGCGGTTTAATTAAGTTTGAGGCATCCATTACCCCACCCGATGCAGCACCTGCACCGATAATGGTATGAATTTCATCTATAAATAAAATAGAGCCTGGTTTAGCTTGCAGCTCTTTTAATAAGCTTTTAAAGCGCTTCTCAAAATCGCCTCGGTATTTAGTACCGGCAAGCAAAGCGCCCATATCTAATGAGTAAACAACCGCATCAGCAATAACTTCAGGCACTTGTTCGTTAACAATTCGATACGCTAAACCCTCAGCGATGGCGGTTTTACCCACGCCAGCTTCACCAACCAGTAATGGGTTGTTCTTTTTACGACGACACAACACCTGTACAGTGCGTTCTACTTCGCTGTCACGACCAACTAGAGGGTCAATGTTGCCCTCTTTGGCTTGTATGTTGAGATTAGTGGTGAAGCTGTCGAGCTTACTCGCTTCTTCACTGGCAACTTCTTGCACTTCTTCATGTATATCGTCAGTGTCATCGCCTAATTCGTCGTCACCTTTGGCAATCCCATGAGAAATAAAATTAACAATATCAAGGCGAGAAATATCATTCTTTTTAAGTAAATAAACTGCCTGGCTTTCTTGCTCAGAAAAAATAGCCACCAGTACATTTACACCAGTCACTTCATTTTTTCCCGAAGATTGCACATGAAATACCGCGCGCTGTAATACACGCTGAAAACCAAGCGTTGGTTGAGTTTCGCGTTCTTCTTCTAAATCAGGAATAACCGGTGTGGTTTCATCAATAAATTCAAGTAACTCTGTTTTTAATCCAGAAATGTCAACACCACACGCATTAAGCGCTTCTCCAGCTGATGGATTATCGAGTAGAGCTAATAAAAGATGCTCTACGGTCATAAACTCATGACGACGTGTACGCGCTTCACGAAACGCGGTGTTCAAAGTTAGTTCTAAGTCTTTATTTAGCATTGGCAACCCCTTACAGAGATAATAATTTTATACCGCACTTCAAAGATGAAAGTTCACCTTTGTGGTATTTATTCCTGCTCACAACTACATAGCAGTGGATGCTCGTTATCCCTTGAGTAGCGGTTAACTTGCTCAGCCTTGGTATGTGCTACATCGGCGCTGTAAACACCACAAATGCCCTTACCTTGCTGATGTATTTGCAGCATCACATCAGTTGCTCTATCGCTATCCATATTAAAAAACGTCATCAAGATCTCAATTACAAAATCCATCGGCGTGTAATCATCGTTGTTTAACACAACTTTATATTTTCGCGGTGGCTGCAACTTTTGCTTTTCACTATCGCGAACGGTGTCGATAACACCAGAATCTTTCATACCACTCATAATTAAATATAGTCTTGTCTTTGTAACTCAAGCAAACTTGAATAAAAAAATAAATAAAATGTTAAAAAATAACCCAAAACACTTGACTGGTTGCTTAAATAAACTACAGTCAAATGGTGATTGATTAAACCTTAGTCAGTCTAGCAAACAATACAGTTTAGGATAACTAAATTAGTCAACTTATAGAAGGATGTAGAAGTATGGCTTGTGGTAAAGTCAAATGGTTCAACAACGCCAAAGGTTTTGGTTTCATCGTAGAAGACGGTTGCGAGAACGACATTTTTGCTCATTACTCCACTATTGTAATGGACGGATACAAGACGCTTAAAGCTGGTCAAGATGTTACCTTCGAATTACAACAAGGCCCTAAAGGTCTACACGCTACTAATATAGCCCCTAACGGCGATATTTTAGAGTGATTGTAAATATGAGACTAAAGCGAGCGACCTATTTAGATCCTCGCTTAATTCCCTAAAACCCCTAACCACTTCCATATTAATTGCTTCATTGTTCGTTAATTCAACCCCACTCCTTGATTTTATTTTATCTACCCCAATAATTTCACTATTAGATGTTTAACTGCTGGCGTTTAGCGCGTAATCCTAGCCCTTTTTAGCCAAGCTTGTTACACTCTTTATCCTGTAAAACGTAATTACTTTAGCCTAATGGCTAGTTTAGATTTACATAAATTTTAGTTATAAAAGACACTAGTCCGTCAGGTGTGATTATTCTTACCTTGTTTAGGTTATACGAGTACCAACACCTAACAGACTACTCATTGCATACATTAATACTTTATTTATAAGGTATTAGGCGATGATTTCTTTGCATTGTTGAATTTGGCCAATGCGGCCTACTATCTAGGAATGATGATGACATCAAAAATTATCTATACAAAAACGGACGAAGCTCCGGCATTAGCAACGTATTCGTTGTTACCAATTATCCAAGCGTACACAAATGCGGCAGGTGTTGAAGTTGAAACACGCGACATCTCACTCGCTGGTCGTGTTATTGCGAGCTTCCCGGATTACCTAACAGAAGAACAACGCATTGGTGATGCACTTGCAGAACTTGGCGAAATGGCGAAAACACCAGAAGCTAATATCATTAAATTACCGAACATCAGTGCCTCAGTTCCACAACTTCGCGCTGTAATTAAAGAGCTTCAAGAAAAAGGTTATGCACTTCCAGAATACCCTGTAGAACCTAAAAACGATGAAGAAAAAGCGATTCAAGCCGCCTATGACAAAATTAAAGGCAGTGCAGTAAACCCTGTACTTCGTGAAGGTAACTCTGACCGTCGCGCACCAAGTTCAGTAAAAGAATATGCACGTAATAACCCACATTCTATGGGTGCATGGAGCAAAGATTCACAGTCTTATGTTGCAAGCATGAAAGAAGGTGACTTCTTTGGTTCAGAGCAGTCACTAACTGTTGATGAAGCAACGGATGTTCGTATTGAACACGTAGCGGCTAATGGCGATATCACTGTACTTAAGCAAAGCACACCGCTACTTGCTGGTGAAGTTATTGATGCATCACGTATTAGTGCTGCAAAATTACAAGCATTCCTTGAAGCTGAAATTAATGCAGCTAAAGAAAAAGGCGTGTTATTTTCGCTTCATATGAAAGCGACCATGATGAAAGTATCTGATCCGATCATCTTTGGTCACGCTGTAAAAGTATTTTACAAAGATGTTTTTGCAAAACACGGTGCACTTTTTGAAGAGCTAGGCGTTGATGTAAATAACGGTTTAGGCGATGTGTACTCTAAAATTCAAACTTTAGATGACGCTAAGCGCGAAGAAATTGAAGCTGACATTCAAGCTGTTTACGCTGACCGCCCTGCTATCGCAATGGTTGATTCTCATCGCGGTATTACAAACTTACACGTACCAAGTGATGTGATCATCGATGCCTCTATGCCTGCTGCAATTCGTTCGAGCGGTCAAATGTGGAATAAAGACGATAAATTACAAGACACAAGCTTTGTAATTCCAGATCGTTGTTACTCTGGCGTTTACCAAGCAACGATTGATTTTTGTAAAGAGCACGGTGCATTTGATCCTACGACTATGGGTAGCGTACCAAACGTTGGCCTTATGGCTCAAAAAGCAGAAGAGTACGGCTCACACGATAAAACATTTGAAGCAAAAGCTGACGGTACTATCCGTGTTGTAGACACAAACGGTAATACGTTACTTGAGCACAGTGTTGAGAAAGGCGATATCTGGCGCATGTGTCAGGTTAAAGATGCACCTATTCAAGATTGGGTTAAACTTGCAGTAAACCGCGCTCGCGCAACAGGTAATCCGGCTATTTTCTGGTTAGATGCAGAACGTGCACACGATGCTGAGCTAATCAAAAAAGTAAATAAATACCTGCCAGATCACGACACTGCTGGCCTAGATATTCAAATTTTATCGCCAATGGATGCAACCTTGTTCTCACTAGCACGCATCAAAGAAGGTAAAGACACAATTTCTGTAACAGGTAACGTGTTACGTGATTACTTAACAGATTTATTCCCAATTTTAGAGTTGGGTACCAGTGCTAAAATGCTTTCAATTGTGCCACTAATGAATGGCGGTGGTTTATTTGAAACTGGTGCGGGTGGCTCTGCTCCTAAGCACGTTCAACAATTTGAGAAAGAAAACCACTTACGTTGGGATTCTTTAGGTGAATTCTTAGCACTTGCTGCTTCACTTGAGCACCTAAGCACAACAACAGGTAACAAAAAAGCACAAGTACTTGCAGATACGCTTGATAAAGCTACCGGCACATTCTTAGCTGAAAACAAGTCGCCTTCACGTAAAGTAAAAGAGATTGATAACCGTGGTTCTCATTTCTTCTTATCTTTATTCTGGGCACAAGAACTTGCTAAGCAAAATGATGACAGCGAGCTTAAAGCGCAGTTTACGCAAATTGCTAGCGACCTTGAAACTAACAAAGAGCAAATTGTTAGCGAGCTAAACGATGCACAGGGCCCAGCAATGGACATTGGCGGATACTTCCAGCCAAATGACGATGCAGCTTTTAAAGCAATGCGCCCAAGCACAACATTTAACGAGATTTTATCTAAACTGGTATAAATCCATTAAATGAATGAAAAGGCGCTCCAAAGAGCGCCTTTTTTTGTGCCTAATACCAATTCGCTTATTTAAGTGGTTTACTTTGCGGATTGGTATAAGTAAAAGGCATTCGTAAAAAAGGCCGCTAATGCGGCCTTTATATTCAACTAAACAAGTTTATTTAGTGTATGCACGTGGCATGTTTGATTCTGTTGTATAGCGCTCACGCAGTTTATCTTGGCGAGATTCAGTACTTACCTCAACCCCATTAATAAACATTTTCTTTACGTGGCTGCTCAGCTCAAACGGGTCATTACTCCACATTACAACATCAGCGGCTTTACCTACTTCTAAGCTACCCGCATTAATACCAAATACATCAGCCACATTTGAAGTCATCGCTTTTAATGCGCCTTGCTGGCTCATACCATAAGACACTGCATTACCGGCATCATAGCGGAGCTGGTAAACATTATGACTAGCATCGCCACCCACAGTTAAAAGTACTTTAACACCTGCTTTTTCTAGTATGCCGGCATTATTTAGGCTTGCATGTAATGAATCAAAACTGCCTGGTAAGTTATCCATTGCACTGATGATCACAGGAATACCCGCTTTTGCGATTCGATCTTTAACTACAACGGCATTTTGCGCACCATTAAGAACAATATTTACCCCAAACTGCTGTTTCACTTTTATAAGTTCAACAATATCCGATGCACGCGACACACTAATTAGTAATGGCATATCGCCTTTTAGTACTTTAGCCATTATTTTATCTTCAGCACTTGGCTTAGCATCGTCTTTTTTAGCTTCTTTGCTTGCTTTAGTTTGGTACTCATCTAACTTATTGATCAGTGTTTGTAATGTAAATGCACGAGAGCCTTTGCTTCGCTCACCCAAATGAACCACTAATGCCGCTTGCTTTTTGTTTACGCTTTCAAAGCTGCCGCTTAAATCCACCACACTGGCAAGGCCTGCAAATATGCTGTCACCGCCGTACGGGGTGATCAAATCGCGAGTAACACCGCCTTTACGTGCATAAGGGATTAGGCTTGAACGAGGGTTAAATGCCAAGCTTGCATCAAAATCAATACCTGCTTTTTCTTCTCCCGCATCGCGAGAGCCCGCAACCGCACCTACTTCAACTAAACCAAGTTGATTTACAGTGGCAATAAAACCAGGGGTCACGATTTGACCTTTGGCATCAATAATTTTATCTGCTTTAACATCGCTAGGATTAATGGCAGTGATTTTGCCATCATTCATTACGATGCTGGCAGACTCTAATACGCCTTGATCTGAGGATGTATGCAGTGTTGCGTTAATTATAGCAAGAGATTGAGCGCTCACCGCACCCGATGCTAGTAACCCTGCAGCAACCAGAGAAAGCGAAAACGAACGTGATAATTTTTTCATTCTGGGTGCTCCTTATTGTTGACCTAACATAAAATCACTTTGTGCTTGGTATGCACTATCGTTTCTATCGTAAACTTTTGCGCCATCAACAAACACTTGCTCAGCTTTTGCGTAAACGCTAAATGGGCTTTGATTCCAAATAACCACATCAGCTTGTTTACCCGCTTCAAGTGAGCCTGTTTTATCTTCAATGCCGAGTGATTTAGCGGCATTAGCCGTGATCCACTTAATTGCATGCTGCTCAGAAATATCAAACCCATTTTGGTTTGCACTGTACATTACTTTAGCGGCTTCTTGGTTTAAGCGTTGAATCGTCGTGTCAGAATCTGAGTGCACAACGGCACATGAGTTTTTAACTGCATCAACAATCGCTACGTTCTCTTGTACCATATCGTAGGCTTCCATTTTAAAGCCCCACCAGTCTGGCCAAAGTGCTGCACACGAGCCATTTTCAGCCAGTAAATCTGCGATTTTATAAGCTTCAATACCGTGATGGAATGTACCCGCATGGTAATTAAACTCTTTAGAAAGGTCGATCATCATCGCCATTTCTTCAGCTTTATAACAGTGATTGTGAATACGAACCTCACCTTCTAAAACACCGCGAAGGGTATCGTATTTAATATCGCGGTGTGGAGCTTCTGGGTTTTTACCCGCAGCGTAATCAGCATCGTATTTGTCCCAAGCACGTTTGTACTCTTGCGCACCAATCCAAGCTGTGCGATAGCCTGCCATATTACCCATACGTGTCATCGGTAATTCACCTTTACGGCCATAAACGCGTTTAGGGTTTTCACCACACGCCATTTTTAAACCGTATGGTGCATCAGGAAACTTCATCCCTTGCATGGTGTGAGCCGGTACATTTTTAAGGGTAACGCCACGTCCACCAAATAAATTAGCTGAACCTGGTAAAATTTGTAACGAGGTAATACCGCCTTCACGTGCGCGATTAAAGCCTGGATCTTGTGGCCAAATTGAATGCTCAACCCATACTTCTGCTGTATTTGGGCTAGTCATTTCGTTGCCATCTTGGTGAGACTCAACCGACGGATTTGGATAAGCACCTAAATGAGAGTGAACATCAATAATACCTGGTGTTACCCATTTGCCTTGCGCATCGATAGTGGTGTCTGCGTTAGCGGTTAAATCTTTACCAACTTGCTGTACTTTACCATCAACAAGTAATACATCGGCTTCATCTAAACGCTCACCCGTGCCAGTTAATACAGTGGCATTGGTAATTAATGTGCTTGATGTAGCAACGGGTTGATAAGTACTTGGGTATGGGTTTTTATTAATGGTTACTTTTGCATCTTGCGGGCCGCTTTCTTGGCAACCAACAAGAGCCGCTGCTAAACCAACAGCTAACAATGAGGGAGCAAATTTTTGCATGTTTTTAGGTTCTCCTGTTTTTTTACTACTTTAGCGAAAGCAAACGCATAAAGCTAAAAAAACAGGTGAAAAGGCGGTTATTTAAGGTGAGTTTCTGTAATTATTTTTTTATATAATTGTTATAAAGCTTATCCAGTGCCCCTTCTGTGGTGAGCGATGGATCTTTACTGATAAAGTGTTTAACCGTTCGGGTTACAAAATCCGAATTTTGCTTATGTAATTTTGAAAAATCTTTAATTAATGTATTACCATCTTTTGCGGCGGTGACTTTATCATGACGATGCCTGTATTGGCTCAATGCCTTATTAAAATCGCCTTGATAATCCTCGACTAAAATTTTATAAAAATCACTTTTTTGTACTTTTAATACAGTAATGCAATAGTTAAGCGCTTCTTTAAAGTCGGTAAATACGGTGCCTTCTACATCAAACTCTTTGGTTTTTTCGCGCACCGTAACGCGCGCTTCTTCAGTGGCATAACTAAACCCTGTAAAGGCGAGTCGCTCAGCCGCTTCTTTACCGAGTTTCATGCCCGCTTGAATGCTGTGCGCAAATTCATCACTCATGTCGCCAAGCTCGCTTTCTTCCCACATGTTGTACACACGTAAGGGCTTGGCGTATTTATTTGATAGTTTCTTTTTAAGCTTGCTAAAACGCTCATCAATGGTCATTAAGCGTTCATTATGAAGTAATGCATGGCATTCATAACAAGCCGCAATAGCAACAAAATCCGCTTCTTCGCCTAAATCAATAATACTTTGTAACATGTGCAATGGTGGGCAATGATCGCGCTCTGTTGCCTCACAGCCGCAATAAAAACATTGGTTAAAATGCTGTTGCTCACACGCATAAGCTTGCTGGTAGTAACTGGCTAACGTTTTATTCACAATTGCGCTCCAAAAATATAAAATGCCACAAATTTAGGGCGCGATAATAACAGTCTGAAAAAATATTTCAGTATGAAAACGCTAAAGTGTGTCAAAAATAAATTACTTAACCTGAACTGTGTTAAGAGATTTACTAACATATTGAATTATATCAATAATTTAGTTCGTTTTCTCCAGCCAGAGATTTACAGTGAAAACAAGGCGAATTTTCGCGTCAATAGTGGGCCTATTGCAAGTAAATTCAACGCAGTTAGCGCTGAAAATAGCTGCTTGAGATAGATTTATTATCCATAGTTCAGGTTACTTATGAACAACTTTTCATACACCTACAAAATTGCATAATTTATATACACACCTTCTTACAACTTGCTCCATTCAGTTAATAACATTCTGGCTACATTAAACAATACTTAAGTTGCACATAAACAAAGAGGCAAATACTATGATTTCTTTCAAAGCAACTCTATATTCAACTGTATTATTGGCCGCAGCAACATTAACAGCGCCTGTAATGGCAACCACTTTTGTTGCCGCTGATTCATCACCCGGTACACAAGTTTGCATGGCCGTTGCATCTAACAAACAACTGACACTGCACAAAACAATTAAAGAGCTCCATACCAACAAGCATGTAATTGGCAAAAAATTACGCTGCAATGATTTATCAATGAATTATTTTGTAGCGCTTTATGATTTAGACAAATCTGCACGCTTTTTCAATATTGAGGCTACCACCAGCACATCAATAAGGGATTTGGCAAAGGTAAATAAACTGATGGTGGTTATTATGGCGGGATCTAAATAACCTAAATTATGACTAGGAAATCGGTTTTAATACGTTCAATTTACGCGAATCAAACACGTTAAGCAGGGCTTAGTACCTGCTTAACGTGTATTTATTATTAAATAAGCGCTGCCAACAAACCAAACAAGCCACCAAATACCCCACCCCATACAACGAGCCAGCCTAAGTGTTCGCGGATCATAGTTTGAATTATTTCTTTTACCATTTTAGGAGTGAGTTCATCTAGGCGTTCATCCACTAACTTAAGCACCGTGTTATGCAAACTTTCCGCGTTATTGCCTTGGGTTAACATGTCGCTTAATAGTATTTTAAAATCGTCGGTGTCGCTTATTTGCACCAGTGATGATTGCATTTTTTCAATAAACTTTTCTCGCATTGGCTCAACGGCTTCAGTGCCACCAAACATTGCAAGCATGCTACCAAATTGTGATTGTTCAATAACCACTAACAAATTATCGAATGCAGGGTTTAAATCCACTTTATAAATGACTGATTCAAAGTCTATCGTTGGCTGCGCCTTGCTTAGAAGCTTGTCTATTTTATGCTCAGAAAAGAACTCCGTAAGTATTAAATTTCTTATAGCTACTTTAAAGCTTTCAAACTTGAGCGCAATCACCCCCGAACCATATAAAAACGGGACTTTTTCAAATAGCATATGAATAGCGAGTAAGTTTGTAACCGCACCAGAGAGTGCAAATAAGCCCACCGAAAGTACAATGGTTTGATCAAATACAAAACCAATAACAACACAGCACGCTGCCAATAAGTTAGTGATAAAACTTTTATTCATTTTTATTCCGTTTCAGTGATTTGTATCAGAAATTGATGGTCTTAATTTTACACCGATTAATTTGTTTATTTAATCCCTTTTTGCCATAGTTTATTTATAGGTTTAAAAGGTGAGCAATTGTTATGTGGAAAACAATCAATCAACAGATCAGCCAAGCTATCCATTACGATTTTAAACACACCCATAAACGTCAGTTGCAAAACACATCAACCGATAAGCTTTTCCATATAAGTGATGGCAAGCACAATTATTTAGTTAAAATTGCGCAAAAAAATGAGCTTGATCGCTTTGAAGCACAAGCACAGGGCTTAAAACAACTCACTCAAAACAGTATATTTATGGTGCCCGACTGCATTACAACTGGCGCCAATATAGAATATGCGTTTATTGTATTAGAGTGGCTTACACTTGATGACCTTCCCCACACGCATTGGTCAACGATGGGTGAACACCTTGCCATGTTACATCAAAAACACGAGCAAGCGATGTTTGGTTTTGATACAGACAATTATTTAAGCTCTACGCCTCAACCAAATCAATGGCATAAAAAATGGGATGTATTTTTTGCAGAAGAACGTATTGGTTGGCAATTACAGCTATTAGCTGAAAAAGACATTGTGCTGGCAGACCCCGAACAACTGATAAATTTAGTAAAAGAGCAACTGCATAATCATCATGTTTTGCCCTCGTTATTACATGGCGACTTTTGGCGCGGAAACATGGGATTTGTAAATAATATTCCGACCCTATTTGACCCTGCCTGCTATTACGGTGATCGAGAGGTCGATATTGCTATGAGTGAGCTTTTTGCCCCATTACCCGATGAATTTTATAACGCCTATGATCACCATTATCCACTCGCTCAGAACTACCAACATCGCAAGCTTATTTATCAGCTTTACCCTATTTTAAACCATGCCAATATTTATGCAGGCCATTACTTAAATCAGGCTAAAGAACACGTTGAAAAACTACTAAACTTAATTAAATGAGTAAACAAAATATAAGCACTATACTTATACTTGAACTCTAAAAAATAAATCTATTCAAGCGTTATTTTTAGCGCTAATTGCATTAAATTTACTTGTAATAAATCGCTGTTGATAGCTCAATATGAGTAAATCATTTAGTCAGAGTTCAAGCTACTTAGTGTTAAGCCGTAATGTGCTATCTAGGTAAAATAACTTAATTTTTAAGGGGTGTTATGAAAAACTTTTTATCACAACGTATCGCCTGTCCACATTGTGGACACCATATTCATTTAGACCTTGATGCCAGTATGGGCGATCAAGACTACTATGAAGAATGCAGTGCTTGCTGTAATCTAATTCATTTAAATATGCATATAGACTATGCACGCAATAAGTTAGAGTTACACGTGGACAGCGATGACGAACAAATATTTTAGCTATGTTGGCGCATGTAGTTTTCGACGGTGTTTATAATAGTGTATGTTTGCTGATCAACTTCTATATTAAATTCATCACCTACAACAGCTGCACTTAAATTAGTAATATCGAGTGTTTCTGGTATTAAGTGTAACCAAAAGCCATGCTCATCAATATTACCAACCGTTAAACTGGCGCCATTAATAGATACAAACCCTTTGTATAACACATATTTTTGCCATTTTTTTGGAAGGCTAAGCTGCATTTTATAGTTATCTTCTAGTTTAACTATTTGCACTATTTTGGCAGTACAATGAATGTGACCAGAGACTATGTGCCCACCCAGCTCAGTACCAAACGACACAGAACGCTCGTAATTGACTAAACTACCCAATTCCAGTTGTCCAAGGTTAGTAAGCTGCAAAGTTTCGTCAATAACATCAAAATGCACTTGAGCCACTACATCTTGATTACTAAGCTCTACTTTAACTACCGTTAAGCAGCAACCATTTATAGCGATGCTAGCACCTAAGTCTAAATGCTTTACGTATTGCTCATTAACAGAAACGACTAAACGTAATACACCCTGCCTATGGGTTCTAGAGACTACTGTTGCTTGAGTTTGAATAATACCGGTAAACATAAAAATCGCTTCTATTTCTAACAAAGTGCTAGTTTAACGTATCAATCGCTAAAATAATTCACTTAATAGCACTTTTATTCGCAACAAAAGTAAGCTTATGCAGCAATTTAATAGATTCGCTGATTGTCTACATAGATAGAGCAATCACAATAGACTACAATGCGCCCATGTTTTTCTGAATAGCTGTTTTTTATGACTTTTTGTAGTTGGGAAGCTAAACGTTTACTTTCCCTCGCCTTTCCCGTTTTTTTAGCACAAGTGACCTTAGTATTAATGTCAGTGGTTGATACCATTATGGCCGGACAAGTGAGTCCAACCGATCTCGCTGCACTGTCAATCGCTACAGGAATATGGAACCCAATTTTATTAGCAATACAAGGTATTTTATTAGCCCTAACGGGAGTCATTGCTCAATTTGCGGGTGCTAAAGACCGCAACGGCATTAGCCATTATTTTCAGCAAGCGCTTTATTTAACGCTCCTTTTGAGTATTGCAGGTTTTTGTGCTGCCCAGCTTGCCAACACCGTTATTTTACAGCTAGATACCACCCCGGCGATTGCAGGACTTGCTTTTGACTACATTCATTTTGTTAAATGGGGTGTATTTGGCTTTTTAATTTTTACCGTTTACAGAAATATGACTGAAGGCATGGGGATGACCAAGCCTGCGTTTTATATCAGCCTACTCGGACTTGCGGTAAATATCCCACTCAATTATATTTTTATTAATGGCTTATTTGGCCTACCCGCATTTGGCGGAGCTGGCTGTGGTATTGCCACCGCACTGGTATTTACTGTAATGGCTATTGCGCAAGTTACTTATTGCCAGCTGAGTAAAAAAATAGATGCCAAAGGCTTATTAACTGGCTTTGAAAAACCCAATTTTAAAACCATTGGTATTATTACCAAACTCGGTATTCCTATTTCACTCGCTACTTTTTTTGAAGTGACCTTGTTTGCCTGTATTCCTCTGTTTATTGCGCATTTGGGTGCGGTGGCTGTGTCTGGCCATCAAATTGCAGCCAGTGTGACTGCACTGTTATTTATGATGCCTCTGAGCCTCTCAATTGCCATTAGCATACGAATTGGTAATTTATTTGGGCAAAATCATTTAGATCAATTAAAAGTAGCGGTATCGACAAGTTATATTATGGCGGCTATGGTTGCGTTGTTTATCGCTTTTATTACATTTATAGGGCGTGATGTGATCAGCCAATTATATAGCGATAGCCCTGCGGTACTTGCGCTTGCTTCATCAATTATGATTTTAGCCTGTATTTACCAACTTCCTGATGCATTACAAGTAGCTGCAAACGGTATTTTACGTGGTTTAAAACACACAGCGCCGATTTCGTATATTACTTTTATTTCTTATTGGTTAATCGGCTTTAGTTTAGGCTACGTATTAGCAAGAACAGACATGATAGTGCCAGCAATGGGCCCGCATGGTTTTTGGATAGGCATTATCGTTGGCTTATCAGTTGCAGCTATACTACTGATGCTGACCGTTCATAGGCGATTTAAACGTGAACCATTTATTCTCACTTAAACAATCAATCTATACCAAACTGCCGCTTAATTGGTTATTGGCGGCATGTTGTATGGTGCTTTTGGGCTGCTCAGAGCAGCCCAGTGAGGCAAATAAAACCTATTTGTCTCGCTTGAGTAATACTTTACAAGCGCCTGAGCCACACACAAAGCCACTGCAACAATTAGCCTTAGTAAAGCCAGTTGAAGCGTTGCAACCTGCCATTAAAATTGGCATAACTGAACTAGCTGGTATTAGCCAATGTAAACTTAACGTTCTGATAAGCGAGCATAATAATCAATTAGGCAAAACAGCCACCGCTGCAAGCCAATTGAAGTACCAAATAGATTTTATTCAAAGCGCGCAAAACTGTTTAAACACCTTAGATAAACAAAGCAACGTTCACAGTAAAATTACAGCGGCAAAAAACCAAAAACAAACTCAACTCACTCATTATTTTAATAATGTTTTATATAGTGAACATGAACTGAGCAGCACTTGGCAGCTTACTGGCCAAGAACTCAGCACCCAACCGGCTGGGTTTAGTGACACGGTTGAGGCGCTTAAAAAGCTAACTACCATAAAACACCAAATAGAAACGAAAAAGAGTATGGCAATAAACAGCGATGATATTTTGTCAGCGCTTGAGCCGCTCAACAGATACAAATTTGACCAACAGCTTATTCAAGCTGCGCGAGAACAAATTAGCTTAAATAATACAGCAACCCAGTTTGTAAATTCATTAGTAGTAGAAGATATTTGCCCTAAAGGGAAAAATAAGCAGCAGGCTAAAATTGTCAGTAATATATTTAATAAATATTATTTAAAACAAATACAGCCTTATCAAGCACAGCTGAGCGGGTATTTAGAAACATTGCAGCCGCTTTATATGCAGCTGTGGTTTAATCAAGCAGTGAGTAGTGAAGCGGTAAACGCCCTACTTGACCCAAATTCTAACAACTTACTCTCTCAGCTAAAAGCGTCAGCAAAAGAGCATGTTATCTGGTGGCAAAAATTTTATAAAACGTGCGAAATCAGTCCAATATGAATAAAAAAACGGCAAATAAACTTAAAAACCATAAACATGCTTGATTCACCACTCATCACGCTATATATTAGCGACCGTTGTTAAGCAATTAACAATTCTTAAATACATGCAGTACGACTGTAGCTCAGTTGGGCGAGATTGAAGCGAAGCTTCGCAGCCGAACGAGTTGGAGGCAGGACGCCGACAGGATGAAGCTTCATGGACGAATTAAGTAGTATGTAGACTTATAGTACGACTGTAGCTCAGTTGGTTAGAGCACTACCTTGACATGGTAGGGGTCGGTGGTTCGAATCCACTCAGTCGTACCAACATTTAAGAATCCTAAAATAATTGTACGACCGTAGCTCAGCTGGTTAGAGCGCTACCTTGACATGGTAGGGGTCGGTGGTTCGAATCCACTCAGTCGTACCAAAATTTAAGAGTCCTAAAAAAATTGTACGACCGTAGCTCAGCTGGTTAGAGCGCTACCTTGACATGGTAGAGGTCGGTGGTTCGAATCCACTCGGTCGTACCAATTAAACTCTATATTTCAAACAGTTAAAAAACCCTATTCAATCTACTCGTTTAATTTTTTGTTGAAAATTAAATTCTTAGTTTTTTATTATTTTGTATTCAAAATTTTAAAATAACGAGAGCCAAACCTCAAAAGATGATCCTAAAAATTCCCGTTTTTATCGATTTGTGCCCAAACTTGTGCCCAAGCGCCCAAACCACTTTATTTAGCTATTTAATCTTCCTCAAAATTAGACCCCTACCCTTGCAAATTCACAAACCTCAAATCACAAATTCCAAACCAAAAATTTCAAATTCCAAACCAAAAATTTCAAATCAGGTGACCACTACCCTAATATTTTCCGTGTCATTTCATGAAATATTCTATGACCCCTATTCCATAAAACTGCTTCTGTGCCTTGTTTAGACATCGGTGCCCACACAAGGCACTAATACACTAATTAGTTGTTCGGTAAACGTCAAGTAATAGCAAACATGATAGCCACAGACCCAATCTTATTAAGTAAAAAGCACTTATAGATAAGTTTATGGACGAGCACTTACAAGGCATACCTACCAGTGCTGACGTTGATGAAGAGTTTGAGCTTTATTGGGAAAAAGAAAAGCGTCTAGAACTTAAGAATTTTGCCCACGAGCAAAAGCTAAACCAAGAACGCTTAGAAAAGCTAGTAACACGTTATGAGCTAAGTGACGAAATGCCATTAAGGGATGACTTTGCTTGATGTACTAGAAACTAAACCCAGCCTTTTACAACACAGAAAAATACTGCCAGTAATACCGGATAAATTTAAACACTTTGTTGATACGTTTATCGCAGAGTTTTAAAAGGCTGTGGCGGTATTTATTGTAAACCGTCAACGGTTGACGGTTTAGCGAAATGAAGACTTTTAGCTCCTAATTAGTCGTAAGTTTGCACGCAGGTGATTATATGTATTCGTCCAAATAGCTCTTTTAAGCGCGACAATAATTCATCGCAAAGCAGAACCATAGATTAAATCGTGAAGGTGCAAGGGATGCTAATTTAATCAGGCTCGTATAAAGTTAATTTCGCAATAAAAACATCTCCACTTTACTACTAACAAGAAAAACGTAACTGTACGGATGACAGCTACGCTTGCTGTACTAAAGTTATTGTTTAATAACTAATTAATAAATGATCTTACCTCTATTTATTAATCAATTTTCACATACGGTAAACCAACATACTGCTCTGCAATCACTTTTTTCCGACTACTGAGCGAAGGTAGTACTCCAATTCAGAGGTATGTATTTTTCTTTCAAATTCAGAGGTCCCTTCAAATGTATGTAATAAATTACTCATCCACCAAGAGAAACGTTCCGCATCCCAAACTCGACGCAAACAAATTTCAGAATACTTATCAAGTAAGTCAACTCGACCGTCGTTATACACTTTGGTTAATATTCTATATAAATTATTAACGTCACTTGCCGCAGCATTTAAGCCCTTAGCACCTGTTGGCGGAACAATATGAGCCGCATCTCCTAATAAGAAAAGGTTGCCATACTGCATAGGTTCTGTGACAAAACTCCTTAGCGGCGCGATACTTTTTTCAATTGATCGTCCTGTGACTAATGTATTAGCTAGTTCCTCTGCTAAACGACATTTCAGCTCAGCCCAAAAGCGCTCGTCACTCCACTCTTCAACTTTTTCGTCTTTTGGAACCTGAATATAATAACGGCTGCGTGTAGCAGATCGCATACTACATAAAGCAAATCCACGCTCATGTGCTACATAAATTAATTCAGGGCTAATGGGAGGTGTATCTGATAAAACTCCAAGCCAGCCACCTGGATATACTCTTTCATATTCAGTAATGCACTCTGCCGGAATATTTTTCCTTGATACACCATGAAAACCGTCACAACCCGCAATATAATCACATTCTATTTTATATTCTTTACCATCTTTTTCATAGGTAACATAAGGTTGCTTAGAAAGCATATCATGTGGTTGCACATTGCTAACTTCGTAATGTGTGGTTTGTCCTGACTCTGCTCTTGTTACCATTAAATCTCGAGTAACCTCAGTCTGACCATAGACAATAACAGTATTACCGCTAGTATTTTCTTTAAGGTCGAGGCGAGTACACTTATTATTGATTATAAACTCAACGCCGTCGTGTACTTCCCCCTCACAATCCATTCTATGAGAAACACCTGTTTCTCTCATTAAATCAGCCAACCCCTGCTCTAGCACCCCAGCTCTGATCCTACCTAATACATATTCTCCTGAAGCTCTTTCAAGAATGACGTTATCGATACCTTGTTTACTTAATAACTGGCCTAGTAAAAGCCCTGATGGACCAGCTCCAATAATTGCTACTTTTGTACGCATTACATCACTCCAAAATACTTATTTTTGTATTGAATAAATATATACAGAAGATGCATATAAATTAATAGACAAGTAAAAGATCCACCTTCTAAAGAAGGTGGCTTTGAATTATTTCTTCGTTTATGCCTACCGTATCAACAAAGTATCCTCGCTGCCAAAAATGATTACCCCATAGCTTGTTCTTTCTTAAGTACGGATATTTACTAAACATTTTTAACGCTATTTTACCTTTCA
>Ga0207889_1000247_pt1 | contig 19403 bp, 25 predicted proteins | sample LinPmetageLP47_FD_184058 | JGI IMG/M metagenome (GOLD analysis project Ga0207889, IMG submission 184058) | Marine viral communities from the Pacific Ocean - LP-47 (SPAdes) | ecosystem: Environmental > Aquatic > Marine > Oceanic | place: Pacific Ocean | collected 2011-06-12 | reverse complement strand
AGGTCATAAGTCCCAGACAGGATCGTTGAGCCTATGGCTAGGAAAGACCGAAGAAAACAATTTTCACCACCAAAAAAGCCCTCAAGTCTAGGACTTGAGGGCTTTCTATGGCTCCGACGGTAGGGATGTAGGTCTCTAACCTAACAAACAAAATCAAATACTTAGCAACGAACTTCTGTGTTTTGTGTACCGAATTTTTCTTGTTCTGTGTACCGTATCAGACGAATGAAACCAGTGAGGGAATGCATCAAAAGAGATATTGTAAGGCCATGCTTGAGGGGTGGGGGCTCAAGAAGTTCAACAACGTGTCAAAACCTTGGGGAGTTGTTTTTTTAATGCTATCCTGTGCCGCTCTTGCATTTGGCCCGATGCTCGAAGTCATGGCGTCTGAGCGTTGTGCAGGGCTTAGTTTGACAGTGTTTAACCATGACCAGCAATAGACTTCTACGTGGGTAGCACCTGCTGAAATCATGAAGTCTAGCGCTTTCGGCGCACTTGTTGTCTCTAGCTGTCTCAGATTTCAGTTGCAGTCAGCTTTGGCCCGCCTCATCGTCTAGGTTGAGTTGAAAAGGTATGACCTATGGCAAAGTGTGTTCAGTGCGGAAAGAATATGGGATTTTTTGAAGCCCCTTACGGCCAAAACAACGATACTTGCGGACACTGCTTCCACAGAGTGGGTGACGCTAGCAGTGCAGTTTCCAAGGAAAATCAAAGCCAGCTTGAATTGGAAATCGACGCAATCCTATTAACCACCGAAACGGCCCCAAACCTGCCAATCACCGAGCGCATCGAAATTGTGACTGCTGAATGTGCTTTCGGTATGAATGTCTTCAAAGACCTGTTTGCGGGCATTAGGGATATTGTAGGTGGGCGCTCAGAGGCAGTGCAACGCACTATGAGGGATAGTAGGCGCACGGCTCTTTATGAACTCAAGAAAGAAGCCCACAGAGTTGGAGCTAATGCCGTTGTAGGTGTCGACTTGGATTATGTAGAACTTAGCGGGGCTGGTAGTATGGTGCTTTTGGTGGCGTCTGGTACTGCTGTGATGATAGATGAATAAAAGGCCCAAGAACAATATATTACGTAATCAACCCCTCTGTCTTTTAACCTCGTTCTGCCAACTTATGTTCCACCTTTACTTGCATTCTAGCCCAGCCTTACAATGAGAAGACAGACTATCTGTTGGTCCGTATTGATCAATGTTTTAGTATTAGGTGAAAAGATGATCTTACGAAGCTCTTTAGCAGTTAGCTTTGGTATTTGCATAATGTCTTTAAGCGGCTGTTTAGGTGTTTCAATGACACAACTGGACCTAATGACAGGTTCTGGTGCGGTAAACTTAGCACCAGATGGAACAGCAACTTTCCGCTACGCTGTAAATGCTAATGCTTGGAACGGAACAGGGCTATTTTCCGAAGAGATTGAGGACGGGCATTTGTCCGCTCTAGGCAACTTCTTGGCGTCACAAACCCAGTGTTCTGACGGGTATAAAGTAACTGAAAAAACCTATGTAAAAGAAGTACCAGCTTACGTTTACTCAGGTAACTGCCTTTGAAGGCAATATCTCTAAAGTAACTAACAAAGGAAAACTCATGAATTTTAAAACACTAGCAATTTTAGTTTGCGGAGTCGTTGCGCTGGCAGGGTGTGAGTCTTCAACATTCTCTAAGATCAATGGTAGCAACCCGATCTCGCTTTCCGGCGCACAAACAGCACAAATTAAAGCAACAGTAACTCGCGATTTCTTTGACGCTGAGAGCGCACGTTTCCGAAATATCCGCGCCGTGGAAGTCTCCTTAGCAGACGGCAGTACGGAAGCGCGAGTTTGTGGTGAAGTAAATGGGAAGAACAGGATGGGTGGATATACGGGCTACAGTATGTTTGGAGGTACGCTGAGCAGCGGAGTTTTTCAGAAGAAGGACTATTTTGCACCCTGCGAACAGTGGTAGTGGTCGAAACTTGAGAGGCTTTTGTCCAAATAAGGTTTTCCTAGGATTACAAAGTGAATGCCAAGGCATAACAATGCCCTGAGACTTTTTTCTCGGAAATAGGGCAGGTAACGCGGCGGATTTACCCCTCAGGCTAGAACGCTGGAGGGACCTTAGATGTTTTATACAGGTTCCTTTGCTGAGCCAAGGATACGGTACAGGCTGGCTCTACTATAACCCACCAACCTAGGCGGCCTCTGTATTCAATATCCTGTGGACAGACATACGGCTAATGCCCATCTCTTTAGCTATCTTGTATGTGCTGTGACCCTCAGCCTTCATTTGGTGGACCTTATCACGGTCAATGCGCTTCTTGGTGCCCTTGTAGACGCCCTTGGCCTTCGCCTTAGCAATACCCTCAGCTTGGCGCTTCTTGATGATGTTACGCTCAAATTCGGCAAAGGCCCCCATCATCTGAAGTTGTAACTTGGCAAAGGCATCATCTGCATCGGCAGCAAAGGTCAGGCGCTCACTAAGGAAGCTGATGGCTACCCCCTTATCGTTAAGGGTCTGGATGATGTCCTGAAGGTCTCTCAGGTCCCTTGCAAGGCGATCAATAGAATACACCACTACGGCGTCACCCTCACGAGCATAGTCAATCATCGCCTGAAGGGCTGGCCTGTCCTTGGCGCTCTTTCCTGACAGCTTTTCCTCAAAGGTCTTATCGACCTGTCCGAGGTCCTGACGGTCAAGGTTCTGGCCTTCACTTGAAACACGCTTGTATCCGATAACTGACATGACAATCTCCTGTAGTAACATTTAAGTCTAGACTACAGTGATTCTAGTCACATTAACAAGGTAAATAACCCTAATGTTACCCTCAAAGTAGTAACGTAGTAACAGCACCAATACCCTACACCCTATGTTACTCTTGCCAACCCTGCAATGAAGTGAGAGGTTTCTACTTAAAGACGAACGGGCAACGCTTACCGATAGGAAAACCCATGGACATACTACTCACTATTGGGATCGTACTAGCATTGGCGGGCGGTGTTCTCTCCGGTGTTGTGGCAGCAGCTAAAAACCGCGATCCTGTTGGCTGGGGTATCGTAGGCGCAATTTTCCCACTGCTTGGTCTGATAGCCATTGCTGGTATGCCAACCGCAAGACGGACAAAGGGAACCAAGACAGTTCCTACGGATGTAGAGAAACCAACAGAGACTGCGGCAAGAACTGAAGCTAGTTCGAGTGAGGACACTACAACAGGAAATGTCATTATCCTGATCATTTTTGGAGTAATAACCGTGATGGTAGTGATCATAGCGGCATTTAGCATCGGGTAGCGACGAATGAACAGTTTCAACTAAACGATTGGAAATCCTATGGCCTTCATGCCTGATAAATCACCCCACGAGCCCCAAAACAGTAAGGTTCAGAACTTGGAAGGCCTAGTTTATACCAAGCTTGCGCGGCTTATAGCAGCTATCGGAATACTCGGTGGTATCGTTGCCTTGGTTGCAGGGTTTGCTGATGAAAACCCCGCCATAGTCGCTTTGGGCATCTCAGCCTTACTGGCCTCCCTGACCATCGGGGTTCTAACTGACATTTCAATGTCTATAGCTAAAGCTGGTGGTTCGGGCTGAAGGCCACCGAGTAAAAAGTTAAGGCAACAGAGAGAAGAGAGGGCAGGAAACTGGGGCGTTGTTTCAGCTTGAGGTAGGGTATCTGATCGTTTGTGGCTAACTAACCAAATCGCAATTAACTACAACAAAACATGCAATATATTGAATATAATTGACATTCATTAGGAAACGTGAGATTTAAGTGTAATTCGGCTGGAAAGCATTGGGAATTTCCCAAGTATGCTCCAACGTATTATGGCGACATGCCAACCCGAACCCGCCCCGTAAGGTCGCGGGATTTTTTGTGTCCAAAATTGTTATCGAAAGGAATGCCCATGGGCAAACAACATCACTTCACTAAATTTCCGGGACAAATCAATGCGTCATATTTTGTTCAGTCCCACATATGCGCAGCGGATGACTTTACTCAGGCGAGGGTCAGTGAAATCTGCAAAATCATTAAACTACCGCTTAAGAAAAGCAATCTAAGTGCGGTCGCGTCTTTCTTGCAAGCCTGCCAATCCCTTGAAAATCGCGAACCGTACTTCTCGTGGCTTTATCGGAATGGAGGGCCGTTAGCCTCTCAAGCAACGGTTAGAAAGCGACTTGAAGCTGAGGGCTACTTTAATTTGGCCTTCAAGGGGTTCAGCAATTGCTTTGACGGTCAAGCGGCTATCTTCGAGCTATCGGAAAAATCGGTAAGCTTGGCAGATGGCTGTACGTTCTTTTGCAGTAGCCCCAAAGCCCCAGTTAGCGTGTCCGACATTAAGGATGATGACAGCCTTGCTAAAGAGATCAAGCAAAGCGAAGCCTACCTGTTAATCTTGGAAGAAACAAAAGAGCTTAATGACTTTCTGGAGCAGCATCCGTTCTCAATCCACGGCACTATTTACAACGGTGGGCTACGCAGAAAGTTTAACCATGGCAGTCTTAAATCTGGGGGTAGATTTTATCCGGGCTATGCAAACCTACCAAAGCAGATAGTGCGTAGTGATAGGAGCATGGTTAAACCCAGACGGCTGGCCACAATTGACGGCGAAAGCATCGCAGAGGTGGACCTGAGCGCGGCGTTCCTTAGCATCCTTGCAGCCCAATCTGGCCAATGGTGGCCTGAAGATGTTGACGACCCCTACCAACTGATCCCGTTTGTAGCTGCTGGCAAAGGTGATGAGAGAGATTTTGCTAAAGTCCTAGTTTCCTCAATCGTAATGAAAAACGGCAAGCTGACAAAGGTACCTACCTCACTTCGACTATACGAACCTAAAAAAGGTGAGGAATATAAAAGATTTCGTGAGATTGCGTCAACGCAGACAGACAAAGAGCTTATTGGTCAAATTCACGGAGCCTACCCATTCCTATCCCAGCCATTCAATGGCCAGAATGTTGTCTTTTGGGAAAGCGAAGTAATTGCAAAAACCATGTGGAACGCGGCTCAAATAGGCATTCCAGCCTACCCACTACATGATGCTTTGTTTGTGAGGAGAAGAGACGCAAAACAGGTCCAAGGGCTAATGGAGGGGATTTTCAGAGACCTTCTAGGCTATAAACCTAACACCTCTATTAAGTAGAAATATATATAAATATACAATATCCTACAGGAGATACTTTATGAGTAAGAGTCCGATTTTCCCACCTGAAGAGCCGTGTGAGTACTTCAGTGAGGAAACGGTTAGACCTTCAGGTCGTCGAGGTCGAATGCCAACACCGATAAGGCACTATGCGATTTGTACACTCCATTCCGAGGGGCACAGAACGTTATCCAGTCATAAGCCGAAATGTGGAGGGTGTAAAACAAAATGTGATTTCGACGCCTTCGGCTTAGTTGGGAGCTAATGTATTACTCGAGGGAGGCTCTTGGGCCTTCCTCTTCCACTTACCCATATAGACAGCCCGCCCAATAAGCAGCCCATGTGATGATCTATCGAAGTTAAACCTCCATTGAATGAGGCCGTGGAGGCACTGTCCTCACCGCTGAGGGCACCTTGGCGCACTGGCTAGGGTTGGCGACATAAGAGGTCCAACGAGCGCCCAGCGCGGGCATCAGCGCAACCCTCGCTTTAAGGCCCTTTGGTAGTTGTCAGGTAGGGTAGGCTGCTAAGGGGGAAGGTGTCCCGTAATCGGGCTCTTTGGACTATGCTGTGCTCTCTTTAAGCTGCCGAATGAGGTAACTTGCTGCCCGCCTTCAATCAGCACAGTCGATTGCAAGCGCACACATCGCTCTCAAGTCTAGATGCTGCCCGAAACAACCAGTTACTACACATCGGCCTCCTGAAGGTGAGAGTAGAGGTCTAGGTGCTAATTGCTGTCTCCCCATTCCCTAGTTTTCAATATTTTGTTCAGGTCTTCTAGGTAAACACTTGGAGGCACACCCGTACCATATCTTTGGGCTATAGCGGAAGAAGACTTGGTGACGTGACCTTGCAAATAGTCCACAACTTCGGGGCGTACCCTTGCTGCTCTCCCTCTGTCTTTAAATGTATGGCGAGTTGAGTATGAGACTAAACTGGGGTCTGAAACTTCAAGTTTATCTCTTATCACGTTGTTTAGCTGTGTGCTGACATTGCCGTAGGATGAAGCTTCAGAGTATTTGCCGAAGGCCCCAGCTTTTCCATTGTTCGATAGCTTGAGGGCCTTCAGATGTTTAAGCAGGGGGGCAGCTATGGGAACTGATCTTTCAAGGCGTCCTTTGTCGAGCCTTCTGTGGCTGTTAGGTCCAAACCTTATATGAGGAACTTCGCAATCAAGGCGGATATCAGCAACCTCTAAGCCAGCAGCTTCTGACGTGGCACACCCTGAAAAGAGCATAATTAATCCAATCAAACCAATAGGTGAAAGGCTTTCTGTTAGCTTGTCTACGAGGGCCTTCTCATAAGCTGCAAGCTCAAGAGGATTGAAAGAGCGCCTGTCGTTAGCCGTTTCTCTTTCTAAGCCCATATTTCTCAGGCCTTCGAAGGGATTTTTTATCGTCCCGTCTTGGTACTCTTTTCGAGCGAAATTAAAGACTGCGCCAAGCTGCGAAGAATAACGGCCTATGGTAGCCTCAGAGGCTGGCCTATCACCCTGTCTGTAGCTGTTCAGGTAGGAACGGGCTGTTGGTCGGGAAATATCTTCCAGCGGAGTATCTTGACCGCCAACGAAAGCAGAAAACTTATGGTACAAAGCGCGTGTCTTTGCTTCAAAAGTCTTTTGCTTATGCGGATTCCTGCGCTTTTCTTGTTTGTTTACCTCTAGATAATCATCACAAGTGTTTCCCCATGTCCGTTTGGTCGGGGCTTCAAGGTCACCTGTGGCTATTAGGTAGGCTGCTTGAAACACGTCCGAAGGGTCTGAGGGCTTGTAAAGGGTTTTCCAAGTCTTGGGGTCAGTGCCTATCTCTTGGCTGTCGTAGAAGTCGGATAAAAACCTATCAAATTGATCCTTCCATTCTATTCGCCGCTCATCGAACTTTAACCGTTCCTCTCTTGAAGCGTTGGCTTTGAGTGTTGGTAGATTGTCAGGATGAAGGCCCACACGCTGAAGGAACCTTGAGGCTACTTCCCGAACCTCAGCAGGGGTAAGAGCTCTCCCCAATGCGATTTGTTTTTCAGCCAAGGCAATTTGCCTCTCTACGCCTTGATTGAACGCACCAAGCTTCAAGAGGGCAACCGTTTCGTCTTTAGTATTGAAGGCTTCTTTCATCTCAGTCTTGCCGAGAATCTTTTGAAGTCGAGTGGGAACTCTACGACGGTATGAATACCAGCCGGTTACGCTGCGCTTGAGATATTTACTGCTCATGGTGTACCGTCTGTGTACTGAATTTGTGTACTACATTTCTTGCCAAACACCCCATAAGTCAACAAAATAAGGTTGTCTTAAGGTTTAAATGGCTCCGACGGTAGGGGCGGAAGCATTCGAAAAACCACGTTGAAATCAAAGGACAAAACCCCCGATTCCAGACCGACTCTGGCAGTGTGTCACTGACGGTGCCACCGTTCGTGACTTTGTGCAAGGACCTCGTTCTTGACCTGCTATTTGAACCGCCACGTGTTTTCCGGAGAGCGTTTGGTTCGAATGTTAGGCTGCTTTTTCATTTGGGTTCAACGTTGCATAGAACATCTCCTCTGCTTCATGCGGCGTGACATATCCGATGGCGCTGTGCAGGCGCTTGGTGTTGTACCAATCGACCCATTTCAGCGTTTCCCATTCAAGCTGGCCCATTGATTTCCATGGGCCGAGCAACTTTGTAACCTCAGTTTTGAACAGGCCAATGATGCTTTCAGCGAGGGCATTATCGTAGGAATCTCCCACGGTTCCGACAGATGGATCGATCCCAGCGTCCGCCAGTCTCTCAGTGTATTTAATGGATAAATATTGAGATCCGCGGTCGGAATGATGTATCAACCCGCCGCCTTTTTCAGGGCTGCGCTGACACATCGCCTGGTTCAAGGCATCCATTGCCCGGTAGGCGATTGCAAAGCAATCTGCCGAAAGGGGAGCACAAAGGCTGTTGTCATCAATGTTGAGACCCGCCAACCGACGATCCTTCGAGAGAAGACGTCGACAACAAATGCGACGTAAACCATGCCTTGCCATGTGGAAACATAAGTGAAATCACTGACCCAGAGCTGGTTTGGGGATTGTGCTTTGAATTCGCGGTTCACTTTATCGTCTGGACACGGCTGAGAGGCATCGGGGTTCGTCGTGATGACTGGCTTGCCGCGAACAACCATTGCCCGGCAGGCGAATTGCACCGCAATTCTGCCGAGAGGGGCCCTGTAATCCCATAACTTTCATCAAGCGTTCGACAGTGCATCGGGCGATGTCCTTGCTCTCACGGCGCAGCTGGTGCCAGACCTTTCTGGCTTCATAACGGCCGCGACTTTCATCGTGAACGCGCCGGATTTCCACGCTGTCCGTTACATCTTGGCGCGCCCTGTTTGAGGCGAGCCGGGGGTCTCGTCTGATCGCCAAATTTGTATAGTAGGACGATGGTGCGATCCGCAAAATCTTGCAGATCGACCCGACACCAAAGTCTGTGCGGTAATCTTCAATGAATGAAATCATTTCCTGAACGGGCGGTCGAGTTCCGCCTGAGCACAATACGCGGAAGCCTTCTTCAGTATCTCATTTGCTTGGCGCAATTCCCGAACCTCACGCTCAAGCTCTTTGATCCGGGCCTTCTCCTCGCCGGTGGGACCGTTATGGGCACCAGCATCGCGATCAGACTGACGGCACCACCCCCGTAGACTATCTGGCGCACAGCCCAGCTTGGGTGCAATTGCCTGATAAGCAGCGTTTTCACTGCGATATTCCGAGCGTTGTTCATTGAAAAGCCGAACGCCGCGCGCGCGGAACTCAGTCGTGTAAGACGGGGTATGTTTGCGTTGTGTCATAAGGGTCATCCTTGGAGAGTTTTACTCTCCGGTAAACCCGGGGCGGTTCACTTTCAGAATAAGGGGCGGCGGGTCCCTCGGCGCAATACCTCACGCCAGCTATCGGCAATCTATAACATTACGGGCGGGCACTTCGACATATTGGCGTGCGTGATTCCAAAGATGACGTCTGCTTGATTAGGGCGGCGCTTATCCTACGCAGTTTACCGATTTTATGATAGGTAAGCGTCTTGCTGGACTTAATGGCTCACGTCCCCCGGTACACTTTTTCCGGCTTTTCATCGACAAAAGCGTTGAGATGCCAGCCGCCCGCGTCCTCAACTACCTCAATATCAAACGACCGGCACTCGTGAGCAGACTTATTGGCAGTCTGCGAACGTAACCCTCCATGAATGTCCGGGGTGAACTTACCACGACTTCGGCCCACCAATTTGCGATCGTCCCTGTGCATCGTGGCAGAGTCCAGGTCGATGTTGACCTGTGCGACGGTACCCGCTTGGTGCTTGCACTATTCAGTGCGACTGGGAGCCTTCGCGGCATAGATCATCACGGTTACAGTGCTGAAATGCAGAACCAACCGCCTCCAGACTACTGTGGTAAGTTGGTATGGTCCGCGAAGTAGGATAGTGGCACCGTATAGTGGAAGAAAGTATCAAAGATAGTTGAAATATCATTTAATATCAATATATTAGAGTTATTCGTCAGTGGCAAGAAGAAACCTCCAGGTGGCAGATTTCCTTGTCATTCTACATCATATCAATTGCGTAAATGTCGAGGAAATATGAATTGGTTGCCTGATACATCGCTGGCTATTTGGGGTCATTCAAGTTTGTGGTTTTCGCAACCGGTTCCCTGAGGTGAGACGAGAAAGCAACCTTTAGTTGATTGTCTCGACAGGAACCAATTCCCGAATTGGCGTACAGCAGGGGTGAACCCATCAACTCCGCCAGAATAAGATGATAGGCAAAGAAAGAATTCAAGTTACGGTCTATTGGGGTGAAGAACACCCCGCTTTCCAACGCCATTCCTACAAGCCATGCGGCGAAAAGAGGTACTCATAGTATTTGATTATATGATGAAAAGCTGATCACGTTGTGGTTTCGCCTTCTTGAACAATGGCTGCCGATCAAGGTGACATGCAGACGTAGGTATTGCCCGAGGGCCCATCTACGAAGTGCTGATGATGTGTTTTTCGAAATGAGAGTTCTCTACCTTCGGGGGCGATTGGGCGTTATTATGAGTGCGACGCGCTCCAATCATATCGATCTGAAAAGATTGTTCGACTTAGGCTAAGGCGTCGATTTTTCCAGGCGTTTGGGGCCAGTAGAGGCGCCACATATCTGCAGAAGGGGCGGGAACCAGACTTTCGCTGCTGTCTGCACGAACGGGAGCTTTGCGCAGATAGCGTACTTTGCAAAGTCGCACGAACGGCTCATTGCCGACATCCAGCGTTCATTCCGGATGCTGCATTAGCAGCCTCCAAAGCGGACCTTCATTTTCGTAGTTTAGTCCGACTGCATTGAGCGCCTGCTTTCTTGAACAGGCTCGCTTCAACGTGTCATGTTACTGAAGCAACAGTTTGGGTGGAGACAGAATGGGATACGTCCTAAATCAATTGAGCAACCTGCCGGTTGACGACAACATCAATTTCTACATCTTTGTGGTGAATGGTCAGTATCACGATCCACTCTACGATGTAATTCAGAGTAACTTCGTGCAAATTGCGCGGGAGATCGGGGACAACGCAGTCGTAGCGATGGGTACGGATAGTAAGGCGTTCACAACCTCTGTTGCACGGAAGTATCTTGGGGATGGCAATAGCGATGGCAGTTTCACTAAGATTTTGCCAGCGCTTCTCATTACAAATGATCATCCTGACGATCTAAAGGTGGACAGCCTTAGGTTGATTGTCCCGTTGAAACACGCCGAGAACCATTTTGGCAATTGGCATCAATTTTTTGATTCACTTGCTCAGTTTGTTCGAGGCGAGAACGATGATTTTGCGAAAAGGTTCGAGGACACAGGCGACTTGCTTGATGCTTCGAACAAAGTCGTGATGCTGCAACCAAATTTCTTTGGTTTGGGGCTGAACATCAACGAACTTCTTGATCGTTGGTGGGCCAGAAAAAGCGATACCGGCTGACACGATGGCAAAGGCCCAGAACCGCCCTTCAAAGGTTAAAGATGCTGCAATGCGGGAATGCTTAATGCGGACGTTCGACAAGGTAGTAGGCATGCGGTTCGTCGACGATTACAGGACTCTATATCTTTCAAAACGCAACATGCCGTGCTTCACGTAGCTTCCATATGATCGCAAGATCGGTTCGATGTCGTTATGGTTTCTGACGCCAACCTTTGACTATTCGGGTTAATTTGTGTTGATTAGAAAAAAGCCTATCGAGGCTGCTATTTCTTCGAAACCGTCCATGAAGGACGGCTTGCATCCCCGTAAATGCCAAAACACGTGAGAATAGTTGAATGCCGCTCCAAACCCGCCCTTTTTTGGTCGTTTACATAGCCTGGCATCCTGCTTTCCAACGTGGAAAAGAAATTGCGAAACATTTGTTTGACCATTATCGACGTGAGCACTTCGGCAACATTGCAGGGGGTGCGGGCCTAAGCGTCATCTATCGCTACGCCTCCGACCCTGCCACCGGCGCACCGCTGAGCATCGACTTTGAAGAGGGTGAAACGTCCGCAGTAGTGGTTCTGTTCGACGATGAGTTCTCAAAATCCGACGAATACATGGAATGGCTGGAGGCTGTCAGCTTATCGAGCGAGAACTGCGGAATGCGGTCGATGGTTTTTCCGGTCGCCATGGACGCATCGCTTACCAAATCTGGAGTTTCTGAACAGGCTGTTCGTTGGGATCGCTGGAGTGACATTCAGGACCCACAGATAAAATTGCAAAAACTGACCACAGATCTGACGTATCAGTTCAGCCGGATGCTCCGCTCCTACTTAGAATGCCTCCGCCGACCGTTGACGGAAGACGAAGAGCTGCTTGGGTACCTGCAAAAGGTGCAGATATTTCTCAGCCACTCTAAGCATGATGGGGACGGTGAGCGCATCGCCAAGGCGGTGCGCGAAGCGCTGTATGACGCCCAAGGACTTGGCAGTTTCTTCGACGTGAAAGACATTCCCACCGGCACGCGGTTTGACCGTGTCCTGCTGGCGCAGGTCCGCGTCAGCGCAGTCGTAGCAATCCACACAGACAGCTTTTCCTCAAGGGAGTGGTGCCGCCGAGAGATAATCGAGGCGAAGCGATACAACGTTCCCCTTGTTGTTGCCAACTGTATCCAGGACGCGGACGAGCGCGGCTTTCCGTATATGGGCAATGTGCCGTTGGTCCGCATGGAACCCAACCTAATGGATCGTATCGACAATATCGTTGGCAGACTGTTGGACGAAGTACTGAAGGACTTCCTATGGCGCTGCCGTTTAGAGACAGTACGGCGGGATGGCATTGAAGAAGCAGTATTCCTGCCGAGGCCTCCGGAACTGATATCTCTTGCCGGCCTTAATTGTGACGCTCAGTCGGAAGTTACACTTGTTTACCCCGATCCGCCGATCGGGTCAGAAGAGCAGCGCCTATTCGAGATCATCGCGCCCTTGGTCAAGCTGCGCAGCATCACTGAATGGATTGCCCAGTCGGGAGTCCAAACATGAGTTACCGCGAACCGCTCAGCCAAATGGCTATCGCGATCTCGATCTCGGAAAGCGATGACTTGGCGGTCCTCGGCCTTGCCGAGGAGCATCTTCGTGACGCGATGACGGAAATTTCCCGTCACATGCTCGCGATGGGAGCACGTCTCATTTACGGGGGAGATCTTCGCGACAACGGCTACACGAAACTTCTGTTTGAATTGGTGACGCGACATCGCCGAGATGCAGATGTTGGCGATGTGAGGCCAGCGATCGCGAATTACCTTCCGTGGCCGGTCCATTCGATGAAATCCAGCACTTATCTTTCAGACCTACGTGAGGGCCTCGAGGGGATCGGCGAATTGTATTGTTTGGACAGAGAAGGAAGAATTATTGCTCAGGACGCGGATATCGGCCTAAGCCCTACTGCCTTCTCGGATGAGGATTGGTCATCAAGCCTGACCGCCATGCGACACGCGCAGACCGAAGCGACCTTCGCAAGGATCGCCCTTGGGGGTCGAGTGACGCAGTTCAAGGGCCGCATGCCCGGCATCGCCGAAGAGGCCGAGTTTGCCCTAAAAGCTCAGCAGCCACTTTACTTGCTCGGTGGGTTCGGCGGCTGTGCTCGCGACATCGCGTCGGATATGGGCCTGATGCCTGATGTCAAAAATTCAATCAATTGGCTCGGCCGCAATCAGTTTTCATCATGGGGCGTAAACGACCTGGCCAACGGCTTGGAGTTCGACGAAATTCGAACCTTGGCGCGGACAGTTCATGTTGATCAAGCCGTTGCGCTGATACTTCGAGGGATGCTGAGGCTAAGTCAACGAGCTCGCTATGATTGAGTAGGCTACGCGCAGCGATCTCCTTGGATTTGCCGCCAACCTGAACGAAAGCGAGCAGGCTTCTGTCAGGAAGACCGCGGAGGATCGAAGCCCAGAAGAGGCTACCTTTCTTTCTCACTCGAGCAAGGACCAAGAGCTTGTAATCGGCGCGGTTCGTTTACTGACCGGCCATGGGGCCCACGTCTATATAGACAAAAAAGATCCGGCATTGCCGCCTTACACCAGCAAGAACACCGCCATCGGGCTGAAGAAGCGAATTCAGCAGTCTCGGAAGTTCATCCTCCTCGCCTCGAAGAACAGCAAGGACAGCCGATGGGTGCCGTGGGAGCTGGGAATCGCGGATCAAGGCAAGGGTCTCGGCAAAGTGGCGGTTTTGCCAACGGTCGAATCACAGACCGACGTTACATGGAGCAGTTGGGAATACTTGGGACTTTACGATCGCATCGTCTGGGGGGACCTCGAAGGCAAAGAAAAACCTGTATGGATGGTGCTCGACGAGAGGGAAAATACAGCCACTGAGTTATCCAAGTGGCTGAGATCATGACCCTCGGGAGGGCCTGTTTGTTGGGCTTATCCGAAAAGAGGTAATGTCTCGTGCTTAGGCTCGCGCTTTGGCAAGCCGTAGTGCGCTGACACACCATCGATAAATTCCGGCTGGCCACCGTAGCTGGGGTGACGCACTTGCTTTGCCACGATGTCGAGATCTGCCATCGCGGCTTCGGCGTCTCGGCCAATGGCCAAAACCGCTTTGGGAGCCAGCAAATCTAACAGCGTGACCATGATGTGTCGGCACGCCTGCCGTTCTGCGCGGGTATGGGATCTATTGGTCATCGGGTGCCCGGGCTCGTGAGGGTGCAGCGGGAACACGTTCCATAGGAAAACCGGCTTTCCGATTTGCATCAGCATCCGCCAGATTACTGTAGCGGTGCGCTCCGCAACGGCTGGCCCCCGAGTTGAACGTCTGAGGTCCTCTGCCCCCAATAGGGCTGCGTGAGCGTTCAGATGCGCTTCGTCGGTGAGCGCCAAGCCCGTCCTCCGACCTCCGCGATATCCGAGGTCACGCGCAACCCAAACACTTTCGACTCCTGTTGTGAGCGCTGCATCCAAGGCCTTAGTCAGATTGCTTCGCCTAATTGCGGCTGCGTCTGGCATATCGAAGTCAACGCATGTGTCGATATAGGGGTTAAAGGCGTTGTCGAATCTAAGGTCAGCGACCAAGGCCACGAAGTCATCAACAAGTTCGGATCGCTCTGTCATGTGGTCCTCTCAAAGGTTATCTCGCGCTGGTTCAAGTCTATCGTCACGATGCCGTTCCTATGCTCGCGCAATTCGCGAAATATTCGGAAGCCTTCGAGAATAGCATGCTCCCACTGCCAAAGTGGGCGCTGCGCGACCTCATATCCTGTTACGAGCTCGCGAACAGCCTTCAACAGCGCGTAGTCCAGAGATTTAACGTTCTGGAACGCGCCATGGCGTAAGCCGTGGTTGAAGATCCATGTCGAAATACCCTCTTCAATAATGTTTGCTCGGGCGCCATCCTCGTTCTCGTCGATCGCGGGATCGCTTTTGCGCTTTATGCGGAGCAGCGCACGAAGGGTGGGTGACCACCCGAGTATTCCAGCGAAGGCGAGATGAAATACATCATGGTACCTGTAGTCGTCAGCCTCTTGACGATTGTCGGTCAGCGGGCTGCCAAGATTTACGCCATTATATTGCATCACCACTTGCTGACGTGAGCCATGAGTTCGCTCAATGAACTCCACACGCATGACACGGGGAAACTGCTCGTATTCCGGAAAATTGCTGTCGAAAAGCGCGTCCCATTTTCGCTGCTCTGGCCAACGCCCGAACGTTTTAATTACATTTTGCCGCACCGCGGTATCGAGGCTAACTTGAGCGTGGTCTGCCGCGACAAGTAGTGATCGAAAAACTTCAACCAGATCTGCCGCAAGTTGGTCACCATTTTCGCGAATTTGCCCACTACCCCAATGAGACAGAAGAATACCGACGCGAGCTGCCAGCGCCAAAAGACTTGCTTCAACCTGCTCGCCTGAAGCTGGCTGGGCAAACGGAATGTCATGCTGCTGCAGATCAATAAAGGTGATGGCATCGGATTTACCTCGATAACTCCATTCCTCTAATGAAAGCCGAGCCCGCGCTGCGATCTCAGAAAGGTTCAATCCAGCACGTAATGCAGCGTTCGAGAAGTACCAAAGGGCGTCGCCCAGCTCTTCGATTACCTCGTCATGGTAAGAAGAGAAAGAATCCTTATCCCGTTGCTTCTTTTTCAAGGCGCTGAGCAGGCTTCCCACCTCCCCGAACAAACCAAGGAAAACGAAGCTCAAGCCATCGACTCCTGGCCGCGAATTCTTGTCGGTCCGTGACGTGAACTGCTGATACTCATCGAGTGCGAGCGGCGCGTCATCATCCGCGAAGAGGCTTCCTTGCGGCCGCATTAGCGTATGTACATTAACCGTCATACGAAAAACCCTTCGTTAGCAGCATTGGGGTCCAGAACTGCATATTACATACGGTACCGACAATCGATTACTGAAACCGTTAGGTTACTTTGTTGGTTCTTGCTGAATATCGAGCTGTGCTGTTTTCAAATTGATGCGGATCAGCCAAAATGAGGTTCCAGTTTCCTCTTCCTTCTGCATTCATCCATTCTTGAAGCAGAGAGCCTCTCCAATCGCCAAAAGTGCGGTGTCCACGACCATTCTTATAATCAATATCATCTAAGAGAGACTGTGGAATGTTGATGGCCTCTCGACCATAATATACGAATCTACTCGAAAAAAGAATGCGATCCGTGGCGGTGTCATTCGCGACATTATCTAACTCCGGCGTCCCATCCTCCTTACTGTGGTGAGAGTTCTCTTGTGTCCAGAGATCGTGTTCGTACTCATGGTGATAGATGTTGTCGCCCAACATAGCCATTCTGGACCCGTTGCGCGCCGGACGTTTGCCCCGAAAATCTGGGTGGGCCCAGTATTCATTGAATGAAAGCGAGCCTGTTACCTGCATAAAGTAGATACACCGGCCAGTTGCCTTTAGGGCAGCACCGCCAACTCCCACCACCCAGTCACCCGGTTGGGCAACTCTACGGATGGTGGGCTTGCAGGTCGCGAGCGTGCAGGTCCCGTGAAATGGATTGGGAGCAAATCCGAAGTCTCGATCAACTACGTACATGTAGACCTTTGTCATGGTCAGCACTTTGATGTGGATGCTGAGTGTACAGGCTGCCGATCATCGCCTTCAGGAGTCTGGAAGGTATTTGCTCCTTCCACAGCGGAAATGATGCTTTCAGCGTTCCAGTTTACGATTGCGCTACCATACTGCTCCAACGCCGCTGGCTTATCGTTTTCTGTGCCACCACGTTCGTAGACACCGATGATTCTCTTACCTTGACGTTTAGCTTGATTGATTTCCCAATCCACCCAAGGTCGATTGGCAGTATTTTTCCCTATTACTACGATAGCCGTGGAGGCCCAGCTCATTTTCATGCGAAGCAGCCGTTTTATCGTACTGTCGGCGACCAATCCCTTTTTCAATCGCTCACGGTTTGCTGGCTTTGCTCGGATAGAGCTATTCCGAATTTCATAGCCTTTCCGCGATAACATTTTGGTCAAACTGGTGACCGCCTTGTCGTCGGCGTGGTGGTGACTGATGAATACGTGACGACGCGACGCCATTTTCCCTCCATAGTTCTTTAGTTTTTCCGTTCACCTATGACTCTCCAGCTCACTGTCGAGAAACAACGTTTAGTTGTAAAGCAATATTCAGCACTACTTCAAACTCTGCGATGCATGAAGAAATCCACCGATCGAAGAGGGTCAGCTGCCACACTCCCGTTTATCTGCGAAACCTCAAAATACAGAATGGACAACATACATCACCAATGACAAATCCTTCGTCACCCGCGCACCAACTCATTCATCTTATTGCGATAGGCAATGAGTTTCCGTTGACTGCCAAAAGGTCTTCCAGCAACTCCTCGTAGGGGGACTTTTTTCTGCATCGCTTACCCATCACTGAGCCAGTAGGCTAAGTCCGTCCGGGGAAAGGGGTAGAACGTCCTTCACCCGATTTGTGCAACAAAGCCGTATTGAAGGACGAAAACTTCGTATTGTGAGGTTTTCAAGCGTCATACCGGCGGTGCAGCAGTAACGATCCCCTGCCGAAGGGGCATGAATGTCAGCTTTACCTGAGTTGGCAGGAATACCGCGCACCTGCAGCGAACTTTCGGTTTCCGCCGAATGTTTCAAATTACCATGTCCGCTTTGGGCTGACAGTCGTCATCCGATGTCATTCCTAAGGCTGGTGACAGGGAATTTTTCTAAAAACGAATCGCTGCATTGCGGCAAGTCCGGTTCGAGCCCATCTTGCAGGTTGCTGCGCCGCAATAGTAATCTCGGCTTGATGATGCAGGAGCTGGCCATTTACGCATAATTTTGAAATCAGAAAAGCAACGCCAGGAGATGAGAACAGCGTTCGTTTGTGCGCTGAGGATGCCTATGAGCAGTACGTTGCCGCCATCGGCAAGAAACCGGCACCCATGGTGGCAGACTTCGGTTCGCTTATCGCATCCGGTTCAGTCTACGTCGCAGCGGAAACGGATGCGGAGTTGATCGGATTTATCGTATTTTATCAAGAAGATGATCACTTCATGTTGGAAAACGTTGCCGTGCGTTCAAGTGCGGCGGGCAAGGGCGTCGGAAAGCTCTTGATTGCCTTTTGCGAAGAAAAAGCAAAGCAAGCCGGTGCAAAGCGGATCAAACTCTACACAAACGAAAAAATGTCAGAAAACCTGTCGATCTATCCGCACCTTGGCTATCAAGAGACGGATCGTAAAACGGAAGACGGTTTCAACCGCGTGTTCTTTGAAAAGTCGCTGTAGGCAACGGCAGCAAAGTCCACATTGCCGCCATCGACGGATCAAAATGCTGCGCAACTGCTCCAAAGTCCGCTTCGGGGTGGCTGCGGCCCGGCGACGCAAGGTTGGGTCAATGCCCGGTGTGGGCCGTCTCTGAAAACGGCCCTAACGTTCAAATTTCGATGGCTTCCGCGATAGCGAGGGCGTCTTCCAACTCAACGCCAAGATAGCGCACCGTGCTGTCCATCTTGGTATGTCCCAACAGCAGTTGGACCGCGCGCAAGTTGCCGGTCTTCTTGTAGATCTGTGTGACTTTTTTGCGCCGCATAGAGTGGGTGCCGTAAGCAGTCACTTCCAGTCCAATCGATGAAACCCAGTCCCGCACAAACCGGGCATATTGGCGGGTTGAGATGTGTAACTGCGCGTGAAAATGACCCGGCCAGAGGAACTCAGACCCAACCATCAGTGGATCTTCCATCCATTTCGCGAGTGAGGCTCTCGTCCCTTCGGAGATCTCGAAGCGCACGGGTTTCTGGGTTTTGCTTTGCAAAACCGACGCCCGCTCTTTGATCTGGCTGGACGCCATGACATCGATCACTTTCATTTTCACCAGATCACAGCCGCGCAGCTTGCTGTCGATGGCAAGGTTGAACAGCGCCAGATCGCGGTGGTTCTCGGCAAGCTCAAGTCGAACCCTGATCGCCCAGACATGCTTTGGCTTTAATGGGCGTTTCTGACCGACAATGCGGCCCTTGTTCCAGGCGGGGCGAAGCGCGCGAATGGCAGGTAAGTTTGGTGTTTCCATGACTGATCCTCCGATCCACCATGCCCTCCCACATCGACAACCCCACGTTGACCGAACCTACATATCACAGGATGCTGCAACGCATCCGAGGTCCGCTTCGAGCCCAAACTACCGATTTTCTGCGAAGCGGCGAATGGCTGCTCTTGCGCTACCAACGATTTGGCACCCCAGAATTGTAGTTGAGTTATGCTTCTAAAAGCGCGTCGATCACCGCACATTCCGGCGCGGCATCACCGGTGCATCGGGCGACGGTTTCCGACAGGACACGTTCGATCCGCGTAAGGTCGGCAATTTTCGCCTGCACATCTTC
>Ga0207889_1000241_pt1 | contig 20253 bp, 23 predicted proteins | sample LinPmetageLP47_FD_184058 | JGI IMG/M metagenome (GOLD analysis project Ga0207889, IMG submission 184058) | Marine viral communities from the Pacific Ocean - LP-47 (SPAdes) | ecosystem: Environmental > Aquatic > Marine > Oceanic | place: Pacific Ocean | collected 2011-06-12 | reverse complement strand
AACAAGATACAACTAAAACAGCCAGTATGGCGAGAAAAAAGAAAATGGCAGGGCTAGACGATGATTATCGCTCAACCCTGTTAGAATCTGGGATTAAAATGCGCTAGCCGTGATTTACCTATTGAAGAGGAATTATAATAGTCGTTATATTCCTTTAGAATGGCATGCCGAGTTCTTTAGTGCTAGTGACTGGAGATGCGAGCTTTCCAATAGTAATATTGAGCCGCAGGCTTCCCAACTCATCTGACATCGGCGTTCGCATTAGAGGCCAATAAAACCAATAGGACTCATGAATTGGAATATATCTAGAATGTCGAATCTGACTATAGTTAGTTTCAAACCAATTTGCTTCTGTAAAAGGATAATTTACAATTTTTGTTTTAGGTTGTTTCAACGGATTACAAACTGGAAGAGCAACGGTCAATTTAAGCTCTTCGTCTAGGTAATAATGCTCTTTTTGAATATTATTAAAATCAGGGCCTCCGCGGTAACCGCGGAGTATTTTTTTCATTAGCATTTAACTATCCCTCTCAATACAACCACTCTAAGTATTTTTTTCTATATAATTTAGTACGTCTTGTGCTCTCCGATGATTACCAGCTAAGCGCAATTGAGTATGATAAGACTCTAGCCCCAAATAAGGTAATGTATGTGGGCTGGTTAATTCTGTTCCTAAAAAGGTAAGACCCATAAACTTTAAGCTACGAATTAAACTGCTGGGAGATAGATTATTTTGTCCTGCCATATTAGGTACTACATCAAAGGGGTTACTATTAGCTTGATGTACCAACATACCCAATCGCGCTGCTGCGGATTTTAATCGCGGAAGGTATGCTCCAGGTGAGTGAACTGCTACTTGTTGAGAAGTTAGTCTAATAGTATGAGTTTTAGCAAATTCTTCAAGCGCCGCAGTAAAAATAATAGCCCCTTGACTGTGTACTACCCATTTTATTTTCTTTCCTTGTTGCTGAGATTGAAAAAAAATGGCCGCCAAATGTTGTGCATTTTGTGATTTAGTTCCTTTGCGTTTATCAAAAATGCATTCAACAACGTCATACAGCATGCGATCAGTCGGGTTGTGGAATAAAGTGTATGTATCAAAACTATCTTAAGGGTAAGCCACATCTAAGTGAGCGCCCATTAACCAAGCCGCTTTATTTAAATTATTCTGCATCCCATTCACTGCTGCATGATGATTAGAAACTTGAGTAGCTCCAGAACCTGATAATCCCCATGAGTCTTTATTCTGCTGCAACTCATCACTATCCCAAGCCCCAGTAAATCGACCACCTTGGCGTTTTACATTGTATAACATGTTTCGTTCTAGGCTTGCTCTTGGCTTTGGTCCAGTGGCACTAACATCGAAATATATATCGTGAATTACCACTTGGTTATCTGCTGTAATTTTAAAGTCTATTAGATAATGATATGACTTGAATTGGTCTCTAGAGCGAAATAAGCGTTTAAATGGCAGCGTGCTGTGCTTAACCGAACTACAACTATTTGGATTTTTGCAAACAAAGGTAATTTCTTTAATCACTTTTTGTTGGTCAAATTGATTTAAATTGGCCAGCATAGCTAAGGCTTGTTGTGTGATTAAAATTCGAGTACTTGTTAGATCTACAGGGTCATAAGTTAAGTTATATGATTGAGCAGTTGCCTCGTCTAGCCCAATATGGTTAAAAGCGGATGCTTTTCCGGTATGTTTCCAAGTCATAATGTTCTTCCTTTTACATTTATTTAGACAGATGATATCTATTCAAAAACCCTTAGTCTAGTGTGTTTTAGAATCAATATATTTAGCAAGAGTTTAATAATGGGAATCTAAATACTGATCTTGGGAGCTAAGATAAGAACTCAATTTATTAGTGTGCGGCTTTTTTAATCAAAGTGTAACGGGGGTTTACAAAGCGTAAGTTGGATAGAGTGCAACGAAACCCGACAATAATAAAAAATGACTTATACACTCAATGTCATCTAAAATAGCGAAGGCTCACCATGTTATTAGCCATTTTTCAATTTCGATAACATCATCACGATCAAACACCATTAAACTTGAATGAGAGCGAGCATTAAAAGTTATTTTTTTTACTAACTCATTTTGTATAGATGAAAAGTAAGCCGGGGGGGATAGAGAGTCAACATCTGAGTTAATTAACAATACAGGCTTTTTAGTCTCAGTTAATTTAGGCAATAAATTTGTTTCTTGAATGGTTACTCCTGCCTCAAACATTGCCTGGTTAACAATATTATCAATCTCGCTATGAAAAAAATGACTAAGCAAAGGCGATTTATAAGGTAAGTACTCCTTAGCTGCAACGTCAAAACTCATCATTGGGGCAAGTAAAATAGCAGCGTCAACATATTCTGATGATAATAAGTTACTTGCAGTAAGTGCTCCCATAGAATGGCCGACTACAACAGTCTGGTTATTTGTTTGATTTAAAAGTGATTCAGCAAGCAGTTCATTTAAAATGCCGTGCTCTTTTGCTGCAAATACAAATGCTTCAGTTGATTCACCATGGCCAAAAAGATCTGGAATAATAACGTTCATACCAATCGCTCTAAAATAGATAGCTGAGGCCATCATTGCTTCTTTACTGCCCCCATAGCCATGAAGTAATAAAGCAGTGCCTTTAAAACGATTAAATGTATCTGGTGTCATTCTGTGTGAAATTGTATTTTCTACATTATTACCAGTTGCATGAAGGTTGTAATAAACAAAACTCTCTTGCGAAAATTCGGCTGCTTGATAAGGTTCAGCAGTCAGATATGTAATGCATTGAGTGGTACTAAAAGAGCAAAATTTTTGTTTTTCAAAGCCAATGTCTCTAGGTTTTGCTTTTATAAACTGTGCTTCAGAAAGATAGATACCGGGGTTTGACATGACGTAACTGCCAATTGAAGTACAGCCAGACAAAGAAAATATATAAAGTGTAACTGCTAATAGTTTGGTGAAATTTTCCATTTTTGCTTCATTAGTTAAACTTGAACATCAACACTTTAATTAAGCAGATAACGTCCTATGAGGTGGAGGAGGTTTTAGCCGTTAGTTAGGCATTTTTTATTATTTCAAAGTACCTTAACAGTATCTTCTATCCACCTCAATTTTCTCGAGTAAATAAATCTGTTTGGCATTAGGTAGACACTTGCTTATTAATCAAAACCCAAATTTAGTGCTTAGTTACGACTTTGAGTTACTTTTTTATCTAAGTTTTATGGATTTAGGGGCTGAAATTTCACTCTCTTTTTAATCAAAATGTAACGGGGGTTTACAGCTGGGTGTAAAGGTTTTGTTTGAAGTACAACAGCCCCCAACACTAACTATAGAAAGTCCATACTGAATGAAAAGTTATTTATCGAAACGGGCTAAAACGTTCTGTTTATGATGAACTTTCATCAATCCTCATTCCCTTGCTTTAACTCAGCCGCCCAATCATTTCTTTAACCACTAAAAACTGCACTTGTCTTAACATTCTTAATTCCGCTGCGCGTACATCCGTAGATGGCATATTCACAAGTTCTTGGTATAAGTTGCTAAATTCACTCTCTATATTATTTACAAAATAACTTAGTTGCTTTACTGCGGCAGAGTTTGGAATACCGAGCTCTTTTGCAAAAGCGATTACATCTGCTTTAGTAACATCACAAAAACGTTTTTTATCATTGATAGGAACGGATAAGGCTTCTTCTAGAGGGTTACCACCTTCTGAAACATAAATAATGGTGCTTAATAAATCATAAAACGGTGTTATTTGCGCAGATCCGTTTTCGTAATAAAAGCTAATATTTTTTAAATGCGCATCCCCATTCCCGACTAATAAATTATAAATCACCCATTGATATAACTTGATGGCCGTTGCCGCTTTAGGCCGTACGTTATTGAGTATTTTTTGGTATGTTTCAACCGTTGATGCAGAATATTTGGAGTGTCTGCTATAACTTAACAACTGGCAACTATCTATAATATGCTTACGCTCTTGATCAGGATAACTTCCTGCACGGTCAAAGCGCTCAACCAAATAGGCTGGCTCGGGTGTATAAATGAGCTGCACATTGGGTACATCTATTCCTAGGCGCTTGGCTAGTTTCATCATAAACCATTCATTGCATGTCGTTTGCCAATATTGGTCTGGCTCAGAATGATCTGGTTTAAGTATATGAGTTGAAGGTGTGCCTTCATTTCCTTCAAATAATTCATCGCCGAGCTTAATAACTAGCATTTTATGCTGCGCGCCAGCAAGTGACATACGGCTACTTTGGCGGATATTTAACGGTGCTCTGGGTAAGTTTTTAATTCGCCTAGATAGCTCGGCAAAAGATAACGGTATTGCACTAGGGCTTGGAAAATCGACATGCTCTGGTAATAGCGTTAAAGCACCAGCAGACTCAATGCCGGATGCAGTAAGTAGAGCAAATGAATCCTCGTGATCCACTTTCACTTCTTTTGCCAATAACTCACGTGCATTTTCTTCTGGCAGTAAATTATCAAAAAACTGCTGCACAGGCCGCGTAGTACCAGAATCAAGAATGATTTGATCTTGTAATGGAATGCTGGGAGTTATTGCAAATTTATTAGCTGAGTTAAGCCAATCTTGATCGTATTTAAATGACCAAAAACCATTACTATCTTGTAACTGGCCCATGAGCTGTTTGCCAGCATAAACATCAAGTGATCTATTATTCATTGCCAGCCACCATGTTCTGGATTTGCATTAGTAATTTACTTTTAGCCTTTTCATCATGTTGAGGTACAACCACGTCTATTTTTACTTCTAAGCCTAAAGCTTCCATTAAATCAAACGCGCGGCCGATTGATAACGAACCTGTGCCATTTTCAAAGTCACTCACTGTATTAATACTAATACCGGAGAAATCTCCCGCAGTTTTTTGATCAAGCTTTTGGCTTTTCCTCACTATACTTGCCAATTTACCTAATTGTTTTGCTGACTTTATCGTGACTTCCATAACCCATCCAAAATTCACAGTGTTTTGTGAATAATAGTAAAAATAGTACAGGAAAGCTAATGATTCACAATATTTTGTGAATTATTATGAAAGTTAACTCACTAAAGGATAAATTCACAGTATTTTGTGAATTAGTAAATTAATAGGCATGAACCTAATAAATTCACAATAAACTATGAATTTAGGTAATTGAAAATTTCGCTCTCTTTTTAATCAAAATTGTGTGAGGGGTTTACAGCTGAGGTCAAAGGTTAAAGGAACAAGGTCAAAGAATTTTAGTTACGGTAATTTGGGTATAGTCGAACGAAACCTAACAAGGGAAAGACGGCTTTGCTCAATAGCCATGCGCTAAAAGCTTAATAAGAAATAGTTGAATCGTTTAATGTTAAACACAGCTTGGTACGAGAATAGAAATAAAAAGAGTAGCATCCATGCTACTGCAAGTGCGATATTAATAAAAAACTAAGAGCTTGGTTGCGAAGGTTGATACTTATTAACGAGAATGTGCTGCAAACTTTTAAGTGCCCGCTTTATCGCTTGCAGCATACTTCTTCCCTTTGTATTTACATTAATACTGGGTAGCCCAGGCAAAAGAATATTAATTTTGCATTGCTGCAAAGTGCCGTGGCGCTCACTCGAAAAATCATTTATTTGAATCTCAACTTTACGAATATTCAAAGCATGTTTTGCCAATTGGCTTTTTATCAACTTCAAAAGCGACATCTTTTCACTTGCGTTAATTATCTTGTTTTTAACTGTAAGTTTTAGCTTCATGCAATTACACCTTTTAATAGTAACTATGTTGCAGGCATGACTGTAATCTACTAACTTAGTGGCAAAGGAAAAAGCTGATTATTTCTTACTTTAAAACAGGTATTTTCGAATGATTACCAACATTAACTACAATCACTTATATTATTTTTGGCAAGTAAGTAAGCACGGCAGTATTGCAGCGGCGAGTAAAGTACTTAATTTAACGCCGCAAACGGTCAGCTCGCAAATTACTAACTTAGAGCAACGACTAGGAAAACCGCTATTTATTCGTCAAGGGCGAGGCCTACAGTTAACGGAGTTTGGCCATGTAACTCAGCAGTACACCAATGATATGTTTGCTATTGCTCACGAATGGTTAGAAACTACGCAAGGCGATACCACGCACTATTCACGAACACTAAAGGTGGGTATTTCAGATGTGTTACCCAAATCATTGGTGTCGAAGTGGCTAGCGCCTTTAATTAATAACGACCGTATTACCAACTTACACTGTATTGACGGCCAACAAGATGAACTGCTGGCGCAAATGGCGATTCATAAGCTCGATTTAGTGTTAGCCGACAAACCACTCGATACCACTTTATCATTTAAGGCGTTTTGCCATGAAATAGGCAAAAGCCAAATCGCTCTTTTTGGTAACGAAACATGGCATTCGCAGTTACATAAGCAGTTTCCGCAGTCTTTAAACAACAAGCCTTTAGTGCTCCCCGCAAAAGAAAGCCCCGTCGCGCGTGCTATTTATTATTGGCTGCAAGAGCAAGACATTGAAATGACAATAGCTGGCCATGTTGACGACAGCGCATTAATGAAGTCGTTAGGTGAGCAAGGGTTTGGCATATTCCCTGCGCCTATTTTGGTAAGAGCCGAAGTAGAGCGCCATTACGGCGTTAATTACATTGGTACAATTGATAATGTTTATCAGCATTATTATGCTTTTACGCCTGACAGGCTAATTAAAGACAGTATTTATGATGAATTTATAAAACACGCGCAAATGACGTAGGTTTTAGTTAATCGCCTTAAGATGTGAAGGTTAAAGGTTAAAGGTTAAAGGTTAAAGGTTAAAGGTTAAAGGTTAAAGGTTAACGGGCGTCGGGGTGCGGGTTACGGGTCTAAAATCTATAATTCAAATTCGACGCGGGGTGAACCCGCTGCTACTAATAGCTAATATTCTGGGTAGCAGCGGCTTTATGCCGCGTCTTTTTAAGGCTCATATATATGCTCTTATCGAGTAAACATATTAATTGCCATTACAATTAATAAGCCGGCAAATATTTTCTTTATGGTTGAAACTGGCAAATAATGCGTAGCTTTAGCACCGAGTGGCGCGGTAAACCATGAGGTGCATACAATACCCAATAAAGCGGGCAAATACACAAAGCCTGCAAATCCTTCTTTTAGGCTAAATAACTGGCTGCCTGAGCTGATATAACCCATTGAGCCAAACAGGGCTATCACAATGCCTGAGGCCGAGGCGCAGCCAATGGCTTTTTTCATATCGACAGAAAAAAACGTCAGTAACGGCACTAATACTGCCCCGCCACCAATACCTATCATGGCAGATAACCCACCGGTTATGGTCGTATAAACGCTTAGCAACCCTTTGTTTGGCAACGGGCGCGCTATTGCTGAATCATTCTTACCTGAAAAAATCATTTTTAATGCAATTAACACCACACTTACAGCAAATACCAAACGTACCACATGCTCAGGTAACAGCGCGGCCATAAAGCCACTAATGAGCGCGCCAAAGGCAACGCCCGCCATCACCCAAGGTGCAATATCCCACGGTACATTGCCATTTTTATGATGCGCAATAGCCGACGAGGTCGAGGTAAATAAAATAGAGGCCAGCGAAGTCGCAATGGCAACCACCACTACTTGTTCAGGTGGCAAAGCATTAAAGTGCAGTAATATCATGCTGAGTATGGGCACAATCACTAGCCCGCCCCCTATTCCTAATAAGCCTGCTAAAAAACCAACACCGCTACCTAATATGGCGCAGTATATAATTAACACTATTAAATCACTCATTCCTTTTGTCTCTTCTTATGTTGTGGAAAGTTCTGCGACGGCGAGCTGCTTAATAAAGCGCTTAAGCTCACCTAAGTTTATTCGAGTATATCAACAACCGTTTATGCAAATGGCACTTTAAGTGCCTACAAGCATTGAATAATACTCACGTTTTGTATGAATAAATCACAACACACGTAAAAACATCTAGAAATCTAGACTTCTAAAGTGGGTTTTGTCGCAGAGGGAGCGTCTACTAGCCTAATTTATCCATTCAACTTTGTTAAAGAATGAATCTGGCTCATGTTTTACCTGAAATAATACCGTTTTTCTTCATGCTACATAGCGCGTATAAATTTATTAACTCTGCAAAGCACCATTACAGTTATCCCGTTAGTTTGGTTTTAACAGCGAGTAATGTGTCATTGATAAAAGCAGTAACAACTCAAATTGAAAGGATACGGCTATGAGCACTGATCTTACATTTACTATTAAAAGCACTAACTTGGATGAAAACTACCATCCATCAAATAACACACGTATTACGACTAATTTCGCTAATTTAGCAAGGGGTGAAAGCCGCCAACAAAACCTGCGTAATACCCTAAAAATGATCAACAACCGCTTTAATGCACTGGCCAGTTGGGATAACCCACAAGGGGATCGTTACGAGATTGAGCTCGAGATCATTTCGGTTGATTTAGACATTGCAGGCAGTGGTCAGGCATTTCCGTCAATTGAGGTATTAAAAACTAATATTATTGACCGCCAAACTAACGAGCGAATTGAAGGCATGGTGGGTAATAACTTTTCGTCGTATGTGCGCGACTACGACTTTAGCGTGTTATTGCTTGAGCATAACAAAAGCAAACCGCAATTTAGTATCCCTGATAACTTTGGTGACTTACACGGCAAGTTGTTTAAATGCTTTGTAAACTCAAATACCTATAAACAGCACTTTAAAAAGCCACCGGTTATTTGTTTAAGCGTGTCTGATAACAAAACCTATCAGCAAACCGAAAACTTACACCCTATTTTAGGCGTAGAGTATCAGCCTAATGAGTCGTCGTTAACTGAGCAATACTTTAAAAAAATGGGCTTACAAGTGCGCTACTTTATGCCACCAAACAGCGTTGCGCCGTTAGCGTTTTACTTTTTTGGTGACCTACTTAACGACTACAGCAACCTTGAACTAATTAGCACCATTAGCACCATGGAAACGTTTCAAAAAATTTATCGTCCAGAAATTTATAACGCTAATGCCGCCGCAGGTAGTCGTTATAAACCGAATTTAAAAAATGACGATCATTCATTAACGCAAATTGTGTATGACCGCGCAGAACGAGGTCAATTAGCGGTTGAGCAAGGCAAATTTACCGAGCAGCATTTTATTAAGCCTTATCAATCAGTGCTGCAGCAGTTCTCAGCAAGTATCGCTTAATTACACAACAAAATTAAAGGCAGCATTTATTATGAAAAAACTATTACCTACATCATCAGCAGGCAGCTTGCCAAAACCGTCATGGCTTGCTGAGCCCGAAACCTTATGGTCACCGTGGAAATTACAAGGCAGTGAGCTGGTTGATGGCAAACACGACGCCCTGCGTATTTCCCTGCACGAGCAACAAAGTGCAGGCGTAGATATAGTCAGCGATGGCGAACAAACTCGCCAGCACTTTGTAACCACCTTTATTGAACACTTAAATGGCGTTGATTTTGAAAACCGTAAAACAGTTAAAATTCGCGACCGTTACGACGCCAGCGTACCCACAGTGGTTGGCCCTGTGTCTCTTACTAAATCGGTATTTGTTGAAGACGCCAAGTTTTTACGCCAGCAAACCAGCCAACCAATTAAATGGGCACTGCCTGGGCCAATGACCATGATCGACACCCTGTATGACGATCACTATAAAAGCCGTGAAAAACTAGCGTGGGAATTTGCTAAAATACTCAACCAAGAAGCCAAAGAGCTAGAAGCCGCAGGGGTCGATATAATTCAATTTGATGAACCCGCTTTTAACGTGTTTTTTGACGAGGTAAACGACTGGGGCATAGCCTGCCTTGAGCGAGCCATAGAAGGGTTAAAATGCGAAACTGCCGTGCATATTTGCTACGGCTACGGCATTAAAGCCAACACCGATTGGAAGAAAACCCTTGGCACAGAGTGGCGACAATACGAAGAAGTATTTCCTAAGCTGCAAAAATCTAATATTGATATTATTTCGCTAGAATGCCAAAACTCACATGTACCTATAGAGCTACTCGAACTCGTACGCGGTAAAAAAATAATGGTGGGCGCAATCGATGTAGCCACCAATACTATAGAAACCCCTGAAGAAGTGGCCAAAACTCTACGCGAAGCACTTAAATATGTAGATGCCGACAAGCTCTACCCCTGCACCAACTGCGGCATGGCCCCCCTGCCCCGCAATATTGCAAACGGTAAGCTCAACGCCCTAAGCAAAGGCGCAGAGTTAGTACGTAACGAACTATTAGCAGCAAATGTCGCTTAATTTTTAGTTATAGCTGCTGTAAAAAGCCACACCTTAACACATGTTGAGGTGTGGCTTTTTTAATCAAAATGTCATGGGGGTTTACAGTTAAATTATAAGGTTAAAGGCAAAAGGTGATAGGGGAAAGGTTTTAAGTTAGTTGAATATTAGTTGGGTTGAGTGCAATAAACCTAACAAAAGTAATTAAATCTAACCGAGCCGCTAGGTACTATCGATTGAGTGGAAAGTGCCATTTGGAGATGGTCAGTAGTTATAATATTGACCCCTTTGGCTTCACTTATTTTTTTAATGAAATACCAAGAAAACAAAGCTGCCTGATTGACCGGAACTTTCTAATGGATGACCCTTTTGGTTTCTCTAATGCTGTAGTGTAATATATTTCTCTATTAAATAGAGTTAGGGAAAATGAATCATGTCAGATACAGGAAATGCTCTTACTAAAGTACTTGAGTCAGAAACAGGGAAGTTTATTTCGGGTAAGCTTTTTGGTCGTCTTGAAAAAGCATTACTTAATAACACTCGTGAGAATGAAGCGAAACAAGCTCTCGATACTATTAGTTCAATACGCCCAGATGAGAGAGAAATAATATTTGATAAGGTAACAGATCGATACCTCAAATTCCGTACGCTTTTATCACGAGATAGGGATGTTTTTATTGATAAAATATATCACCCACTCAGGCTAAGAAACCTATCTACAAAATCGAAAGAAGTAGTTACGTTAAATGAGCAGTTTGTACTGGAACTCCCAAAAGTCACATGTATTATTGGAAAGGCAGGTCAGGGTAAGACTACGATACTTAGAAAAGTGTTTATAAACTATTTATCTTCAGATTGCGGTAAGTTCCCTTTAATCATTACTTTACGCAAGATTGATTGGGAAGACAAAAGTTTAACGCCTCCAAAAGTTGTATCGCAAGAGTTCCATAGTTTGGGTATTTCAGTGTCAGAAGAAGCTTGCAGCTTTTTACTTCAGCTAGGAAGGTTACGTATCCTTTATGATGGCTTTGATGAAGTTGAAATAAAAAGCAGACAAGCTGCCCTCGGTTTAATAACCGAGACTCATACTACTTTCGGTTCAAACTGTATAGTTACGACAAGACCTGGAACAGACATAACATACTATGGTGGATATGTTACAAACTACGAGCTTATGGATTTAGAGTTTGATGATGTACTACATATAATTACCAATAATGACTTGATAAGTAAACAAGATAAAGCTCAGTTGGTAGAAGTAATTAAAAGTAAGAAGGATATAACATCAATCTTGCTAACGCCTATTATTGTAGATATTTTCATTAGTACATACCACATGCTGGAGGCTGAGCCTGATAACGTAATAGATGTATATCAACAGCTTTTTCAAGCCTTAGCATCAACGCATGACAAACTAAAAGTCCAGTTTGAACGTGGGGGTAAGTCGGGCCTCAAGAATACTGAACTGCAAAAGGTATTTCAAACAGCCTCATACTCTTTGTTGTTAAAACAAAAAAGCGAAATTACTTTTAAAAATATCGAATTAATTGAGGCTTTTGACCATGCATCGAACGTACTAGGGTTTAAAAAGCTTTATACCTATCAAGATGTAATAGATAAAACATCTTTAATTAAGCAGGAAGGTAATGATTACTCTTACCTTCACAAGTCTATACTGGAGTTCTTTGCGGCTAAGCATATAAAAGGACTTTCTGATGATACTCGTAAAGAATATTACGAGTACATTCTGAAAAATTATAGTAGTAAGCATGAAAATGTTCTTAGATTTCTTCGAGTTATAGATGATGAGTTATTTCATATTACTTTTGTTAAAAAACTTATTAATTTACTTAAGGAAACTTCAGCTTCTCTTTTTGAAAAGGGTGGCTATAAAATAAATAATGACGTTCTCAATGTATGTTTACGCACAGATTGTTGTATTGTTGTAAAAGACATCATTGGAGGGCTTACAAGGGTTATGGTTGAGGATGGTAAACAGCAGATAAATGTACGGAATATGTATCGTGATATCCTTGAATCCGTTTTAGATATCTCCACAGGGGCAATAGCAAAAGACCCTTTAACTATAGCTCTTAATGAACTTCACAGAGCTGGGAAGGATGTTACTTTAGGTACAGAGCCTTCAACTAAAGAGGTCAACACTCAGGGCGAGTTGACTAAGCAGACACATAAAGTAAAAATTATGGATCTGATAGACTTTGAAGAAAAAAGCTCAAGTGAATTTGTTAACCGTGATGAACTTGTAAAACTTTATGATGGGGTTTACTTACTAAATGAAGAGGTAGAGAGAAAGCAGCGAATCTATGACGAAAAGAATATTTTATCGACTTTTTATTAGTCCCAAAGAGCCAAAAGGGGTCAAATTTTGACTTCAGACATCAAACTTATTGACTGACCCGTTATCCTTATTTTTCCTATTAGACAAAGTCTAAAGCACTAAGATAAATGAGTAATTTTTTATTTTTAGCTATTACTTAGTTTGATTATAAATCAGAATTAATAAGCTCATAACTTTTCTACCCAAGTAAGTAAGATAAGTATCTCGGGTTTGTTCGCGCTGCTGATTAATTACTTGAGCAAATACCACCTCGCCATGCGCTATTTTTAACCAAACCGTAACGGGGGTTTACAGAAACTGCTTAAAACGTGGGCGCTGTTACTGTACTTTATTAACTGATAAGGTGATTAATACAAAGCAATAAATTTGCGTTTTAGTAACGATTTAAACAGGAGTCATTAATGGCAACTACACTGGCGTTTGATGTATACGGTACGCTTATAAACACTCATGGCGTGGTGTCGTTACTTGAAAATATGGTTGGTGATAACGCGCACGCATTTTCGACTACTTGGCGCGAAAAGCAACTTGAATACTCGTTTAGACGTGGCTTAATGCAAAACTACGTGCCGTTTTCGGTGTGTACTGAGCAGGCACTTAATTATGCGTGTTTACTGCACAAGGTAACTTTAAGCGATGAGCAATAGCGCGTTATAAAACCCTACCCGCATTCGATGACGTTAAAGCAGGGCTTGAGAGTTTAAAAGCACAAAACTATCGGTTATTTGCGTTTTCTAATGGCGCTGCTGATGCGGTAAATACTTTGCTCGAAACGGCAGGCATAAGTGAGCTTTTTGAAGGTGTAGTGAGCGCCGATGATATTAAAACTTTTAAACCCAACCCCGGTGTTTATAGTCATTTTTTACGTCAGGCACATTCAACAGGTGCTAATACCTGGCTTATATCGAGTAATCCGTTTGATGTTATTGGGGCGTTATCGCATGGTATGCGTGCTGCGTGGATACAGCGCTCAAATGAGGCTATTTTTGATCCTTGGGAAATTCAGCCAACTACCACAGCAACTGATTTAGTTGATTTAAAAGCCAAATTAGTAAGTTAAAAACGAGCCCCTTTTTTGAGCCTTATCAAAAATCAACGCTGTAAAGGGGCTTTACGGGCGCTGATTTGGGTGCCCTAGCTTGCTTTTATTGCGTCAATAACGCTATGCATACGCTTTGCTAACGGCCTATTTCGGTGATTGCACACATAAATATTTTCGCTAATTGGATTTGTTAAATGATGCGTTTTAATAAGCGCAGGTTTATTAAAAGCACTTACTGCGTGTGCGGGTAAAACCGTAAAACCCAGTCCTAAACTTACCGGCTCCAGTATTAAACTTATTTGGTTAGAAAACCCCGTTTGCTTAATTTGATCAACATGTTCAAATTCACTGTAGTTTTCGCTAAGTAAAAGCTGTGCATGATGTTTTGCATCGGGGTGGCTAATAAAGCCCAGTTCATTTAATGCGCTCCATGTTGGGTTTTTTATTGCGGCCGGAGTTACCAATAGTAAAGGTTCTTGGCCTATTTTATGGCTGGTTACTTCGCTAAGGGCTGGCGCTTGAGTTAAAAAGCCAATATCGGCACTATGGTTTGCCACTGCTTGTTCAACACTGGTATTTGGAGCAAAGCGGTAATCTATAATTAGCTCCTTGTGCTCTACTTGCAGTGCTAATAGTTGATTGTAAAACTGCAGTCCACAACTGCCTGGCGACTGTATTTTAACTAAACCGCTGTATGGTGAATCATCTTTTAATTGTTGTTCTAAAAACTGCCATTCTTTGAGTAACTGACTACCCTGTTGATATAAATTTTGACCCTGAACGGTAAGCGTAAATTGTTTACCGTGGCGCTCAAGCAAGGCGCAATCTACTTGCTGCTCTAACTTTTTTATATGTTGGCTTACGCCTGACTGGGTCATATAAAGGCGCTCGGCGGTTTGGGTAAAATGGTTTACCTCAACCAAAGTACAAAACGTGTTTAACCATGCCGGGTTTATCATTACAAAATATACTCAAAATGATGATTAATGATAATTTTACTTAATGTTGGTCAGTTCGTAAACTCACTCCATCAACTAAACATAGTTAAGTAGGAGTATTTATTATGAGTCATACCTATCCACGTAGTTTTTCGCACATTGGTATTTCAGTTCCCGATGTTGAAAAAGCCGTAGAGTTTTACACTAAGGTGATGGGCTGGTACACCATAATGGAGCCTACCGTGATCACTGAAGACAACAGCCCAATTGGCGAAATGTGTACCGATGTATTTGGTCCAAATTGGGAAAAATTTAAAATAGCGCACCTTTCAACAGGCGACCGTATTGGTGTAGAAATTTTTGAATTTAAAGACCAAGAAAACCCTAAAGACAACTTTGAATACTGGAAAACCGGTATCTTCCATTTCTGTGTACAAGACCCAGATGTAGAAGGCTTAGCGGATCGTATTGTTGCTGCAGGTGGTAAAAAACGTATGCCAGAGCCACGTTACTATTACCCTGGCGAAAAGCCGTACCGCATGATCTACATGGAAGACCCGTTTGGTAACATCCTTGAGATTTACAGCCACAGCTACGAGCTTATATACAGCGCAGGCGCTTATTAAACTTAGCTAGTCTAAAAAAGTTTAGCTAAAAACAAAGGCCGCAGTATTTATTACTGCGGCCTTTTTGTGCCTAAAAAGAATACATTGCCTAGGTGTATTAGTGCTGATAACGTGATAAAACAAAACTACTTATAACTCCATGTTTTAAATTTAGGACAATAATGAACATTTCATTGGAAGATGTCACCTCTGCTAATTACGAAGAGGTATGCGATTTAGACGTTACCAAAGCGCAACAAGATTACGTAGCGAGTAATATGTGGTCGTTAGTTGAGTCTCATTATAATGTTGGGTATACCTGTAAAGCGAATTAACCTGAACTCTGGATAATAAATCTATCTCAAGCAGTTATTTTCAGCGCTAACTTCGTTGAATTTACTTGCAATAGGCTAGCTATTGACGCGTAATTTCGCCTTGTTTTCACTGGAAATCTCTGGCTAGAGAGAATAAGCATAAATATCACTTTTTACTCAATACGTTAGTAAATCTCTTAACCAGAGTTCAGGTTATTTACCAAAATAATAAGCCTGTAGGCTTTTTTATGTGGGTGCAAGAAACCCCTACAAAAGTTTCTATTTGGCGTTTTATGGTAGATGAACATCATCAAAATAAAGGTATTGGCCGCCAAGCACTATTCATGGCAATTGCAGAGATTAAAACGACTTCTAAGCTTGAACAAATCGAGATTTGTTATAACCCGCAAAACCCTGTTGCTAAGGATTTTTATTCTAGTTTTGGGTTTGAAGAAGTTGGCCTAGATGAAGACGATATGTTAGCCATTATTAATATAAAAAGTTAACCCAATTTTGTTTAGCGCGTTGCTTATTGCCATAAAAATTAGTGCTTAGTAAGGTGTGGAGGATGTTGCAGTGCTAATTTTTTTAGCTGTGTAATGCATGAAAGCGCTAAGTCATGATATTCATCATCGCTATACAATATTTCGTTTAGCAGATTAATAGATTGTATGAGTACATTGTGCGCAGCACTTTGTTCGTCTAAAAAGTGAAGTGTGGAATAAAGGCGCTCTGTAAGTGAGGTAATTTGTATGATTTGCTGTTTATTCGCACAGTTATACATTTGAGCTAATAAGGACGCACTTTCAAGTGCACACCCCAAATACGGCAATGCTTGTGCAAATTGGTATCGTTTAAACAGCGCTTCGCCACTTAGCTGCGCATTTTGAATATCTATAATTGCTTGTTCTGGTTGACATAAAACATGTTGTTTGTGTCGAGCACATAAAAAAGGTAAGGCCATTATACGTTCCATATCTGTTTATTTTTTAAGACTGTAAAACAGAAACCTCAAAACATCAAATGATAATCGTTTTTATTTGCGTTTGTGGGCTTGAAGCAGTTTGTTGTGTATACTAACTTCATTGTTTTGATTCTTATTTTTATAAAAACCGATATGAAAAACCCATTTTTAGCACTTGTTTTACTCAGTGGATTATCAGGCTGCAGTATAAACACAGTATCAGTATCTCAAAATTCATCCTTGTATAATTATGGGCTTTATAATGCAAAGGGTCAGCGAGTTAATTCAATATTGTCAGAATCCACGCTTTTGAATGCCGATGTTGTTTTAGTCGGTGAATGGCATACACACTCCGGTGTGCACTTATTTCAGGCTCAGCTATTTCAGCAATTAAGCACACAAAATAAGCCTATTGCCTTATCGCTTGAGCAATTTAGTCGCGCTGATCAGCAAACACTAAACCTTTATCTTGAGAGTAAAATAGGTGAACAATACCTAATTGATAATACTAAGGCTTGGCCTAATTATAAGAGCGATTATCGTGCGTTAGTGGAATTGGCGAAGATACAAAATAGCGATGTAATAGCTGCAAATGCGCCTAAGCATATTGTTACCTGTATTGGCCGCCAAGGTATTAATTATATTAATAAGCTTGACGCACAACAGCGTAGTTTTATTGCAAAAGAGATAGATACTTCTCCAAGCCTTTATAAAGAACGCTTTATGCAATCCATGCATCATGGAACGGCGAGTAAAAACGAAAAACTTTACGCCGCGCAAGTTACTTGGGACGAAACCATGGCTGAGTCTATCGTTAACTATATTAGTCAAAATAAGGGCACGCAGGTTATACATTTAGCCGGTGACTTTCATGTGAGAAATGGTGAAGGCATAGCGCGGGTAATTAAGCGAATTGCCCCAGAGCTCAATGTTGTATGGATATCGCCAGTATCAAAGGTACAACCTGAGCAAAATGGTTATCAATTAGAAGTTAACGCTTTGCCTGCTCGCTATGTGCAAAAAGCACATCAACAAGCGGCATTTAAAGCTTTAGTCAAGCGAGGCGAGAAAACACAGTGCCAATAATAGGTTGGCACTGTGTTTGTGTAATACACTTTTTAATATTTACTTAAGCGTAAATGTGCCTTTCATCATGGCGTAATGGCCAGGGAAAGAACAAAAGAAAGTGTAATCGGTTCCGGCGGTTAAGCCGCTGGTTTTAAAAGTAACGTCGGTTGTTTTGCCGCCGCCAATAATGTCTGTAGCACCAATCACGCGACTATCATTAGGCTTTATATAGTGGTTGCTAAGCCCTGCAGCGTTGCCATCTGTGATAATACTTTGCATGTTTTAATCGTAGATAGTACCCAGTTATGACCCATTACATTGGCAGGTAATTTACCGGTGTGACTAAGCTCTACAGTCACTTGTTTACAGCTTTTAGGGGCGCTTAGTGTTTTAGTTGAAAACTGCATCATATCGTTTGCATCTATATTTAGTGTGCATTCGTCTGCATATGCTGTATTGGCACTCAGTAGCAGTGTAGTGCTTAGTAAGGCTATTAATTTTTTCATACTGTCTGTGCTAGTTGGTTTGAGCTGTTTCGAGCTTGGTTTGTTAAGGCTACAAGTGCTTTTCGCACGGCTAATGGGCTATCGCACTCGTTCACAAAATTAATAAAGTAATTACGCTTGTGGCTTTGTATATAAAAAGCCTGTGGGTAGTAGGCCGCTCATTATTGGGGTGTTATCGGCTACGTTATAGTGCTGCATTAATATCAGCGACATAGCATCTTGATGATCTTCATTCATATGAGTGATCATGCTTTGCTGCTGGCTTTCATCCCACTTTTTAGGCTGAGCTTGCCACTCGTTTTGCTCAAGCCAAAATATTTTTCCAAAACCGCCAATATAACGCACCCGTACTACATCTAATTGCCAAAGCTGAAAATCATGCGCATTGCGATAGCTTGCAGCCTCAGGGTACAAAGCTATATATTTATCAAGTAGCACTTCGCTTTGCTCTTTTGCCACAATAGAGCCATCACCTACGAGTGTTACTCGCCCATGTTCGTTTTGATCGCCATAATCGGCGGCATCAAAAATAGTCAGACTCATGCGTGAGTCCTGTTTTAAATTTTTGGTATGCTGAGCTATGTCACTAATAAAAAAGTAGATGCGACCTTGTTCGTCACACATATAAGGTGTAACAGAGCCAAACGGATAGCCGCGTAAATTATTTGAAATGGTCGACATTACGCCGGCATGGGTTTTAAAAACGAGCGTACGTGCGTCGTTTAATGCTTGCTCTCTCATGAAAACTCCTGACGTTGAGAAAAAACCATGGGCGCATCGTTATAAGGATGAGGGTTAACGTGCAATTTCATGGCGTACATTTGTTGTAAGTTTTGTGCTGTTAAAACGGTATTTATAGACCCGCTTTGCAGCACTTTTTGGTTGTGTAATAAAATAGCGTTGGTTGCATAAAGGCTTGCTAAATTAAGATCGTGTATAGCAATAATGGCGCTGTTTCCTTGCTCTACAAAGGTTCTAACACAGCTAAGTAAAGTATGTTGATGACGCATATCTAGCGCTGATGTTGGCTCATCGAGCAACATTAATTTAGGCTCAGTTTGCGCAGTAAAAGCATCTAACTGGGCTAATGTGCGCGCCATATGAACTCGCTGTTGTTCACCGCCCGAAAGCGCACTCATTCGACGTGTTAGGTAATGGGTTAAATCCATAAGTGAGGCATATTTTTGCACTTTATTGGCTTGTGTTTTAAGAGACTCTGTATAGGGATAGCGGCCCATAGCAATGAGTTCAAATACACTAAAATCAAAGCCAACATGGTTACTTTGCATCATTACAGCGCGCTTGCTAGCTAATTGCTCTTTAGAAAATGAATGCAAAGGTTTGGTATTAAATAGTATATCTCCCTCAAAGGGATGCATGCCTGCCAAAGTATGCAGTAAGGTCGATTTACCTGCGCCATTTTCGCCTATCAGTGCGACAAGTTGTCCTGCTTGGATATTGCCGCTAATACCCTCTAAAACACGATGGGTGTTAAAGCCTATATTGAGGTTGTTAAACGTGATCATGACCAATCTCGCTTATTTTTAATGATCAAATATATAAATAGTGGAGCGCCAAGTAACGCCGTTATAATGCCAATTGGCAGCTCCGCAGGCATAACAACTAAGCGTGCCAACCAATCTGAAAGTAGCAACACAATCACACCTAAAAGCATACAAAGTGGCAGCATATTTCGTAAATGTGGCCCAACCATGAGGCGTGCGATGTGAGGAACAACTAAACCAACAAAGCCAATTAAACCTGTTAGCGCAACTATCGCACCTACGCCCAATGCAACTAATATAATGACGTATAATTTAAGCTTGCTGGTATCGACACCTAAGTATTGAGCTTGTGATTCACCAATAAGAAGTAGATTCATTGGCTCTTTTAATCGCCATAGCCCGATAAGGCTCAGCAAAAGCAAAGGACTCGCTTGTTTTATATTATCCCAACTCGCACCGCCTAATGAGCCCATGGTCCAATAGTTAATTAACCGCAGTGCGCTGTCATCAGCATAAAAACTTAATAACCCAATAACAGCAAATGCCAATGCATTAATAGCGACACCGACTAATATAAGCACGGCTAGCGCATTTTAATCCCAGATTCTAACAGGGTTGAGCGATAATCATCGTCTAGCCCTGCCATTTTCTTTTTTCTCGCCATACTGGCTGTTTTAGTTGTATCTTGTTTAAATAACGCCATGG
>Ga0207889_1000239_pt1 | contig 20354 bp, 12 predicted proteins | sample LinPmetageLP47_FD_184058 | JGI IMG/M metagenome (GOLD analysis project Ga0207889, IMG submission 184058) | Marine viral communities from the Pacific Ocean - LP-47 (SPAdes) | ecosystem: Environmental > Aquatic > Marine > Oceanic | place: Pacific Ocean | collected 2011-06-12 | reverse complement strand
TCAACGCGGCAAAGCGGTCCGATATCTCCATCAGCTCGTCCAGATCCTGACTAATCACAATCATCGCAGTGCCGTTTTCAGCCAGATCCAGTAGCGCCTGCCGGATCGACGCCGCGGCAGAGGCATCCACGCCCCATGTCGGCTGATTGACGACCAGCACCTGCGGCCGTTGCAACACCTCGCGGCCGATGACGAATTTTTGCAGGTTCCCGCCGGACAGCGACCGCGCGGCATTGCCGGGGCCGGGTGTGCGGACGTCGAAATCGGCGATAATGCGTTCGGCAAACCGTTTGGCGGCGGGCCAGTTCAACATCCCGCGGCGTTCCAGCTTTTCGCGTACGGCACCGGTCAGCATTGCGTTCTCGGTCAGGGACATATCTGGGGCGGCGGCATGGCCCAGACGTTCTTCGGGCGCGGTCAGAATGCCCAAGTGGCGGCGCGCGGTGGGGCCAAGTTGGCCCACGTCCTGACCCTCGAACCCGACCATGCCAGCGGCGGTCAGCAACTCGCCCGACAGCGCCGACAGCAGTTCATCTTGCCCATTGCCCGCGACACCGCCGATGCCCAAAATCTCGCCTGCGCGGACTTGCACGGTAATATCACGCAGCGGCATGCCAAAGGAACTCGGCGAGGCCGCAGACAGCCCCCTTAGGTCCAATTTCACCGCGCCGGGTGTCTTGCCCGCCCGCGTCGGCGTCTTGAGCGTGCTGCCCACCATCATTTCTGCCATGTCCCGCGCTGTCGTTTCCGACGGGGTGCAATGGCCCACGACTTTGCCCAAGCGCAGGATCGTCGCGCTGTCGCACAGGCTGCGGATCTCTTCAAGCTTGTGGGAGATATACAAGATCGCGGTGCCTTCGGCGCTGAGCTTGCGCAGGGTTTTGAACAGGATTTCAACCTCTTGTGGTGTCAGAACGCTGGTGGGTTCATCCATGATCAACAGCTTGGGGTCTTGCAGCAGACATCGAATAATCTCGACCCGTTGGCGTTCGCCTGCGGATAGGTCGCCAACGATCCGGTCGGGGGCCAGCGGCAGGCCGTAGGCCTCTGACACGTCGCGGATTTGCTTGCTGAGGGCGCGCAGCCTGGGCGCGTTCTCCATCCCGAGGGCGATGTTTTCTGCCACGCTCAGCGCGTCAAATAGGGAAAAATGTTGGAACACCATGCCCACACCGGCGGCGCGTGCGGCGCGGGGCTCGTGCGGGGCAAAGCTGGTGCCGTGCATCTGCATCGTGCCGCTGTCGGGTTTGACCAGCCCATAGATCATCTTGACCAGCGTCGACTTGCCCGCGCCGTTCTCCCCCAGCAGCGCATGGACCTCGCCCGGCGCGATCCGCAGTGACACGTCATCATTGGCGACAACACCGGGGTAGGCTTTGGTCAGCCCGGAAAGCGCTAGAAGGGGCGTGTCGGTCATGCGCAGCGTTCCTTTTGTGTCAAACTTGGCTGTTTATTCGTGCGGGCAGGGCCAAATTGCAAGAGTTGCGTGGCTACTCCGAGGGCAATCGCTTGAGGATGCTTGCCAAATTGCCGCGCGCCGATGGGACAGGTGATGCGGGCGATCTGTTCGGGCGCATGACCAAGGGCGGCCAAACGGCTGCGGAACCGCGCCCCTTTTGTGTCCGATCCGATCAACCCGCCAAAGGCAAAATCGCGTTGCAGTAGGCGGTGGCACAGGTCCAGATCGTCATCATGGGCCGGTGTCATGATGAAATGCGCAGCGTCATCTTCGGCGCCGTGCAGTGCTGCACCCCAAGGGCCATCCACGCCGGTGACGCCTTCGGGCAAGGTATCCAGATAACCGGGGCGCGGGTCGGCCAGTGTGACGCGGAACTGCGGCAAGGGGGCCAGAATGCGCGCCAGCGCGCTGCCGACATGGCCCGCGCCGTGGATGACCACCTGACGCGAGGGCTGCCACAACGGCTCTGCCAACCAGCCGCCGTGCAGGGTAATGGCCAGCGGTGTCGCGCTGCCACTGGCACGGTCAATTCTGGCGCGAAAGCTGTCGGCAAGGGGCGGGGCCGCGGGATCAATCGCGCGCAGATAGATGTCGGGGTAGGTGTCGGGCAGGGCGTCCAGCGTGACGGCATCGAAAACCTCGATCACCACGGTCACCGCCCCGCCACAACATTGGTTCATCGCGGGGCCAAGGGCGGCGCGGGTCAGTTTGCTGCGGGGGCCACCCGCCAGCATCATGGCGGCATCGCGCATCGATTGTAGCTCAAGCTGGCCGCCGCCGATGGTGCCAGACGCACCGCCCGCCCAGACCAACATCGACGTGCCCGCCGGACGCGGGGCAGACCCTTTGACCTGCACCACAACGATGCGCGCCACCGTGCCATGCGCGGCGACGGCCTGCGACAGGGCTGCACGGTCAAAGGGCATTGCGGGCCTTCCCGATGGCGGTCAGCACTGCCTCGGCTGTGGCGGGTGTTTGCAGGTCGCCGAACCCGTCCCCACAGGCGCTCACCGCATCCGACAGCGCCATGAAGGCCGAGATCCCCAGCATCAAAGGCGGCTCCCCCACCGCTTTTGACCGATAGACCGTTTGCGCGGGGTTGGGTGCGTCCCAAAGCGCCACGTTGAACACATCGGGCCGGTCAGAGATGGCGGGGATCTTATAGGTCGAGGGCGCGTGGGTTTTCAGCGTGCCTTTGGCGTCCCAGACCAGTTCCTCGGTCGTGAGCCAGCCCGCACCCTGCACATAGCCGCCTTCGATCTGGCCGATGTCCAGCGCGGGGTTCAGCGATGCGCCCGCGTCATGCAGGATGTCGGCGCGCAGAATACGGTTTTCGCCGGTCAACGTGTCGATCACCACTTCGGTGACTGCGGCGCCGTAAGCAAAATAGAAGAACGGGCGGCCACGGCCCTTGATGCGGTCCCATTCGATTTCGGGCGTCTTATAGAAGCCGGTAGACGACAGCGACACGCGGTTTTCGTAAGCAGAGGCGGCGGCTTGGGCAAAGCTGATCACCTCTTCCCCGATATGAACCTGCCCATCGGCAAAGCGTATCTGGTCAGCGGTGGTCTGATAACGCTCGGCCAGATGGTCGGCGATGCGGTCGCGGACTGTGTCGCAGGCCGCTTGCACCGCCATGCCGTTCAGGTCCGTCCCCGAAGACGCCGCCGTGGCCGAGGTATTGGGCACCTTGCCCGTATCCGTCGCCGTGATCTTGACCGCCGACAGGTCAACGCCAAAGCGGTTGGCGGCGACCTGCGCGACCTTCTGGAAGAGGCCCTGACCCATTTCCGTGCCGCCGTGGTTCAGGTGGATCGACCCGTCTTGATAGACATGCACCAACGCCCCCGCCTGATTAAGGTGGGTGAGGGTGAAAGAAATGCCGAACTTGACCGGCGTCAGCGCGATGCCGCGTTTCAGGATCGGCTGCGTCGCGTTCCAGTCGGCAATGGCGGCGCGGCGGGCGGCGTAGTCTGATGTCTGGGCCAGCCGGTCGGTTAGCGCGTTGATAATGCAGTCTTGCACGGGTTGGTGGTAGGGCGTGGTTTGCATATCCGTGGGCTGAGGTGGCGTGCCGCCTTGCGGTGCAGGCGGTGCCCCGCGAGAAGCAAGGTCAGCCTCGGTATCATCGGGCACAGCGCGGTCGTCATGGACCTTTCCGGTCGCGTCAGGCTGCATCACATCAGCATAGAAATTCGCCCGCCGCACAGCCAGCGGATCAAGGCAGAGTGATTGTGCGATATGGTCCATCACCCGTTCGATCCCCACGATCCCTTGAGGCCCGCCAAAGCCGCGAAATGCTGTGGCGCTTTGGGTGTTGGTGCGCAACCGGTGCGAGGTGATGCGGATGTTATCGAGGTGATAGGCGTTATCCGCATGCAGCATGGCACGGTCGGCGACGGGCAGGGACAGGTCCATCGCCCAGCCACAGCGGGTGTAATGGGTGAAATCCAGCGCCTTGATCCGGCCATCGGCGTCGAAGCCAACGGTATAGTCGATGCGGAAATCATGGCGTTTGCCTGTCACGATCATATCGTCGTCACGGTCATAGCGCATCTTGCAGGGGCGTCCTGTGCGCGCGGCTGCGACGGCGCAGGCCACGGCGAGCGCGTTGCCCTGACTTTCCTTGCCGCCAAAACCCCCGCCCATGCGCCGGGTCTCTACCCGTACGGCATGCATCGGGGTGCCAAGCGCCTCTGCCACCTTATGCTGAATCTCGGTCGGGTGCTGGGTCGAGGAATGGACGACCATATCGCCATTATCTTGCGGCAGGGCGAGGGCGGCCTGACCTTCGAGGTAGAAATGCTCTTGTCCGCCGATATTGATCGTCCCGCTCAGGCTTTGGGGGGCGGTGGTCAACGCGGCTGCGGCGTCGCCTTTTTGGTAGATGCGGGGGCCGTCTTCGAAGCGGGACTCGGCGGCCAGCGCCTTTTCAATGGAAAGGATCGAGGCGGTTGGGGTGATGTCCACCGCCCCAAGCCGAGCCGCGTGGCGTGCCGCAAGGTGGGTCGTCGCGACAACCATGAACACAGGCTGGCCCGCGTAATGTACCGCGTTGGTGGCCAGCAACGGTTCGTCATGGTTGGACGGCGATACGTCATTGTCAAACGGCAAATCTGCCGCCGTCAGTACCGCCACCACACCGGGGGCGGCAGCGACATCGCGCAGGTCCATGCCGTTGAGCGTGCCGGCGGCCACCGTGCTCAGGCCAAAGGCGATGTGCAGCGTTGTGGCCGGTGTCGGGATGTCATCGACATACCGGGCAGCCCCCGTAACATGGAGCTTGGCGGCGTCATGGGGTAGGGATTTAGCAACGCTCATGCTGTCACCTCGTGCAGGTTCGTGGGCAAACCGTTCAGGTCATGCAAATAGCGCAACAGCAGGTTCTGGGCGGTCAGCAAGCGGTACTGCGCCGAGGCGCGCATGTCGGTCATCGGCTGATAATCCAGCGCCAAGGCATCCATGGCGCGGCGGATCGTGGCCTCGTCAAAGGATTGATTGACCAGCAGCGCTTCGGTTTGTGTCGCCCGTTTCGGCGTGCCCGCCATACCGCCAAAGGCGATGCGCGCGTCTGTGATCAGGTCGCCCTCTCGGGTAATGTTGATACAGCCGCACAGCGCCGAGATGTCCTGATCGAAACGTTTGCTGATCTTGTAGCAGCGCAGGGTGTCATCTTTGGCAGTTGGCAGCTTTGGTACGGTGATCGCCTCAACAAATTCGCCGTGGGCGCGGTCCTGTTTGCCGTAGTCGATAAAGAAGTCCTCAAGCGGTAGGCTCCGGCGGGTGTCGCCGTGACGCAGGTGCAATGTTGCCCCCATCGCGATGAGCGCCGGAGGGCCGTCCCCGATGGGCGAGCCATTGGCGATATTGCCCCCGATGGTGGCCGCGTTGCGCACTTGCGCCGAGCCATACCGCCGCAGCATCGCGCCTAGGCTGGGGTGGAGCGGTGTGAAATGCGCCTCGAGCGCTGAAATGGTGGTAGCCGCGCCAATACGCCAGTGATCGCCGCCATCGGTGATGCCGCGCAGGTCGGGGATCTGGTTGAGAAACACCACCGGCCCCAGATCGCGGAATTGTTTGGTGACCCAAAGCCCCACATCCGTCGCCCCTGCGATCAAGGTCGTGTCGGGGTGATCGGCGTACCAGCGGGCGAGTTCATCTGTGGTCGTGGGGTGCGAGGTCGCTGGGGGCTGTCCGCCCCCGTCCGGCTGCGCCGGCCCCCCCGAGAATTTAGGGCCATTTGGAAGTTTGAGGTTTTTCAAGTGCGCGGGCACGGGGGCGGTTTCTGCGGCTTGAGCGGCGCGGATGATCGGCGCGTAGCCGGTGCAACGGCACAGGTTGCCAGCAAGTTGCGTGTCGTGGTCAGTGGCCCCGTTCAAATGGTCGGTGGCCATGGTGACGGCAAAGCCCGGTGTGCAAAAGCCGCATTGGCTGCCGTGATAGTCGATCATGGTTTGCTGCACCGGATGCAGGCTGCCATCAGGTGCCGCGAGCCCTTCGACGGTTGTGACGGCTTTGCCATTGATCTGGGGCAGGAACAGGATGCAGCCGTTCAGGGCGCGGTGGCCCTGGTCGTCGCTGATCATGACGGAACACGCGCCGCAATCGCCTTCGTTGCAGCCTTCCTTGGTGCCGGTCAGATGTCGGGTTTCGCGTAGCCAATCCAGCAGCGTCGTGGTGGGAGAGACGCCGGTCAGTGACACGACTTCCCCGTTGAGGAGAAAAGTGATGTCCATAAGGTTCGTTCCGCCGCGGTACCTTAGCCCGTGATCTGCGCGACGTTCGATGCGACGTAGAACGCGGCGCGGGCAAATGTTCAGCGAGGCTAGGCGGGGGCGAGGGGGCTTGGCAAGAGATTTTGTAGGATAAGGACTTGGTCGTGCGCGGTATTGCCGGAAAACGACGCGCGTGACACCGGTGGGTCTGGTGACTGCGGGTGGGCTTGGGTAAGTTGGCGCTATGGCACAAGCACCCCGATTCATTCACCTGCGCACGCACTCCGAATATTCGTTGTTGGAAGGGGCGTTGCGGCTGAAAAAGCTGCCTGATTTGTGCAAGAGTGCCGGAATGCCCGCAATGGCACTGACCGACACCAACAACATGTTCGCCGCGTTGGAATTTTCGGTCGCTATGGCGGGGGCCGGCGTGCAACCGATCATCGGCTGTCAGGTTGATCTGGCCTATGTGACGGTGCAACCGGGGGAAAAGCCACGCGATCCTGCCCCTGTCGTTTTGCTGGCCCAATCTGAGGTCGGCTATGAGAATCTGATGAAGCTGAACTCTTGTCTCTATATCGACAAGGGCGGTGCGCTGCCGCAGGTCACGTTGGAGGAGCTGGAGGCGCTGAACAGCGGGCTGATCTGCCTGACCGGTGGCGCGGGCGGGCCTGTGGGGCAGTTGTTGCAAGGCGGGCAGCGCCCTGCCGCTGAGGCATTGATGGCGCGGTTGCACCGGGCATTTGCGGACCGGCTCTATGTCGAATTGCAGCGCCACCCCGGTGAGGACGGCCAACCGCTGGCTGAACAGTTGACCGAACGCGGCTTTGTCGAGATGGCCTATGCTATGGGTATCCCCTTGGTCGCGACGAATGATGTCTATTTCCCCAAGGCCGAAATGTATGAGGCCCATGATGCGTTGATCTGTATCGCGGACGGCGCCTATGTCGATCAGCAGCACGAACGCCGCCGGCTGACGGCGCAGCATTATTTCAAGTCGCAGGCCGAGATGGTAACGCTGTTTGCCGATCTGCCCGAAGCCATCGACAACACCGTAGAGATCGCCAAACGCTGCGCCTTTATGGCGTATCGCCGTGATCCGATCCTGCCGAAGTTTGCGGATGACGAGATCGAAGAACTGAAGCGGCAGGCGCATGAGGGGCTGAAGAACCGGCTTAAGGTGATCCCCCATGCCACCAGCGTCGAAGACTACGAAAAGCGGCTGGATTTTGAACTGGGCATCATCGAGGGCATGGGGTTCCCCGGCTACTTTTTGATCGTTGCGGATTTTATCAAATGGGCCAAGGACAACAATATTCCCGTCGGGCCGGGGCGGGGCTCGGGGGCGGGCAGTCTGGTGGCCTATGCGCTGACCATCACCGACCTTGATCCGCTGCGCTATCAACTGCTGTTTGAACGGTTCCTGAACCCCGAACGGGTATCGATGCCTGACTTTGATATCGACTTTTGCATGGATCGCCGGGAAGAGGTGATCCAGTATGTGCAGCGCAAATACGGGCGCGACAAGGTGGGGCAGATTATCACCTTCGGGGCGCTTTTGTCCAAGGCGGCGGTGCGTGACATCGGGCGGGTGCTGCAGATGCCCTACGGGCAGGTGGATCGTCTGTCCAAGATGATTCCGGTCGAGGGCGTGAAACCTGTCAGCATCGAAAAGGCGCTGGCGGATGAACCACGTTTGCGCGAGGAGGCCAAGAACGAGGAAGTCGTCGCGCGGCTGTTGAACTATGGCCAGCAGGTCGAGGGGCTGTTGCGCAACGCATCGACCCACGCGGCGGGAGTTGTGATCGGGGACCGGCCGCTGGACGCGCTGGTGCCGCTGTATCAGGATCCGCGCTCCGACATGCCCGCGACGCAGTTCAACATGAAATGGGTGGAGCAGGCCGGTTTGGTCAAGTTCGACTTTCTGGGCCTCAAAACCCTGACCGTCATCCAGAACGCGGTCGACCAGATCAAATCTTCGGGCCGTCACCTGCATGTCGCCGCTGACGGGACAGAGCTGTTTGCGCCGCCCGAAGGCTTGATCGACGATATCGCCACCATCCCGTTGGACGACGAGGCATCCTACAAGCTTTATGCCAGCGCCAAGACGGTCGCGGTGTTCCAGGTGGAATCCAGCGGCATGATGGATGCCCTCAAACGGATGAAACCGACCTGTATCGAGGATATCGTGGCTCTTGTGGCGCTGTACCGTCCCGGCCCGATGGAGAATATCCCCACCTATTGCGAGGTCAAAAACGGCCAGCGCGAACGGGAATCCGTGCATCCGTCGATTGACCACATCCTAGAGGAAACTCAGGGGATTATCGTTTACCAAGAACAGGTTATGCAGATCGCGCAGGTCATGGCGGGCTACAGCCTTGGCGGCGCTGACCTGCTGCGCCGTGCGATGGGTAAAAAGATCGCCGAGGAAATGGCCAAGGAACGCCCGAAGTTCGAAAAAGGCGCGATGGCCAACGGCGTCGATAAAAAGAAAGCGTCGGAAGTTTTCGACCTTTTGGAAAAATTCGCCAACTACGGTTTCAACAAATCCCACGCTGCGGCCTATGCGGTGGTCAGTTACCAGACGGCTTGGCTCAAGGCCAACCATCCGGTCGAATTCATGGCCGGCGTAATGAACTGCGATATCCACCTGACGGATAAGCTGGCGGTCTATTTCGAAGAGGTCCGCAAACGGCTTGAACTGCCGTGGGTGCCGCCTTGCGTGAACCGCAGTGATGCGACGTTCAAAGTGGTCGAGGGCGCGTTGGTCTATGCTTTGGGGGCGTTGAAGAACGTCGGTGTGGAGGCGATGAAGCTGATCACCGAAGGGCGCAAGATTGACGGTGTGGACAAGCCGTTTGCCACGCTCTTTGATCTGGCGCGGCGGGTTGATCTGAAACGGGTGGGCAAACGCCCGCTTGAAATGTTGGCACGGTCTGGTGCGTTTGATCAGCTGGACAATAATCGCCGTCGTGTCTGGCAATCGCTGGACGGTTTGGTCAGCTACTCTGCCGCGATCCACGAACAAAAAGCCTCTAATCAGGTGTCGCTGTTTGGCGAGGCGGGCGATGATCTACCCGAGCCGCGTATCGTGCCGTGCGATGACTGGGAGGCCGCTGAACGACTGACCGAAGAATTCAAAGCCATCGGCTTTTATCTGTCGGGCCACCCGCTGGATGACTACATGGGGCCGATGAAGCGTAAATCCGCCACCGGCGGGGTGCCGTTTCTGACGCTGGACGAGCTAACTGCAAAAGTGTCGATCAAAGGCGCGATGAACGCCCGTTTGGCCGGGATCGTCGCCGGACGGCAGGAACGTAAATCGGCGCGCGGCAATCGCTTTGCCTTTGCGCAGCTGTCGGACCCGACGGGCGCTTATGAAGTGACATTGTTCTCGGACACGTTGGAACTGGCACGAGATCACCTTGAAACCGGATCAAAGGTTGTGGTCATGGTCGAGGCCACAATGGAAAGCGACCAGCTGAAACTGCTGGGCCGGTCTGTGGTGCCGATCGACACGGTGGTTGAGGATGCGGGCAATATGGGGCTGCGCATCTTTGTGGAGGACGCAGGGGCGATTCAGGCGGTCGCCGATGTCTTGGCAGGTGCGCGATCTGCGGCGCGCAGCGCGGGCAAGGGGCCGGTGCAACTGTGCCTGATGGACCCCACGTTGCCCGGCGAGGTCGAAGTTGACCTCTGTGCCGAATACCCTGTCACCCCCAAGATCAAGGGCGCGATCCGGTCCCTGACCGGCGTGATGGAGGTAGAGGAAATCTGACGGCGGCCATCTGGCACGACGGCAGCTGTCTTGCGCCGCCAGTAGCCCCAGATCAGTAGTGCGGCGGGCGTTCATTCCCAATAACGACGCCTTCGGAGCCTGACGCCTCGCGTTCACCTTCGCGCTGCATCAGCATATGGACCCGCCGCGTTAGCATTGCGATCTCTGTCTCCTGACGGGCAACGACATCGGACAGGTCATCCACCGTGCGGATCAGATGGGCCATTTGTTCTTCGAGCTTATCCATGAGGGCACCTTCGCAGCTTGCGCATTTGCCGCTCTCCTAACAGGTTGCGCTGCGTTAGATAAGGGGGGGTGCGTGCGCAGGTCTGCACAGCGCGGGGCCGCGTCGCTTGCCCTTAGCGGGGGGTTGGGCTAGACGCGAAGCGCGATATTTAGCCCACAGGATGTGATCCAATGGCCAAGCCAAAAAAGACTCCCCGCCCCAAGGCCGAAACGCCAAAGGGATTTCGTGATTATTTCGGTGCAGAAGTCACGCAGCGCGCCGAGATGCTGCACAAGATTGCGCAGGTCTATCATCGCTACGGGTTTGACGCTTTGGAAAGCTCTGGCGTAGAAACGGTGCAGGCTTTGGGCAAGTTTCTTCCCGATGTGGACCGCCCCAACGAAGGTGTGTTTGCGTGGCAAGAGGATGCCGAGGCTGACAAGCCCGGCGACTGGCTGGCCCTGCGCTATGACCTGACTGCACCGCTGGCGCGGGTCTATGCCCAACACCGCAATGATCTGCCCACGCCCTATCGCCGCTATGCGATGGGACCGGTCTGGCGCAACGAAAAGCCGGGTCCGGGCCGGTTCCGTCAGTTCTATCAATGCGATGCCGATACTGTCGGCGCGCCGTCGGTTGCGGCGGATGCAGAGATCTGCGCGATGCTGGCCGATTGTCTGGAAGAAGTCGGGATCGACCGCGGCGACTACATCGTACGGGTGAACAACCGCAAAGTGCTCAACGGTGTGATGGAGGTCGCAGGCGTGCTCGACCCTGCCAACCCCGACAATTTTGCCCACGAGCGCGGCATCGTGCTGCGTGCGATTGATAAGCTCGACCGGCTGGGGCTGGACGGGGTGCGCGCATTGCTGGGCGCGGGCCGCAAGGATGACAGCGGCGACTTTACCGATGGGGCAGGACTGAGCGATGCTCAGGCCGACGTGGTCATGGGCTTTATGCAAGCTAAACGCGTCAGCGGTGCAGAAACCGTCGCGCGGCTGCGTGAACTGGTCGCGGGTTCCGAGACAGGCGCGCAGGGCGTGGACGAACTGGAAACCATCGCGGATCTGATGGCAGCCGGCGGCTATGGCTCTGACCGCGTAGAGATCGACCCCTCGGTCGTGCGGGGTCTTGGCTATTACACCGGTCCGGTTTTCGAGGCGGAACTCAGCTTCGAGATCAAGGATGACAAAGGGCGCGTGCGCAACTTTGGCTCTGTCGCGGGCGGGGGGCGTTATGACGATCTGGTCAAACGTTTTACCGGACAGGAAGTCCCTGCAACGGGTGTGTCTATCGGCGTCGACCGTCTACTGGCGGCCTTGCAGGCCAAAGGCCGGATGTCAGCGCAGGCCGAAGGGCCCGTGGTGGTTACCGTGATGGATAAGGCGCGCATGTCCGATTATCAGGCGATGGTCGCCGAATTGCGTCAGGCCGGCATCCGCGCCGAGGTCTATCTGGGCAACCCCAAAAACTTTGGTAACCAGCTGAAATACGCGGACCGTCGCGCCAGCCCGGTGGCAGTGATCGCGGGGGGCGACGAATTTGACAAGGGCATGATCCAGATCAAGGACCTTATCCTGGGCGCGAAAATTGCTGAAAGCGCAACGCTCGAGGAATGGAAAGACCGCCCGAGCCAATACGAAGTGGCGCGTGGTGACCTTGTCGCCAAAGTGCGTGAAATACTGGAGCTGAACCGCTGATGGCGACCCGATCCGAAATCCTTGCCAAGGCCGCGAGCCTGCGCGCCTTGTTCGAGGCGCAGGGGGCAGCGGTGGTTGAGCCGCCGATCTTGCAGCCTGCCGAAACCCTGCTCGATCTCTATGGCGAAGACATTCGCGCGCGTGCATACGTGACGTCGGACGCGATGCGGGGCGAACAGATGCTGCGCCCCGATTATACCTTGCCTGTGGTGCAGATGCATATGGCCCATGGTGCGGACCCGGCACGCTATACCTACGCAGGCGAAGTGTTCCGCCGTCAGGAACGTGACCCCAACCGCGCCAATGAATATATTCAGGCGGGCTACGAAGTCTTCGACCGCGGCGATCCCGCGGCAGCCGATGCCGAAGTCTTTGCCCTGATCCATGGCGCGTTGGACGGTCTGCCGGTCACGGCGGTGACGGGGGATATCGGCATCCTGATGGCAGCGGTTGCGGGGCTCGATACATCGGCGTCGCGCAAGGCGGCGTTGATGCGGCACATCTGGCGGCCCCGCCGGTTCCGTGCGCTGCTTGACCGCTATGCCGGTAAAACGCCGATGCCTGCATCGCGTGCCGCTTTGCTGGCCAATGATGGTGCGATCACCGCGCCGCTGATCGGACTGCGCAGTTTGGACGAGATCGAAACCCGCATCGCGGCCCTGCGTGCCGACGCCGCCGAACCGGCGCTGTCGCGCACACAGGTTTCCTTGCTGCTGGCGCTGCTGGATGTGCGTGAAACCATGCCCAATGCGATCAGTCAGTTACATGACCTTGCCGTTGATATGCCCGCCATCTCTGACGCGGTGGACCGTGTCGCGGCACGGGAAAAGGCGCTTGCCGCACGCGGTGTCGATACCGAGAACCTGATGTTCGAAGCCAGCTTTGGCCGCGTATCAATGGAATATTATGACGGGTTCGTCTTTGGCTTCCGCGCAGCGACACGGCCCGACCTGCCCACCATTGCCACAGGCGGACGCTATGACGCGCTGACCCGGCGTTTGGGGCAGGGCGGTGAAATCCCCGCGGTCGGCGGCGTGATGCGCCCCGGGCTGATGCTGGAACTGGAGGCAGGTCAATGACGATCAAACTCGGTGTGCCCTCCAAAGGGCGTCTGATGGAGAAAACCTTTGAATGGTTTGCGGCACGGGGGATCACCTTGCAGCGCACGGGATCCGAACGTGAGTACGCGGGTGCTGTCGAAGGGATAGACGGCGTGTCGCTGATCTTGCTGTCTGCGGGTGAAATTCCCCGCGAACTGGCCGCAGGGCGCATCCATCTGGGCGTCACTGGCACAGATCTTGTGCAAGAGAAACTGGCGTTGTGGGATCAGCTTGTCGCACCGGTGGAAGAGCTCGCCTTTGGCCATGCGGACCTGATCATCGCGGTGCCGCAAGCTTGGGTCGATGTCGATACGCTCGACGATCTGGATGCCGCTGCCTCGGCGTTCCGCGACAAACACGGGTTTCGCCTGCGCATCGCGACGAAGTACCACCGGCTGGTGCGGGAATTCCTACGCAGCACCGGTGTCGCGGATTATGCGCTGGTCGACAGCCAGGGGGCGACCGAAGGCACGATCAAGAATGAAACCGCAGAGGCGATTGCCGACATCACCTCGAGCGGGGAGACGTTGCGCGCCAATCACCTCAAGATCTTGTCTGACGGGCTGATCCTGCGGTCACAGGCGACGCTGTGGCGAAGCCGGATGGCGGATATGGATGACGCCGATCGCGCCACGATGACCGCCCTGCTGGCGCGGCTGTCCTGACGCGCTGACGCGCGGCATCTTGCAGATGCGCCTCCGGCGGGAGTTTAAGGGCAAAATGAAGCGGCACGCGCAGCCCTGCTTCATTTTGCAAAATAAACTCAAATCCCGCGGGGGCTGCGGGCTCAGGGGCTGCTGCTAGAGCACGCCGATCTCGGCCAGGGCGCGGTTCAGTTCTGTGGGCAGGGGCTCTTCATGTTCGCGGCCCTCTGGCAGGTCGGCGGGCGCATCTTCAGGGGCAAGGTATCGCCAGCCTTGAAATGGTCGTTTGAGACTGCCCTGAACGCGGATAATCTTGGGATCAAGTACAATCGCGCAACGCCGTACGCCGTCCGCGCCCGAAGCCTCTTCCAGACGCAGGATTTTCTGGCGGCACTGGATGACGCCTTTGATCACCCAGAAAATTGACCCGCCGTTCAGAATTTCGGGTTCGCGCTTGGGCCACATGCGAGTCACGTGACGGGGAAAACCGTCGCTGGTCCGCGCCTGTTTTTTTTCCTGCCATGCAGCTAGATCATCGACGGTTTCAGTGCCTACCGACAACTTGATGAGATTAATATGATTTTTCACAGAATCCTCCTGCATCCGCATGCTCCGGACACGACATAATGTAGACGTTAGTGCGTCGGCTTCAACCTGTTGTGCTTGCGCTTTGATTTGGGGTATGGTGAACACCTTCCCAAACAGCCCTCAAGGAATCGAATATGTCACGATTTGCCGCCCCCATCGCCGAACAGATTTGGGACATGAAATACCGTTTTAAAGATGCGGATGGCACGCCGCGCGATGTAACGGTCGAAGACAGCTGGCGGCGCATTGCCCGCGATCTCGCGCAGATCGAAGATGCACCTGAAATATGGGAAGAGGCATTTTACGAAGCGCTGGAGGATTTCAAATTTCTTCCCGCTGGACGGATCACTGCCGGGGCAGGTACTGCGCGCCGTGTGACATTGTTCAACTGTTTCGTCATGGGCACCGTGCCTGACAGCATGGCCGGCATCTTTGATATGCTTAAAGAAGCCGCCGTGACCATGCAGCAGGGCGGCGGGATCGGCTATGACTTTTCCACTATCCGGCCCCGTGGCGCGGATGTGCTGGGGGTCTCCGCTGACGCCTCTGGCCCGCTGAGCTTTATGGATGTCTGGGATGCGATGTGTCGGACAATCATGTCCGCCGGGTCGCGCCGCGGCGCGATGATGGCCACGATGCGCTGCGACCACCCCGATGTCGAAGATTTCATCTCCGCAAAATCCGACCCCGCGCGGCTGCGGATGTTCAACATGTCCGTGCTGATCACCGACCCCTTCATGGATGCGGTCAAGGCAGATGCCAGCTGGGATCTGCTGTTCAACGGCAAAGTGTACCGCACCGTTCAGGCGCGTGATCTGTGGAACCGGATTATGAAGGCGACCTATGAGTTCGCCGAACCCGGTGTGATTTTTATCGACCGCATCAACGAAGCCAACAACCTGAGCTATTGCGAAACCATCGCCGCCACCAACCCCTGTGGCGAGCAGCCTTTGCCGCCCTATGGCGCGTGCCTGCTGGGGTCGATCAACATGGCGCGGATGGTGTCCGATCCGTTTGGCGACAACCCTCAGCTGGACGTCGAGGCACTGAACAAGCTGGTCGCGACTGCTGTGCGCATGATGGATAACGTCGTCGATGTGTCGAAATTCCCGCTCGACGAACAACAGGCCGAAGCAAAAGCCAAGCGTCGTATCGGTCTGGGCGTCACCGGTCTGGCGGATGCCTTGTTGATGGTCGGGCTGCGCTATGGCTCGGACGAAGCGGCAGAGCAGACCGAAGCCTGGCTCAAGGCGATTGCGCGGGCTGCGTATCTTGCATCGGTCGATCTGGCGAAGGAAAAGGGTGCCTTCCCGCTGTTCGAGGCGGACGCCTATCTGGCGTCGGGCACCATGCAGCAGATGGACGATGATGTACGCGACGCCATCGCTGAAAACGGCATCCGCAACGCGCTTTTGACCTCTATCGCGCCCACCGGCACCATCAGTCTTTATGCTGGCAATGTCAGCTCGGGGATCGAACCGGTCTTTGCCTATGCCTACACACGCAAGGTTCTGCAAAAGGATGGCAGCCGCACCGAGGAAGAGGTCGTCGATTACGCTGTGCAAATGTGGCGCGATCTGAAAGGTGACACGCCGTTGCCCGACTATTTCGTCAATGCCCAAACGCTGGCACCGTTGGACCACGTCAAAATGCAGGCTGCGGCGCAGAAGTGGGTCGATAGCAGCATATCGAAAACCATCAACTGCCCCGAAGACATCAGCTTTGACGCGTTCAAGGATGTTTATATGGCGGCGTGGGATCAAGGCTGCAAAGGCTGCACGACCTACCGCCCCAACGATGTTACCGGATCGGTTCTGTCAGTCTCCGAAAGCGCGGACACAGCGCCCGGTGAAATTGCGGCGCAGGCTACGTCGGAAGAAGGCGGTGAAGTCGTCTATATGTCTGACCCGCTGGACCGCCCCGAAGAGCTGGAAGGGTCCACTTACAAGATCAAATGGCCCGACAGCGAGCATGCGCTTTACATCACCATCAATGATGTGGTGATCGGGGGCCACCGTCGTCCGTTCGAAGTGTTCATCAACTCAAAAAACATGGAGCATTTTGCCTGGACCGTCGCGCTCACACGCATGATTTCCGCCGTGTTCCGGCGCGGTGGCGATGTGTCCTTTGTCGTCGAAGAGCTGAAGGCCGTCTTTGACCCGCGCGGCGGGGCCTGGATGCGGGGCAAGTACATCCCGTCGATGCTGGCCGCTATCGGTGGCGTGATAGAACAACACCTGATCGCCACCGGTTTTATCGCCGGCGAAGGGCAGGGGCTGAAATCCGACCCGCAAGCCAAGGTCGTCGGCCTTGACGCTCCGCGTGGTAAAGCCTGCAGCAGCTGCGGCCAATACGACCTACGCATGGTCGAAGGCTGCATGACCTGCGGCAGCTGCGGTCACAGCAAGTGCGGGTGATTTAAGGTTAGGCACATCTGTTGAGATAACACGCTTACTTTGGCCATTTTGGCCGAAAAAACGGCTATTCGCACGCTAACGACGTCCATTGGGGAATTCCGCTGGGAAAGCGGGGTTCCCGTGCCTGTGCGGTCGATTTCGCGCTTTGTCGGCCTTGATTGGAATATGGGTCCGGTAGGCCGAGACGGAAAGCGAAAGTCGAAACTTTTTTCGAGCGGTAATCCTGATGGGAGTGATACCCGGCGCACACCATTCCAACGAAGAAGGCCGCAGGTCTCCCTGCGGCCTTCTTGGTGCGGTGGTGAGCTGACGACCTTGCAGGCCGAGGTCCGGCCTGGCGTCTGAGACGCAATCAGCTGATGACGCGAGCCCGCTTCACGCCGCTTTCAGCAGGGCCAACTGGCGGTGCGCATCGACCCGCGCCGAGAGCAGCGCCCGCATCGCGGCGATCATCCGCAAACCCTGGAGCATGCCTTCCAGAACGCATCCCTGTTCCGAAAGGATGGGGACTGCGCGGACTATGCCGACTGCGCCGTGATCCGGGTCGTTGTGGCCGTCGAATACCCCGCGAAAGCCGAGGGTTTCGCGGTCGACGGCTTCGACCAGCAGGGCCTCGATACGGCTGACATGATCCTCGGCACCGTCTGCCAGGGGGCCATCGTGGCGGAGCCTGGCAATGGATTGCAACAGCGTGTTCCGTTCGGTTGCCGATAGCTCTTCTTCGGTCCGCTCGGTCTGAGCGTGGAGGCGGTCTATTTCTTGGAGCGTCCGGGTCCAGAACTCTTCCAGGGACAGGTGTTCGAAGTGCTTCATCGCGGTATCCTCATGTCGTTTGAAGGTGGGCCGGGGGCGGGTTCAGGCTGCGTCCTGGTCGTGGACTGCCAGCGCGAAGACGTCCATTTTGTCGTCCAGTTTCCCGATTTCGACGAGCAGGGCGAAGAGTCCCTCCGCCAGCAGGCAGATATCCTCGACCTCCCGGCTGCCCGGATCGAGGAATTGCCAGGGGCCCGCATCTGTCTCCGGATCGCCGAACAGCGGGTCGAGAGAGATCATGCGGTGGAGATTGACCAGACGGCGCCGCGTGGCGAGCTTCAACTTGGTCGTCGTGCGGAGGTCGGACATGATCCGCAACACGCGGGCCTCGCCGGTCTGGCCGTGTAAGAGGTTGGCGGCATTGCGGAGCGCCTCGCCCTGCTGAGCAAGGTGCCCGCTGACAGCAGCGTGTTGAGGGTCAGTGGACTGGTTCGTTGATAGGGTGCGCAGCATGGTATTCCTCCTGTGAGCTGTGCTGAGCCATTCATGGCAGCTTCAAGCCTGTCCGCCGATGTCATCCTTTGCTGGTCGTTTCGTTGTCGCGCGCGCAGCGTATCTGCTGCCCTTGCATAGAAGAGATTGGCCGACTCTACCGATGACGAAGAAAAAAACAGGGACCGCGCTAAGTTTTCTCGGGGCAGTTGGAAAGTCGCTTCGACCAGAAGAAAACATGTCTGACGCGGCCAGGAAAAAGCCCCCGCAGCCGTCAATGACTGCGAGGGCTTAGATTGCACTCGAGGTGGCGTGTTAATTGTCCTCGATGGACCAGCCCACGTCGGAGTTGGTGAGGCCGTAGACGTCGACCGCGTCCGTGGCACCATGGATTGCGGTCGCGTCAGTTGCGGCAGCTTTAGAGCGCGCGGCGCGCTGGCGACCCGAGCGCGATTGGTTAGTGAGCAACTCCGCGCCGAGGCCATCGTCTCCGGACGGAGCAATGGGCTCGCGGGGCGTGTCCTCGACCTCGAAGCCGATCAGCTGTGTGTCTTCGAGCCGCTTGAGCCGTTCCTCGGAGAAATCCTCGACGAACAGTCCCTGGCGCGCCATCGCGTTGGCATTCATGGCCACGATGTGGTCCATGGTCTGGGCGATGATCTGCTCGCTAACCTTGGCCTCGGCAGCCCGCGCCGCACGGATTTCACGCACGGCCATCAGCCACGTCTGCGCACGCTGACCACAGAATCGCGTCAGAACCGCAGGGATCTCGACGAAAGCGCCGTTCAGTTCTACTGCGATGGCACCGATGTCCTCAGAATACCAGCGAACACGGACTTCCCTGTCCCGTGCATGCATGAACCACCGTGCAAATACCTTCGAGTGGTAGCGAACGCCCAAGATAGTAATGCCATCTTTCTGCGCGGTGTATTTTGTGCGCGTTCCCAGCGCCTTGCGGCGACGTTCCAGCGACGGCATTGGGGCGACCCCGAATTTCTCGACGAGGCGGTTCCAGCAATTCAGCGGCGTTTCCCCGCCAAGGCCCGCATGCGGGCGGCGGTGGTAGACGTCCACGACCCAACGCACGAGGGCTTCGCTGAGCTCTTCAGACGTCAGTGCCGCCCGCTTGTCGGAATCGTAGTCGCCCTTGACGACCGTGTTGCGGAATGTGCGGCCCGTGAAGCGCCCGATGAAACTGCTGGCCATGGTGCCAAACATCCTCTCTATCCTGGCGCGAAACTCGGGCATGCCGGCCGGCCCTGCATCGATGGCGATGCCCAAGTCGGTAGCCCCTGCGCGGGTGTCGAAATCGATGAAGCCCGAACCGGCATCGGTGACGATGAGTTCGGGCGTTCCAGACATGTTCCAAGGGGTTAGGGTGCCCACGGCATCAGCCCAGACCCCCTTGTCGCGCACGATCATATCGATCGTCTGGACCGCAGCCCGGCCGCTTTCGGCGCGGGCCAGCTTCATGGCGAGGATACACCGCGTTGTCGTGCACATGGCCGCGATCAAGAACCAGCGGGTCTTTTTGCCATCCTCCAGGCCGAAGGCAGCTTTCTCTTTGTCTTCGAGCTTCGACCAAATCCCAGCGGTCGCCATGATAGTCTTGAGATCGACCTTCCATGCGTCCATCTCGACCCGCTGGAGCGGCCGGGTCACGGTCAGCCCCATGCCAACTGGGGCAAATTTCTTGCGTGCCTTCTCGAGGCCTTCACGCGAAACGACGACTTCGAAAGGGTCGAGCTTGCCGATTTCTCGCCGAATGGTTTCGCGGGATGGCAATTCCAAGAGGGAAGTTTTTCGCCCCCGAACTTCGCCATTCCGTTCCTGTTCGATCAGTGCCTTTCGGCGTTCGTTTTCCGCAAGGAAGGCGCGATGGACGTCTTCGACAACGAAAGCAATCGTGGGCTGCTCTGGGGACAGGTAGTTGCGAATTGTCCTCGACAGCAGGCACAGTTCATCCGGACCGATGCGCCGCGCGCGGTTGTTCTGAATGTCCTGCCCGTACAGCGCCGTGAGACCATCCCGGGAGTATGCCGCAACGCGCTTCAGCAGCCTGCCTGCACTGACCTTGTTGGGTGACACTCGCGTGTTCCTTTTAACTTGTCCTTCATCGGAGTCGCTGGGCACCGAGTAGTATTTACCTGCTCGATATTTTATCTCTTCAAGGACGGTCTTGGTGGACGCTTCGGTACGTTTGACCTTGCCCTCCTTTTCCATTTTGAGGAACGCCAGAACGAGTGACTCGTGATACTTGGCCCTGCGTTGAGCCTTCGGCGAAAGGGTCGATAGTTCCCGGGTCGGCTGGCGAAGGCGCCGTTTTGCATTTTCCGGGAGGAACTCGTCACGCCGATGTTCGAGCGTCCCGTTTGCTACGCGCTGGGACAGGACGGCGTGGGGAAAGGACTCTGCAACGCCTCTGGCGTCGGTTCGGACGAACACGTAGCCGTCGACGGAGCAATCCGTCGCGCGGTACGAA
>Ga0207889_1000237_pt1 | contig 20578 bp, 22 predicted proteins | sample LinPmetageLP47_FD_184058 | JGI IMG/M metagenome (GOLD analysis project Ga0207889, IMG submission 184058) | Marine viral communities from the Pacific Ocean - LP-47 (SPAdes) | ecosystem: Environmental > Aquatic > Marine > Oceanic | place: Pacific Ocean | collected 2011-06-12 | reverse complement strand
AAGAAAAGTCACATCAGCACTAAAATTCAAAGAATAATAATAGCAACAGAAAAATATCGCGATCGCAGCCTTCGGCTGCTCAAAAATAATAAACCCTGCAAAAAAGCAGGGTTTATCGTCAATCTGAAAGCTCCTTAAGGAGCTTTTTTATTTAACCAAACTACTTATTTATTTGCTAAGTAATTAATGAGTGCGCTTACATCTTCTGGCGATGAAATGCCTGACTCACCACCTAAGTTAAGCTTGTATTTACCATTAACGATAAACGTAGGAACGCCACGAAGTGCCCCTTTGCCTTTAAAGTAATCTTGGTCACGTTTCATTTTAGAGCTAAGTGTACGTACCGAGAAGCTTTCAAATAATTTATCAAACTTGTCGCCATCTACGCCTTGAGCTAAAAATACATCTTTTACATCTGCCAACTCATTAAATCGTGCGCGCTTTGCATGGATATGATCAAACATCGCTGAAATAATTTTATCTTTTTGAGGTAGTACTTCAGCTGTAGCTAATGCTTGACTGATCATGGTTTGATGTTCTGGGTCACGTACACCCACAAAATCTACATGGCTTTTCTTAAACTTTACGTTTTTATCTAGCTTAGGTTTGATCTCGGCCAGCAGTGGTTCCATGTTATTACATGCAGGACAGTAAAAAGAGAAAAACTCTTTTACTTCAGGTTTTCTGGTTGCACGATCAGAGACGACATCGTAATGCACGCCCTCTTCGTAAGTGGCAGCAAAACTGGTTGCAGCTAAAGGGAGTAATACAGCAAGTAACCCTGCTTTAACTAATTTGATCATTATTGTGGTGCTCCAAAAATTATAGTTTTAGTAAAAAGCTAATTAACTCATCAAGTTCTTGTTGGCTCTTGATTGTATTAATATTGATTTTGTATTTGTCATTTACGATAAATGTAGGCACGCCAGTTAATGCACCAAGTTCAGAATATTTATTCTGCTTATCTTGCATGGCACGTTCAGCTGCTATGATAGGCAAACTAGCGATGTAGTTATCAAATGTCGCGTTATCAATTGCATTAAGCTCTAATAACTTTTTAACGTCTTTAATTTCAGTTAATGGCGCACGTTGTATATGAATGCTTTTAAAAATTTGCGCTGTTACCGCTTCAGCTTGACCGTGTTTCTTTGCGATTAAGTAAGCAAAGCTTAAATTACTTTGCGCTTGTGGTGAAACGCCTCCCAAAAAGTTGACATGATTTTTTACAAACTCAGCCCCTTCAGGTAAGTTTTCTGCAATCCCTTTGGCAACCGGCTCAAATTTAAAACAATGTGGGCAATAGAAAGAGAAAAACTCGGTTACATTCGGGGTTTTACTTTTTTCAACATCAATTACAGTGTATTGATTACCCGCTTCAAAGTTAGCAGCTAATGCTGCAAAAGGTAAACATAGGATCAGTAAACTTAGTTTTAATTTTTTAAGCATGAATATCTCGTTATACTTCTTTTTAAATAAAAATATTATGGCAATAATTTTAACGGGGCTTCTTGCAAAGCTGCAAACTGCTCTTTAAGCGCTAAAATTTGTTGCTCCCAGTATTTGTCATCTGCAAACCATGAAAAGTTCCGTACAAAAGCAGGATCACTCCAACGTTTTGCAACCCACCCCATGTAATGAATCATACGCATAGCGCGAAGCGGTTCGATCAGCTTAAGTTGTGAGTGATCAAAATCGCAAAACTCTTCATATGCATTCACTAAAGTGTCTAACTGTAACAGCTGTGTTTGTCGATCGCCACTGAGCATCATCCATAAATCTTGAATTGCAGGACCTTGACGGCTATCGTCTAAGTCAACAAACATTAATGCATCTCCTGCCCATAGGATATTACCAGCATGGCAGTCACCATGTAAGCGAATGCCTTCTACATTTTTATATTGCTGTTGAGTTTGAGCAATGACTAAATCTAAAATAGTGTAAAAAGAAGTCTCTAATCCCATAGGGACTAACTTACTTTTTTGTAAATGAACTTTAGCTGTATCTAAATATTCATCACAGGTAAAGGTCGGTCTTTGGGTAAAGGGTTTCGTTTTGGCTACTTGATGCATACGACCGATTAAACGCCCGAGCACATCGAGTTGATCTAAATTGTCCACCTCAAATAAACGCCCGCCTACACTTGGGAACAAAGTAAACAAATACCCTTGATGTTCAAACAAGCTTTGCCCATTGTGTTTTATTGGCGCCACCACCGGTACTTCAGCGGCGGCTAGTTCAAAAGCAAAGTCATGCTCTTCTTGAATTTGCGCTTTGCTCCAGCGCTCAGGGCGATAAAACTTAACGACATAACGCTCTGCACCCTCGGCCACAAATTGATACACCCGATTCTCGTAGCTATTTAGCGCTAACAACCCTGACTCAGCATAAATATCCACGCTTTCTATGGCATCCAAAATAAGATCTGGGGTTAAGTCAATAAAGCTAAATTTACTCATATATTTCTTATATAAAAAGAAAAGCGGGAATATCCCGCTTTTTTGTTAATAACAGTGCTCGTTTGCCTTTAATAAAGCGACTTATCGAGCCTTAAAAAAGTTGCTTGGCTGCGATACTTTATTATCGGGCTCGTTTATTGGCGACAACACAAAGTTAAACTCGGTCATTGGCGCTTTTAAATCATAAGGATCCATTACCAGTGATAGCGGTACATTATGCGATTCACCAGCGTTTACTGTAAAGGTAGTATCACCTAAGTATTTATAATTATCTAACCCTGTTACATCAATAGAGAATGTTTGCTCGTATTGTGCTTTGTTAATTACTTTTAAGGTGTAGGTGTTTTCAACTAAACCATTAAAATCGACACGATACAACTGATTGCGGTCGCGAATAATATCAAAGTCCATGGTTTTACGCATGGCGATATTAGCAACCAGCGCACCGGTAAGTAAGATTAAAATAACACTGTAACCAATCAGCTTTGGACGCAGCGGATGGGTTTTATTCTCCGGTGTTTCTAAATTACGCTCGGTGGTGTAAGAGATAAGGCCTCGAGGGTAATTCATTTTATCCATTACGCCGTCACAGGCATCAATACAAGCGCCACAGTTTATGCACTCATATTGCAAACCATTACGAATATCAATCCCGGTTGGGCAAACCTGCACACACAAGTTACAGTCAATACAGTCACCTAAACCTAACTCTTTAGGGTCTTGTTTACGAGAACGTGGCCCTCGGTTTTCACCACGAGTTTCATCATAGCTTACAGTAAAGGTGTCTTTATCAAACATTGCTGACTGAAAACGTGAATACGGGCATATATGTAAACACATAATTTCTCGCATCCACCCAGCGTTACCATAAGTACAAATAGTAAATACAATGATACTAACTAAGGCATAACCGCCTACATTAAAGGTAACAAATTCAGGCAGTAGTTCGCGAATAGGCGTGAAGTAACCAACAAACGTTAACGCAGTATATAAAGAAAATAATACCCAACTAGTGTGCTTAGCCGTTTTACGCCAGAACTTGTCAAAATCCATCGGCCGTTGATCTAACTTTTTACGTTGGTTAGCGCTGCCCTCAAACTTTTCTTCAAACCAAATAAAAATGAAGGTCCATACTGTTTGCGGACATGTATAGCCACACCATACTCGACCATAAAAAGTGGTAACCAGAAATAAGGCAAACGCTGCTAGCATAAATATAAATGCAAGAATGGTGAAATCTTGTGGCCATAGGGTTAAGCCAAAAATATTAAATTTTTGCTCCATTAGCTCAAATAAAACAGCTTGTTGACCGTTAAAGTTGATCCATGGCAATAACATAAACGCCAGCATGCCTAAAAAGCCAATACGTTGTCTTAGTAATTGATGGAGTCCTGAAACAGCACGCACATAAATACGGTTGCGTGGGTTAAATCTATCTTCTTGACGGCTCAGATCGGTTTTTTGGATCTTAACCTCTGTTGGTATGTTTTTTACTTTAATTTGCTTATCCATTGAAGTTCCTCAACGCCGCTAGGAAATAAAAATTCAGCAATCTTTTTGTACTTTTCGCCTAAGTGTAGCAACTTACATGCTAAACATAATACGCTTTAGGTCGCACTTGTATACTTTCAGATATTTCAGAAGTATCTAATTACTCCCCTTATTATACGCATATTGGCTAAAATTACTGACTAGATTGCTAATAATTTATTCAACTTGTGACTTGCTTTTAAGGTGTATTTTATTACACTTGCCGGCTACTAACGTGTTGTTTGGATCAAGGTTTGTGTATTTATGAAGAAATTTTTTATACTAGTGGTTGTGATCCTAGCATTTTTTACCATTGATCACCCCTTGGTAAAAGAGCCTCGTGAGCGCTTACTCGGTGATGGTATAGGCTTGTTAAGCAGCACAACTAAAGTCGATCGTTTTCCTGTCGCAACCATGACAAGAAACAAAATCAATAAACAGTTAGCACTTTCAAGATCCGAAGAAGACTATATTGATAAAACCTTTACCAATGATGAATCAGTAAAGTTGTTTGAACTACGCTATTGTCGTCAAGGCGATCTAAACCTCTACTTTTATTCAGAACGTTTAACAACGGTATGTCGCATTATCAAAGAGTCATTAGCGCAAGCGAGAGTGAAATAATGGATTTTTCTGGATTAAATAAAAAAGCAAGTAACTCATTTCACAAGCACCGCACTATGCTTAAGCAGTTGGCACAAGGTAAAACACTTAAATGTGAGCATTGCCAAGGTGTATTAACGTTAAATTTAGCCACCAGCGAACCTGGTAAGGGAGTAATACAGTGCAAACAAGGTTGCACTGATATCGAATTAGAGATTGGCGCTTAAGGCTGTACCTACCTATTCATCCCACCCTTCATCGGTATACAAACCACTATTAAGCGCGACAATTTCTATAAGTTCAGCAAAACCTAACGCAAAGTCGCCCATTAATTCATACTGCTGCGCACACAAATGTAATTCATCGATATTATTTTGCTGTGCAATCTGTGCAATCGTTGGTTTATCTAATGCAAAAAAGCTAAGAGTCGCCTGTGCACTTTCAAGCGCTTGCTTGTATTGAATATCTAGTTGCTCACTCTGGAGTAACTTATGAGTATACGTTTGGCTTGCAGTTAAAAAACCTGCAGACCACTGCTGACAAAACTCAAGGTCAAACTCAGCGGGTAACTTATAACCAAGTTCAAATACTTGTTCACTTACTTGATGATGTAATGCCATAAACAAAAACAACATGTCTTCATCAAGGTCATTCGCGGTATTAGGTAGAATTTGCTCTAACCATTGATGTACTTCTAATGGCTCAGGTGAACAAATAGTGCCAAATAAATAACCTTGGCTTTGAATAAAGCTCATAGCGCCGGGCCGGGTAGTTAAAAACTCGCTGAGCAGTTTGGCGTGCTGCTCAGTAAACTGAGGTATTTGCATTAAAACTCTTTTTTATAAAATATTAAAATTTAAGTGGATACCGACCTTGGTTATCTGGTCTACCTAAAAACTTCACCGCGTCATGGACTTCTTTTGGTAAAGTGAGATCAGGTTTAACATATCCCGCTACTTTAAAATCAAAATTGGCTTTTAGTGTAGCATCAGCCTCTAACCCTAATCTATTATTTGGCTCGATAAGTATGGCTACATCGCCCGACTTACAACTTAACTTACCGCTTAAATCGCCTATATTAAACCAGCCAGTTAGCCCTTGCACATCAATATCAGGGCTGGCTATTTCACCTTGTAATGATTGACAATAAGGAGCGCCTGAAACGTATTCATCGAGCTCTAAAATAACGCGTCCTTTAGCAGTAACCGGTAACGGTAAATCAATGCGCTGCATAGCGCGCTCAACCGTTGAACGCACTACAGTATCAGTTATTCTAAGTTCATCATTTGTGAGAGAATAACTAATATCTGCATACCCAGAAATGTCATCACGTTCGCGAGGATTACCAAAACGTAAGTTAGTATTTACTTGAGCTTTAAAGATTGACCAGCCTGATATATCCCAACGTACATTATTCAACTGTTCACCTTGAAAGCGAAGCTGCATTATTTGACCTTGCCATAGTGTACCAAAAGTTTGCCCTACCTCTAACTGCGCAGGTAAGTAAGGTTTAGCAAAATTTAAAGCCACTGCAGCGGGCAATTTAATAACGCTAAAAACAAGAAAGCTAATTACAAAAACGATGGATAAAATTATTATTTTTTTCATTAACTACTTCTCTAATACTAAACGGCTAACGCGTACATAACCGGATTTATCATCTTGGCTTAAATCTAAATTTTCTACGCTTAAACCATGCTGATTAACCAGCTCGTCAATCCATTGGATTAATTGATTAAACTCAACTGAGTCGAGTGTTAAACGAAGTGAATTATCATTTGGCTGCATTTTACTAATATTAATGCTGTAACGACCGCGCGTATTATTCACTATTTGGCTGAGGTTTTTATTGCTCACCGCTTGCGCTTTACCTGCTGCTTTAAGTTTAACGATACTGTCGTCTACCCATGCTAGCAATTCTTGTTGTTTTATTTGTGATTGTTGCGCATTTTCTATTGCCGTATTTAAGGGTCTAAATATACCCATTACCAAAACAAAAATAATAAATACACCACCCGCAACCATTATTAACTGCTGCTCTTGTTCTTTTAATGAACCCCAATATTTCATGAACTGCTGTTTCATTGTGCACCTCGCAGTCTAATTTCGCCGACGATATAATCACCATCATTATTTAACGACCCCTGCTCAACAGTCACACCTTGCTGCTCAAGAATGGCTTTAACCTTACCAAAGGTTTGAAAGTCTTTTGCACGAGCACGAATACGTAATTCATTACGGCGCTTATCAAAACGTAAGGTTTGCGGTGTAAATTCGCTCACTTGTGAAAATACACTCACCAGCTTGCTGGTTAAATCTAAAAAGCCAGCATCGCTCGTACCTTGTACTTTATCCAGTGCCCCCTGTATTTGATTTTTAATTAAGTGAGGGCGCACCCGCGTGCCTGGAAAGGCTTTTTGAAATCGCTCTACTACTTGTAATTTAGCTACCTCAAGCTGCGAATTAAGCTGATGTAATTCAACCGCTTTAATAGCCACACTCGATAGCAAAGCAATAACACTAATTATGGTGGCACTTTTCCAGTAACCCCACCATAAAGCCGTTTTCTTCTTAATCGTGTAAGGCCCTTGACGCAAATTAAATTTAAGCTGATCTAACTGCTTAGCAAATAATGCTAACGGCAGCTCATAGTCACTGGTTTGCGGATGCAAGGTAAGCGTTTCGGGAAATTGCTCTGCAGGGCTGTAATGTTTTATATCAGGGTTACCTAAAGCCGTTAGATATTCCTTTAACCAGCTGCTTTCAACCGCACCGATATGCCAGTCACCTTTTTTAAATAGCCATTGCTTGTTGAGCTCAATTGCCGCTACACAAGGCTCTTCTGCACTGGGCAATAACAAGCCATCCGGCACTATTTTATGAGCAGTGAGCTGGTGCTGCTCAAACACCTCTAACCAGTGCTCAAACCAATCGCGATTCATTAGCGCAACCCTAATTGCATGCTGCGCTTCAACCATTGTCGGCTCCCCTAGCGCTATATAAATATCGTCTATATCACAGGCAATATCCTCTTCGAGCATATAAGGCAGTGCTTGCTCTAGCTTACGGTTCCATTTAGTTGGCAGTATCACCGTTTTTAATTGCACTTGGTCGCATGGTAAAAGTACCACGAGCTCTCGGGTTGATGCTTTTTCAGTTAACTCACTTAACTGGCTGGCATTTTGTAACTCGCCACTGGCTATTATTTCTTGTTCTTGTGGTGAGTATATTAACCAGTTAAGTAAGTCTTGTTCGGTTTGACCCGTGCGGATCAACAGTATCTCTGTCACTGTACGCCTCCAAATTTTCGCGCCAGTATCGTTACCTCGCCATTGCTGGCATACAGTAATGTGGTCATCGAAAAACGCAAATCAACAAATTTTGCCTGCGTTTGTAATTTAAAATATTCACTTTTCACACTAAAAAGTTTTTCTACTGCTTTGATGTTTTTACCACCTTGTTGTAATACAGATTCAAAAAACTCTTCAATATTATCAAAACCATTTTCAGGACGCGCTGCAATTACCGCTTGAGCGCCTGAAACACTAAGTTCATCTATTAAGCCACTGAGTAATAATGCTTGCTCTTCAGTGATTGTATTAACATTGATTGAAAGTAATGTGCTACCTGGGATCACACAGACAAAAGGCAGCACTTTTTCCATAACCAAAGGATTAAACCCTTTAATTAAACGCAGTTCAGACACCGATGCAAATAAGCTATTAGCCGTCATATATGGAAACTGACGAGATAAATACTCCCCCTCTTCGGCACCAGAGCGATAGGTTATACTGTTCTCATCAAGCCAATCAAACACACTGTCGGCCATCCCTTCTTCTGATTCATCACTGGGTAAATCATCTATATTTTCTAAAATAGCAAACAACGCTTTATGTGCTGGGTTAGTTTTATTACCGCTATTTGGGTCTGGCTCAACCCCAAGCGCGTTTAAATTTAAACACGCTTGTAAATCAGTCAACTGGCCGCTTAAAGTGCCGTTCTCAACAGGGTACTTAACATCACCTTGCTTTGCCCACGGCTGCGCTAATGTGGTTTTTCCTGGATCGTCTTTTTTACTTTGAATTAAACCTTTAATTGCTAGCTCTTCAGCACCATAGGCATACCATTTCGCTTGTTGCTGACTTTGTAAATTGGTACTTCTTTGTACTTGCACCATTAAATTAGCACTCATTTCAACGGCTAAAATAGCTGCAAGCGCGACAATAAATAACACAATAACCAAAGCCGCGCCGCGCGAAGATTGTTGGTTCATCAAGGCGTACCTCGGCCATTAGGTTGCGACGGGTTAGTCCCCTCAGTTACTGGTTTAGGTAGCTCTTTACCGAGTCCTGGCACTAAAAACACACGCCTAATTGGTTCTGCGTCCATTTGCTTTATAGTTACCGCAACGGCTTTAGGTAATGCCTTAATTTGCCAGTCTTCTTGCCACTTACCGCTACCATCTAAAAACTCAAATTTAAGCTCTTCGACTGCGGCTAAAATAACTTGGCTACGAGGCTCCATATTATCGAGTTGATCGACATAAATGCGATATACGCGTTCTAACTTGTCATCAATGACGCGATAACCAACAGCTTGTAACTCTGAGCGAGGAAGTAAGTTAATGGGATTCATCCAACCATCACGTACAAAGGCAATACCATCAAGCTGGCTTTCTAAAATGTAGCGTCCAGCAAGTAAGTATCCCTCTTGAAAATCCCCAGCTTCATTACGTACTTGGCGTTTAGTCATTTGGCTAAAGTCTTGATCCATCAATCTAAATGCAGTTTGTAAGCCATTTAGTTCAGCAATTTTTTCATCTGATGCTTGTTTAGCTCGCGTTGTGGTATCAAGTATTTGGTGGGTGGCCATAATCACAAACGCCAACACACCTAGTGCCACCATCACTTCTAATAATGTAAAACCGCGCTGCTTCACTTAAAGCTTACCTTTATTTAAGTAAGTGCTTAACTCATAAATTGAATTTTCGTACTTATCATCCGTAAACACATTAATAGTGACTTTTACAAAGCTCTTGTCGGCAGTGGGCACAACATCTTGGCGCCAAAACCATTCAATACCCGCCATCATCTCACTGCCGCGGGTACCATTTTTACCTTGCCATTTTTCGCCTTTCGTTCGTTGTTCTACCAATACATTCTCAGCGACCCATGAGCCATACGTTTGTTCTTCAATATTTGATAAGTGATGAATATGCTCACCGGTTGCTTGCATTGCCGCAATACCCGCCATGGCACAAATACTCAGTGCAACTAAGACTTCTAATAATGTAAACCCGTGGTATTTTTTCATTATTGGGGCTCTCGACGAAAATCGACTGGGGCTGCAAATTTACCTTCAATAAAGTACACCGGCTCTGACTGATCTTTTAATTCAAGCATGAGCTGAAACGCACTTACATCGGCAGAGGATAAAATAAGCACTTGCGGTACTTTTAACTTTTTAAGCTCTAATAAACTGTCTTCATTGTTACCACTCATTAGCTCACGCCAATTTGACTGCTCTAGTAAGTTATCTTGTGCCCAAGGTAGGTCTTCAAGATTAAGTGTTAATTTAAATTGGGGTTCGATCTCAATTGGCTTAAATAAAGCTTCACGATCAAAGCTAATCCATTTTTCGCCATCAAAAACTAAAAATTCAAGTGTATTTTGCTCAACTAAAAGGCCTAATTCTATTTGATTAAGCACCGCAAATTCCGATGCGGCATTAATGGTGGTATGCAGCCTATTTGCTTGCTTGTCTAACGCTTCTTCAGCGCCGCCATCTAAGCTGTATACCACCATTTTGGTGGCAAAGGCGATGATCACCAATACCACTAAAATTTCTATTAAACTAAAACCATAATGCTTTGCACTCAGGTGCTTAGGGCTTACCTGCATGGCAAGCCCCAATGTATTATGTTTAAGTGCATGGTAAAGTTATTGGTCATTACTGCTTATCTTCATCCCAATTACCAATGTCATCTTCGGTGGCTGGTTCGCCATCTGGACCCATCGAAAAGATATCAAATTTACCTATTTCTCCAGGGCTGATTAATTGGTAATTATTACCCCATGGATCTTCCGGTAACTTGCTAATAAAGCCACCATCAGGAAAACGCTTTGGAATGGGCTCAATACTGGTTTTAGTAACTAATGCCTCTAAACCTTGCTCTGTACTTGGGTAGCTTTTATTTTTAAGCTTGTACAAACTCATAGCATCTTCTAACTGCTGAATATCTAAATGCGCTTTATCAATAGCCGCTTCTTCTTGCTGGCCCATAATATTAGGTGCCACAATCGACATGATCATACCGATGATAACCAGTACCACCATGACTTCTAATAAAGAAAAACCTGATTGTTTATTCACGTTATTACCTCGTTATTCTAAAAACACTAAGCAAAAATGATTTGTTTAAATCATTAATATAAAAAATACTTAAAGACCTACGGCCTTGTTCATTGCCATAATTGGCTGCAAAATTGCCATTACTATGAAAAGCACAATCACTGCCATAGAGGCAATCATTGCCGGTTCCAATAATTTTAATGACACATTAACCATACTTTCAAACTCGCGATCTTGATTGTTAGCAGCACGCTCTAACATTTGCTCAAGTTCACCGGACTTTTCACCACTGGCTATCATATGTAGCATCATTGGTGGAAACAACTTAGTTTGCTGTAGTGAAGCACGAAGACTCGCCCCTTCACTGACTCTTTCTGCGGCATCTGCCACTGCTTGCTTTATTTTTTCGTTAACCAACACCCCACCTGAAATACGCATTCCTTCAAGTAGCGGCACTGAGCTTGACGATAAAATACTTAATGTACGGGCAAAGCGCGCTGTGTTAATCCCTCTGGCAACCTTACCTATGCCTGGCATATGTAATACTTTTGCATCCCACCAAAACCGTACTTTAGGCTTTTTAAGTGCATATTTAATTCCAATAGCAATCGCTGTGATCGCTAATAAACTAACAAACCAATAGTTTTGTACAAAATGACTACCCGCCATGACCCATTCGGTTGTCCAAGGTAATACTTGTTTGGTTTTTTCAAACGTTTTTAGTATTTTAGGCACCACTGTACCTAATAATACTGAAACAATACCAATAGCGAACACGACCAAAATAATGGGATACACCATCGCTTGCGTAATTTGGCTACGCATGTGTTGGCGTTGCTCGGTGTAATCAGCCAATCTGTTAAGTACTTGATCTAAGTGACCTGACTTTTCACCTGCGGCCACCATTGCACGGTATAAATCGTCAAATACATGCGGAAATTCACTCATCCCATCAGCAAGCGTATACCCTTCCACCACTTTAGAGCGCACAGACATTAACATACGTTTTAGCCGTGGTTTTTCACACTGCTCAGCAACCGCCATCACGGCACCCTCAACGGGTAAGGCTGACTGAATTAGGGTCGCAAGTTGACGTGTAATCAAAGCAAGATCTGACGTTGATATTGTCGGCTTAAATAAAGAGCCTAATAATGGCGCTTTTTGACCTCGAACTTGTTTATCATCTTGAGCAGCTGGCACCACCTCGAGGGGGGTTAGCTTTTGATCGCGTAAAAGTTGGCGAACTTGCTTTGCTGTATCCGCTTCTAAAATTCCTTTTTTTTCTTTTCCCCGGCCATCTAATGCACGGTATTCAAACGCCGCCATTGTTAGCCTTCCTCACGGGTTACGCGTAATACTTCTTCAAGCGTTGTTTTACCCGCAAGTACGCGGCTGCAGCCATCTTGACGAATACTTGGGCTGCGTTTACGAATATATTTCTCTACGCTTTGCTCACCTTTACCGCTGTGGATCATTTCACGAATAGTTTCATCAACGACTAATAATTCGTGAATACCTGTACGACCACGATAACCGTTAAAGTTACACTCTTCACACCCTACTGCGCGGTAAATCGTCGGAGCATTATCAAACGGTACGCCGAGTAATTCACATTCACGCTCATCTGCAATATGCCCTTCTTTACAGCTATTGCATAAGGTACGTACTAAGCGCTGTGACAATACGCCGAGTAATGATGACGACAATAAGAATGGCTCAACACCCATATCTTCCATACGGGTAATTGCACCTGAGGCGGTATTGGTATGCAATGTAGACATAACTAAGTGACCAGTCAGCGATGCTTGTACACCAATTTGAGCGGTTTCTAAGTCACGTATTTCACCAACCATAACCACATCAGGATCTTGACGTAAAATAGCGCGTAGGCCACGGGCAAAAGTCATATCAACCTTGGTATTAACCTGTGTTTGGCCAATACCTGGGATTTCATACTCAATGGGATCTTCAACCGTTAAAATATTGCGATCCCGCGAGTTAATTTGGCTCATACCGGCATATAAAGTCGTACTTTTACCAGAGCCTGTAGGGCCTGTAACTAAGATTATACCATGAGGCTTACTAATTAAGTCGGCAAACAGCTCTCGGTTTCGAGCTGTCATACCTAAGTCTTCTAGATTTAAACGTGCATTGTTTTTATCAAGCAAACGCAGTACCACGCGCTCACCAAAGCTCGATGGCATAGTCGATACACGCACATCTACTGCGCGTCCTGCAATACGCAAACTAATGCGACCATCCTGCGGTATACGTTTTTCTGCGATATCGAGTTTGGCCATTACTTTAATACGCGATACCAGCAAAGAGGCTAGTTTACGATTAGGTTTTAAAACTTCTTTGAGTACGCCATCCACCCGAAAACGAATAACCAGCTCTTGCTCAAATGTTTCAATGTGAATATCAGAGGCACCTTCTTTAATTGCCTCACTGAGCATGGCATTAATCAGCTTTATAATTGGCGCATCGTCGTCACCGGCAAGTAAGTCTTCAGTTTGAGGAAGCTCATCAGCTAGTGAGAATAAATCAACCTCATTACCAATGTCTTCCATCATTTGCTGAGTTTCTGAGCTGTCACGTTGATACGATGCTTCTAGTAATAACTCAAATTTATCATCTTCTAGTTGCTCAAGTGTAAAGCCATGTCCTGCAATACGACGCACTTCTAATAATACATCAATATCAAGCTCACCACGGTAATACACAATTTGGTTATCTTTATGCTTACTGAGTAACGCGCCAACACGTCTGGCATAAGAAAACGGCAAACGTTTTGCAGGCAGTTCAATTAAGTCATCTTGAGCAAGCTGTTCATCATTACTATGAGTAATTGGATGAACAACATCTTGATTAATATCTTCTATCGCATTAGTCATCATTACGCTCTTGTGCATTTTGTTTGCGTAAATGCTCTTCATACGTTGGTGGTAACAACAATTCGTCATTCCACTCAGGTAAAATAGGTGTGTCTGACATTGGCATTAAATTAATACCATCTTCACGTTTTTTAAATTGTTCACCGCGAATAAAGTTATATTTATTAAAGCTAAGTTTATTCATACTAACGCCATCGCGAATAATGGTCGGTCTTATAAATACAATAAGATTACGCTTACGCTTTGTTGTATTAGTTGACTTAAATAAGTGCCCTAAAATAGGGATGTCGCCTAGTAATGGCACTTTTGACACGCTTTCTTGTACATCTTCATCTATCAAGCCGCCTAGTACCACCATGCCGCCATCATCGGCCATCACGGTTGTTTTAATTGCGCGCTTATTGACTGAAATATCAACTGCTGTTGCACCACTAACACTGGAAACTTCTTGTTCTATAGTCAACTGTACCGCTGAACCATCATTAATTTGCGGTGTCACTTTAAGCTTTATACCCACTTCTTGGCGCTCAACCGTTTGAAATGGGTTCGTATTATTACTACCTGTTTGCGAGCCTGTAATAATTGGCACTTCTTGGCCAACTAAAATAGACGCTTCTTCGTTATCCATAGTGGTAATAGAGGGAGTCGCTAGAATATTCGAATTAGTGTCGGTTGAAACCGCTTGAACGATTGCGCCCCAATCGTTTTTAATCACTCCCATGGCCAAACCATTAATACCACCAAGTAATGATGCAAGCGGGCCGTAGTCGCCTTCAGTTGTTTCATCATATTCGGTAACAGTACCTGACTCAGTACCAATAATGCTTTTAGTTATTGTTTTATCACGAGCTTGCTCAGCAGCTACAGCTAAGGCACCGACAGGCACAGTGGTACCATTATTAAATTGCAGCATGCCGCCTTCTTCTGAAATCCATTGCAGGCCAAAGTTAACGCCATCGCCTTCCATTACTTCAATAATAATGGCTTCCACTAGTACTTGTGCGCGGCGAATATCTAAGCGCTCAATAACCGATTCAAGTGAACGCATCGTATCTGGCTGAGCGGTGATCACTAAAGAATTTGAATCAGGATGTGCTTCAATACTCGTGTCGTTTCTATTACTACTACGCGCATTGTTGGTTGCTCCGCCTTTTGAATCCTCTGCCAGCGATTTACTCACACCTTGAAGTACTTTGACTAAATCTTCTGCCTTTGCGTAGTTTAGGTAAAATACTTTGGTATTACCTTGGCTTTCAAGTTCGCCGTCGAGACGTTTAATAAGCTCAATGGCGCGGGTACGAGCTTGACCTTCACCACTCACAATCACGCTATTAGTTCGGCCATCAGCCACCACTTTAGGAATTAAAAACTCAGGAACGCTGCCCTTGCCACTGTCTTTATAAATATTATCAACTACCGATACCACATCATCAGCTGTTGCATATTTAAGTTTTACAATATCAACGCGCTTATCACCCGCTTGGTCAACAGAGCGAATAATTTCTACTAAGCGGTTAACCGAGGCTGCATGACCAGTTAGCATCATTACGTTGGCGGCATTAAAGTTAGCAACATGACCGCCATCTTTTTGGTCACTAAACTGGCGAACCAAAGGGCCTAACTCTTGTACGCTGACATTTTTAACTCGCACAACCCGAGTGATCATCATATCGCCAGCTGCATCGCTGTCCGTTGTAATTAACGGTACATTGGATTTTTTAGCATCTGAGCTTTTTTCTATCTTTATTATGTTGTTATCCATTTCGACGGCTGAATAACCGTAAACTTCTAAAACATTTAAAAAGAATTGATAGTAAAGTGCCTCATCCATTAATTCGTAACTACGTACATTTACTTTGCCACGCACGTTAGGATCAATAATGATGGTTTTATTAAGGTTTTTGCCCACAATATTAATAAACTCATTAATATCTGTGCCCTTAAAGTTAGCAGCGTATTCAACAGCAGCAACCGACATAGAAAGACTTGCCGCTAAAAAAAGTGCTGCATACTTAGCTAACCCTTTTTTAATTTTTTTGAGGTGTAGCACCTGAACCATTATGTTAAAACTCCAAAGCTAAGTTATTGCAGACTAAATAGTACATCTATTTGCTCACCATCACGCTCTATTGTGATAGTTGCATCTGTACTGTTTCGCAGCTCATTCATTGCTGCCATTGCCTGTTTTAAATCAGTTAATTGATAGCCGTTAATTGCCACGGCCAAATCGTTATTTTGTAATCCCATTTGTTTAAATAATTCAGGCTCTTTACCTGGACTCAAACGGTAACCTATAAGTTCCCCATCATTCATAGCTTGAGAAACACGTATATAATCAAATAGCTTACCAGGTTCTTCTAAAAGCTCTTCGCGAGTTTCTATTAATGCTTCTTTTACTTCAAGGTTGGCAGTGGCATCAATTTGTTCATCGCTTTGTGCTGAAGGCGCTAAAGGCCCCATTTCAGACTCATCTCGCGCAGCGAGTACCGGCATAGACACTGTTTTAGTAAAGTCGAGCCCATCAAGCATTAAGGTTTCAAAGCGACCACTTACATCTAGAATCACACGATCTGGGAGTATTTGCGATACTTTTGCACGTGTACCTTGCACCACATCCTCTACTAAATAACTCGTCTGGCGACCTTGCGATTCAATAATAGCCATTCCCGCCTTATCATCATTACTAACAGCAACAATACCGGTTAAGTTAATACTAAGACGCGTTTCAGGGGCATTATTAATGACTTTAGTTTGCGAAGCAGTATTGGTGTTTTTTGTTACATTTACTTTACCAAATAAAAATTGCTCAATGATCGAATCGACAGACTGGTTATTGCCACCCACAGCTTGGTTAGAATAGCTGATAGGGGCAAGAGGAGATGTTACTGGCTGCGGCCATAATAGCCACATCAGTTTTGATAATAAAAATGCAATATAAACAACAACTAAAACCATAACCATTGCGCTTAATTTCGCATGCGGTAAACGGTTTAATAACTGCTTAAATTGTTGAACGTGCTGTTCCATAGGTAGTGTTCTTATTTTAATTTATAACGAAATCACTCAGCCATAGTACCTTTTCATTTTTCATTCAACAAGCACGCTAATATTAAACTTTGTAAACAGATTAATTTATTTATCGTATCAGCTATCAAGCAATAGCTACATGCGGTAACGGTTTCGTGATAATTTACCTAGGCAGTAAATTTACTAGGGATGTTTTATGACAAAAAAAACTAAACTCAATGACAGCTCAGAAAACGCCGACGAACTTAAAGTGAGGTTGGACAAATGGTTATGGGCGGCTCGATTTTATAAAACGCGTGCAATAGCTCGAGAAATGGTACAAGGCGGCAAAGTACATTATAATGGGCAACGCAGTAAGGCTAGTAAAATTGTAGAAATTGGCGCAGTTATAAAGCTAGCACAAGGCGTTGATGAAAAAACCATCACAGTATTAAATATACTTGAAAAGCGCCAAAGCGCCCCCATTGCACAGACCATGTATCAAGAATCTGATGCTAGTATTGCTAAGCGTGAAGAAAATAGTATTGCACGCAAAAATAACAGTTTCTTTGCTCCTCATCCGGATAAAAAACCAGATAAAAAGCAAAGGCGCGAACTTTTAAAAATGAAATCAAGTTAGGTATAGCCGCTCATGCAACAAGATTTACTTCACCGCTATTTATTTGACAACCTCGATGTTCGTGGCGAACTCGTACAAATAGACAACGCTTACAATGAAATGATTGCGAAACACAATTATCCAGAGCCCGTTAAAGCATTATTAGGTGAGCTGCTTGTTGCAACCTGTTTATTAACAGCAACGTTAAAGTTTGAAGGCGAAATTGCAGTTCAACTACAAGGTGATGGCCCCGTAAAATATGCGGTGATCAATGGTGATGATCAACAAAATATGCGTGGTATTGCGCGATTACAACATGAAGTTACTGGCTCAACGGTAAAAGAGCTCATTGGCCAAGGCTACATGGTTATCACGATTACTCCAACTCAAGGTGAGCGTTACCAAGGTATAGTACCTTTAGAGCATGATACATTAAGTGAATGTATAGAAAGCTATTTTGAGCAGTCTGAACAATTAAAAACGCGCCTTTGGTTTGCAACTGATACTGAAGAAGGCAGCGCCAAAGCATGTGGGCTATTTTTACAAGTGCTACCTGTAGATAAACAAAAATCGATTGAAGATTTTGCTCACTTAGAAGCACTCAGCAATACTATTAAAGATGAGGAGCTACTAGAGCTTGATGCCAATACTATTCTAACGCGCCTTTATCATGAAGATAACCCACGCGTATTTGACCCTCAACCAATTCAATTTAAATGTGGCTGTAATCGCGAAAAAACGATGACAGCTTTAGTTAATGTTGGTCAACAAACGCTTTTGGATGATGTCGAAAAAAATGGTGAGATTAAAATTAGCTGTCATTACTGTTTAAAAGATTATGTATTTAACGAACAAGATATAAAAAGTATATTTAATTAATCTAGCTTTTAAAACACACTATAAAATAGCCATAATTTTTTATGGCTTTTTTGTGCCCAAAAAATGACACCGGTATCACAAGCTGAGCATTTTTCATGACACCGGTATCATTGAAATTATTCATGTTTTTTCCTTAATTTATATGTTTTTACGGCGTTTATAAGCTCGAATATCCTTAATCCATCTGTTACTATATTTGCAGCTTAAAGGTTACTAAGACCCAGAGCTATCCCGTTCAATCTCACACAATTTAGGTATAAACATGACTTCAAGCGCTACCCGTTTTGTCGATCTAACTGCAGCTGAACTTGTCGAACACGCTATCAGCCGTGGCGAAGGGACTTTAGCCGCCAATGGTGCTTTTGTAGCTAACACTGGTCGTCGTACCGGTCGTTCTCCAAAAGATCGTTTTATTGTTCAAGAATCAAGTACTGAAAATGAAATCCAATGGGGTAATGTAAATCGCCCATTCGATGCAGATAAGTTTGACGCCTTATGGGCACGTGTAGAAGCACATGTGCAAAGCAACGACCACTTTATCTCTCACCTTGAAGTAGGCGCTGATCCAGAGCACTACCTTCCAGTGGTTGTAACAACAGAAACTGCTTGGCACCATATCTTCGCTAAAAATATGTTCATCCAACCACAATCATACAACAAAGCCGACTTTCCTCAGTGGCAAGTAATGAACGTACCTTCGTTTGTATGTGATCCAGAGCGCGATGGTACCAATAGCGATGGCACAGTTATTATTAACTTTGCACAACGTAAAGTGTTACTTGCTGGCATGCGCTACGCGGGTGAAATGAAAAAATCGATGTTCTCTGTGCAAAACTTCCTACTACCAGCAAAAGGTGTATTACCAATGCATTGTTCTGCTAACGTAGGTGAAGCAGGCGATACCGCATTATTCTTTGGTTTATCTGGTACAGGTAAAACAACATTATCAGCAGATCCGACTCGCTTCTTAATCGGTGATGACGAGCACGGCTGGGCACCAGGTAGTGTATTTAATATCGAAGGTGGTTGTTACGCTAAATGTATCGACCTTTCTCAGAAAAACGAACCTGTTATCTGGGATGCTATTCGATTCGGTACAATTTTAGAGAATGTGGTACTTGATGAAAACCGTGTTCCTGATTTCAACGATACCAGCCTAACTCAAAATAGCCGTGCAGCTTACCCACTAGAGCACGTTGAAAAACGTAAAGTTGAAAACCGCGCAGGTGAGCCTAAGGCTGTTGTTTTCCTAACATGTGATGTGAGTGGTGTACTACCGCCGGTATCTGTACTAACCGAAGAAGCTGCAGCATTTCACTTCCTAAGTGGCTACACAGCAAAAGTAGGCTCTACAGAAATTGGCTCTACTAGCGATATTGAATCAACATTCTCAACCTGTTTTGGTGCTCCTTTCTTCCCACGTCCTGCAGGTGTATACGCAGAGCTTTTAATGAAGCGTGTACGTGAATTCGGCGCTAAAGTTTACCTAGTTAACACTGGATGGACAGGTGGCCCTTACGGTATTGGTAAGCGTTTTGATATTCCAACAACACGAGCTGTTGTGGATGCAATCGTATCTGGAAAATTAGCCGGTGTAGAAACCCAACATATTGACGTGCTAAACCTAGACGTACCAGTTGCAGTACCGGGCGTAGATAGCAAGCTTCTTAACCCAATCAATACCTGGGAAGACAAAGCTAAATACGCAGAGTATGCGGCTAAGCTAGCATCTGATTTCATAGAAAATTTTGCTAAATACGACGTATCTGACGAAATTAAAAACGCAGGCCCTAAAGTTTAATAATCACCTTTAGCCTGATAATTAAAACGCCAACCTTGAGTTGGCGTTTTTGATCCTATCTATTTTACTTCAGCAACGTAGTTACTTTAATAATTGCTGATAAGCCACCTATTAGCTAAAACGTTTCCCTATGTTTTGTGCATTTCTTAATAAAACCTGAGATCTGGTTAAGCCAACATTAGATTATTACTCTCTAAAATTTCAAGTTCTTGCGATGTTAAATCTAATGACGGCTTTTCCTCTTTTAGGCAATAGGCAATTAATCCACCAAGTAAATTTAGCATAAAGCCATGCATACTGCGGTGTCTAGAGTGTTCAATGTAAGAAATGTTTTTCAATTGATCATTCACCGTTTCGATTATAAATCGTTTTTTCAATAAAGCCCTGTCCCACAATGAAATAAATTTTTTCTTCATATTCTTTCGAACCGTCGTGATTA
>Ga0207889_1000229_pt1 | contig 21661 bp, 28 predicted proteins | sample LinPmetageLP47_FD_184058 | JGI IMG/M metagenome (GOLD analysis project Ga0207889, IMG submission 184058) | Marine viral communities from the Pacific Ocean - LP-47 (SPAdes) | ecosystem: Environmental > Aquatic > Marine > Oceanic | place: Pacific Ocean | collected 2011-06-12 | reverse complement strand
TTGGCCGACGCGGCGGTTCTGAACGCTGATATCCGGGCGGCAGCTCATGGCGCAGCATCTTCGCGATCGTCTTGCGATCCTTATTGAAATAACGCGCCGCTTCTCGAGCTGACATGCCGTCCTTCAAGCAGGCACGGCGCACGCGATTATAAATATCCACAGAATACATCTCCCGCCCTCCGACTAAACGAAGGACACAAACTGGCGGAATTTTACTCCGCTACAACTGCGATGCGCAGCCGCTTCTGTGGCCCATTATTGATCCGCGTTTTACAATGCTACGGGTCGTTTGATCACAGCATGCGATGTGACCGAAAAGGTGATCGAACACCTCAAAGAAATGATCCGGGACGATACCTGGACATCAAGCCCTCACCCGATACTCGACGACTTCTTCGCAGCATGGTCGGAAGAAGCTGTGCGTGACCGTGCCAATGACCTGGAACACGAGCACGTGGAAAGTGCCATGCTCAACATCTGAGGAGATACTATCATGTTTGACAATTCTACCAATGCCGCCGCCCCTGCCACACACGCTCCTTGTGGGCGTCGCATCGAAGATGATGGTTTTGTTACGGTCTACCCGGACACGCAGCGGCGCGAAACGGTGTCTCAGGAAATCGAAGACGAGCTGCCTACACCTTAATTCACTTTCATTCCTGCTGCGAGACAATCGGTTAGACGGAATCGTATGTGCAAAATTATGAATCCAATATGCATGGAGTGGGCTTCGAGGTGTGCCTCACAATAATTTAAGCTCATTCCACCACCTCTGTGGATAACTTTGCGGGTTCCATGCAACACATTGCATACTCTTATTTCAAAGTGATAATGAGGTGTAACCAATTGTTATCATGTCAATAAACACGCTTTCAATCTCTCGTCAATGAAACGCTGCAAATCTACTTTAATCCGTTGTGCTGGTTTTCCTAGCATTTCACGGTTAACGGGGTATAAGTATTTCAAAAAATATAATGAGAGCGAGCATGACAGGCATTATTGGATCAGAGCAGCTCAGGGCACATAGCACGACCATTCGTGACGCGCTGAGCAGACATACAGCAAAGCACCTAGCGCCCGATACGCGTAAGTCGGACAAGCCTATGCGGCGTTTCTCCGTCAAGGAGACCGCTGAAGCATTGCGGGTCAACTATTCCTCCTTGCGGCACTACCTCAAAACTATTGAAGGATTTCCGGCTGGTGAGCTTGAGGCTGGCAATAGAAGAACCTTCTCAGGCGAAGAGGTTCATGCTATACAGAACAGACTTTATGAAGCGGGTAAAATACCCCTCTCAATGTACCCCCGGAAGGCCCAGGGGGACGTAACGGCTAAGCTCGCAGTCTACAATCTCAAGGGCGGTGTGGCAAAAACATCACTATCAGCTAATCTAGCTGAATTTTTGGGTCTCCGAGGATTTCGCTGTCTTATCATAGACTTAGACCCGCAATCCAGCCTGTCTGATCTATTTGATGTTAATGCAGATGCACAGTTGGAAGCTGGCGATGAAGTAATCCACTCCATCTATGATGTTTTGAAATATGATAATCCTATCCCGATCACAAAGGTGATCCAGGCGACCTATTTCCCAAACATCGATATCGTTCCTGGCTCAATGAACATGACTGAATTTGAGTATGAGACATCAGCCTCGTACATGAATGGGTCCCAGCAGTCCCAGCCTTGGCACCGTAAGATTTCGAATGCCCTGCGTCTGGTTGAGGATTTTTACGATATCATCCTCTTCGATACCCCTCCCCATATGAGCTTTGCAGTTATTGCCGCAGTGGCATCTGCAACGGGCCTGCTTGTACCTGTTTCGGCTGGCATGCTTGATGTCGTGAGCTTGGAAAAGTTCTTGGACCTTGGTGCGGGAACGCTCGAGGTTGTCGAGAGCGTCGAGAAAGACAAGACGTACGACTTCATCCGTTTCGTCCTCACCCGATACAATCCAAACGACCAGGCCCAGCTTCAACTCAGCTCATTCCTGCGGTCACAGCTAGGAGATGCAATGCTTCAAGCGGACTTCCTGCAATCAACCGCGATCGGGGACGGCACCAACACCATGCAGCCACTCCTAGAGGTGGGCCCCAATGGGGTGACACGCAAAACCTATGACAGGATCTTCGATAGCCTTCAAAAGATCGCTCATGAGGTTGAGGCGGAAGTTATGAAAAGCTGGGGTCGTGATCAGAAATCACAGGGGGATAGCTGATGGCCCGGAAACTTTTCAGTGATGACAGTGAAAATGACACCACAGAGAAATCACCTGCTGCACCCGTCAAGCGACGCGCACCGCTGATCCGCGGCGGCGCCGCCGCACCCAAGTATATAGAAGGTTCCGTACATTCCGCGACCGAACGGACCCATGAGGATATTCCAGTCGATCAGATCCAGGACAGTCTGATTGAAGACCGGATCGACGTTTCCGATGGATTGGGTGAACTCGTTGAATCCATCGACCGGAACGGTCAGCAGATCCCGATCATCGTCCGGATCGTCAATAAGGATAGGCCGTACGAGATTGTTGCAGGTCGACGTCGCCTGGCGGCGACGCGTTTGCTGGGCAAACCCACCATCCGGGGCTTCATTACCCGAATGACCGATGAAGAAGCATTTATCGCGCAGGGGATCGAAAACTCCGCGCGGTTGGAGACAAGCTTCATTGAACGTGCCCGGACGATTGTTAAAGCGCGTGAAGCTGGGTTCAGTCAGGAAAACATTTCAGACTTTCTTGGTATCGTGCAGTCGCTCATCTCCTCGATGTCTCGAGTTTACGAAATGATAGGGGACGACCTTGTCCTTGCGATTGGCCCTGCACGTGGCGTTGGCCGGCGCAAGTGGGAGAGTGTCGGTAACGCATTGCTTCAGGCTAAATTGTCGAAGCAGGAAGCACTGAGATTCGTCGATACGCAAATCCAAGACAGTACGGAGCGCTTCGACAATTTCCTGGCAACTATCACGAGCAAAGGATCGGATCATAAGCAATCCGGAGGGAAGCGTCCCACTCCCAAAACCCGGCAGACAGACCTGCTCGGTGGTGCCTACACGATGGAGCGCAAACCTCGTCAGCTTGTAATCAAGCCGGGAAAAGATGTTTCCGTAGAGTTGCTCGACTTTATTTCCGACAACCTATCGGAGCTCGTTACAGCCTATGAGAGAGAGAAAAAGGAGAATGACGAATAAGTCAAGCCATTGATATAAAACAATAATAAAATATCACCGCGGTGATATTTCACAAAACCAGAGCAACACTTGAGGAGCAGACACGTGGCATAAAAAAAGGGCCCCCCGAAACGCGAATTCCGGAGAGGCCCATATCGGTCTTGTAGCAAAGCCTTGATAGCGTCTTTCCGAATCATATTCAACACCGCATTTCGGTGAACGGTCGCATATTGCCGTCTGAAAATTTATGAACACATCAATGCCCGCGGTTAATCCGCGTGGGCAAACGGGAGACGTTTGTCCGAAAGAACGGTCCATGCAGAGTGCATGCGACCGCTGGGAACTCTTGACCTTAGTACAGGAGCTTCGAAAAGAACTTGGCTTGAGCGACCGCGATATCATGGTTCTACGTGCCCATCTCAGCGTTCTTCCTGAAGGCCCAATTCGTATGGGCGAGGTCAACCTCTCCTTCATGAAGGTCCAGGATATCCTCAAACGTGCCTGTGGAATGGATGAACGACGGTTCCGCGAAGGTGAACTAAACCTCCATCGCGCAGGTCTTATCCTGCGCAATCTGAGCAGCAACTTTCGGCGGTACCCGGAGCGCGATGCATCAGGGCGGATCATTGGCGGGTATGGCATCGATCTCAACCCCCTGCTCGCGAGGCGCACCAAATTGCTTGCTCTGCGGGATCAACTCAGCTCTGAACGCCGCGTCTTGCGCCAGAAGCGCAACAGCCTTTCGGCTCGTTTTCAGGCGCTGGTCAGAGATTTGATTGCGACTGGGGGTGAGCTGCCGTCGGGTGTGTTTGAGCTCAAACAAAAGCTACGAAACGCTCTTCGCCGCAAGAGCACGACGCTTGCAGACCTCGAGGCCCTTGATGCCGAGGTTGCTCATCTCGACGGACCCCCCTCCCCTTCTGCTCAGACCTACAGCTCAGTGGATGCAGAAGCCCCTGCTTTGGCGGAGGGGCCCGACTCCGCGGTGGTCGATGTTCCTTCAGCGACTATTCCCACACCCAATTCAGACAACAACATCATCCGGCTGGAACCAACAAAAGCGGAGGGCGGTGGCGGCGGATTCATCCGGCACATAGAGTCAGAACCTAAGAAAGAAATTCAAGAAAAAGCACTCAGCTTTGAACCGTATGCTGTACAAGCCATTTGGCGCAGCACTAAAACATTGCAGCAATATTACCCAGAGCCTCCACGTAGGGAGCGAGAAGCAGCGGGGCTACTCATTGATTTTTCTTCTTATCTTGGACTTGGACAGCAAGTTGTGATCAAGGCACTTTCGATCTTTGGTTGGGAGTATCTTATCGAGGTTATTGATTATCTCGCTGATCGTGTGGACCGCCTCAAACATCCAGAAGGCTACCTCTGCACGATGATAAAATGCTATGAAAGAGGTGAGCCTGTTGCTGGTGGCAGTGTCCTACCAGCGCGCTTGCCGCGGAATCATGTCGCGGTGTAGGGTAGACGCATGCGTAAGCCCCCTGCCCTTCCATCAGCCATTGAGCCGCGTGACGCGACATCCTTTCCGGAATCGATCACACGTGTCCTTACTGTAGAAGATCATGCCACGCTGGCGCATCTGTTACGCCGCGGAATCGGTGAGAACTCGCTGCGCGCAACACGGTCAGATCTGGGATATCTCGAAGCCTGGTCGTTTGCTTGTGATGGCGAACCTCTGGTATGGCCGCCCTCGAAGGAGATCGTTTTACGCTTCATTGCGCACCATCTTTGGGACCCTGATCAACGGGCGATTGACACAAACCACGGTATGCCGAGTTTCGTTCAGGAGGCATTGATCCGCAGCGGGTATTTACGCGTTGAAGGCCCTCACGCGCCCTCAACTGTTCAACGTAGGATCTCGACTTGGAGGTCGCTATGCAAGTGGCGTAGCGTAGAGCATCCGTTCTCTACGCCCGAGGTTAGCAAAACACTCCGCGCAGCTATACGTGCTTCCACACGCCCCAAGCGCAAAAAATCCAAACGAATGGTGGATATTGCACTCATCGAAGAGCTGTTGGACCATCTCGACCTGCAGATAGACTCCGCGGAATCGGACCATGCAGAAGTCGCCGCACAGCGCCTTTCAGCCTATCGCGATCGCGCCCTGCTGGCCGTCATGTTTGCTTCGGGTGGGCGCCGCCGCTCAGAGATTTCCGATCTCATGTGGGGCCAGGTCTACGAGTTAGAGCCGATCATCACAGAGGATTCAGAACATCCGAATGGCATTCCGAGCATGGGTCTTTATCTCGGCCGAACCAAAACTACGGATGTCGGCGAGATGGCAACGGTCTTCCTATCCGGCCGTGCGGTAACGGCACTCACTGATTGGCAAGCCGCGGTTTCGAAAAGCAGCGGACCAGTGTTTCGTCGAATTTCGAGATGGGGGCATGTCTACGATACCTCGATTTCTGCGCATTCCGTGAATGCTGTTCTGAAGAAGCGTTTGGCCGAGATCGGCCTCGACCCGGTCGACTTCTCTGCACATGGGGTTCGGGCCGGTTATATCACGTCCGCGCTGAAAGCTGGCATTCCTGCGCCCGAAGTGATGGAACAAACACTTCATCGTTCTCTCGAAACGCTTATGGGTTATTTCTCCGATGAACAGCAGCGTAAAGGACGGGCCGCACGGCTCCTTTGATATTTGAGGTGTAACTTTAGCGCGGTTGAGAGTTACACCTCAAAGCGGTCAGAAGCTCTGCATTGTGGTTTTCCGAGATACGCTCATACGGGCATATACATACTCTGGATATAAAAAAGTGGGTGACTGGAAAGGATCAAACCCCTGACGCGCCTAAATATCACCGCGGTGATATCGTCTGATATGTGAGTTTTAAATCAGAGGTGTTCAGCACGACCGAACCTCACTAGGGCATAACGCAGCAAAAATTATCACCGCGGTGATACATACGTTATGCCGTATATTTTGAGTCAGGTTCGGAATATCACCGCGGTGATATTCGACACAACTCAGGTCTGGTCTGAGCCTGTTTGAGTAACCAAAATTAGATATGTCGTCACTCGCTATATCTACTTCGGCGATTCTTGTGCAAAGTCGCCTGCCAGACCACCAAGTTGGTCTGTGCCCCACAATTATCAGCACGGTGATAAACACGTCATCCTGTATATTTTGTCTGCTGGGGTGCGCAATATCACCGCGGTGATATCTTTACGTCGAAGTTTAAAATCAGACCACCAAGACATTGGTACCCACCAAAATATCACCGCGGTGATATTGGCTGCTTGCGGCCTGAAAGCTTCGATACGACAAGAAGATCCAGGGAAGTATGCAGAACATAGATGATTAAAATCAGACCACCAAGTCGGCGATACCCACCCAATTATCACCGCGGTGATAATTGCAGTTATACAAGCCTTGAACCTGAAGGCATCTACACGATTATAGAGCTACGAGAACATTGATATTCAAAATATCACCGCGGTGATAATCACGAGTTGCAGCGCCTATTGATTGTGGGTGATCCCGAGTTGCATGCCTTCCTCGCTTCGCTTCGAAGAGGTGTTTTGCCTATCACTCTGAACCGGGTCACTTTACCGTGGCACTGCCGTGTCTCAGCGTTTTGTTTAGATAGGGATGATATTGCACCGCGAACGTGTTTTTTAACCGCGGGGAAAAACAACCTCCGACAGTTTCAATATCAGCCTGACGACAAGGCCATTGCTCGCGCTCTGCGTCCGCGCGTCGATTGCTCTGTCGCAGCCTCATAGGCTAACCGCTCGGCAAGATCTTTTTTGAGGCGCAGCTTTTGTACTCTCATGATCTTCACAAGCTCGCGACGCTCGACTGGGATAGCATTGGCCAGGATCGCTTTAGCGCGGTAGGTTTGGGAGAGATCAAAGTGCGGATGGGACCAAGGCTGGAAGTGACGACGCGCAATTTCAATCTTATCTGCCATCGCCAAGAGTTCTTCGATCGTGTCGGCGACCATATGGCACATCAGCATACGGCCGTAGGGGTTCTTTGCGTTGTCGACATAGACAGCCATTAGAGGTCGAGACCGATTTCAGGATTCCGCGGAGTCGGGCAGGGCTGGCGCTTGGGTCGAAAGTCTTTCGCTTTGCAGACATGTTGCGCTTGCACTGGAAACTGGAAGTCCAGAAAACTTGCCAGAAACCCGCGGTTGCTTGGCATTACAGTTACACCAGCTGCGAGGGTCAGCCCGTCACCGATATCCATCTCGTCCTTTAAGACCCAACTGTGCCGCGTGTGGGATCTCAGCACATAGCTCCACTCTTTGGCATCGTATCGCGCGTGTCGGTCGAGTGCCGCGGCATGGCTCGGAAAGTTTTTGTGCAGAAGACGGCGCGCAGTGAGGCTACGCTGCCGACCGCCAATGTCCATCGTTGTGCCGTAGTCTGTGAGCAGGCGGCTCAACCACTCCGCGGTGTTTTCATCTTTTTGCTTGCCGAGAAATGATTGCCCCAAGGACAGGTTTCTCGTCATTCGCTCCATCTTTGGTGTGCGGCGTTTGTCAGGATTGCGTTCCTTCAAGCTGACAATGCGATCGAGGGTCGCGGCACGATATGTGTTCAACTCCGCGCCGCGATATACGGTACGGCCATCACTCCAGACTTCGCCGCAGCTCCGCAGCTGACGCAACAGAAGCCGTGCAGCGTAGAGATGGGCTACCCGCTGTTTCTCGAGGGCAAAACTCATGCTTGTACCGATGAGGCTGGCACGCCCCGGTTTGCACACGCCAGCGCCTCGGTGATCGAGATCCCGGTTTGCTTGGAGCTGCGCCAGGCCGCCATTGCCGAGTAGTAACCATCTTTCAAGATCAGCAAGGTCTCGATGCGCTCATCCCGGGATTTCAGATCCGCAGCATGAAATGCAATTGTCCGGGCTTGGGTGCCGATCCATTCGATTGCTTCGCTCACCACCAGGGATTCCGCGGAATCTGGCTTAGCCGCAATAACCTTGTTGAGCCGCGTGATCAGTTCATCTTTATCCGACACTTCGTTCTCCTCATGATCGGGGCAGGTGTACTACTTGCGAAAAAGGCAGGCAATCATCACAAGCACGACAAGGTTCCCCATGTGAATAACCACAAAATCGTGAGAATAACTGCCTATCATGTGTTGCGAAAAACACTATATTGCCCATTAACGCAGACAAAAGGATAATACATGCGCAAACTTCTTGGCACAGCCGCACTTTCAGTTGCTCTTATGGCAACGGCCATCCAGGCACAGACCACTATCAGTGATACGCAGTGGGAGGACGTCAGGGGCTTTTTGGAACGTAACCCTGAGATCCACAGCCAGCTTGAGCAGATGATGGATCGCGAGATTGGCCCTGAACAGGTTGAGGCGGATGCGGCCTATATCGCTGAGAATACTGCCGCGATCTTTGATGATCCGATGTCGCCGGTGTTGGGCAACCCTGAAGGTGATATCCTGGTGGCCGTCTATACGGATTTCCGTTGCCCTTACTGTAAAAAAACCAAGCCTGAACTGATGAAGCTGGTCGAGGGTGATCCTCGGGTTAAACTGGTCATCAAAGAATGGCCTATCCTTGGCCCGGACTCCCTCGAAGCCGCCAAGTTTGCCCTTGCTGTATACCAGGTTGGCGGTGCTGAAGCCTACGCGACAGTCCAGGCAGCCTTGTTTGACGCTGGCGGAACCCGGATGACCGGTTATTTCCTTGAGGAACTGGCGCAAGATGCAGGCCTTGATCCGCGTAGCGTCATCGAGGCGATGGATAATCCCGAGATTACAGCTCAGATCGAGAAAAATAACCAGCAGGCCCGTGCGTTGAAAATCACTGGCACGCCGGCGATCATTATCGGCGATGTTGTTGCCCGGGGTGCCGTACCGCTTGAGGCTCTCATGGCCGGTGTGGCTGAGGTATATGGGGCTGAGTAAGCCCTAAGGGGAGGGAAGACCCGACCACGATCAAAAAAAGCGCCCTACGGGGCGCTTTAATCATTTCAGGGCCATGTGTCGCCTTTATACCCCTTCAGGGGCTTCCAGGGCGGCCTCAGGCGCGCTGAGCGCCTCTTCCAGTGTAAGGCGTTCCCCAAAGGGGTAATCGGCCTCCTGTGCGCGCTCTTGGAGCTGCAGCAAGGTTTTAGGCTGGGAAATGCCGTTCAAAGCTGTCCGATCGCTGTTTTCATTTGCGCTTTCGATCATGGCGGCCATTAGAACCGATGCGGCCGGCATGTCATGGTGATCTTCAAAAACCATACGAACGTAGGGGCGGCCCTCATGTGCTGCGATCCAAACGCTGATCTGGCCACTGATCCGCTCCATACCCCATCCTCGGCCTGGACCTTCAATGTCCAAAAGCTGGAAGGCTGCGGAGAGATCAGAGGTATAGCAGGGCACCTGACAGCCATTTGCGACAGGTCCGCGGCCAGTTCTCAAAACCGGTGCGACAAAGATCTGGTGCAACAATGCATCGATCTGCCGATCGCAGAATGGCAGGGGCGTGTCTGAGCGTTTAAACAAGGTGTTGTCTTTCACTTTTGCGCCCTCAGCCGGTATTGGCTTTGAGCAGCGCGGTCAAATCTGCTTCTTCGGTCGGAACGCCCGAATTTTGCAACATATCCAGAGCCGCCTCGATCTTTTGTGCGTCCGCGCCCTTATCGTCAGCAATGTTGCCACGCATGATGCCATAGACGTCCGAGAGCCCAAGGCGCTTTGCCGCAAGAACGAAGCCCTCAAGGATCACTTGGGACTGTTCCAGGAGATCAAGCGTGGCACAGCCAGCCTTATCCGCATCTTCCCGTAGGGTTGTGATCGTATCGCCCAGATTCTGGACCGAGGTGAAACGCATTGTAATACTCCTTTTCGCATCTTATATCAGGGCGGACGCGTCATCGCATCCTGAAAATTATCTAAGGGACATATTCGGCGGGGAAGAGTGCTCAGGCTGCGGTGAACCGGTCCATACGGTCATAGATCGAACCGCGAAGACCTTTTTTCAGCACATAGAACTGACGTATTTGCTCACCCCGCTTCGATATCTGGTAGTCGCTGTTCCCATTGCGGCGACCTGCCTCTATCAGCTGCTCAGCGAACATCATATCGATCAGCTTTTGTGCAAACACGGTGCCATAGGTGATCTTCTCTGCAAGAATGGTGGAGGCGAAACGGCTCTGAAAGCCATCGCAGTGGTTAACCACCATATTGCCAAGAGCCTTCAGGGACATGCCGCTCGGGTTCTGGCTCCATTGCAGGAACAGGCTCACCTGCTCGTCTTTGGTCAGAGTAACGTCGAAGAGAACAAGATCATTGAGGATGTCAAAGTCGGCTTCGGATACCGCAGCCTTGTTCAGCTTGGCATTGGTCTTGGCCTTACGTTTGAAAATATTGAACATCTTGTACTCCTTCTCCGGTGTTACACTAAATGTGGGGCGTGAAATACTTTTTCGCAAGCAAATTTTTGAGCATTTAAGCACACACAGGCGGAATCCTGGAAGGATTCCGCCTGTGTGGTTTTTTCTGAATGGGTGGATTCTACAGATATTCTTGATCGTATGAGAACTTCTGAACCCGAAATTGGTATAACTTTAGGACGTATGGTCACCTGAATCACCCCGTTTTTCGTAGTATAACCCGGTTATGCCGCCGCAGCTTCCCCCTCAACGGGGATCCCGCGGAAGATCGCGCATTTGCGGAACAGATCACGGGACAACGGCTCATTTTTGGCATTTGCGACCCGCAGGGTGAGGCGCAGGAGCATCTTGATGTCGCGAGAGGAAATCATATTGAACGCCTCTACGAGCTCAGCAATCAGATCATCTGAAAGGCCAGCCTCGAAGTTGTCCGACATGACTTTCCAGATCCGCGACCGCAGTCCTGCATCTGGCAGTGAATAGGCAATAACAGCCGCGCATCGCGACACGATCGCATCATCGATATCGTCTGGCCGGTTGGTCGTCATGAACATCAAGGAGCGGAATGACTCCAGCGTGCGTAGAAATTCGGCCACGATCGCGTTTTGCTCTACATTGGTGCCGCGCTCTGCCACAAAGACATCCGCTTCATCAATCAACAGGATGCAATCCCAACGCTGGGCGCGCTGCAGCACTTCACGCAGGTTTTTTGCGATGGTTGAGGCAGTGGTACCCAGCACGCCGGCGTGAACCGAATAAAGAGGCTTTTCGCAGACCTCCGAATAAATCTCGGCCGTCAGCGTTTTGCCCACGCCAGGTTTGCCCTTACACAGGATGATATTGCCTGCAGCTTTGCCCTCTACGATGTCGCCGGTGAGCAGATCTGTGTCCGTTGTCAGAATATCCAGCAGATCAGCTTGCTCTTGGGGCAGGATCATCTTGTTTTTGAGCTCGGGCCGGTAAGCATAGGGCTCGATATTGTTCGTGGAAATCCAGAACTCCTCATGGGATGCCAGATCATAGACCAGCACATCATGATGCTGGGGCAGGTCGATGAAGCGACCTTCGCCGGCGATATCAAATGCGGCCGTTTCAACCTCCTCAGAGAAGGCTTTGATCCGGTTATGATCCATATCCATGATCACCCGGTGACCGAGAGGCTCCATTGGGTCCCGGCCGTTGTGACCCGGGTTGATGAATGCGCCTGTGACCCGGAACTGGTGCGCGAAACCCGTCGACAAGATGTCGGCGAAGGTCTCGTTGCTCTCACGATAGGCAGTCTTCAGATCATGGGTCTCACAGATCAATCCCGCGTTACTGAGGATTTTGGAGACGTGGCGCCGCGAAACGTCACTCGGCTCGAACGCCCATGTTTTGCTGATATTGGTCAGCATATTCGAGTTTTTCCCGTATGCGGCACCGATCATTTTCACGCTCGGGATCTCCCGATTGGAATACCCCCCTTTACCGGAATCCAGCGTGACTTTGACAATCGCCCAAGCACGCATTTCCCCATCATCGCCAGCCTCATAGATCCAACCATCGATGAAGTTCTCTTGAAGGTAGGCGGAGAGCAGGGCAGGAAAGGCAGCAAAACTCGGGACTTTGAAATCAGATGTACCGTTGCGCATGGCAATGATGGAATCCATCACACGGATATACTTGGTCAGCTTGTCCGCAGCGGCCAGTCCGCGGATTTCGGAGATATCAGCATCCGACATCCGATTGACGTCGTAGGAGGAAACATCCTCTGGTCCTGCTGACGTGCGCAGGCTGCGATCTACCTTGAAAGTGTCACTGGTTGTTTTGTGAATGAGAGTAATCGGAAGCTGAATCTTCAAAACGTAATCCTTTTCGCATTGCGACAAATATAACCCTCAGCGTAAGAGGGAACGACTGCTATGAATGGCGGTGCGCCTTTGCCCAATCGTCTAGGGTGAGATCCCGGTCGATGATCTCTTGGACCCGGCGATTGCCGCAATTCATGCCTGGCTTGGCGTGTAGTTTCACCCAGTCGATGCCAGTCTGCGCTATGCTGATTTGCCGCCGCAGTTCGCCTTTGGGTGGTTTTGACTTTGATGCGAGGTCTGAAACCGTGGCGAGCGTGCATTCGGTCAGATAGGCCAGTGCATCAAGTTCGCTGCGCAGATTGTCACGCGTCATACAGTAGTTCGTTTGGGTCAACATTTTATGGCTCCGGCTGCTCTGTATGAATGTTTTCGGCGACATATTCGAAGAAATCCTGGCCGCGGTCGGTCAGGGACCATTTTGCGGCCTTCACCTTGATTACACCTGCCTTGCGCAGCTTCTGGACAAGCGCGTCAGCACAGCGGTGGTAGGGGTAAGCGAAATCATGCGGCATAGGCGCATCATGATTCATGCGGGACGCGAAATCAGCATATCGAGACGGGATACCTGAGGCCATCCATTTTACGAAAGAACGTCGCTGAAGCGCGGCACTTGCCGTGCAGCCGTCCCGCGTGATCTCTTTGAAGATCTGATCGTTCAGCGCTTCATTGGTTTCAGGCATCATATCCTCGTTGATAGCTTATCTACCCATATAGTTGGGAAATATTATATCACAACAGCGTTTTTCGCAAATACCATCAGGATGATGCTGCTTTGCATCAAGTTTTTCGGCATTTACTCCGGCATAGCCTTTTGCGTCGGTTCAGTCTGAAGAGGGGGCAGCTTATCAAGGGTTGGCTTGAGCACCTTGACCGTCAAACTATGACGGTTCAGCTCCAGGCTGCCGGTCTTTTCAAGATTGCGTTCGGCCATCTGACGCGCCTTGATTTTCAACCGTTTGAGGGGAATTTCCTGAATACGCCGGCGACAGCTGTTGGTTTCATAGTATTCAGCTTGGGTCGCAGCATAAAGAGGGCGTTCGTGAAGCATGGCCACATTCACAACGACAAACGGTTTGATGTGCCGGAACTCCAGCCATGCATGATAAATCGGCTCATCAATGTCAGGATGGTCGAACCGCCCCGTGACCAGCCATGTGTCATCGACAAGGCCCTTGATAACGAGGTCCATGGCGGCATGCATTGTAGAGAAAAAGCAGTTCCCTAGATCGTTACCTGTCGCGGACCTCCATGATGCCACCCCAGGCAGATCACAGTTATCGATGATGGTGCGCAGGGCGATCGAGCCATGCGCACCTGCATGGTTCTGCACTCTGATATCGAATGAGGTTTGCTCAGGCACGGCCGCCTCGGGAGATTGCTGGTCCGACATTCATATAACTCCGGTGTTTTTCGCTAATTACAAAACTATGCCTGACCAAGAGACCTGTCTACGGATGTGGGTATCACGATACACATGTTTTGCGCGTCGAAACTACTACTCAGGTCAGTCACCAAGCGCACAGGTCTCGTTGAAGAACATCTCCGGGATACCGCGCTGGTACTGGGAAAAGAGGGCGTTCATTTCTTGTTTGAGCTCATCCCCTGTAAAGCTTGCTGCCATCAAGGTTTGCTGCGCACGCCACATGGCCAGGCTGCAGGCTGGCGAGATTGAAGACGTTCGAATGGCACGCACAACATGATCACCATCAGCCAGGATGAAATTAAAGACCGCGTGATCGGTGGGCGAGGGGCGCTCCAGCGTCGGCTCTCCGTTTAGTCTGGCGATCAGCGGCGACCAGATGATGTCAAAACTGAATTCCGGAAAAGAGGGGCTGATCAAAAGGAAGCTATTGCAGAGCGCTACCCGGAAGCGGGCAGGGGCCTCAAAGATTGTCTTGTCTGAAGGACGGTAATCCCCGAGCACCATTGTGATCGCTTGATGGGGCAGGCTGATCGCGCCGGATGTGCCCGTATTTTGAAAGACCTGGCGCATCTCTGGCGCCAGGCGGCTGCCGACAAACAAGATATCGGATTCAGACATCAGTAATCTCCATCATTTGGGGCTGACATGAAGTCAAACTTCTGGCTCCGCAACCTTATTGCTCTCAGCAACTGCATCCGCTGTCTTAGGTGCGTTGCATAAAGCACCGAGCGAGCCACTCAGCGCCCTGATTTTGCACGATCGCGTCCCGATTTTGGCCTGAATTCATGTTTCGTTCGCAGTCAGTTACGATAATAAAGGATTATCAAAACTTATTAAGCCATTCCGAGAAACTCCTAGTCAACCGCAAATACTCATAGATGACATGCGGTTACGGGTGTAAGGTAGCGGTAATCATTTAATAATGCTCTTGATGCAGGGAGATGCAGGTGAGTGCTGAACAGCTCATTTTCAGAGTGCTGGAGGTGGAAACACGGGCCGCACGTATTGAGGGCATATTTGCGGCCGACCCATCATTGGCCAGGATGTGGCGTGGACAGGTCGCGCTGACCGAAGCCTGTCGCTCTGTTGGGCTTGAGGACATTCATGTCTTTGAGGGCGACGTTATCCATCGCCACCTCGAAAATCGATTGACGGACGCCGAGGGCGCGCGCGGCGCTGTGAGCGTGGCAGAGCTGCTGCGTGTCATCGTGAGTCCTGGGGATCTGATCCGCGATACCGAGCGCGTGGTTGAGAGATGTAGGCGCGCCGCCGTCAGTATTGATGACGATGATGCCTTGGTGGATCTTGCGAAGGCGGTGCGTATCTTACCTGCCGAGTTGCAAAAGGCACCGACCCCGATGCTCGGCGCATTGCGCGCGGCCACGCTCTTTCGAGTTGAGACGCAAAGCAGCATGCCTTCAGCGGATCGACTGATCTTCATGGCGGCGGAACATACGCTGCGCGCCGGCGGGGCAGGGGCTGCTCTGGAAAGTCTGCGCCCCGAAGCTCTGTTGAGCCGTATCAATGCAAACTGGATTATCACCCCATCCATTGCGCTGACCCAGGGCAGGTTCCGCGCCTGGTCGCCAGGGACAGGCCAAGGTTTCAATGATCTCCTGGATGGCATCTCGGGTGACCTCGACAGGACATTGGGCGCGATGCCAATTCTGCGTCGTTGGCGTGAAGACGCACGGGCCACGGCTTCTGGTAAACATGGCAAGTCTCGACTGCGTGATCTTGTAGAGCTTGCGATGTATGAGCCGATACTGACATCAAAGCACGTCCGCGAAATGTTAGGGGTCTCGGAACGCGCTTCTCTTTATCTCATGCAGGAAGCTGAGGGCGCGGGCATCCTCAGTCTCATCACGCCGCGCAAAAGCTACCGGGTTTGGGCACAGCCTCAGATGGCGCAGCTGTTGCGCATGCGGGCGCAAAGGAGCGGGGCAACGCCGGGCTTCACGCCGCAAGATAACAAGGTTCAAGCTGAGGCAGGAGATATGGCGACAGAGGTGAAGCTGCAACGCCAGCTCGATCGTCGACAATCGGGTGACGCCTTCGCAGATCGGACTGCAGACGCACTATCTGAATTGGACGCGGCGATGGAGAAGGCGGATGCAATACTCGCGAAGTATCGACGTGGCGATCCAACCAAATAGACATTTGGGAGACGCATTCAGAACTTGGCAGGGTGTGCCGTTATACGATCAAGCGCTTCAATGATGACTGAAGATGGTATGAAGAAATTACCGTCTCGCGAACTGCTGTCGTTAAATTCGTCTATCGTACTGTCTAGACCCCCATAGTGCATGCCTACTGCCTGAGGCACGCCATCAGCATCAAGGTATGTCAGAAGCGAGCCCGATGTTCCCGGACCAGTATCACAGCTATGCTTTTTCAGGAGAGGAGAGAAATCCGTATCATTGATCAGACATCCATATTCGATTGACGCTACAGCAAACCCTAAGAAGTTCGCCCGTCGAGACGTTATGAAAATATTTTCCGACTTGGAGAAATCCGCAAGTTGGCTTGGGGGCGTGGGTGATAACTCGATGGCTTCCCGGGGCCGCCCAAACTGGTTTTGAAAGATCGAGCTATCGTGAATTTGTAGAACAGCGAGGTCATTTACTTTGAATAGATTGACCTTGCTCATCGTGAACTTCAAAGCGAGATCGTCATTGAGAGGTGGTAGGTGGAATGAATACAAGCGTCTGCGATCTATATCTTCCGTATCAAATAATTGCCCGTCCACACGAACCGAGTAATGCAGGTCAGGCGCAATATATCCGAAGGCCTCATCACATTTGAGCTTTCCTCCTTCATAAAACGAATGTGCGTTGCCTATGATGAAGTGCATGTTTTTGTGCTTGATCAGGCTCAGCGTACCGACACTTCGGCTACAGAAACGGCCGGTGCCGGATGCTTCGGATACTCTGGCTTCCAAGGATCGAGGGTCGGTTGAAACGATCCTCCCTGACTCTTCACCAACAAGGCCGACACTGATCAGTCGATCAGCACCGTTAAGCTCGGACCGATTTGGAAAATGCACACCATCAGAAATATCGTGAAGTGGTGCTAGAGATGTCAAAATGTGCAATATCAGGGAAGATGTGAAACTTAGTGTCATGGGGCACCATCCTTGTAATTTGAATGTTACGTCGAACCCTGACATTTTCTAACGCCCAGAATTCTCAGCTCCGGACGTTCATTCCAGCGGTCGTGTAATCCTGGCTATCTCTCGCCAGAAAATCTGGCTGAAGAATGATAAGCGTTAAGACAATGACCTTACAGCCGCGACAGCCGGTTCTCATCATCAACCACTGCAAGACTGCATCCGGCACCTGTCCACCGCCACAGCACAATGTTGAAATCATCTGCAGTAGAGCCCTTCGCATAGCTGCGCGTGAAAAGCCCCGCATAGCCTTCCGCAATCAACGCCTCGGCAAAATTCTGCGTTGGCACCGGTTGCCCTCCAAGCATTTTCGCGCGCCAACCAGGATCTGCAAGTTCCGCATCTGACATCCCGTATTTGGACAACACCCCTGTATCCAGGGTATCGAAGATGGGTCCAAGGTCGGCCTGGTAAGAGACCAGAATTGTCGGCTGCAGGCTACCTGCCTGATTACTTTCGCGTAAAGCGCCGGCGGGATCGAGAGCTGTGTAAAGTGCGGCCATTCCCTTCGCATTGAACCGGCCGCCGTAGAGTTCTGCGCCGCGGCCAGACAGTGGCTCGCGGGCATAGACAGGATTCAGCGCGCGATAGAGCGGCCCAGCATAGCGCGCGTTCGTTAGGTGCATCAGGCGAAGACACCCGCGTCGAGGGCGTCGAGATATTCGAGAACCTGCTGCGCCTGTCCTTGTTGTACAAGTTGCATCGCAGTTTGGCCATCAAACCCGGGGAGGGGCTCGGAGCGGTACCAGGCGTAGGCCATCAGTTCAGATCCGAAGCGCGGCTCAACCTTGTTAATCACCTCGACCAGTTCCCGCAGCCGCCGCTGTGTCTTGTCAGAATTGATGCGGGCCCGTCGTTGCAAAGCGTCTTTGCCAAGACCAACTGTCATAGCAATCTCTTCAGCGGATGTGCGCAAGGCGACGGCAATCTTCTTTGGCTCGAATTGCCCACCCTCAGCAAAATTTGCGATATGCATAACACCCTCCTGTCGGCTTATATGACTGTATATAGCGTCAGTATTGCTGGTTATCAATTGTTTCGTAGATATGAATGACCGACCTGGGGTTCAGGTTGCAACGGCCCGCCTTAGATAAGCCGGGCGACGATTTTGACCGAAGCTTTCCCGCCCAATCGTTGGTCCGGTTTGTTAAGCCGTTTCGGTAGCGGTCGTTTACGGCATCAACCCAAGGTCCGGTGTGCGGACCTTCCTGCCGTTCGCTGCAATCGCTCGATCTGTTCCGCAGGAGCGAGAGGTCTTGTTGTAAGGGCGGATTGCCGACATTCGCTGCACCTACGCGGTAAGATTAGGTCAAAGGCGACAGCCGACATTCAAGCGGTAATGGATCGGAGATCCTTTCTGCGGTGCGTAAGGCAGCTCCGAGCCCAAATTTCTACATGCTGCAGAACACTTAAATGGCAGCTTTCGAGGTCAGTGAGTGAAACTGGCAGTCACCGCAATTTTAGTTCCAGCTTTCAATACGAAGCTTTCTGATCAGTTGAATCGTTAAGCCAGGTAAGTAGACAAGTTGGCGCAGTGTTTGAATCTGCTTAAGTTGCCACAGGAGAATCCTCACATACTGCGCGGAGCCCAAAGGATTACGCTTGCACCGGCAAGGCAAATGATGGCTCCTATGACGTCCCACTGGTCAGGCCTATGACCCTCGACAACCCAGAGCCAGAGCAGGGACGAAACAATGTATACCCCACCATAAATGGCATAGGCGCGTCCTGCCTGATCGGCGGGACTGAAGGTCAACAGCCAGGCGAATGCCCCGAGAAGCAACATCCCCGGCATCAACCAGAACACGCTTTTGTCCAATCGAAACCAAGCCCAGAAGGCGAAACATCCTGCAATTTCGGCCAGCGCCGCTAAGAAGTAAATTAGAACCGTCTGCATTTATAATTTATCCGTTTCACAGAGTGGTCGATCAATTTGCGCTCACTCATCCGCTAATAACGGATCGCTTCCGGTCAACCACTCTGTTGTCTCACAATCGCTCTTCCATCTATGTTTCGAGAAGCGCGTCGATGACAGCACATTCCGGGGCAGCATCACCGGTGCAGCGCGCAACGGTCACTGACAGGACGTGCTCGATCCGCTTCAGATCGGCGATCTTCTCCTGCACATCCTGAAGATGGCTCTCGGCAACAGTTTGAACCTGGGCACAGGTCTGGGTCCGATCATCGACCAATCCCAACAATCCCCTGATCTCCTCCAATGAAAAGCCAAGATCGCGGGAGCGCATGATGAACTTCAACCGTCTGACATGGGCATCATCATAGCATCGGTACCCCTTTGCGCTGCGTGGCGGGTCCGGCATGATGCCAACCGTTTCATAATAGCGGATGGTTTCAAGGTTACAGCCCGTTGCTCTGGCGACGTCAACGCGCCGCAACGATGTCACGCTTATGTTATCCCCTTTCATGAGAAACTCCTTGAGCCTGTACTTCCTACAGACCGTAGAACGGTGGAAAGAATAGGACAAGGGCGATTCGATGGACCAAGCTATTTCTGACCAGACATCCGATCAACCGCGCCAGGCCGGCGATGATGCCACGAAAGGCTGGGGTGCTACCGGATTTGGCGTTCTCGGTGCGCTGGCGATGACATCGTGCTGTATCCTGCCGCTTGTGCTGGTGAGTTTCGGCGTGACTGGCGTCTTCATCGCGCAGCTCGGGGCGCTCTATGCCTATAAATGGTACACGTTCGCGCTGAGTGCCGTGTTCCTCGGATACGGATTCTATAAGGCCTACAAGCCGGTGGACCCGGAAGCCTGCGCCGATGGCACTTGTGCCCGCCCGATCAACCGGACGGGGATGCGGGTGACACTTTGGGCCGCAGCCGCCATCGTCGCCGTGGCGATGGCCTTTCCCTACATCACACCCTTCATTCTCAAATTCTGAGCAAGGAACAAACTCATGAAACACATACTGTTATCGTCAGCGCTGGCCATTGCTGCGTTTGTCCCAGCGGCTTTTGCCGAGGAGCGCACAATCGAGATCGCGGTCAGTGAGCTGACCTGTCCCTCTTGTTCGTTCATCGTTGCCAGTTCGATGCGCGGCGTCCCATCGGTCCAGATTAATGATTTCGTTGACGGTCCCGAGTTTGGACAGGGCATTTACGGTGTTACCTTTGATGATGCTGAAACCAGCGTGGAAGACATCATCAAGGCTGTGGCGGCAAATGGCTATCCCGCCCAGGCTCTGCCCGACACTGCGTCCTAAACACGGGGAACTTTGCAATGGGTGACAACTTGATGGGCGGGCTACTGGCCTTCGGAGTTGCGGCTCCGGTCGTGATCGTGTGCTGCGGTGGCGGCACAGCTCTGCTTGCTGCGGCTTTCGGCGGTCTCGGAACGTGGCTGTCGGGGCTTGGCTGGATAGTCGTTGCACTGGTGGCGGCGCTCGCCTTCCTTGTTGTTCGTGAATTTCGCCGGTCCGCCAATTGCCGCACCTCGATCTCCAATCATTCTCCAGAAAGAAAGAGCGCTTTTTGACCCAGAACATTAAAAACCCTGACCGCATGTTGAAGTGGGGGCTGGGCGGTGCAGTCTTTGCGGCCCTGTGCTGCTTCACCCCCCTCTTGGTCGTCGTTGTAGCCGGTGTCGGCCTGTCGGCTTTGACCGGCTGGCTTGATTACGCGCTGTTTCCCCTCCTTTTCTTTTGTCTCGCCGTTGTGTCGCAGGCGCTTTGGTTGCGTGCGGGCAAGCCGGGCCCGGCTCCAAAAATCTGGGCCTCTGCGATTGCCGCTGCTCTGTCGATCCTCATCATCTGGATCGAGTTCCGCTTTGCTCTGCGCATCACGGTCGGCGCTTTTGTAGCTGTCGGGGTCTACGCCCTTTTCATCAATAAAATGAAATCAAAAGGAGCGACGCAATGATGATGGGATCTTGCACTGCGATCGGCATGTTATTTGGAATTCTTGGCATACTGACGCCGCTTATAGCCATCGGTGCGATCATCTATTTGGTTGTGGCCAAACGAAAAAATCCTGATCTGCACGAGGTACGCTGAAATGAAAGATATCAACATGAATGACCACGGTAACGGAAGCTATGATCTGATTGTCATCGGCGCAGGCTCGGCGGGTTTCTCCGCATCCATTACAGCCTCCGATGCTGGCAAGCGTGTCGCACTGGTCGGGCATGGCACCATCGGAGGTACTTGCGTGAACTTCGGGTGCGTGCCGTCCAAGGCGATGATCCGCGCGGCTGAGGCGATCCACGGCGCACAGGCGGCCAAGCGGTTCCCCGGTGTATCAGGACAGGCCCAAGTTGATGACTGGCGCACCTTGGTGGAGTCCAAGGGCGACTTGGTCGCAAACATGCGGCAGAAGAAGTACGCAGACCTGTTACCTGAGTATCCGGGCGTCGATTACATCGACGCTGGCCCGGCAAAACTGGTCAAGGGCGGCGTAATGATTGGAAGCCGCACCCTGACTGCGCCCAAGATTATTATCGCGACGGGCGGCCACTCTATCTTGCCAACCATTGACGGTGTTGCGGGTGTAGGTGCGTTGGACAGCAAGAGCATGCTTGAGCTCAAAACCTTGCCCGAAAGCCTGATCTTCATTGGGGCGGGGTATATTGGTGCGGAGCTGGCGCAAATGATGAGCCGGATGGGCGTAAAGGTTACGGTCGTCGCGCGCTCGCATCTGTTGCCGGGTGCCGAACCGGAAGTGTC
>Ga0207889_1000225_pt1 | contig 22125 bp, 21 predicted proteins | sample LinPmetageLP47_FD_184058 | JGI IMG/M metagenome (GOLD analysis project Ga0207889, IMG submission 184058) | Marine viral communities from the Pacific Ocean - LP-47 (SPAdes) | ecosystem: Environmental > Aquatic > Marine > Oceanic | place: Pacific Ocean | collected 2011-06-12 | reverse complement strand
CTTCGATATTGCGCGCAGCGGCCAGATATCGCCGGTCATGCTCACCTCGGACACCGCCGGCATGCGCGTCGACCTGCCGAGCCCGCTGACCAAGCCCGCTGCCACCCCTGCACCGTTGCAGATCACCGTGGCGGCGGATGCACGCACTATCGATATCCGCTACGACAAGCGGCTGGATGTAGCCGTAGCGCTCACCGACGGTCGCCCGCGTCGTATCCAGGCCGTACTCGACGATCCCGGCGTCACGCCGCCCGACCGGGACGGCGTCTGGATCGGCGGGCAGACCGACGCGCTGGACGGTATCGGCTGGTTTAGCGTCGTACGCGAACAGCTCAACGCCGCGGCCAGCGCGAGCCAGAACAATAGCGACAGCACCGCGTCCAGCCTGGCGTTCATCGGCGGTGACATGCGCGCGGCCAAGCTGAACCTCGACAACCGCTATTTCGAACAGGCACATATCCGCGCCCAGCCCACCGCAGCCAGCCCCGGCTGGCGTATCGATTTTGAAGGGCCCAACACACAGGGTCAGGTGGTCTGGAGCCAGCTCGCCGACGGCCATGTCGGCATCGCCGGCAATCTGGCGCGTCTGGCGCTCAAGACACGCCCGCCGGCAAGTACACCGCCGGTGATCGACGACTCGTCTGTGATCTGGCCGGATATCGCACCCGATCAGCTGCCGAGTCTGGATATCAATGTGTCGCAGGTGCAGGTCGACGCCACCGACTTCGGTCATGCCTCGGTACAGGCCAGCATCCTGCCGAGCGGCTGGCAGCTGGATCGCTTCCAGCTGGCCGACGGCGCGCTGACCGGCTGGGCCACCGGTCAATGGATGCACGATGGCAACAGCACCCGTGCCAATGCCGAGACGCGACTGGAGGGCCACGGCCTGGCCGACCTGATGCGCATACTCGGCTATACGCCGACGCTGCAGGCCCGAACCGCCAACGTGCACGCCAAGCTGATCGTGAATCCCAATGCGCAGGGCCTGGATCTCAACGCGCTGGACGGTCAGGTGTCGCTGGCCCTGGACGATGGCACGCTGCTGTCGGTCGAACCCGGCGCCGGCCGCGTGCTGGGCCTGACCAATCTGTATGTCCTGCCGCGACGGCTGCGCCTGGATTTCCGCGATGTGGTCGATAAGGGCCTGGCTTTCGACAGCCTCAACGGCGAGTTCAATATCGATAGTGGCAACGCCTACACCGAAGGGCTCACCATCGAGACGCCGTCGTCGGAGATCGCCATGACTGGCCGGATTGGCCTGGCCGCCCGCGACTACGATGAGCGTGTGACCATCATGCCCAAGCTTGGCAGCAGCGTGGCTATCGCCAGTGGCGTGCTCGGCGGCCCGATCGTGGGTGCCGCCGTATTCGCCTTTCAGGAAATGTTCAAGGAACCCCTGCAGAAATTCTCGAGCATCGCGTATACCCTGAAAGGCAGCTGGGACGCACCGGAGTTCAGCGATCCGAGTGCGCAACGCAAGACCGACCCGTAAGCCCCGCCGTGTCGACAGGTAATGCTTTTATCCTCGTGCCGGGTTGATAACGTTCGTTCAATCACAGGCGACTGACAGGAGACCGATCATGTCCTCGACCAACACACCCCGTATCGCTGCCATCCAGATGAATTCGCGCGGCGAGGTGGACACCAATCTGGCCCGCGCCCACGACCTGCTGGCCGACGCCGCGCGCCGCGGTGCCCAGCTTGCCGTACTGCCCGAGAACTTCGCCCTGATGGGCGCACACCAGACCGACAAGCTCGGCGTGGCCGAACCCGACGGTGCGAACGGCGCCGACACACCGATCCAGACGTTTCTGAGCGAGGCCGCCCGGGAACACGGCCTTTGGATCGTCGCCGGTACCATACCGCTTGCCAGCCCGGAGCCGGATCGGGTCTATGCGGCCTGCCTGGTCTACGACAACGCCGGCGAGCGCATCGCGCGCTACGACAAGATTCATCTGTTCGACGTCGGCCTGCCGGATTCAAGCGAGTCCTATCGTGAGTCGGCGACGTTTGTGGCCGGTGAAACCACGCCGGTGCTCGTAGACAGCCCGTTCGGGCGTATCGGCTTGACGGTCTGCTATGACCTGCGCTTTCCCGAACTCTACCGCGCCTTGTCGGCGGCGGGCGCCGATATGATCGTCGCGCCCTCGGCCTTCACAAACACCACCGGCCGTGCCCATTGGCATGTGCTCACGCGCGCACGCGCGCTCGAAAACCTTACCGCGCTCATTGCACCCAACCAGGCCGGTCATCACGCCAGTGGCCGCCACACCTACGGCCACAGCCTTATTATCGACGCCTGGGGGCAGGTCCAGGCCGAGGCCGAAAGCGAGGCCAACGAAGTCGTGGTCTGCGATATCGATCTGACACGACAGAGCGAGCTGCGCGCTGGCTTTCCCTGTCTGTCGCACCGCCGGCTGGGCTAGCCTGGCGATACGCGTGCAACCACCGCTCTGACAAGATCCTTCATCTGGCGTAGCGTCATCGACAACCCTACGTCAAAGCACACAGGAAACGACATGGCACGACAGATTCAGTTCCGCCAGACCGGCGGCCCCGAGGTCCTGGAAATCACTGACGTCAAACCCGCCACACCCGGCCCCAACGAGGTTCGTATCGCCAATCGCGCGGTGGGGCTGAACTTCATCGATATCTATTTCCGCACCGGCCTGTATCCGGCCGAACTGCCGAGCGGCCTGGGCACCGAAGGCGCCGGCGTCATCGAGGCCGTCGGCGACGATGTCGAGGATTTCGCCGAAGGCGATCGCGTGGCCTACGCCCAGGGCCCGAAAGGCGCCTATGCGGACTTCGTGGTGATTTCGGCCGACAAGGTCATCGCCCTGCCCAGCGGCATCGACTTCGACACCGCCGCCGCATGCATGCTCAAGGGCCTGACCGTGCAATACCTGATCCGCCAGACCTACGCGGTCGGCGAAGACGACACGATCCTGTTTCATGCCGCGGCGGGCGGCGTGGGCTCGATCGCCTGTCAGTGGGCGCACGCGCTGGGTGCCCACGTCATCGGCACAGTATCAAACGAGGACAAGGCATCCATCGCCCAGCGCAACGGCGCCTGGATGACTATCGACTACACGCGCGAGTCCGTGCCTGAGCGCGTGCGCGAACTCACCGACGGCGCGATGCTGCCGGTGGTCTATGATTCAGTCGGCAAGGACACCTGGACCGACTCGCTGGCCTGCCTGGCCCCTAGAGGCCTGATGGTCTCCTTCGGCAATGCATCCGGGCCAGTCGAAGGCGTGAATCTGGCCGAACTCAACAAGGGTGGCTCCCTGTTCGTCACCCGCCCGGCCCTCGGCGGCTATGCCGATACCCGCGAACGCTTCGAGATGATGTGTGCCGATCTGTTTGCGGTGATCGAATCCGGCGACGTGAAGATCAATATCGGCCAGCGCTTTGCCCTGGAAGACGCGGGCCAGGCCCACCAGGCATTGGCCGATCGCAAGACCACCGGCTCGACGATTCTTACGCTCTGAGTGCGGCGATGCAGCTGTGCCCAGCCCGAGTGCTGGGCCGGCCCGCGGCGGTTAGAAAAGATGTTCGATGGCGAGCCTGCGACTCACACCAGATCCCGCATCTTGTAATAAGCCAACATGGCCGAGATATAGAACCGGCGCAGCGAATGCATGGGAATCTGGCGGATCCGGGTCACCGGGATCGGCATGTCCTCGGCGCGGCCGGATGCCAGATAAGCCGCCAGCCACGCGCCCATGGCAGTCTGCAGGCCGATGCCACGGCCCTGGCACCCTATGAGAATCGATAGGCCGTCCGCCGGCTGATGCACGTGTGGCAGGAAGTCCTGGGTGATGGCCACACGCCCGCCCCAGCGGTATTCGATCGGCTGTTCTGCCGCCACCGGGTAGATGCGCGCGAGCATGCGGTTCAAATGTTTGAAGTCGTCGGCCGAGGTCGGATCGTTGAAGGTGCCGCGCCCGCCCAGAATCAATCGCCCAGCCTGATCCCGTCGCCAGTACGCCAGCAGCTTTCGCGTATCCGAGGCGACCACACCGTCCTTGAGAATGGCGCCGCCCAGCTCGGGCGGTAGCGGCGCGGTGGCAATCTGGAAACTGTTGGCCGCAATGATCGACTTGCGCAACCCCGGCAACAGATCATCGGTATAGCCATTGGTACACACGATCACCCGATCCGTGTGCACCGACACGCCTTTCGCGGTGGTCAGCCGCCAGCGACCGGCCTCTTGCGAAAGCGCCGTCACCCGGGTGGCATGGTGAATCGACACGCCGGCGGCGAGACAGGCCCGGGCCAATCCACGGGTGTAGGCCAGCGGCTGCACCGAGCCGCCGCGTCGGTCGATCCAGCCGGCGTGATAGACGTCCGAGCCAAGTAGCTCGGCCACTTCCGCGCTCGACAGCGGTTGCACGTTTGCACCGAGCGCCTGCCACTGCGCGCAGCGCGCGAGAGCGCCTGCCTCGGCCGGCTTGGAATGAGCGGGCTGAAGCCAGCCGCCTCGGGCGGCCTCGCAGGCAATGCCGTGCTTGTCGATCAGATCGAAGACGTGATCAGCCGTACCGCCGAACGCATGGGCCGCTCGCACGCCGGCCTCGGCGCCGAACAGCGACTGCATCCCGTCCGGATCATATTTGATGCCCGGAATTACCTGCCCGCCGCTGCGCCCGGAAGCGCCCCAGCCGATCTCGTTAGCCTCCAGCAACGTGGTCTCAACACCCGCTTCAGCCAAGTGCAACGCCGCGGATAGCCCGGCATAGCCGCCACCAATCACCGCCACGGCGGTGCTGCGATCGTCGGCAAGCGGCGTGACTTCCGGCGCCGGTTCGGCGGCGGTGGCTGCCCAAAGCGAGGGCGGCAGGGGCGAAGGTCCTGTCATATTCATTCTCTCAAAGGGGCTTCAACACGCGCTGCAGGAAATCGCGAGTACGTTCATGCTCAGGCGCCGAGAGCATCTTTTCAGCTGTGCCTTCCTCGACGATCAGGCCGCGGTCCATGAACAGCACGCGGTCGGCGACCTCTCGCGCAAAGCTGATCTCATGGGTGACCACAAACATGGTCATGCCGTCGTCCGCCAGGCTGCGCATGGCCGTCAGCACATCGCCGACAAGCTCGGGGTCCAGGGCAGACGTGGGCTCGTCGAACAGAATCATCTTCGGTCTCATGGCCAGCGATCGGGCAATAGCGACCCGCTGCTGCTGGCCGCCGGACAACGAACTCGGATACACGTTGGCCTTGTCGGCGATGCCGATGCGTTCCAGCAACGACATGCCGTAATCGGTGGCGTCGGCGCGCGTTTCGCCTTTTACATAGACGGGTCCTTCGATCACGTTCTCGATCACGGTCCGATTCGGGAACAGATTGAAACGCTGGAAGACCATCGACACCGCCAGACGCACGTCGCGAATCGAGCGATCGTTGCGGTCCACGTGCATGCCTTCCACTAGAATCTCACCGGCTTCGTAACTTTCGAGGCCATTAACGCAACGTAGAAGCGTCGACTTGCCGGAACCCGAAGCACCGATCAGGCATACCACCTCGCCTTGCTCGATCGATGCATTGATGCCTTTTAGGACCTCGGTGTCGCCGAAACGCTTGTGTAGATCACGAATCTCGATCATCGCTTGCCGAACCTCCGCTCCAGAATGAATGCCAGGATAATCAGCGGAATGCTCAGGCACAGGTACAGCATTGCCACCAGCGAGTAGACGGTCGTATTCTCGAACGTCGAAGTGGCAATCAACTTGCCCTGGAACGTGATCTCGGCAACCGTGATCACCGAGGCCTGCGAAGTGTCCTTGAGCAGCATGATCATGGTGTTGCCGTAAGGCGGCAGCACGGTTCGAATCGCCTGTGGCAGCACCACACGGCGCATCATCAGAGACCACGGCATAGCGATCGACTGAGCGGCCTCGATCTGGCCCGGATCGATCGCCTCCAGCCCAGCCCGGAAGTTCTCTGCCATATAACAGGAGTAGGCGATGCCCAGGCCGATTGCGCCAGCCTGAAACGCGGTGATCTCCAGGCCGAACTGGGGCAGCACAAAATAGATATAGAACAGCTGCACCAGAATGGGGATCCCGCGGATCACGTTGATGAACGTGATCGATATCCACACCAGCGGTGTGATGCGCGAGTAGCGCATGATCGCCAGCAGCAGACCCAGCAGGGTCGAGAGGATCAACGCACAGACCGTCAGGCCTATCGTTATCTTCGCGCCCTGCAACAGGATCGGCAGAAACGCCTGGGCGTTGGTGATGATGTCTTCCATAGCAGGTTACCGGCCGGCCGGCGCCCGACTTATTGCAAACCCCATTCCTTGGCCATGCGATCGATATCGCCACTGCCCTTGAGCGAGGCGAGTGCTTCGTTGATGCGCGCCAGCAGCGCCTCGTCGCCCTTGCGGACACCCAGGCTGATCGACCCACCGAACTGCGACTCGTAGCCGTCAGCAAACTTCAGACCGTCATACTTACCCTGCGACATTTGGTAGGCCATGATCGGCTTGTCGCCGATGCCGGCGTCGACGCGACCGAGCTGAACCTCTCGCATCAGATCGGCGAGCGAGTCATACACGCGAATCTCGCCGATTCCGTCCATCTTGCGCAGCTGCTCGAGATAGAGCGTGCCTTGCTGTGCGCCGATAACCTTGCCCTCGGTCTGGGTCAGTTCCTGTGAATATTCGGTGTCGTCGTCTTTATTGACGACCAGGCCCTCTCCGTAGGGGAACACCGGATCCGAGAAGTCGATCACCTTCGCGCGCGCCGGCGTACTGAGCATTGCTGCGGAAATGATGTCGATTCGGTTGGAGCGCAGCGACGGAATCAAGGAAGCGAAGTCCACCGCCGAAACCTGCGGAGTGAAGCCGGCCTTCTCGCCAACTGCATCGATGACATCGACCATCATGCCGTCGATCTGCTGTGTCTTGATATCCAGGAACGTGAAAGGCACCCCGGTCGAGGTCGAGCCGACCTTGAGGGTTTCGGCATTCGCGCTGGACAGGCCGACCGTGACGGACAGAGCCAATGCCAGGCCAGTGAGTAACGTGCGATATGTCATGGGAGAGCCCTCTTGTTTTGAATGGATTGCTATCGATTGTTCTGTTGTCTTAGACGTGCACTCGGCCCGCCCGATATCTGGCGGACGGTCTCGACCAGCAGCGGTGCAATTTCTAAAGCCATGCGTTCAAGCGTCCAGCGACTGGTCGGGCACGACACATTCACCGCTCCTAGAGCGCGGCCATCGGCCGCCATAATGGGTGCTGCGATATTCAGATCCCCCAGATAGAATTCCTCGGCGGCCGTGGCAAAGCCACGGGGCCCGGACTCGGCAACCTGAGTCAGAACGTCGTCCGCCTCGGTCAGTGTGTGTGTCGTAAACGCATGCAGGATTGATGCCTGAATGAACTCCGCAGCACGTGTAGGGGACAGACTCGACAGGTAGGCACGCCCGGATGCAGTACAGAACATCGGAATACGCGTGCCGACGGGCATATGTACGAATGCCCGCGAGTGGCTGGTAAACCGAGCAACAAAAACCATATCGAGGCCGTCCGGCCGCGACAGGTTCACCGACTCGCCGCAGCGATGATTGAGTTCCACCAGATAGGGCGTGGCCTGTTCGATCAGCGAATCGGTGGCCAGATAAGTCGCGCCGATATCCAACGTACGCGGGGTCAGTTGCCAACGACGGCTCGCCGGATCCTGATACAGCAGCCCCAGCGCGCCGAGCGTGTACGTGAACCGCTGCGCCGCACTCTTGGTCATGCCGACTGATTGGGCAATCTCCGAAAGACTCATCGAACGATGGCCGGCATCGAAAGCCTTGAGCACGGCAAATGCTTTCGCCACCGAGCGAACATATAGCGGTGACGCTTGAGTGTCGGGGGTATCGGGCGCAGTGCTCATTTCAAAGTATTGCTATTCAATACGAATATTTGAATTTCAATATTAATAGACACAGGCCACGGGCCGCTGTCAAACATGGCGGCATGAGATTGACGCATCGAACGGGGTGGAAAATCAGCCGCTCCGCCGTGCTGGTTTTATGTACGGAAAGCAATTCCGGCGATCACGAACGGACGCGGGATGTACAAAGACATGCCTGCCCACACGGCGCGCAAATCGTGCTCCGCTGCGCGAAACGCCGAACGGGAGAACTTCACCACGGCGTGCATTGGCGTGTATCCCGCAAGAGCGGACATTCCGCACGGCAAAAGACGCCCATTTCGCTTTGCTCAGGCGTATTCGAGTGCGCTGGGAAACGTGTCGAGTACTCGGTGCGGGCGACGATCCTGGCGCGTGATTGCGACATAGTCGATTTGATGGAAATATTGATCGGCGTAGACGGCGCAACTGGCCCGAGTCGACCCAGCGTTGGGCGAAGTGCTCCGGCAGATATCCGATATGCCGGCCCGTGAGCACCAGAAACGCGATGCCCTAGCGGGCGGTGGCGCTCGCCTGCAACGATTCAATACGACCCTGCCCCGTGGCCGGCAACGCCTGTGCAGGCGCTACGGCATCCACGGTCTTCACTTGTGCATCGGCCACGTCGTCCGAGTGGTCGAACAGTGGATGCCGATCGACGCAATTCAGTCACGCCGTTTCGGTATAGAGCGCGCGGTAGTTCAAGGCACTGAGTGCGTTGACCACGGGCACAGCGCCGACATGCAGACGCCCGTCCATCACACCGATCTCCACGTCAGCCGGGGGGAATCATATGGATATTCAAATGCACGTCCGGCCCGCGTCGCTTGAGCTTCGCTAGCGCACCGGTCACCCGCATGTGGGGCAACGTAACCAGGTTATCGGTAATGCCGATATTGAGTTCTCCGCGCAGCTGACAATGCAGGCTGTTGACCTTGCTTCGAAAGGCTTCAGACGCCGCAAGTAGTCGGTCGGCCGCCTGATAGATCTCGCGCCCTTCCTCGGTTAGCGCCAAGCCGGAGCGTCCGCACTAACACAGGGTCATGCCAACTCGAGCTTCCAGATCAGCCATATAAACACTGATTGCCGAACGACTGATCCTAGAGCGGGCACGGCAGCCGTAAACCCGCCGCTTTCGACCACGGCACGCAGCACTCGGATAAGCCGAACCTCGAAGTCGCTGATCTGGCCTAACGGTTCTCCATGGCGCTCAATCGCGGGATACCTCTTTCGATACGTCAGCTGTGCCAGACGTAAACGTTCAATCATGACGATTTAAGAACATAAAGTATCGACATATGCTTTGAAAACGTTATCCGTTACAAAGAGGTCAGGCCATGTCGATATCTGGTTCAAGCATGCCCGCCGCCGGAGGTTTCAAGGCGCGTGCCAACGCACTTCAGGCCGCCGACATGGATGCCTACTGGATGCCGTTTTCCGGCAACCGACAGTTCAAGGCCGACCCGCGCCTGATCGTCGGCGCCCGCGATTGCTATTACATCGACGCCGACGGTCGTGAAATCTTCGACAGTTTGTCGGGCCTTTGGTGCACCAGCTTCGGGCACGGCCGCCACGAGATCGCCGATGCCATTGCAGCAACCGCGCGCGAGCTTGATTACGCGCCGCCGTTCCAATACGCCCATCCGCTGGCCTTCGAGCTGGCCACCCGGGTCAAAGCGCTAACCCCCGACGGGCTGGACCATGTGTTCTTCACCAACTCGGGTTCCGAGTCGACCGATACCGCCCTAAAAATCGCGCGTGCCTATTGGGCCAAACGCGGCGCCCCCGAAAAGACCCGCCTAATCGGCCGTGCCAAGGGTTATCACGGCGTCAACGTGGGTGGCACGGGCGTGGGCGGCATCGAGGCCAATCGCGCCCACTTCGGCGACATGCTCGTCAGTGAGCACCTGCCGCACACATTGCTCGAAGAAAATCGTTTCAGCCGTGGCATTCCCGAGCACGGCACAGAACTGGCCGACGTGCTGGAAGAGAGAATCCAGCAGCACGGCGCCGATCATGTGGCCGCGGTGATGGTGGAGCCAATGAGTGGTTCGGCGGGCGTCATCATCCCGCCGGCAGGCTATCTCAAGCGGCTGCGAGAAATATGTGACCGTCACAACGTATTGCTGATCTTCGACGAGGTGCTGACCGGATTCGGCCGCACCGGGGCCGCGTTCGGCGCACAACTGTTCGGGGTGCGCCCCGACATCATGACGCTGGCCAAGAATCTCACCAATGCGGCCGTGCCGATGGGGGCCGTGGTCACCAGCGATGCGATCTATCAGACTTTCATGAACGAAGGCGGCCCCGAGTATCAGATCGAGCTGCTTCACGGATACACCTACTCGGCGCATCCGCTGGCTTGCGCCGCCGGCCTCGCCGCGCTCGATATCTATGAACGCGAGCACATGGTCGACAAGGCCGCTGCCCTTGCTCCGTACTTCGAGGAACAGGTCCACCGCCTGAGGGGCCTGCGGCATATCGTGGATATACGCAATCTTGGCCTGGCGGCAGCGCTGCAGATCGAACATGCCGACGGCCAGCCGGGCCTACGCCCGTACAAGATAGCGATGGAAGCCTGGAAGCGCGGCCTGTACGTGCGATTTGGTGGCGACACGATTCAGCTCGGCCCGCCCTTCATCGCCGAGCGAGCCCAGATCGACGACGTCTGCAACATCCTCGAAGACATCATTCCGACTATCGATTAACGCCTGTGCCGCGCGCAGCGTCGGTCACGTTTTCTGGCGGACGCGCTGCGGGAGCACAAGCACAAACGCTACTCATACACAATCAGGAACGTTTATGCATATCGGAGTGCCCCGGGAAATCAAGCCACAGGAAGCGCGTGTCGGACTCACGCCGGCCGGCGTGCGCGAGCTCGTAGAGCGCGGCCATCAGGTGACTGTCGAAACATCGGCCGGTTTCGGGGCCGGCATCGCCGACACTGATTACGAGATAGCCGGCGCCACCGTTGTCGACGACGTCCAGGCGCTGTTCGAGGCGGCCGAGATGATCGTGAAGGTCAAGGAACCTCAGCCCGAGGAATACGCGCGGCTGCGCGAGGGTCAGATCCTGTTCACCTATCTGCATCTGGCGCCGGACGCCGAACAGACGCGTGGTCTGGTGGATTCGGGCTGTATCGCGATCGCCTACGAAACCGTCACCGCCGACGACGGCAGCCTGCCGCTGCTAGCACCCATGAGTGAAGTCGCGGGCCGCCTGTCCGTGCAGGCCGGCGCGCATTGTCTGGAAAACGTCAACGGCGGCGCGGGCATGCTGCTCGGCGGCGTACCCGGCGTGCCCGGTGCCCATACCGTGGTCATCGGCGCCGGCGTAGTCGGCAGCCATGCGCTGCGCATGGCATTGGGTCTGGGTGCGCAAGTCACCGTACTCGACAATTCGCTCGAACGGCTACGCGAGTTGGACGCGCTGTACGGCAACCGCCTGCGCACGCTGTTCTCCAATACCGAGACCCTCGAACACAGCATCGCCGACGCCGACCTGGTGATCGGTGCCGTGCTGCTGCCGGGTGCTGCCGCACCCAAGCTGGTCACTGAAAAGATGATCGCCAACATGCGGGCCGGCAGTGTCGTCGTCGATGTCGCCATCGACCAGGGCGGCTGTTTCGAGACCAGCCGTGCCACGTCTCACTCCGAGCCAACCTACACCGTCGACGGCGTTGTGCACTATTGCGTGACAAATATGCCGGGCTGTGTCGCCCGCACATCCACCTTTGCGCTCACCAACGCCACCCTACCCTTCGTGCTGCAACTCGCGGACAAGGGTTATAAACAGGCATTGGCAGACAACGCCCATCTGCGTGCCGGGCTGAACGTGCATCGCGGCGAGGTCACCCATCAGGCGGTCGCTGACAACCTCGGCTATACCCATCGGCCGGCCGAAAAAGCCATCGAGCCACCGGCGGCCTGACCCGTTGCTATCCCCCGGTTTCTATTGACCACTTCAAAGGCCGAGCGCACCGCGCTCGAACAGGAGATTTTATGACTGCCGATTGCGCCGACCAAACATTGCCCCATTGGATCAATGGCCGCCGGATCGATCAGACCAATGGCCGCCGTTCGCCGGTATACAACCCGGCCACCGGCGCCCAATCCGGCGAGCTGGCGCTGGCCGACGCCGATCAGACACGTAGCGCGATCGATGCCGCGGAGGCCGCCTTGCCCGGCTGGGCCGCGACCACCCCGCTGCGACGTTCGCGTGTTCTGTTTCGCTTCAAGGCCCTGCTCGAGGACAACCTCGACGAGATGGCCGCGCTGATCACCGCCGAGCACGGCAAGGTCCACTCCGACGCAAAGGGCGAGGTCGTGCGCGGCATTGAAGTCGTCGAATATGCCTGCGGTGCACCGGAGCTGCTCAAGGGCGAGCACTCGCTAAACGCCGGTACCGGCGTGGATTGCTATTCGGTGTTCCAGCCGGTCGGAGTTGTCGCCGGCATCACGCCGTTCAACTTCCCGGCCATGGTGCCAATGTGGATGTTCCCGATGGCGCTGGCCTGTGGCAATACGTTCGTGCTCAAACCGTCTGAAAAAGATCCGAGTGCCGCCCTGCGTATGGCCGAACTGCTTACCGACGCCGGCCTGCCGGACGGCGTATTTAACGTGGTCAACGGTGATAAGGAATCCGTGGACACGCTCATCGACGACGAGCGCGTGGCAGCGCTGAGTTTTGTCGGCTCCACGCCCATCGCCGAGTCCATCTATGCGCGTGGTGCGGCCAAGGGCAAGCGCGTACAGGCGCTGGGCGGTGCTAAGAACCATGTGGTCGTGATGCCCGACGCCGATATGGACAGCGTCGTCGACGGCCTGATGGGGGCAGCCTACGGCTCGGCCGGGGAACGATGCATGGCCGTATCGGTGGCCGTGCCCGTAGGCGCGGATACCGCCGATAGGCTGGTCGCCGCCCTGCAGGAACGGCTCGCTACGCTGACCGTTGGCAACGGCGCGGCAAGCGACGAGCCCCAGATGGGTCCGCTAGTCACCGCCGCCCATCGCGACAAGGTCGCCGGCTATGTCGATCTAGGCGTGGCAGAAGGTGCGACGCTGTTAGTCGACGGACGCGCGCTGTCGGTCGACGGCCACGAAGACGGTTTCTTCATTGGCGGCTGCCTGTTCGATCACGTCACGCCCGACATGCGAATTTATCGCGAGGAGATCTTCGGGCCGGTGCTGTCGGTCGTACGCGAGAACACGCTGGAAGACGCCATCCGTTTAGTCAACGCACACGAGTTCGCCAACGGCACCGCCATTTTCACCAACGACGGCGGCGCGGCGCGCACCTTCCAGGAAAACATCCAGGTCGGCATGGTCGGCGTGAACGTCGCCATTCCCGTGCCGATGGCCTTCCATAGCTTCGGCGGCTGGAAGCGCTCACGCTTTGGCGTGTTGCACGCCCACGGCCCCGACGGCGTGCGTTTCTATACCCAGCTCAAGACCACCACCCAGCGCTGGCCCAAGACCCGCAGCGACGAAAACGCGTTTGCGATGCCGACGCTGGTTTAATTCCCAACCGCTGACGTTATTTGAAAAGGCCGTATCCGCTTCAGCGCATACGGCCTTTTGTTATCGAGCATCGACAGGCGTCAGCTCAGTAACCTTGGCGCCGATCCACCGTTCCCACCATTGACTCGCCGTTGCGATGACGCTGGATGTTGGCCATCAAAACATCAAACGCCGTGTCCGGATTGGTCATGGCCGCAACATGCGGCGTCAGCAAAATGCGAGCGTCGTGCCAGAACGGATGGTCGGCGGCCGGCGGCTCGGTTTCGAGCACGTCCAGTACTGCACCGCGGAGTTGCTCTTCGTTCAAGGCGTCGAGCAGATCGGCCTCAACCAGATGCGCACCGCGGCCCATGTTTATCAGTGCTGCACCGCGTGGCAGCTGGCCGAACAGATCGCGATCCAGGATGCCGCGGGTGGCATCTGTCAAGGGCAGCATACAGATCAGGATATCGGTGGTAGCGAGCATCTGCTTCAGACCGTCACCGCCGTAAAAACAATCCACACCAACAATCTCGCGGGCCGAGCGCGACCAACCGGCAACGCCGAATCCAAGGGCAACAAGCCGCTCGGCTATCGCGCGCCCGAGCGCGCCGATCCCCAGAATACCGACGCGCCGGGCCGATGCGGCCACCAGCGCCCTGGCCTGCCAAATACTGTCTGCCTGCTGACGCCGGTAGACATCGATATCGCGATGGAGATAGAGCGTAGCAAAGCTCGCGTAGTCGACGACACCAGATTCTATTTGCGGATCGAACATGCGTACGACGGGCACACGGTCCGGGATGAGGCTCAGATCGAACTGGTCCACGCCCGCCGAGGTCGCGAAGATCGCTTTCAGGTTCGGGAAACGTCCCGAGATACCGCTAGGCGGCTCCCAAGCGAGAAGATAGTCGACCGTTTCAGGATCGACGGAATCATTCGCACGTTGAAAAGAGATCGACGGCGCATTCTTGGCGAAACGCCCCTCCCAGCGATCGGCACGGGCATCGTTCGGCCCCCAGAAGAGTAGCGTCTCGGCCATAGGTCTTTCGCTTTATAGTCAGTCTTTCGCTTTATAGTCAGTCTTTCGCTTTATAGTCAGAGAGCATCTGCTTGAGCGTTGTGATGGGTGTACCACGTGGCATCTATGGTTGCGATCACGCGCCCGTCAAAAGAGTTTATTATCGCGACGCCGAGTGGCTTTGATGCCATACGCGGGGATCGAACAGCTTAGCGCCGCCGAAACAGCGCGCTCAACAACACCATCGACGTGGTGCCCACGATCAGCAGCGTGCTGATGGCAGCGATGGTCGGATCGATCTCGTCACGCAGCCGGGTAAACATGACCTTGGTTAGTGTTTGCTTGTCGCCGCCGGAAATGAACAGCGCCACGATGGTTTCATCCAGCGTCCAGATAAAAGCGAAGATCGCTCCGGATACGACGCTCGGCTTGATCTGCGGCAGAACTACAGCAAAAAATGCGCGGAACCGGTTCATGCCGAGACTGCGTGCGACCATCTCCTGGTTCTTGTCGAATCCTCGCAGGCCCGCGCTGACCGCGGTCACCACGAACGGCAGGCTGAGCATCACGTTGGCCAGCACCAGGCCAGTCGTCGTGGCCCATAATCCGGTGCGCGCAAAAGCTAGAAACAGCCCAGCCGCGACGATGATCAGCGGCACCATGAGCGGCAGCATCAGCGTGATACGTATATAACGCACGCTCCAGTGATCGCTGTTCTCCAGTCCATAGGCGGCCGCAATACCCAAGGGCGTGGCGATCAGCGTGGCCAGCACGGCCACCTGCAGGCTAGTGCGCGCCGCACCAAGCCATTCGTTGCTCGAGAAGAACGCGTCGTACCAGCGCAGCGAGAACGCCTCGGGCGGAAAACTCAGAAAGCGGGCGTCCGAGAACGACATCGGGATGACGATGAGTACGGGCAGGATCAGAAAAATCAGTACGCAAACCACGTACAGACACAGCGCAATCCGTCGCATGGGCATACGCATCAGCCGGCTCCCACGATACGATCGACCGGCACGATACGGCTGGCCAGATAGAAAATAATCAGCACCACGACGAGCAGTACGACGCTTACCGCGCTCGCCGCGCCCCAGTCGTTGAACAACTCAACATTACGGCTGACCACCATGGACGCCATGATCGTCTTGCCGCCGCCCATCAACTCGGGCGTGATGTAGAAACCCAGACACAGCACGAATACCAGCGCGGCACCGGCCATGACGCCGTTGAGCGACAGCGGGAAATAGATCCGGCGAAACGCGTGAAACGGCGAGCCACCCAGGCTGGTGCCGGCCCGCATGAGATCGTCGGGAATCTTCTGCATGGCCGAGTACAGCGGCAACACCATGAAAGGAAGCAGGATATGAATCGTGGCCACGATGGTGCCGAACTCGTTGTTGACCAGCCGCAGGGGGTGGTCGACCGCGCCGATGCTCATCAGGAAGCTATTGATCACGCCGTTGTGGCCCAACAGGATCAGCCAGGCGTAGGTACGAACCAGCACGCTGGTCCAGAACGGCAGCACGACCGCGACCAGAATCACCATAGCCCAGGGTCGTGGCAGCACGCAGGCCCCGTAGGCCAGCGGATAACCCAGCACAAAGGTGCCGAGCGTGACGATCGCGCTGATCCGGAAGGTCAGCACGAATGTGTCGAAATAAATCGGATCGCTGAATATCCGTTCGTAGTTTTCCAGCGTGAAGCCGTTGGCATAGATCGATTGCCAGAACAGCCAGCTGGTGGGCACGATCAATAACAGCAGCACCACGCAGACGGCGGGCGCCATCAGCAGGATCATCAGCCCGCGATCGTGGCGGCGGTGTCGGACAGAGGCATCAGCCATGGGTTCGGACTCGCTGGCGTGGATGGCCGGGCCGGCCGGGCCGGCCCGGGATTCGTTGAAACCGTCGGCGTGACCGATTTATCGCTGCATGAACCGCAGCCAGCGACGCTGGGTGTCTTCACCTTCGCTGGAGGCCCACCACTTGTAAGACAGCTCGGCCTGTTGGGCGGCGTTCTCCGGTGAGCTCGGCAGTTCTGCGGCCCGTTCGTCCGAGATCTTGCCGGTCTCGTAGGCCTTCGGGTTGGCCGGGCCGTAGTCGATGTACTTGGGTAGATTGGCCTGGTACTCGGGCGAGATCGCAGCGTTGACGAACTTATAGGCCGTATCGAGATTCGGGGAACCCTTCAAGATACACAGCCCGGTACGCTGGAGGATGCCATCGGCGTAGGTATAGTCCACGTCGTCACCCGCTTGCTTGAGTTCGCTCACGCGGCCGTTCCACATCATGATCATGTCGACCTCGCCGTCGTGCAGCAGCTGCGCCGACTGGCCACCCGAGGTCCACCAGGTCGCGATATGCGGCTTGATCTCGTCGAGCTTGGCGAAAGCGCGCTCTACGTCCAGCGGATAAAGCTTGTCACGCGACACGCCGTCGGCTAGCAAGGCGGCTTCCAGCGTCGCGACCGGGTAGTTACGCAGGGCGCGACGGCCCGGGAATTTCTTCACGTTCCAGAAATCGGCCCAGCTCTTGGGCGGATTGTCGCCGTACTTGTCGGCGTTGTAGGCCAGCACGCTCGAGTATTTCTCGTAAGGCACCGAATAATCGGTGCGCGTGTTCTTGGGGATATCGCCAGCGGCGGGCAGACGGGCGTAGTCGAGTTTCTCGATCAGACCCTGTTCACCGGCACGGATACAATTATAGGGTGGCGTGTCGACAACGTCCCAGACCACGCGCCCGGTCATGCCCTGGGTCTTGATCATGGGCAGCGGGTCGGGAACGCTATCCTGATTGATGGTCATACCCAGCGCGTCGGCAACCGGGTCCAGAATGGCCTCGGTCTGGGCCTGCTGATAAGCCCCACCCTGTGAGACGAACGTGATCGATTCGTCGCCTTGTGCCATGGCCGGCGTGATCAACGCCAGGCTCGCCGCGGCGACCAGACTTAGATTGCATCGGAATGTCATTGCCATCACCCTCATGTGTTTCTATTGTCGGAAAATGCTCTTGGCTCAGAGACCGACGGCGTCGAGCAGCTGATACCAGCCCGCCACCGAACGAATCCCCAGCTCTCGCAACGGATAGAACGGAATCTGTTTGAGACGATCGGCGGCGAGCAGCCCAACGTTGGGCTGCTCGCCCAGCGCAAAAGCGCCCGCATGCCGGCCGAGCAGCGTGGACAGCGCCACGCCGGCGCCGTTGTAACCCAGACAACAGCAGGTGCGATCGTCCACCCGGCCTACATGAGGAAACTTGTCCAGCGTCATCGCCACATGGCCGGACCAGCGATAATCGATCGCCACACCCGCCAGATCCGGGAACAGCTGAACCATGGCTTTTTGCAGGGCGTTGAACGCAGCGTTCGAATCTTCCCTGCCGAACGCACCGCGCCCGCCGAAGATGAATCGATTGTCAACCTTGCGGAACCATCGCATCATGCGGCGGGTTTCGCCGTAGCTGCGGTTGTTTGCCAGCAGTTTCTCATCCAACCCTGCGGGTAGCGGCTCGGTGGCGATAATGGCGCTACGAAACGGCACCACGCTGCGTTTGAGGTGATCGGTCGCCGGCGTGATCGCCGAGTAACCGTTACTCGCCAGAATCACCTGTTTTGCTCGCACGCTACCCGCGGGGGTATGCAGCACGACGCCCGCTCCGGTCCGCTCGATCCACGTCACCGGACTGTTCTCGAACAGCAGATCGTTCCCCAGACATTGCAGCCCCGCGGCCAGGCCTTGCGCATATGCCAGCGGCCGTAGCCGGCCGACGTCACCGGCCAGCACGCCGCCAACAAATGCCTTGGATCCGGTTTCTTCAGCCACACGTGCCGCAGACAGCACATCAAGATGTCTATCGCCCAACGCCTGCGCCTGCCATTGCGCGTCCGCCGTGATGCGTGCCAGTGAGCGGTCGTTGTGGGCACAGCTGAGGTTGCCCGCGCGTTGAAAATCCGCTGCGTCGATGCCCCATTGGTCGATCAGCGACTCGACTCGATCCACGGCCTCGTGGCTGAGTCGGTGCATGAGGCGTGCCATATCCAGATCGTGCTCGCGGGCGATGGTCGAATACGGCACCCGGAACTTGGCCGACACGACGCCCCCGTTGCGGCCACTTGCCCCCCAGCCCACCGTGCGTGCTTCCAGCACCACTGGCCGAACGCGCCGCTCGACCAGATAATGCGCTGCCGACAGACCAGAATATCCGCCGCCTACGATCGCCACATCGACCTCGATCGCGGTCTCCAGGCAGGATGCAGGCGTCTTGGGCGGAGCCTGGGCTGCCCACAGGGACGCAACCGGCGCATATGGCTGATCCATAATCAGGCTATCGCCATGCCAGCTTCGACCGCGTCGGCGAGTTCTGCCAGGGTCGCGAAATGCGCATCGGGCTGGGTTACGCGCTCGGGGTCTGGCGTACCGCCGAATCCTTGCTGCCCCTGTCGCCGCTCGATCCAGCACACCTTGTATCCCAGATCGTGGGCCACACCGATATCGTGGTACTGGCTTTGGGCGACGTGCAGAATCTCTTCAAAACGATAGCCAAAGGCGTACTGGCGACCGCGGTTGTACGCGAAATACTGGGGGTCCGGCTTGGCAGTACCGGTCTCATCGAACGTCACGCTGTCGTGGAACGGCCAGCCAAGTTTCTGCGCATAGGAGGTCAGCGCCGTGCGGTCGGCGTTGGTCATCGCGACCAGCCGGAAATGCTGTCGCAGGCGTGCCAGGGCCGCGGCTGAATCGGAAAACGCCGGCCAGTTGATGACGTCGAGCTGGAACGACTCGGCCCGACTGTCATCAGCGGGCAGATCGAGTGCGCCGGCCAACTCACGATAGACCTGTGCCATCGCCTGGCTCGAGCGCCCTGGATTGGCGCTGCGGCCGCGCTTGTAGGCGGCGAATATATTGTCGTCGCTCAGGCCGCTGGCCGCGTCGCCGCCCAGACGCCGCACAGAATTGAGCACGCCACTTTCGAAGTCGATCAAGGTGCCGACCACATCGAAAGTCAATACGCGAAATTGGCTGTAATCGAGTTCGCTCACGCTGCGTTTTCCTTTTCTAGGGAGGTTGTGGAATAGCCGTGGGCCTCGGGGACCACGACCGTGTCATTGGGATGAATAGCAACCGTAATCTCGTCACCGATCGCGGGCGCCTGCCGCCGTGCGGCGGCATGGGTGGGATGGTTGAGCCGCAGGATCGTGTCGTCGGCCAGTGCGATCAGCACGCGCAGACTCTCGCCCTGATAAACCACCTCAATGACGCGGCCACGAATACGATTGAACGCCGGAGGCAAGTCACCTGTATCCAGAATCAGCTTGGCGGTCTGCACTACGAGCATCAGCGAATCTGCCTCGGGCACGGGATCACGCGTCTCTAACGTGGTCTGGCCGTAGCTCACTTGCTGCGCGCCGGTCGGACGCACCGGAAGGAGCTTGGATTCGCCCACAAATTCCGCTACAAACGAATCCACCGGGCTGTCGTGCAGCCCTTGCGGCGTGCCGATCTGGGCGATACGACCATCGCGTAATACCACGATGCGATCGCTCATGGTCAATGCTTCGCGCTGGTCGTGGGTGACATAGACGATAGTCGCCCCGAGCTTCTTGTGCAGTTCGCGCAGCTCCATCTGCATCACTTCACGCAGCTGCTTGTCGAGCGCCGACAGCGGCTCATCCATGAGTATCAGAGCGGGCTCGAAGACGATCGCTCGAGCCAGCGCTACGCGCTGGCGCTGGCCGCCGGACAACTGCGATACACGGCGGTCGGCGTAGCCCGTCAGATCAACCATGGCCAAGGCATCTGTCACTCGGCCCGCCTGTGCTTTCCTGGGTACCCGGCGCGCACGTAGCGGAAAGGCTACGTTTTCGCCCACTGTCATATGAGGAAACAGTGCATAGCTCTGAAAGACCACACCGATGTCGCGCTTGTGCGGCGGCACGAACGTCATGTCGCGGCGACCTATATGAATCGAGCCGGCGCTGGGCATGACAAAACCACCCAACATGCCAAGCAGAGTCGTCTTGCCCGATCCCGAGGGCCCCAGTAGCGAGACGAACTCCCCGGGCGCGATATCCAGGTCGATATCGTGTACCGCGACCGTTGTGCCGTAGGTTTTACGCGCGCCGACTATCCGAACGCCGACACTTGCTCGATCACCCATATAGAACACCGGAATCGCTGAGGCGTGACAGGCGCGTCGTGCGACGCACTCTACGGGCGCATTCAACGCCTCGTAATTGGGCTTTAACGCCAAAATGGTGCGTCGGTTTACTGGTTTCGACAATCATTTAGGGGGTTTCCATCCGCTTATCCGGGAAGCCAGCTGCTTTTCAAACCGCTGAACCGTATTTGTGCCGGCCAAAAGCAACACTGTTCTGACTTTCATCGAACTTAGAACAGGCCGTAACGAAGTTGCAATTGAAAAATTGTGCGGGCAGGCATAACCTCACATTATGACCTCACTCCGCCGACGTCTGCCAAGCGCTCACGCTCTCTTTGTTTTCGAGGCCGCGGCCAGACGCGGAAGTTTCACGAAGGCGGCAACCGAGTTGTACGTCACTCAGCCCGCGGTCAGTCGCATGATTGCCCGTCTTGAAGATCATATTGGAGTGCCTTTATTCAGGCGAGATAAAGGCGGACTTTCGCTCACAGAAAATGGAGATATACTTTATCGACGCACTTCCGAAGGTTTTCGGTCGATAGAGTCAGCTATTGATGAAATAAATACGCGAACCCATACCAAGGACACCGTATCTCTCTCAGTCTCCACGGCTTTCACCAATCATTGGCTGATGCCCCGCATGCATGAAATGCATGCGGCGATGCCACGACTGGATCTGCGTTTTCAACTAATTTCGGGATCCATCGGAGGCCCTGTCGAGGATGTCGACTTGGGCATGCGTTTCGTCAAGGGCTCAGATAGCCAGCACACGGCCGATCTCATCATGCCGGAGCTATTGGTGCCGGTGTGCAGCCCTGCCTATAAACGCCAGATGAGCGCCCATAAAGAGTTGCCGCAAGACGACCCATCGGACACGCTCATCGTCCTGAGCGCGAGCGATACCGACTGGTTCAGTTATTTCCCGTCGCTTCAGGGTAGTGACCTGTCGCCGGCAAACCAGCTCGTTTTTTCCGACTACGCTGTCGTAATACAAGCCGCGTTGCTGGGCCAAGGAATAGCCGTCGGCTGGCTGAATGTCGTTTCACACTGGTTGGACAACGGCGCCCTGGTGCCGGCCATCGACCAGTGCCTCGCCACCGGCCGCCTGTGTCATTTCATCCAGTCTCGAAACAGAAGTGAGCGACCACCGGTGGCAGAGGTGCGCGACTGGATCATTGAAAAAGCATCCGACGAAGTCGCCAGCGTAGACCGACGCTATCCACAGCTCGACATCGCACGCTTGCTGCAGCCGTCAGAAGGCGCCAGATAAGTATCCGCCTTGGCAGACAGCGCAGACGCACGCCGGATCGCGATAAAGGGGCAGTTTCTGAGTATTCCGTAGCCGCTAGGCGCATCTGTGCTGATGCTGCAGCGACAAATGGCATCTCGATGCCGCGCTCAATTTCTAACCATAAGCGCCCGACTGAGCTGGACCCCAGTTTTTGGACAGAGCGATAAGTGGCAAGCTGCTTCACATAGCCTACGGGCTCAAGGAGCAGATATGCGACGCAAACGCAGGAATCATTCAGCGGCATTCAAGG
>Ga0207889_1000224_pt1 | contig 22147 bp, 22 predicted proteins | sample LinPmetageLP47_FD_184058 | JGI IMG/M metagenome (GOLD analysis project Ga0207889, IMG submission 184058) | Marine viral communities from the Pacific Ocean - LP-47 (SPAdes) | ecosystem: Environmental > Aquatic > Marine > Oceanic | place: Pacific Ocean | collected 2011-06-12 | reverse complement strand
GCATGTACATTTTCCGATCCGCAGCCACTTTCTCCACGCGGCTCCGTTTCACGGCGTATGATCAACGATGGCACCTCGGATATGTTTGGCTCGGCGCCGCTCGATGACCTACGGCCGAAGGAGCTCAGCTATACCGTTTGGTTAGTATGCGTTTGCCACGTCAACGATAATCTTTCTGTAGAGGTTTCAAGGCCTAAACGCTTTGATGGCGCATGGTATGACGGGTTCCACGAAAGGATTTTCATCATCGATTCGCCACTTGAGGAACTATTGGCACAAACGAGCCCAACGACGCCTGAGCCGGTAGAGTCGAACGACCCCGATATATACGATGTGGACGTAACCCCCAAATCTTTCCCAGCTTAGTGATATACCACTATGTTCAACCCCGCGAGACTAACGCTCGCTCGCGAGCGGCGTCTGATAACAAAAAAAGACTTGGCTGCGAAAGCCGGTATCAGCCCAGTGACCTTGACGCGGATTGAGTCAGGGGGAACCGATGCTCCGGAAGAGCCAACTATCGAGGCGCTTGCCTCTGCTCTGAATTATCCGAGCTCTTTCTTTTTTCTCGGCGACCCTGAGGTGCTCCAAGAGAACTCTGTCAGCTTTCGCCGGATGTCTTCGACAACTGCCGGGCAGCAAAAAGCAGCCCGCTGGGCGGGGTCGCTCGCATACGAAATTGATGATTGGGTGCACCAGCGGTTCAACTTGCCTAAGCCGGAAGTGCCCGACCTGCGGGAAGAGAGTCCGGAAAACGCGGCACTATCTCTTCGCTCAATGTGGGGTGTCGGGTTTAAGCCGATCAAACATATTATTTCTTTACTAGAAACCAACGGTGTGCGTGTATTCTCGCTCGACGAGAGCAATTGCAACGTTGATGCGTTTTCCGTTTGGCGCGGCACGAAGCCTTACGTTTTTCTTAATACGCAAAAATCGGCAGAGCGCAGTCGTTTTGACGCCGCTCACGAACTTGGGCACCTAGTGCTTCATCAACATGGTTTGCTACAGGAGCCGGGCGGAATAGAGAAGAAGGAACGGGAAAAAGAAGCTGATAGGTTTGCTTCTGCTTTCCTTATGCCGAGAGAGGACCTATTAGCGCGGGTGCCGTCGTTTCCCTCCCTCGGGGATTTAATCAAGTTGAAGTCGCGGTGGGGCGTATCCGTCGCCGCACTTGCGAAATCGGCGTTCGACGCTGGCCTAGTTTCCGACTGGCATTACCGCGCTCTTTGCCGCGAACTAAGTGCGGCAGGCTATCGTAAAAAGGAGCCAGGCCCCATGGCGCGCGAGCGATCCGTGGCCTGGGAAAAAATTTTGCGTTCACTATGGAGCAAAGGCCATACGAAGCAACGTATTTCTTCAGCTCTGAGCCTGCCAATTGATGAACTCGAAGCGCTTATCAAAACCGTAGTGGACGACAAAGCTCAAAAGGAAGCCGAAAAGGCCCGCTCAGGCAACAAGTCGGGAGCGACCTTGCGACTCGTTCATTCCGATAGATGAACGAATGATCCATCGTTACCCTCGGCGGCCTAAATGTTTGGGAACTCGCTGTGGTCAAGTCTTGCATTAGTTACCGTAACACCACGGCCTAACTTTACTAGGACGGTAATTTTTACGAAAATTAGGGTGCTAAAAATATGGATTGCCGATTAATCATCAGCCACTAGCTCCGAGTCGCCTTCGGAAGAGGCAGGGCTAGATAAGTCTGCTATTGGCCGCATGCGACCCGTTGCTGCCGGTCGCGAACGGCCGCTTTCGTGACGGCTAGTTTGAGTTTACATCGCGCCTTTTTTTGGCCGAACAGCGACCTGCTTGATGCCCCTGTCGACAGGGAATGCGCAAGCACGTGCTCATCGCGAAATAGCAGGTAGCGAACGATAGCGGCACGCAAGCCGCTGTTGCGCTGATCACTGTTGGATATGGCTTCTCATGCCGGTCGAGAAAAAGAGTGCCACCTCGTTCGGAACAAGGCCGTCCACCGCATCAGAAGTGGCGCTTTCGATGAAGTCGTCTCGAATCGCCTTTCGTATCTCGGGACCAGCTTCCTTGATACCACGCCACGCCGGATGGTCGATTCGTTGGTCATACATTGCAATAACACGGTCCAACTTTATCGGAGTAGTGCTGGCGAACTCCTTTCGGATGCTAACGACCTCAAGATCCGCCTGGGCCAGAAGCGCCAGACATTTTTCTGAGGTGTCCCCCAGATCGCCATAGGGGAGTTTTACCCCACGTCGGAGCGCCGCCTCCGATGCCCGTTGTGAAAATCCAAAGGGTTTGGCGGGCGTGTCAAAAGCGATCGTGCCGCCCGGCTTCAGAAGATGCCGCCAACGACGCAGCGCCGCTTTGACGTCCGACATCAGAACGAGGGCCGAAGCGCAAAAAATCCGATCAAAGCTGGCGCTCTCGTAGTTGGCTAATTCCGCGTCCCCCTGCTCGAAACGCACGTTGGATAGTTGCGCTTGCGCGGCAGAGCAACGCGCCGCCGCGAGCATGCCCGCCGACGTGTCCAAGCCAACGACCTCACCACAGGGTCCAACGAGTTTGGCCACCCTAAGCGCGACCAAGCCAGTGCCGGTTGCCAAGTCCAAGATGCGCTCACCTGGGGCGATTGTGAAAGGATTGAGGAGAAGCGTCACGATCTGCTGGTGCGTCTCATCCTGATCGTAGCGTGCCCCTCGCCTGTCAAAGTGCGTTGTATCCTCCATGCAAACCTTCCGCGCGTGATTTAACGAATACAAAGGTTTCTGACAAGTTGAGCAGCCCGCCAAAGCCTGCGTGCGAGCGTCCGCTTTGATGTCATCGAGTTTAGTGCCACGATGGTCTCAAGGTGGCCGACAGCAGAAGTTGCAGCGTGGGCTTGAACGCAATACTTACCGCCTAAGCGCGGATCACGTCTTCGACTGGCAGAGTTACTTCAACTCACGTCGTTGTTCGAGTGACGGCGTGCACGGTGTAGCCGACATCGGGATATCGCAGCAGCACCTCTAGCGTGCAGGTGGCCACAGTGTACCCACCTCGACGATACGAAGGATACGGTCATCTGCACCCCTTTTCTTAAAGGTCGCGATCTTGCGCGTACCGCGCTGTCTCTTATCGCAAATGTGACGCTACATTATCACTTCCTCTGTTCTTCGTATTGTTGCTCGTGAAATTGGACTGTCGAAAGCTTTGATTTTTCCGCTATAGGGGTGCCCCGCCTGCAATTCTATCGGCCTAACCCATCCCGGCAGATCCATGGCTGGCATCGTCTATCTCTGCGAAAAGCCATCTCAGGCGCGCGATATCGCCCGAATCCTCGGCGCGACGAACAAGACTAAGCATTACCTATCCAGCAGCGACGTGACGGTGACATGGTGCTTCGGCCACCTGCTCGAGATGGCGTCACCCGATCGCTATGGCGAGGAATACAAGAAGTGGACCTTGGAGACCCTACCCATCATTCCGGACCAATGGCGGCTCGATGTCCGCCCGAAGGTCAAGGCGCAGTACAAGGCGATCACGCAACTGGTGGATAAGGCCGGGCATGTCGTCGTCTCCACTGATGCCGATCGCGAAGGCGAAACCATCGCCCGCGAAATTCTGGACTGTTGCCGGTATCAGGGACAGATCTCGCGGCTGTGGTTGTCGGCGCTCGACGACGCCAGCATCCGCTACGCGCTCGATAATTTGAAACCCGGTACCGAAACCGAACCGCTCTATCACGCCGGCCTGGGTCGCGCACGCGCGGACTGGCTGGTCGGCATGAACCTAACCCGCGCGTACACCGTCGTCGCACGGACCCAGGGCTACGACCGGTTGTTACCCGTCGGCCGGGTGCAGACGCCAACCTTGCGGCTTGTCGTCGATCGCGATCGCGAGATCAAGTCATTCAAGCCGGTCCCCTACTGGGATCTGGTGGCGACGCTGGCGACCGATGGTGGCGAAACGTTCGCCGCACAGTGGCAACCACCGGCGGACGTCGCCGACGACAAGGGCCGCAGTCTCGATGAACGCACGGCCCGGCGCATGGCACAGCAGATTGAGGACGCTGCCACACGGATTACTGCCGCCGTGACAAAGCGTGAGCGCGTTGCGCCGCCCCTACCCTACGATCTCGGCACGCTGCAACAGGACGCCAGTAAGGCTGCGGATATGGGCGCGCAGACCGTTCTGGACACGGTTCAGTCGCTTTACGAGACGCACAAGGCCGTGACCTATCCACGTACCGACTGCCGCTATCTGCCGGTTAGCATGTTTGGCGAAGCTGCCACAGTGCTCGATGCGATGCATCGAACGTATCCGGATGCTGATGCTGCGATCGCGCAGGCGGATTCGCAGCGCCGGTCGAGGGCCTGGGACGACACGAAGATCACGGCCCACCACGCCATCATTCCGACGACGAAACACGCAGACCTGAGCCGCATGTCCGCGGCAGAACGACGCCTTTACGAAATGATCCGCACCCGTTATCTCGTCCAATTCTATGATGATCACAAGTACGATCACATCATCTTGTCGATCGACATCGCCGGCGCTACATTTCGCGCCACTGGTAAGGCCGTCGTGGTCGACGGTTGGAAAGCGGTCGCCGCATCCAATGAGGCCAACGGGGAGAAAATCAACAATGCTCGTCTTCCGGCTGTGTCCGAAGGCGATGTATGCCGTGTGGCCGGCACCGAAATCCAAGCCAAGCAGACCCGGCCGCCGGCGCACTATACCGAAGGCTCGCTGATTGCAGCGATGAAGAATGTCGCCTCGATGGTGAGCGATGATCGGCTACGGAAGATCCTGAAAGATACGGCGGGCCTTGGAACCGAGGCGACACGCGCCGGCATTATCGCCACGCTGATTGACCGCGGCTTCTTGGCGAAAAAGAAGAAGAAACTGGTCTCGAGCGATGCCGGTCGTGCCCTGATTTCCATACTGCCCGGCGCGATCACGAATCCGGCCACGACGGCCGCCTGGGAACAGGCCCTGGACGAGATCAGCGCCGGCCGCATTACGCTCGACGACTTCGTGGCACGACAGGCGAATTGGGTATGCCAAGCTGTCGATCAGGTGCAGCAGCGCGGCCTGAATGTACCCAAAGGCGTCGAACCCACGGCGCAGAAGAAATGTCCGAAGTGCGGGAAGCCAATGCGCAAGCGCACCGGCCAGCATGGGTCGTTCTGGGGTTGTACCGGATACCCCGACTGCACGACCACCGCACAGATCGGCAGCAAGCAGCGTCGCAAGAACGCCGCCAAAGGATGACCTGCTCTATTCCAAGGTAAAAGACGTCACCCAAGAACTATCGTGCGCTGATACCGTACTACCGGCGCCCGATACCAACGAATCAATCGGGGGCAACCCTCACGGTGGCCACTGTTAGGTTAACTGCGTGATATGAGAACAGGCGTATAATATCTGCTATCGGCCCAGGTTGCGTAAAAACTCGGAACATCGGCACTCAGGGGGTTCAGCTACCCCTGCCCAGCAGCCGATCATGGCGTCAGCGGGCGTACAGAGCGTCGGTTTTCAGCCGAACCGCAACCGACGTGAGTTTTCACACAGCGCGGACTAAGCCCACGAGCATTTGATTTGGTATGGACTAGCTCGGACTTCAGAGTTGGGGCACTACATATGGCTCGAACAGTGCATAATCAGACGCAAAATCGGGGCCAGAAACGATCGAATTGCTAGTTCGGCTTAGGCCTATTGTAGATATCGCAGAATCATCGAATGTAGCTAACTATCGCTAATTCCTGCAATTTCTTCCTGTTCAGCTATCAATGCGTCCAATATCCAGTGGTTATCGTCACTTGAATTAATTTCCTCCCTTACATCGCAGACATTTGAAAGGTGCAATTGGTAGGCAGTTGATTCCAGCAAGGCGGATTCAGTCACGTCGACCGGCCATTGGCGCAGGAGGTATCCAATTTCCGCGACTCGGACAGTGACATTCAAAAGTTCACTATCGTCAAAAGCAAATGAACTTATTACTGCGGCGCGATATTTGAACCGCGGATGCGGACGAAATTTCAAGGTTATTTTTTTGCACCACTGCGGGTCATCGCTTAGCGAGATATCTGCACCACCCCCCCATTGGAGCGATTCGACGCTGTCGAATCGAACGAGCATGTAGTCACGAAAACCTTTGGCGCGATCGAAACAGCGAACCCGCCACTGAAAACCGTCACTGACTAACGCAAGTGGTACCAGCTTGCGGGGCCTGCTTCCCGAGGTCAGAGACGTGTAATTGGCTATAACTTCGCTGTGCGTTGAGATTGCTCGAGAAATAGTTGCAACCACATTCGCGGCCATCTCGCGCTGAATGCTTGGACAGCCCGCAACCGGTATCGGGCTCGCGGTTTCTGGTACGCCGTCGTTGCTGGCACGTGCCAGCGACTGCAATGCTCGGTTTGGATCATGCTCGAATGCCGGAATGAAAGCTTTGGTGCAGGTGTACCGTTTTTTTTTGAGGTCGTACGCCAGATTTTCGGAGTATGACTCAGTGTAAGTAGAGAAATCAGAGCTCGCCGCCGTTGGACCGATATCGAACCGATCCATTAAATCTTTCCGAGACACCCAACCGCGGAACCAGGCCAGATACTCCAGAAACCGCATGCGTTTGATCGCAGCACTGCGAAACTCTTTGAACTGCCCATTTCTATCTAAGAGCGAGATGGCTCGAACACTTTCTGTGACCATACGTTTTCCGGTTGCATGCTGTTTTTCGGCCGGTTATACTATGCCAGAACTTTGATCGGGTCGATAGGCGGCTCTCTCGAGATCTGGGTACATCATGCGAACACTGAATAATCTTTCAAACGCTTTCCACCGGCTAGGCTCGTCTAAAACGTTCTTGGTAAATCTCAGACCTGACGACGCGATGATGGATGAGATCAGGTCGGCGGAAATTGTTATCCGTCGAGGCTTGGCCGCCTTCCTTGATGAGCATTTGAAAGAGGCAGTACCGCCAGGCGTAGAGCCGCCTAAACCAAAATTTCTCCGCCAAGGGAGCAATGCCTACGGCACGCTTATCGATCCATTGCGATGGTCTGCAAATTACGGTGAGGCAGATAGCGACGTTGGCATGTATCTGCCGCTGGAATTTCTGCAAGCCGGCACTCCTACGCCAAAGCTCGGTGCAGAAGCTTTGCGCCAATTAACATGCGCCGCGCTGAAAGATATCGCCGCTCGGAATGATTGGAGCTTCGAGTCCAAGCAATGTTGTGACAGGGTGATTATTCGCTCCGACGCCTACATTGATGTGACGTCATACGCGATTCCCGTTGCGCAACACAGAGCCATGGCCGCGTTGAATTTCCGGGAGGGGCTAGTTAAGGCGGAAAGCATCACTGCTGCAGAAAACGAGATCAGCTGGGAAGAAATCCCCCATACCTCGCTTCTCGCCACTAAAGACGGATGGGTACGGTCAGACGCGAAGGCGGTTCACCAGAAGGTTGAGAATACCAGTTTGCTTAGAGGGCCATTATTCAAACGTGTCGTGCGTTTTGGGAAAGCGCTGAGAGATTTAAACGACGACGAGGACGGCCCTAACTCGATCACTTACACATTACTTGTCGCGGATAAACTGGATGCTGGTCTTTGCCGACTAGGTCGTGATGATCTGGCGATGCTTTCAGTTCTGGGGCCAGTGGCTGACGGTTTGTTCGATTCCTTGCCCACGCCTGGAAACGAGGATATCGATATTCTCGAAGGGGTAGATCTTCAAGTACGGCACCGTCTAGCGAAAACGCTTCGAGACCGGCAAGCCTCCATTCGCCAGGCATTGGATCACTCCTCCATCGATCAGGCTCATCAGATTCTTAAAGGAGTGTTTGGCTCGCGGTTTCCGGACGCACCAGAGTTACCCGCAGAAAGCAACTCGAAAATATCGCTCGCTACAAGCTCGGCTGCGCCTGCCGTTGTGACTGCGCCACGAACAAAATCGGTGCCACTTCGTGGGAACGCCCACTCGTCCTAAAATCTTTTCAGAGATAGACGCCGCGCTTTCTTCGCGCGGCTGGCGGTCATCAGCCGAAGCACACGGGATTTGCTTCATGCTGAATGAACCGGTGGTCAACGGGATTGTAAGGATTCGACTAACTTTTGACCCCGAGCGCCTATGGTTGCTGCCCACGGCAACGCTCGAAACTGTATCCGGATCGCCATCTAAAATTCCGCTACACCGCTTCGGCGAGTGGTTCTGCTATTTGGATCCGGAGACCGTTGAGTGGAATCCAGAGTCCTCCGATTTTATCGGACACGTGGTGTGCGCTTCAGACCGTGTGGTGAGTGAGCTTCACCGACTGCAAAAGGGAAAGGAAATCCGTGAGCAGGACTCGGAATTCACGGTGCATTGGGCTGGAAAATTCGCCTATCTAGACATTCCGGAACAAGCTTGGCCGCCGCGCTCTGGCACTAGTTTAACCGTCTTTAAGTTGAGCCGGCCTGAGTTAAAGGACGCGGACCCGATTAATGTAATTGCGCTTTCGGGTAAAAATGAAGGTGAGAGGTACTCCGGGTTCGATCTTCACGCTAACAAGCAATTGCTTCCGTGCGTCTCAGTAAAATTAACGAAGTATCCGTTCGCTAGTTGGGACGACTGGCCGCCAACAACATTAGCTCAGCTCAATCGCTGGATACGCTCACACCGTCCGGCAAAGGAGAAGGCGACATGGCGTGAGCTGGCCAGAGTAATCCTCCCCCAGCAGGGCCGACCATCAAGCGCTCTGATACTGATCGAGACGCAGGCAGGACGGTTTGGTGCAGTGCTGGAAGCAGGTCCCCGGCAGTTGGCCGGATTCCGGCCCGGCGCGAAGCTCGCGGAAAGGTTGCGCGGATCGAACAATTTAACGCGCAGCCTTAGCATTAGTAGATGGGCGTTTGAGCGCTTAGATGATGATTTCGTGTTGACGCGAAATTCGCCCTCCGAGTCAGCGCCATTAGCTGGAAAGCATATCCATCTGCTCGGAGCAGGATCAATCGGAGGCAGTCTAGCGGACCTACTCGTTCAGGCCGGTGCGGGTCGGAATTGTGGTTCCTTGCATATTTTTGATCCGCAGGTTCTTCGGGCCGAAAACTGTGGTCGGCATCTATTGGGGGTGACAGCACTAGGAAGGAACAAGGCTACCGCAGTGGTCGAACGGCTTAGGCGTGAACGGCTTGTCGAGAATGTGTGGGCTCATCCGTGTGCAGCAGGAGATCCAAAATTGCACAAGAATGCGGATTTGGTTATTGACGCTACAGCCGCTCCGAATGTAGGTGCCCATTTAAGTAACCACGCTAGGTGGCATAGGTCATGGGCGTTGATATCCGTATCGGTGGAGGGCGAGGGCTGGGTGGCCTCTACTCATCTCTATCGTGGTGTGGCCGGTGAATCTTGCCGCGAATGTCTTGAGCCATGGATCGGCGGCAGGGGCTCTCACATTCCTAAGGGATGCGAACCAGAACAACGGGATGGTGGGTGCGGCAGTAGGTATACGCCTTACAGGGCAGCCGCTGCCTGCATGGCCGCAAGCTTGGCTAGTGAACTGGCTTGCGATTGGGCGCTCGGGAACGCGAGCAAGCTCTTCCGAGCGGTAAAAATGCCTTCTGCTCCCAGGCACGTTAAAGCGGCTAAATACTGGTCGCCCAAGTCATTACCCGGTTGCATCTGTGCTACTAAATGCCCGTCAGGCACAACTAATAGCAAACCATGATTACAGCTTTTTCAATTAGAACAAGAGTAATCGTCGTTTTATTCTTCCTATGCCTCGGATGGCTGATTAGCTATGCATTTGTAGGTGTCGTCAACGGTTCATGGCACGTTGGGCTATTCGAAGCAATCCGCATCGGAATCAAAGGAGTAGCCCCCGCAGTTGGTCTGGCGATTATACTTGGTCATCCACGCGTTATTGATTTTATCTGGCGATGCTTTCCTTGGTTGAACAGCTTGATTGCACCGAACCTGAACGGAGTCTACAAGCTCTGGATTGGCACGAACTTTAAATTATTGTTGGACCGTAAAAATTTTTACGAGGGGCTATCCGATGTAAAGGCGGACGCATCCACGGAAATAAACTCAGACGATCTGGCTCATATCGGTATTGTTTGCGTAAAAGCCGGACTGTTCGCAATCCGGATACATATGACCCCTCTCGAAGATGCCCCATCGGCATCCTCTTCCAATGTAATCTCGGCAGTGCTAGAGAAAGCGCCAAGTGAGGGCGGCTTTCGCTTGCATTACATTTTCGAGAGTCATGTCTCAAACCCTTCCGAAACCGACACGCAGAAATACTACGGCGCCGCGACGCTGCAATTATCGGCAGGTCTAGTAAGCGACTGTAGTGGCGATTATTGGACCAACAGGGCTTGGTTCAAAGGCCTCAATACGGCCGGCCGCGTACGGATTACGAGAATTGCGCCTTAGGGTACGTAAGACAAGCGGCATGGATTGACCGTTAAGGGTCGCTAATAACCCAAAGCGAGCCGATAAGCGTCATTGCTGCGACAGCGCTAGGGCAGAAACGCCGCCGCTCCCTCGGCCTGATTTTTACCCTGCAGCCCCCTAGCAAAAATTCCTCAAGGCCGCGGCGGGATTTTCTGTTGCTCGTCTTACGCCCCTCGGTCAGCTTGGCTGTGAACTCACGGCGGAATGTCACGACATGACCCACCCCTTGTTTTCGAGCGCGCGTGCGACGGTCGCCGTTGCCGCTATCGCTATCCTGCTGCCGGCCTTGGGCGGCTGCGCCAGCACCCAACATCGTCTCGGGTCGCCCACAGTGGCAAACGCCACGCCGGCCTTGCCGGACATCTATGCTTCCCCCTCGGACGTTCCCACGGCGAATGTCGTGCGCACGGGCCGCTATCAGCTGGTCCCGCTGGCCCCGACCTCCGGTCAGCGGGATCTGCTGGCCCAAGCCGTATCCATCGATCTCCCCCAATCGATGCACCTGACGGTACGCGACGGCCTGGAACATGTGCTGAGGGATTCCGGGCTGCGTCTCTGCCCCCGCCAGGCGCAGGCCGGTTTTTTCTCCGAATCGCTGCCGGCGGTGCATCGCGAGCTCGGACCGACCACGCTGTCCGACGCCCTGCAGGTGCTCGCCGGCCCGGCCTGGCAGCTGCACGTCAATTTAGCCGATCGCACCGTGTGCTTTAGCCGGCGCAGCCAGGCGGCGATTGCAACGACACGCACGCCGGCCGCACCCAACGACGGTTCGGTCGTATCGGCGCGCGAGTGATCACGCGGCCCACGACCACGGTGACCGTTTCGTTCCAGTCCACGAGGCCCTGACCATGCGACACCGCACGCTTTCGATCGCTCTGTTGATTGCCGCATCGCTGACGCCGATCGCCGGCTGCAGCGATCACGACGAGTCGGCGAACACACCGGATCAAAACAGCGATCTCGCAGCCGACCAGACTACCGATCACGCCGGCAACCGCTCACACAACGATTCACCGATCCCGGTCAACGATCCCAACGCCAGCGATAAGTCGGAGGTGACTGCGGCGGCATCAAAACCCAAGCCACCAGCGCCTGACCGTGTCCGACAGCTGGCTCAGCAGATCGCCACGATCAAACAGACCCATCAGAAGCGCCTGAATGACCAGGCCCGGCGCATCGACGCACTGGAACAACAGGTCGCTGCACTCACCAAACGCCTGCAACGGCTGCCGCAGCCCGCGGCCCAGACGGATTCCGACGGACAATCGCCCCAAGCCGACAGCACGCCGGCCCCGGGTGCGGTCTCGCCGCAAGCGGGCGGCAACGACGCCACGGATGGTGGTAACAAAGACACATCGGCCGACGACGCCGATGTCGGCGACGCGAACGCCCCATCCGACGACGCGTCGCCGGCCGCGGGCCCGGTCTCCGGCGAGAATATCGTCAAAAACTGCCCCAACTCAGGCGGCTCGGATCAGCAATTCGACGTGTTCTTTCAGGCCGTGAACGCCGATGCGTTGGATGCCGCGGCCGACCAGGTCAAGTCGGCCGGGATCTCGGACTGGTTCGCGCGCGCCCGCATGCGCCGCCTCTTTGTCGGTCGTTACGGCAATTGCCCCTTGGCCGCACACCGCCGGGCCGACGTCCATCAGCGGACCGGCCTGGCGCTAAATATTCGGGCGGTCACCCCGCGCCGCACGAGCGCGACCCACAGCCGGGCGCGCGATTACGGCGCGCAGGGTCATGGGGCTTCGGCGGTGCGCCGTGCCGCGACACAAGCGATCCGGCCGCCGGTAGCCACTGATGCGCCGTTCGCGATTGTGGGCGTCGAAGTCCGCGGCACGCATCACTTTCTTGGCGTCGGGCCCCAGGGCGCGGCGCGCCTGTCCGGCGTGTCGTGGCTGACGCCCGGCGACGCCTACGGCACCTGGACGCTGCGCGCGATTCGTACCAATGCCGGCACGGCCACCTTCACGCACGACGGTCGCACGGTCGCCGTCGCCCTGCCGCGGCGAGGTTAAGCCATGGCTCGACGCTCGTTCATTGGCTTTTCGTTCGGCCTGACACTGGCGCTGTCCCTGCCGGCCGCGGCGCAGTCGGATCCGGCGCCGGCGATGCTCAAGCGGCCGACCACCACCGACCAGGCCACGCAATCACGCGAGACCCGCGAGAAAGCGATCACCAAGCAACGCGCACAGCAATGGGATCTGTCGGTGTCCGAATGGCAACGCTACAAGACGTTGCTTAAAGGCATCGACGGCTATCGCTCCGACAAGCTGGACCCGCTCACCGAACTCGGTATCCGGGCGCGCTCGACGGCCGAACGGCGCCGCTACGCGCGCAAGCTCGCCCGCCTCGAACACGAGCGCACCCAGCGCGTGCTCGCCTTCCAGAAAACCTATGACCAGGTCTTTTCCCAGATGTACGCCGGCCAAACACCGGTCAATGCCCAGGGCATGACCCAGGCCCTCATGGCCGGCCCGCAGTCCGCAGCCAAGCTGGGCCTGGATCAGTCGTCACGCCCGGCCATTGTAGTCCGCATCCATGACTGTTCGGCTTGCAAGCGCATCGTGCAAAAGCAGGCGAACTCTCAAATGCCTATGGACATCTACGTCGTGGATGCCGACAGCGACGACGCGATTCGCCGCTGGGCGATGCAGGTCGGCTTGAATCCAAAACGCGTGCGCAGTGGCGACATCACGCTCAATCACGCGCCGCAAAAGCTGGTACGCACCATCGATGCGGATTCGCTGCCGCACGTGTTCTCGCGCTGAATCATGCGCCGGTGCACCCTGCTTTGGCTTGTTTGGTGCGTGGCCCCGCTGGCGTTCGCCGGGCCGCACACCGTGCCGGCGGCGTATACGAACGCCGCCCACGCCCACCAGGTGCCGCCGGTGATGCTCTATGCCCTGTCGCTGACCGAATCCGCTACGACGCTGTCGTTCGGTCGCCGGCCCTGGCCCTGGACACTCAACATCGCCGGATCCGGCGAGCGCTATGCCACCCGCGCCGCAGCATGCCAGGCGCTGACCACCGCGCTCACACACACGAAGATCGTCGATGTCGGCATCAGCCAACTCAACGTGCATTGGCAGAAGACGCTGTTCAGTGCCGGCGGGCGTTTCGCCGATCCCTGTGCCGCGCTCAATCCCTACGCCAACTTGGATGCCGCGGCGGCGATTCTTTATCACTGTCATCAACGCCAGGGCGGCAGCTGGATTGACGCGGCGGGCTGTTATCACCGTCCCGCCGGCGGCGCCCCGGCCGCGCGCTATCGCGCGGCCTTCAAGCGCGAGCTCGCGCGATTGCGCAACGCGTCCGTGCACGTGGCGACCGGCCACACGTCACGCACGGCACGCGCACAGTCGGTCGCAGCGGCCGGCCCCGCGGCCGATGAGGCGCATGCGAGCAGCCCAAGCCGCGTGACTTGGATCAGTCCCACCCATGATAGCGGGAGTTCTCATGCGCTCGATTGATCGGACGCTGTTATGCGCTTTGATCGCCGGCCTGGCGCCGCTGGCCGTCGCCCAGGCCAAACTCACCGTGGTCGCCGACCACGGCGGACAATCGGCGCGGTCCTACTACGCCCCGATTGCCGGGGCCGGGGTCGACGAGCAACACGCCTACAGCGCCCGGGCCGAGGCGATGAGCCGCGGCCCCGTGCGCGAAGCCGACATGCTGCCGGTCCACTCGGACCGGCTCTCGCCCGGCTCGGTGCGCGCGCGACACCTGACGCTGCCGGCGGGCATGACCCCGTTTTTCATCATTGGCGCCGATCCACTGTCGTTGCGTTGGCTGAAACAACGGGGCGACCGCTTGCGGGATCTGCACGCCGTGGGCCTGGTCGTCAACGTCGATTCCGCGACCCAACTGAAACAGCTGCGCCGCATAGGCAAAGGCCTCGTGCTGCGGCCGGTGGCCGGTAACGACATCGCGGCCCGCCTGGACCTAGCGCACTACCCCCTCCTCATCACGCCCCAGGGCGTTCAGCAATGAGCCAACACGCGCCTCACCCCATCGATCAGTCGAGTGTCTATCACGAGAACGTCGAAGCCACCCGGCAAGGGGCCACCGATGCCATCCACGACGTGTTTCGGCGCGCCCGAGTCAATCTCTATGACGAGATTCGCCGCGAACAGGCGAACGGCGGTCGCACGGCGAAGGCGCTGCGCACGCCGTAATGGCCAGCGCGCATCCCATCGAAGCCAATCTGCGACCGGCCGTCGAGATCTATACGGCCGGCGCCTGCGGGCTGTGTGCGTTTGCCTGCGTGGTCTCGCCTTGGATGCTCGCGCTTGCTCCGAGCGTCGGCTACGGCATGGCCGGGGGTTTCGTGGTTTTCGGCGGGCATCGTTTCATCCAGGCCTGGCGGGTCATACGCTATCGCCGGGGCATGCGGCGTCTCCCGCGTTTCGCCGTGTCCGCTCGACGGATCCCGGTCAGCAAGCGCTATCTCTGGCTGGGGCGCGGTTTCCGCTGGCAGGTTCAGCACACGCGCCGGCTGTATGAAGCCCAGCAGCCCGAAGCGCAGTCTTTTCTGCGCCCGAGCCTGGCGTATCGCACCGCACGCGCCCTCGAAGCACCCCTGGAACGGCGGCATCTGACCTGGCTGGTGGATGCGCTGCGCGCCGATACAATCCTGAATCCGGTTCGCCCGCTGCCGCCAGTCGGTGGCGATCCGGCGCTGCATGCGGTCGAGCCCAACGAGACCGATATCTATATGCCGCTGGGCGAACGCGTTGGCCATACTCTGGTTCAGGGCACGACCCGTGTCGGCAAGACACGGTTTGCCGAAGTGCTGGTCACGCAGGACATCCGCCGACAGATTGGCGGCGGCGAGGTTGTGATCGTCATCGATCCCAAGGGCGACGCCGATCTCATGAAACGCCTATACGTCGAAGCCAAACGTGCCGGCCGACTCGATGCGTTCCGCGTGTTCCATCTCGGCTATCCGGAAGTCTCGGCGCGGTACAACGCGGTCGGCCGCTTTGGCCGGATCTCGGAAGTCGCCACGCGCTTGTCCGGCCAGTTATCCGGCGAAGGCAACTCGGCGGCCTTTCGGGAGTTCGCTTGGCGCTTCGTGAATATCGTGGCGCGAGCCCGGCACGCGCTGGGTTATCGGCCGACCTACGAACAGATCCTGGCCGACGTGGTGGCGATCGACGAGCTCATGATCGAGTACGGCAAGCACGCCCTGCCTGCGGTTGACGAGACCGCCTGGCAACAGATCATCGAGATCGAAGGCGGGCTCAACGAGAAGAAAATCCCCCGCAACATGCAGGGGCGGGATTATCGCGTGGTCGCGATCGAGATCTACCTACAGCGCAACAAGGTTGCCGATCCCGTGCTGGCGGGCCTCAGATCCGCCGTGCGCTACGACAAGACCTATTTCGACAAGATCGTGGCCTCGCTGTTGCCGCTGTTGGAAAAATTGACCACCGGCAAGACCGCCGAGCTCCTATCGCCGGATTACAACGATATCGACGACGAACGGCCGATCTTCGATTGGCGTCAGGTGATCCGTCAGCGCGGTATCGTCTATGTCGGCCTGGACGCCCTGTCAGACTTCGAGGTCGCCCAGGCCGTGGGTAATTCCATGTTCGCGGATCTGGTCTCGGTCGCTGGCGACATTTACAAGCGCGGCGTCGACGACGGTCTGCCCGGCGCGGATCCCGACACCAAACCGACGATCAACCTGCATTGCGACGAGTTCAACGAGCTCATCGGCGACGAATTCATTCCGCTCATGAACAAGGGTGGCGGCGCCGGGATCCAGGTCACGGCCTATACCCAGACCCTGTCCGATATCGAAGCGCGGCTCGGCAACGCGCCCAAGGCGCGCCAGGTCATCGGCAACTTCAACAACATTGTCATGCTGCGCGTGCGCGAGGAAACCACCGCCCAGCTGCTCACGCGCCAGCTGCGCGAAGTTATGGTCAGCGCCCGGATGCTGGTCTCCATGGCCTCGGACAATTCCGATGTCGATACCGACACCGATTTTTCCTCGAGCGGCGGCGATCGCGTGTCGACGATACCCAAGCCCATGCTCGAGCCCGCCGATGTGGTGTCACTGCCCAAGGGTCAGGCGTTCGCCCTGATCGAGGGCGGTCAGTTGTTCAAGATCCGCATGCCGCTGCCCAAGGCCGAGGACTCGGCGGAACTCCCGAACAACCTGTCCGAGATCGCCGAACACATGCGCGAGCGCTACCAGACCGCCGATCACTGGTGGGACGATGTCGCCCCGCCGCCGATCACGATCGATAACGCGGCACCCACCGGATTCGCGTCGCCCGGCGCGTCGGGCGCCGATACCGATGCTGATGCAAGACAGCCCTCGGCTGCCCCGGCCAGTGCCTGGGCCGGCGACGACATTCACGACCTCGCGCTCGACACCGACGACGAGGATTAAGCATGGCGCGCGGTCGTGATAGCCATCCGGCGAAGAAAAGCCCGACCTGGTTCGGCTGGGCCGTCGGCCTGCCGTTTCGGATCATCGCCGTGGTCGCCGTGTCGATGTTGACCTCGATTGCGGTCGAATGGATCGGTATCTATTGCGGCTGGTGGAGCCAGCCGGGAGCGCGCCACGCGCAGGGCGTGCTCACCCACGAGCTCGGCTGGATCGATACGCAGTTCACCCGCTCGCTGATCTTCGCCCGCCCGGTGGATAGGGCCCGCCTGGTCATCACCGAGGTCTATGACGCGGTCTTTGTCTGGACCGGCATCGCGCCCTCGTTTGCCGCACACACCAGCAGCGAGGGTTGGGCGGCCACGATCGCCACCTACGGCCAGGCCGGGATCGACGTCTCGCTCGTGGTCCTGGTACGCGTATTCATTCTCACGCTCACCGTGCCCCTGTTCGTCATGGCCGCGTTCGTGGGCATCGTCGACGGCCTGGTCCGGCGCGATCTGCGCAAGTTCGGCGCCGGGCGTGAGTCGGCGTTCATCTATCACCACGCCAAACGTCTGACCGGCCCCGTGTTCATCCTCGGTTGGCTCATTTATCTGTCGGTGCCGTTCTCGGTCAACCCGAACACGTTTCTTGTGCCCTGCGCACTCTTGTTCGGCTTATTGATCTCCGTGACGACCGGCTCGTTCAAGAAATATCTCTAGGTGTGATCCAGGCCCGGCTTAACGGCACTGGGCGAGCCTCGAAAAAATTCCGACGCCCGCTGCAGGGGTTTTTTGTCACACCGTGCGCCCGCTTTGGAAGGATGCGGCCCACGTCCTAGTCAGCCATCACGAGGGCCATCGACGTGACTGATGCCACTTCTTCTCGAGCCGGGCTGAAACTCGCCATCGCGCTGACGATCGGCGGGGTGGCCGCGGGCAGCGCATGCCAGGCCGCGAACGCGGCCGAACCGCGCGATCCGATCCAGCGCGAGGACATCGCCCTGATCGAAAAACAGCTGGCCCGCATCAATACGGTCATCGACCGGCTGGCCGTCCGACAACGTGAACAATCCGGCCGACGCGTACTTCTCGATGTCGGCCGGTTGCGGGCCGATGTGAACAACATCCGAAACGGCCTGCGGGCTTATCTCGCGCCGCCGCGACTGCCGCCCCGCCAGCCGGCGCCGCTGTCCGGCCAATATCTGGCCCAGGATCCCGGCCCCCGTCCATGAGCCCGAGCGCGGCCTTCGACAGCGCCGCCGGCGGCTCGACATCGACCATCGCCTTAATCGCGGTCGGCGTCATTGCCACCGCGATCCTGCTCTGGGCCGGCTGGGCTTTGCTTTCGGTGTATCTGGGCTGGGCGAAGACCCGCTTGGATACGCCCATCGCGCAGCGTGCCGTTGTGCGCATCGTCGCGCTGACCCTCGTGATCCTCTGGATCGCGCTTTCCAACCTCTGACCCACGGGGGAGCTGCACTATGCAACGCCTTATCAAACTGACCACTTTTGTTCAGCGGCTCGCCTTGGCGCGAACCCTCGGACACACCTTAGGCCGCACCCGAACGCGCCTGTCCGCTGCGCTTCTGGCACTGGCCATCCTGCCGCAGATCGCGCTTGCCGATCTGCCCAGCATCGAACAGCCGAGCAACGGCGGTGGCGGTGGCAGTCTTTACGACAACATCCAGGGCTATCTCGCCGATGCCGCGGTCCTGCTCGGCCTGATTCTGACCACGGCCGGGTTCCTGGTGGTTGCCGGGAGTGCGCTCGGCAAGTTCCGGGAGGCCACCAAGCGCGGTGAATGGGGCGAGTTCGCCACCGTCGTCGTGGTCGGTGTCGTGCTCGTCGTGATCCTGATCTGGCTCGCCAACAAGGCGTCCGACATCCTGGCGTAAGGCGCGTATTTCATGGCGGACCAACACACCATCGCGTTCGTGCCGACCCGGCTCAACAAGGCCCCGATTGTCTTTCGCGGCATGACGGGCCGCGAGGTCGGCCTGGTGGCGGTCAGCGGCCTACTGGCCGGCATTCCGCTCGGCATTATCGGCTGGTGGGCCATCGGCATGATCGCGATGTTGCCGACCGTGATGTTCGTGTTCGCCGGCATCGCGATCTGGTTCGGCGGCACGCTCATGCGTCGGCTGCGGCGCGGCCGGCCCGAGACCTGGCTGTACCGCCGCCTGCAGTGGATCGCGGCCCAGCGCGGCTTCAACAGCGCCGGGCTGATCACCCGGACCGCGACCTATCGCCCTCGCCGCGATCGCAGCTTTCATACCGGGGAGCCCCTGTGAGCAAGTTCCGCCACGGCAACGCGGCCCGCGACGCACATATCAATTCGCTGCGCGTGATCATCGCGGTGCTGGCGATCCTGCTATGCGGCGCGGGTTACGGCTGGTATCAGGCCCCGCAGGATCTGACGATTCATAATCCGCCGGATCTGCGCAGCGGCTCGACCCGCAAGTGGTGGCAAGTCCCGCCCTCCACGGTCTACTCCTTCGGCCTGTATATCTGGCAACAGATCAATCACTGGCCCAAGGACGGCAAGGTCGATTACAAGGCTAATCTGCAGCGCTACAGCGCGTATCTGACGCCCAGCTGTCAGAGCCAGCTCGCCCGCAACTACAAGCGGCGTGTGCATCGCGACGAGCTTGATGATCGCATGCGCACCCTCCAGGAGATTCCCGGCCACGGTTATCAACCCGACGACGTCACGATCCTCGATCGCGATCGCTGGATCATCTCGCTCAATGCCGAGATCAACGAATATCTGCAGGGAACCCCGGTTCGCGATCTGTATATCCGTTATTTCCTGCGGGCGGTGCGAGCCGACGTCGATCCCGAAACCAATCCCTTCGGCCTGCAACTGGACTGCTTTGCCAAGCCGGCGGTGCGCCTAAGCTGGCCGCATAAGACACCGGCCTCCGAGACCACCAATATCAGCCCGGCCGAGGCCGGTACCGGGGAGGATGATTCCTGATGAAACCCGCCCATCCAACCGATCGCAGCTACTGGCGGGCGTTGTTCGGCGTGCTCGTGCTCGCCTTGACCGCGTTTACGAGCGCCCACGCGACCGATATTCGGCACTCGAAGCGCGAGCCCATCGACATCAAGCTGCCGGTCGGTACCGAACGCATCGTGGTCTTCGGCCACGAAGTCCGGGTCGGCCTGCCGCCGAAAATCGCCAATCCCGACGTTTTGCGCGTGCAGTCGACGGGCGGCGCGGTGTATCTGAAAGCCAAAAAGCCATTCGATACCCAGCGCGTCCAGATCCAGGACATGACAACCGGCCAGATCCTGTTGTTCGATCTGTCGGGCGTGAAACACGCGTCTGACGAGACCGTGAAAGTCGAGATCGATCCCGATCAGACGTCGAAGGGCCAGGCTTCCGGCGGCGCCGATCAGGGGTCGACGTCGCAAGCCCAATACAAACCGGTACCGCCCGACGCGTTCCCCGGCGGATCGCGTTATCAGGGCGCGCCGATTCCGGTGGCGCTGGTCCGCCACGCCGCACAGGCGCTGTATTCACCGCAGCGGATTGTGGCCGGAAGCCGCCGGATTCATCGCATCGCGGTGGCCCATGGCGGCATTTCAGGCTTGCTGCCAGCTTATCCAGTGGCCGCTAAGCCGCTCGCCGCATGGCGCGAAGCGCCCTACACGGTGACCGCGATCGAAATCACCAATCGCGATCCCAACCGACGCTTTCAGCTCGATCCGCGGAATCTCGCCGGCGCCTTCTATGCGGCCAGTTTCATGCACGACACGGTCGGGCCGGCCGGCGCGCTGATCGATACCACAACGCTGTTCGCGGTAACGAAAAACGGCGGGCTGTCCGATGCGCTGACCCCGCCGGCGGGCGATAGGGCAACGGAGGCCGATGATGCAGATTAAGTCCAATGCCCTGCTCAAGTTCGGCGTGCCGGTATTGATCGCCATCGGTTTGGTGCTCGGCCTGCGCTCCTGCCTGCACCGCGGTGACGATCAAACGGCCACGGCCGACAAGAAACAGGGTCCGGCCACCCGCCAGTTGACCGAAAGCGAGCGCAATGCGCTTGGCGTCGAGGCCGACAGCCCCAAGGACACGGTCTCGACGCTGGTCGCACAGGTACAGCAGATGCGACAGCAGTTAGCCGACTCACAGAAGCAGTCGGAAAAGCTGCGCGAACAGAACGAGCAGCTGGCCAAGCAAAAACACAATATGCAGGGCGCGATCAACAACGCTCTGGCCAAGCAACAATCGGAAAGCCGGCATCAGCGTAGCTCACTGGTGGAGTCGTTGAATCGCAAGATCGAAGGTCTGCGCGCGACGATCAACATCGACTCCGATGACAACAAAAACAACAACGACATGCCGGTCGGCCTCGGCCTGAACGACGAGACGCCGGCCGACGCTCAGGGCGGGCTGTCGTGGGTCAATCCGCTGGGAGTCAGCGCCGCAAGCGCCGGTTCCGAGGATGGCAACGGTCAATCCGACAACGGCGGCTCGGCGTTTTCGACGGCGTTCGCCTCCGGCAAACAGGCGGTGGCCTCGGCCGGCCAACGCGCCGACCGGGCCCTGTCCGGTAACGACAACCAGGCCGCGGCCGGCACGCCGGTTTATACCGTACCGAAGAACGCGACGCTGGTCGGGTCCGTGGCCATGACCGCCCTGCTCGGCCGTGTGCCGATCAACGGGTCGGTCACCGACCCCTATCCCTTCAAAGTGGTCATCGGCCCGAAGAACCTGACCGCCAACGGTATCCAGTTGCCCGAGCTCAAGGGCGCGATCGTCTCCGGCACGGCCACCGGCGACTGGACGCTGTCGTGCGTGCGCGGGAAGGTCAAGTCGATCGCGTTCGTCTTCCAAGACGGCACGATCCGGACCGTGCCGAAATCCGACACGCCGGGCGAAGGCGGCTCCAATGACAGCAATGATGACGAGATCGGCTATCTGTCCAATCCCCAGGGCGTGCCCTGTGTCGCCGGCACGCGCAAGACCAATGCGCGCTCATTCATCCTGACGAGTCTGCTGCTGTCGGCCGGTGCGGCCGGCGCCAACGCTTATGCCGGCGGTGAGACCACCACCAGCGTATCGGGCCTCGGTACCACCACGGGCGTCACCGGCAATGTCGGCAAGTATATCGCCGGTTCGGCGGCGTCCTCCGGCCTTAACGAAGTGCGCCAGTGGATCCAGAAACGCTTTGGCCAGACTTTCGATGCCGTCTATGTCCCGCCGGGCCAGGCCGTCGCGGTGAACATCGACAAGCAGCTGCCCATCGACTACGAACACCAAGGACGGAAGGTGCATTATGCGCATCCCACACGCGCAAGCAGCCTCGATTAGCGGCCTCGCGCTGACGGCGGCCATGGCCCTGTTGGGCTGTG
>Ga0207889_1000223_pt1 | contig 22196 bp, 18 predicted proteins | sample LinPmetageLP47_FD_184058 | JGI IMG/M metagenome (GOLD analysis project Ga0207889, IMG submission 184058) | Marine viral communities from the Pacific Ocean - LP-47 (SPAdes) | ecosystem: Environmental > Aquatic > Marine > Oceanic | place: Pacific Ocean | collected 2011-06-12 | reverse complement strand
TCAGATACCCTCTTGGATTTCAAGCCCTGCCATCGGTATTTCGGCCCGGAATGGTTGTCCTGACTTGATCACACCATAGATCAGATGCACGAGCTTTCGCATGCTCGCGCCCACGATCGCCTTGGGTGCCAGGCCTTTCTTTTCTAGACGCTTCGCCATCGCGATGATCACCGGATTATGGCGTTTCGCCACCATGCCGGGCATGTAGAGCGATTTCCGCGCCGCGGTATGACCGGCCCTCGAGATCGTCGTGCGACCATTGATCGAGGTACCCGATTGCTTCTGCTTCGGCGTGACGCCGACGAAGGCGGCGAGCGCCTTGGCACTTTTGAAGCGTCTGACATCTCCGATATACGCCAGAAACTGGGCTGACGTTCGGTTGCCAACGCCCGGGATGCTCTGCATCAACTCGGCGTCGTGCTTGAGTTCAGGATGCCCATCGATGTGATCGTCGATATCGGACTGGATCTTGTCGATCTGCACATTGAGCCAGTCGACGTGTTCTTCGACCATTGCCGTCACGTTCGTTGGCATGCCGTGTGTCAACGCTTCGGTCCGGTTGAGTTCTTGCTGACGCATATCGGTCAATGCTTGCAGCCGATCAACGAGCGCTCGGAGTTCGCGAAGGGCCAGACTCGGCGGCGCCCAGATATCCAAATCGGCGCGCTGGGCAAACTTCGCCAGTAACTTGGCGTCTGCCTTATCCGTCTTGTTGCGGCTCAGCTCGCTCTGAGCAAAGCCGGTGATCCGCGCCGGATTGACGACGCTGACGTCCCAACCGGCATCTGATAACGCGATGGCTACGGCTTCGCTATACGGCCCGGTCGCCTCCAACACAATCGGCGTATCGCCCGGCAGATCACGTTGAGCCAGCCACCGATCCAGCTCCGCATGTCCGGCCGCCGTATTCTTGATCGCTTTCGTCTTGATCTTGTCGCCGACGGCGACACAGACATCCAGCTTCTTCTTGGACACGTCGATGCCCACGGCATGCTCATTCATCTTGTCCTTCCTCGCATCCAGGCTCTGAGTGCAGCACTCGGCCTAAGTTACCCTTCGGAATCGATGAACGAGACAACGGGCCGGCGGACTTATCTGACCCACAGGCTGAATCGCCTAAAGTCTTGTCAGCCTCTGCCGGCCCGGCCGATTCATCGCAACTAGCGTCCCGATTTTGCTCGGCTATTTCAAGATACGAGGTCTTGCCTTGTTCGCAAAACCACACCTAACCGCGAGCGTACATGTCGGAAAACATGGACTGTCGCCAATCAATTCATCGCCCGTATTAACCGAACATCGTCCAAAGCACGGCAGCGACCATGGCCGTGGCGAGCACGCCGCGTATCAAGCGTGCCGTGTGCGGGCGGCGAAGCGATGACGTGAGCAGCTGACCGCTCGCCATCCAGACGATGTTGGTCGATGCGGCCACGACAAGGCATGTCACCGCGGTGAGGCCATAGGCCCAGGGCGTCGACCAGGGCGTCGATTCGAGCGGCAATATCGACTGCGAGAAGATCGCGAGAAAAGCAGCGTAACTCTTGGGATTGATGACGTTGAGCAACAGGCCGTCTCGAAAGCGCGGTGCACCACCGGCATTCGACGGATCGGTTGGGGGCGAAGCCGTGGCGATCCGGTAGGCGAGATAGACGATATAAAGCGCGGCAACGGTTTCCAGAACACGCCGGAGGTTTGGAAAGTGGCTGAACAAGGCGCCGAGCCCGGCCGCCGATGCCAACGCTGCCAGTGCGAGGCCGGTCATGATGCCGACATAGAACGGTAGCGAGCGGCGCAGCCCGAACGTTGCGCTCGACGCAGCAAGCGCGACGGGCGCCGGCCCCGGAGAACCGAGTACGAGCGCAGCGGTCAGTACCAGCGAAGCCATCGCCGTGGCCATAGTCAGTTCTCCAGCGCATATCCAAACGGAACCATTCAGTACCGTTTATACATCATGGTACCGATCGGTTCCAATATGCCTGGCGTTGGGCTAGTGTGGCGACATGCCGACACAAGCCAGAGAACGTCTGCTCGATTCCGCCGAGGCCCTGTTTTATCGCCACGGTATTCAGGCTATTGGCATCGATCGTCTGTTGGACGACTCCGGCGTGGGGCGCGCGTCGTTCTATCGCCATTTCGAAAGCAAGGATGCGTTGGTCAATGCGGTACTGGCGCGGCGTGATGCGGCGTGGCGTGCGACGTTCGATGACATTCTCGATGCCTGCGGCGACGAACCGCTTGCGCTGTTCGACGCGATGGCCGCGCGCTACGCCGAGAACGATTTCCGCGGCTGTGCGTTCATAAACGCCATGGTCGAAGCCGCAGACCGGAACAGCCCTTTGCACCAGATCGCAGCCGGGCACAAACAGGCGCTGATCGAACGTATTGCCGAATCACTGCGAGCCATCGGCCACGCGGATGCCGAACAGCAGGCAACCCGTTGGCTGCTGCTGCTCGACGGCGCCGTCGTCACCGCGATGCGCGAAGGCCACCCCTGGCCGATTCAGGAAGCGCGTCGGATGGCTGCACAGCTTCTGGATCGAGATGCTGCTTCAAGCTGAGCGACCGTGGACACCTGGATTAGATTATCCGAGCGCGGATTTTCAGGCGAGGAAGAAGTCCGGAAACGAGTGAGCGGGGTCACCGAATGCAGGCCTTGCATTGTGTGGAAGAAAGATTGGGACCCTATTCTTATGGCGATTCCGCCAGTTCGGCCGCCGCGCTATAACGTCGCTGGTGGTTCGGGCGACGAGTTGTCAGCCTGGTTATGACGGGCTAATGTCGAAGCCGGCACAATCGCAATAGCAATCGCCGGGCGGCTCGGCCATTGAACAATAAAAAGACGGAGTAGCCCCATGAGTGCAACGCAACCGATCGCAAGCGTGTTCAGTGACTGGCTGGCAGCTTTCGAAGCCGCGCTCGTCTCTGGTGACAAGGACGCCGTGAGTGCACTGTTTCTGGATGACTGTCACTGGCGCGACTTGGTCACGTTCACCTGGAACATCACCACGCTCGACGGTAAGGGCGCGATCGGGGACATGCTGGGGGAGTGCCTTGGCCATACTCGACCGGCACACTTTGCGATTGACGGCGAAGCCATGGAGATGGAGGGGCTTATCGAAGGCTGGTTCACCTTCGATACCGCTAATGCCCACGCGCAAGGCTGTGTGCGGCTGGTGGATGGGCGCGCCTGGACTCTGCTGACGGCAGTGACCGAGCTCATCGACTTTCCCGAGTCCACTGGCCACAACCGCCCGTTTGGCACCGTACACACAGCCGAGCGGGGCCGTCGCAACTGGCTTGAGCGTCAACGCGAGCGCGAGGCGCGACTTGGCCACGAGGAACAGCCCTACTGCCTGATTGTAGGCGGCGGCCAGGCCGGCATCGCGCTCGCCGCGCGGCTCAAACAGCTCGATGTGCCGACGCTTATCGTCGAACGCAACGCCCGGCCGGGCGATTCCTGGCGCAACCGTTATCGCTCGCTCTGCCTGCATGATCCGGTCTGGTACGACCATATGCCTTATATCCGGTTTCCGGACAACTGGCCTGTCTTTACGCCCAAGGACAAGATGGGCGACTGGTTGGAGATGTACACGCGGGTCATGGAGCTCGACTACTGGAGCGCGACCGAATGCAAGGGCGCTACCTACGACGAAGCAGCCGGCAAATGGCGGGTCGAAGTCGAGTACGGGCCCGAAGATCAACGCGAGACACGCATACTTGAACCCACGCAGCTGGTGCTGGCCACGGGCGTTCTGGGCATGCCGAACGTGCCCGATATTCCCGGGAGCGCGGACTTCACCGGCGAACTGCACCATTCCAGCGCCCACCCCGGTGGCGAAGGCTATGCCGGCAAGCGCTGCATCGTGCTCGGGGCAAACAACTCGGCCCACGATATTGCTGCCGATCTTTGGGAAAACGGCGCAGACGTGACCATGATCCAGCGGTCCTCCACGCACATCGTCAAGTCGGACTCGTTCCGCGAACTGTCGCTGGCCGCGCTTTATTCGGAGGAGGCGGTGGACCAGGGCCTGGATGTCGACAAGGCCGATATGATGTTCGCGGCCACCCCGTTCGCGGTCATGCCACAGCTGGTTGGCGACATGGGCGCGCAGCTGCGCGAACGCGACGCCGACTTCTATCAGCGTCTCGAGGCCACCGGATTCATGCTCGATTTCGGCGCCGACGACACCGGCCTACTGATGAAGGCTCTGCGCCGTGGCGGTGGCTACTATATCGACGTGGGCGCCTCGGAGCTCATCATCAACGGCGATATCAAGCTACGCGCCAACGTCAGTATCGATCACATCAAGTCCGAGTCAGTCGTGCTCACTGACGGCAGCGAGCTGCCAGCGGATGTGATTGTTCTTGCGACCGGCTATGGGTCGATGAACGAATTCACCGCGCAGCTCATTTCTCCGGAAGTGGCCGACAAGGTGGGCCGATGCTGGGGCATGGGATCGGATACGCCCAAGGATCCCGGCCCGTGGGAAGGCGAGCTTCGAAACATGTGGAAACCTACACAGCAGGCGGGCCTATGGTTCCACAGCGGCAATCTGGCGTTGTCCCGGCATTATTCGCGTTATCTGGCGATTCAGCTCAAGGCCCGTATGGAGGGTATCGAGACGCCGGTGTATGGCATCCCCGAAGTGCAGCACAAGCGCTGATCGTAATAGTAGGCGACAGACCATGGTTTCGAGCTTTTGAAGCACGATCGTAGCTATCACTTGCCGTGAGCGTTCTCCCGTCGCGGGCGGAACGTCCCGAAAACTATCGTGGGGTCAAGGCGCGGTTACTCGGCCACGGGATTCTGTTGTCCAGAACAACAAAGCCGCGGTTTCCAGCAGACCGGCCACTGTCATGCTTGCCGGCCAGCCGCCCCACTGATAGCTGAACCCGGCCACGGCAGAGCCCAGCGCGCCGGCGATGAAGAAGCAGCCGAGATATGCCGTCGTGATACGGCTGCGCGCTTCCGGACGAATGCTGTAGATCGTGCTCTGGTTGAGAATCTGTACGCCTTGCACGCCCAGGTCCATGAAGAACAGGCCGAGCATGACCGCTACTACATGGGTTTGCAGGAGCCCCATCAAGGCGAACGAGGCAATAGCCAGCGCCATGAACGCGGCGACGGCGACACGCCCATGGCCGCGATCGTGCAGGCTGCCGGCGGCGTTGGCACCGAGCGCGCCGGCGGCTCCCAGCAGGCTGAACAGGCCGATCATCGTCTCGCTGTAATGATATGGCGCTCCGGCCAGCAGGAACGGCAGCGTTGTCCAGATGATGGTGAAGCTGGCGAAACCACAGCTGCCGTAGACAATACGACGGCGCAGCGTCGGTTCCTCGACGAGCAGGCTCCAGACCGATACCAGCGTTGCGCGATAGGACATGCGCTGGTTGGCATCGGGGATTTCATTCGGCAACAGGCGATACAGCAGTGTGGTGACGATTACCATGATGAGCGCGGCAAGGCCGAATACGGCGCGCCAGCCGGCCAAATCCGACAGGATGCCAGCGAAGGTACGGGCCAGCAGGATACCGATCAGCAGACCGCTCATGACTCGCGCCACGACGGCGCCGCGCTGGGCCGGGGTGGCCAGCGCGGCGGCCATCGGCACCATGATCTCGGCGCAGGTGGCTGTCAGCCCGACGAACAGGCTCGAGACAATCAGCCAGCCAAAGCTCGGGCTGATCATGGCAGCCAGCAGCGACACGATGGTGCCGACAAAGGCGATGGTGATCAGACGTCGTCGATTGAGTTGATCGCCCAGCGGTACGATGAATATCAGCCCCGTGGCATAGCCGAGCTGGGTGATCATCACCAGCAGCGAGGCGGTGCCGCTGGACACATCAAAACTGCGCGCGAGCAGGTCGAGCAGCGGCTGGACATAGTAGATATTGGCCACGGACAGGCCGCAGGCCACGGCCATTAACGTGACCATAGGGCTGGACGGCGTCAGGCCGTGTGTTGGGGAGTCGGGCACGAAAACCACATCTTGTAGCGTCAGAACAATGCCGCGGGGCGACAGCGGGCGGCAATAGTGGAGATTTCTGTGCGCTTTGCAAGTCGTTGCGTGATGCAGCGGTCTAGGGATGGCGGGTTGGATGCCCACTGGCCGGATGAGCAGGGTCCGAAATGTCTGGTCTGAGCGAGAGTTTTGGGCTGAAGACCGACGCCCGGATCTTCACTGTATGGGCACTTCACCCCAGTCGTGGAGATCGTGGCCCGCAGCGAGCCATCCGCTTGCGTAGCAGATCGATATGCAGCTCGGCGTACCTGCGATACGGCAATGACAGTGCGGGCCCGCACTCTGACGATTCACGTCGGGGGACGCACGCTGCCAAAGCGTTGGCACGGTAAGCGCGCAGTTCTTCAATAAAAGAGTCACGCGGACCCTGGGCCAGCACACCTATGCCAAGACTGGGGCTCTCGAGACGTGATTGCCCAAGCCAAGCCAGGCCAGGCCAGGCGGAACCGCTAGTTTCAGATCAGATGCCGATCGCGATGGTTCGATACCCGTCTTGCGTACGCCAACTCAAATGCCTGGCCCAATCAGCAGCAGGGTCACCGAGAACACGAGGCCGGACGCGATCAACGTCACCATCGTATAGCCCAGGATATCCCGCATGTTCAGTCCGGCGATCGCCAGTACGGGCAGCGCCCAGAATGGCTGGATCATATTGGTCCACTGATCACCATAGGCAAGAGCCATTATGGTCACCGACGGATCAACGCCGAGCAGCTTGCCCGCTTCGAGCATGACAGGCCCTTGAACCGCAAACTGGCCGCCGCCGGATGGCACGAAGAAATTGACGATGCCGGCCGACAGAAACTCGAGAAAACCAAAGGTAGCGGGCGTTGCGATGCTCACCATGGCGTTTGAGAACACGGTAATCAGGCCGGTGGTCGTCATGATGCCCATGATGCCGGCATATAACGGGAACTGCAGCAGAATCTCGCCGACATTGGATGCCGCATTCTTGACCAGCGTCGTCAGCTCGAAGGGGCTGCGTACCAGCAGAAAGATCAACGCCAGGAACGTCCAGTTGACAATATTCAGGCTTGCCGTGCCGCCGCCCAAATAATGAATGACGAGATACGCCACGAGCGCAAGCCCCAGCAGGGTGGTGATCACACGACTGCCGTCCATTCGATCCGCCGGGGTGGCTGAATCCTGAGCACGCGCGGCAGGTGCGCTGTTGCCGCTGCGCGCCTCGGGGTCGAGCTCCACGATGCGATCGTCGCCGCGTGGTGCCACCAACGCGAGGGCGCCGCCCACTACGATAATCGTGGCAATAACAGCGACGATGTTCCACCAGGCGAAGATCGTGTCGCTGATCGGAATGGTGTAACCGAGCTGGGTGGCAATGAACGAGCCTTCGGTCGCAGCAGCAAGCGTGCCGGAGCCCGAATAACCCATATGCCAGATCACATAGCCGGAATACCCCGCGGCGATGAGCAGCGGGAAATGCAGCTTCAAGCCTTTTTCACGCCCCTGGGTCGCGACCTCCGTGGCCAGCAGTGCGCCCACGACCAATCCGAGCCCCCAAGTGATCAGCGACGCCACTGCTGCAATCACGAAAACGAACAGATACGCCTGCAACACCGTGGTCGGAACCCCGCCCAGTGTCGACAGCAGCCGTCGTACCGGCCCCGTGTTGGCCAGCGTATGGCCGAGCAGCAGAATGAGCGACATCTGGGTCATGAAGGCCAGCAGTCCGCTCAACCCTTCGCCCCAGCCGGTCACGATGACGACACCCGAGGAATCCGTCAGTATCCAGGCGAGTAGTGCGACCACAAAAGTCAGAACGATCGCGAAGACCAGCGCGCTTGGAATATAGCGCTCGACGAACGTGTTCACCGGCCGCATCACAGCGGCGACGCCGGACCGCGATCCGGAAATCTGGTTTGACATGCCAACTCCCCTTTAGCCGCCCACCAACGGGGCGCCTGTGTCAGTTATAGCATTGACAGCGAAGCGTTCGGATACGACATTCAGCGAGTACTGACGCTGCTTGGGCGCCCCGATCCTGTGGCCGCGTCGATTGTTGGCTACGGTCCCGTCAACGAATAGCAGTCGACCGCCAGGATTTTCGGGCTGAGCGAGTGGTTGCGCGTAAACCCCGGGGTTCGTCTGCGCAATAGCTTCGCCGCTATCCCCACGGCCTCCGGGTTGCCCGATTCATTCCACGCGTCTGGCGACTCGCTTGCGCAGCAGATCGATATGCAGCCGCGCGTCGTAGGCGTATCCGCGATACGGTAGCGGGAGTTTCAGGCTTGCGATCTCGCGATCAAGATCGGCGAGTTCGGATTCCAGTGCGCGTAATTGTTCTGGATCGTCCGTGTCTGAAGCGGCTTCGTCAATTTCGCGGATGCGGGCGTAGTGTCTGAACACGCGATTGCGCACACTCCATTTATAAAGCCCGGGAAGGGTCCGCAGGAATGGCAGCAGCAGAAACACGATCGGCAGAAGCAGGATCGCGAAGCGGCTGATCTGAGCCACCACCCAGTACGGAAGGAAGGCGGTGAGCCGGCTTGGCCCATCGGCAATCAGATCGCGGGCATAGGTGTCCTGCGGCAGTGATGTGTTGTCCATCGACGGGAAGCGGCCTTCGGGCGTTATGACATCGCCGGGCTTGTGAACCTGGCGCGCTGCCTCGACGAGCCTGTCGACGATGGCCGGATGCAGCTCGGGCTGGGCCACGATCCGGGCCACGAGCCCCAGCAGTTGACGTTCGCGTGGGGGCAGGGGCGGATTGAGGGCGAAGGCGCCGGAGGGTACGTCGACCAATATTGATTGCGGCATGCGTCGAGACAGTGCAACGAGATGGTCGAGTTGCAGCAGGGTGGCTTCGTCGTCGGCCAGAACCGGCGCCAGGTAGGGCGCCGAAAGCGGGGCTACGAACAGCGCCACATCCGCATCGCCGGACGTCAACGCCTTGGCGGCATCGGTTCCGCCAAGCGGCAGCAGGGTATTTGCGTTGTCGGAAAGATCTGCTGCGTGTAGAAATGCCCGGGCCGCAGCCCGCGTTCCGGAGCCTTCGGCGCCCGCCGCGATCCGTAACCCGGACCATTGCGCCGGGTTGTTTGGCACATCCACGCCGGCTGTTGGCCGCGCGAAGATGAGGAGCGGCTCGGTAAAGACCGCGCCCAGCGTTTCAATGCCATCACCGGCGGCAATGCCGCCCTGCAGCAGGGCGGCGTCGGCCTCGCCCTCGGCCATCAGTCGCGCATTTTCGGTCGACCCGGCAGTCGCGATCAGTTTCAGGTCGATCCCGTCTTTTGCCAGTATGTTTCGATACTTCGTAGCGATCCGCCAGTAGCCGCCGTCCTCGATTCCCGCCGCAAAACGCACCGTCGATGGCGGGAGAATATCGCGGCTTAGCCACCACAACGCAGTTACCGCGATTACAACGGCGAGGATCAAGGCGGAAACGCGGAACATGGGATTCCTCTATCGGGGGCTTCATTCCAATCGCATCAAGCCTTAATGGGGCCTGGTTTTGCAACCCCGGCGGTAACAGAGGGCAAGCGCTGTATCCGACTGATAGCTGATACGTCCCAGGCAGATTACGCGTTGTATTCGAGTAGATAACTCGGTCTGGATGCTGTGGTAGGGCCGTAGCACTTACAGCATTCACGCATGCCGCTTGCTTGATGAGCGTCGGTGTCTTTGGCCGCTATCTATTGGCCGCCACTATCCAAATACACCCCGGGGATGAACAGTTCTGGACTTTGCCCAGATGAGAACATGCGACGTGTCGGAATTTCTTTCATACGAAGGTACCAAGAGATCGCGAACTCATACAGCAGGTGTCGGAAAGTATTACAACAAGGCTTTAAATCGGCTGCAAGCCGTTGATTGTTCGACTGGAACATATCTTGCTAGGGCGACGTCACGTTTATAAAAAAGGGGGATGGATATGGGATATCGTGGAAAATTGTCCGTACTGGCCGCTGGGCTGGCATTTGCGTCGTGCTCACACGCCAACGTTGTCTATAACTGGACGCAGAGCGCGCCGGCGGACTACGTAGAAACAGTTACTGGGCAGATTGTCGTCACCGACGCGGCCTATCGATCGGGTGGTCTCAATGTTTCCTACGATTATAGGACGCCGCGACCGAATGGTTTTACCATCGGCAACAGCCCGATCATCAAGGCGTTTCTGGGTTTTAATCTCAGTGAACGGCCGCCAACCGAGGGGGGGTCACAAATCAACGAGTATGTCAGCGCAGAGCCCCGCAAGCCGCGATTCACGACTATTCAGAAGAAGCTCGATACCGATCTGACTTTTACCAAGGACGGCTTGCTGTCTGGCACTCTCGATATTTTCGGAGCCAGGGCGAATTTCGATTCCGCCGGCAGTGGGTTGTCTTGGTTGATCAGCGACGTCAATAGCGATTATTTCATTGACCGCTGTAATGGTAGCTACGATAAGCCATGTTCTGGCGGCACTGGGTACTGGATGGTCGATGCGTCCACGATTCCCACGGATGTGCCGGAGCCTGCCGGATGGGCCTTGTTCGGTCTGGCGCTGACGGGTATGGCAGGGATCTGCTTCAGTCGTCGTCGTAATCGTTCCGGCGCCGCCGGCGTGTAAGAACAGCCTGTCACACGATGGCATCGCAGTTCGCATGCCTTGAAGTCGTGTACATGGAAGATCCTGAATGGACCTGCGCGTCAGCGTGGGTCCTTTTTTGTTTCAGCGCACGGCATATCGCAAACCGGCCAGGCTCGCATAGCGCCAGGTTGCGCCGTTTTGCGCCATCCGGATTACGATGCGGGAACTTCAGTATTTCCTATCTAGCCTCCTGTAACGCAAGTTCGCAAACGTGAATTCCGAGTGATTTGTTCTGCCGGGTAAGGGGCGGAAACGCGTCATGGCTGATGACATGGCGGGGCGTCGCAACACCGCATGGCATGAAAAACACCGGAATTATGCGATGTATCAGCGTTACACGCTCTATGATGAAGCGGTCAGCTGGTTCAGCCGCCCCGCGGCTCTGCTGCGGGCAGACGTTCCCGGAATCCGAAAGCCACACGAGACAAAAGCGCCGATATGGAGCAGCATTAGGCGCTGGATGACCCGGCTACTGGCTCTGAACCGGCAGCTGACGATCGACGCCCGGCAGACCCATTGCATCGGGACCGGTCGCCCGCCGTGACTCTAGCTTTCCGGGCGTTCACGCCTGTCCGTTATTTTCTTATTGATTGAGGTCGCTGTCATGGCTGTGTACGACAAGAAGCTGGCCGAGTTGCTGGACTGGGTCGTGGATATTGATGTGGCCGAGACCCAGGCATCCATCGCAGCCGAGCGCGCGCGCTCGCCGCTGGCGAGCAACTGCGAGCTGGCAAGAAAGACGTTCGCCAGCGCACGCTGGAAGGCCACTTTGACTGGCCTCGCCACCGGTCTGCCGTCAAACCCGTGGATCGCATTGCCGGCGGCGACCGCCGATGCGGCATTCACGCTCAAAAACGAAGTCGCGGCCGCTGCACGTACGGCCCTGATCTTCGATCCTCTTTTTTTCGACGAGCAGGAGGCGGGATGGGAACTGCTGGTGCCTGTGCTGGGCATCGGTACCAGCAGCCAGCTGTTACGCAGCCTGGGCGTGACCGGCGGCGTAGAGGTGACCCGGGCGGTCATCCACAAATACCTTCAGAAAGAATCGCTACGAACTTTCAAGCAGTTGATGCTCCGCCACTTTGGCGCGCGGGTGACGCGCCGCGGAGTAATGACCAAGACGATTCCCATCATCGGTGGGCTGATCGGTGGTAGTTGGAATTATATCGAAGTCGGCCACATCCGCCGCCGCACGCTGGCATATCTCGACACCCGCGAGTCTGCGGGCCTGGCACTCGTCGATGACTCGTCGGCGCCTGCTGAGTCGTCCAGTTCGGCGGCCATAGTTGGCGAGCCGCACGCGGATTGAGACGTTTCGGTGAATATGGCTAGCATTTCTGCGGCAAGAATACGCTGAGGCCAACAGGCCCTGCTACGAGCACTCTGTCAAAAGCCAGCTAAATAGTTTTTTGGAAAGACTCGCCCCGACGAGTTGCGATCAGGTGTTACGTCCTGTGCGCACATAAGTGCCGCTAGCGCTGAGTTTCGGCACTTCCTCCATTGCTGGCCCCAAGCTGTCCAACGAAGAGTTTGTGGACAGACAAATGACTAGACCGATGAAGCAAACTCAAGTGTTGTTGAGCATCCAATACTTTGGCGTGTCGACGCGGCTCATGCGTGGATAAAAGTCTCCCATTGACCGGCTGTAGTCATTATCTGCAAATGCGTCGTGCCTCGACGGGTATTCGTCGCGGGTATGAAGGGTGTGACCCAATTAAGGCATATTCGAGGCAAATCAGTAATATCCAGCGTCGCGCGCTGGCACACGGCTGTAAATATGAGTCTGCGTTCGCCGGTTACGCATGACCTGCCCAGTTCGCCGTCCACAACTTCGCTATCCTGCACGCTTTATCGCGATCGAACAGAGTAGGACATATGAGCGATCAGAGGCTTTCCCCGGAATTTCGTGCACGCGCAGATGCGATGATCGAATTGCTCAATCAACAGGCCAAAGAGGTGCCGACCGGGCAGGTGAGTGCATCGGCGCTGTATGCGACCACGCGGTTCAACGCGTTTCAGGTGACGGCCGGATCGGCCGATGCCGAGCAACTGTCGGCGCAGCGCGAGCAGGCAGTGGAATATTTCACGTCACAGTACCGAAAGATGTTCGAAGGCCACCTCGACGAGTGTCAAAAGCATTTCGCCCGTTACACAAAGCGAAGTGGATCGACGCCCGAAGAGTAGCGGCGTCACGATTAGTCGTGCAGGCGGCTCGACTTCTCGCAATCGGGCCAGATACAGCGGGCCGCGGCCGGCGAAAGCGCAGGCTTGCGAGCGATAGCGGCTCCGCTCCGTGGGTTATGGCCGTGACTCCGTAGCCGCTGAAGTTTCCGCTCGTTGGAAAGACGAGGCTGCCGGTCACACCGAACGGCTGATGTCGGGTGTGGTCCGCCCGATGCACGCTGCGCCTTTGGTTCGGTGGCTCAGGCCGCCAGAGCGGGGCGAGGGCGGGCCTCCACATCAGCCCATGTTGTTCCGGCATGGAATCACGCCTCTGGTGCGTGGCATTGGCACAGAAAATGCTGATAAAAACCGACACGCACACGGGGGATTAGACGATGGCTCGGGTTTGCGATATTGGTATGCCGGTATGGCAGGGCTGCGAGATGCGAAAGGCACAGATCGCGTTGGAATTACGCCGACAGCGATTGCGCCATGCGGCGATGGTGACTTCTCAGGCACGACCGCTCACGGGCTCGATCACTGCGGGTTAGCGCACTCGCCGGGCGTGCCGTTTTGCTGCACGGGCACAACGTTGCCCACGTTTGACGGTGAGCCGTGGACGAGTGGGCTGCCGGCAGGCCAGCGGTAGCCGCAGACAAGACATAGCGGCCGTGATGTCGCCGTGCCGCAAGCGCCTGAGACTGACGCCCGTGGCCTGATATGCGCCCGGCCGCGTTGCGATTTACAATAGCAATGGTTTCTGCTGCCGGGTATTCAATGCCTGTTGATCGTTCTGATCCTGCGCCGCGCAGTGGCGCTCTATTTCCTGAACAAGATACGAGACCGTCCGGCGTAGCGCCGGCCTCGCCGGATGCTTCGGTCAGCCGTTTGGCAAAATGTCTGCCGGCAGGGCTCAGGCTGGGCACATCGTCCTGGTATTTTCCAGGCTGGGCAGGCCTGGTGTGGGATCGGCTGTACAGCCAGAAACAGTTGTCGCGCGAGGGCCTCGCAGCTTATGCGCAGCATCCGCTGCTGCGGGCGGTCGGACTGGACCGCGGCTTCTATCGGCCGCTGACGGTGGCCCAGTTCGCGAGCTATGCAGCCGATGTGCCGGATGATTTTCGTTTCGTGGTGAAAGCGCCGAGTCAGGTCACTGATGCGCTGATTCGCGAATCGGGCGGTCAGGCCAGGCAGGCGAACCCGCGATTTCTGGATGGCAGGTTGGCCTGCGAGTCCTTCGTGGGCCCGGCCTGCGAAGGCTTGGGCGACAAGATCGGCGCTTTGGTGTTTCAGATCAGCCCGTTGCCGATCCACGGGTTGCAGCAGGTCGATGCGCTGATCGAGCAGCTGCATACCATGTTGCAGGTCGTGGCGCAGGCCAAGGCACGCGTGCCCACGGCGGTGATCGCGGTCGAGGTGCGCAACCCCGAGTGGCTTACACCGATGTTCGTTGCGGCATTGAAGGACGCCGGGGCGACGTACTGCGTGGGATTGCATCCCAAGATGCCGCCCATCGACGAGCAGTTACCGGTCCTGCGGCGGCTCTGGCCGGGGCCGTTCGTCTGCCGGTGGAACCTGAACGTCAGACACGGCGCCTTCGGCTACGCGCGAGCACGGGACCGCTACGCGCCATTCGACAAGCTGGTTGATCCTGATCCGGAAACGCGGACGACACTGGCACGGGTGATCGCCGGTACGGTCACTGCCGGGCAGCCCGCGCTGGTAACCATCAACAACAAGGCCGATGGCAGCTCACCGTTATCGGTACATGCATTGGCCGCGGCAGTACGAGCGGCACGCGAACCGCGGTAGTGGGTGGTCGAGGCCTTCTCTGATGATGTCTAAAGCCTGACTGGCTGGACAGGGGTTATGGAGTCGACATGTCTGTCGCACGCCCGCGCTGGAGCATTGCGGCGCGATGGCAAGACGGCGGCGTATTACACGCTGAATCTTGCAGTTGGCGGCTATTTCTGGCGTTTTCCCGGCTTCGCAAAAAATATTTTGGCTTGAATTTTTCTGGCAGCGGGGCTGACGTTGAAGAAGCGAATTGAGCTCTGTACGCAGTCGAGAAGCGCTCGGGCTCGGTGGTCTGCACACGAGGAGACTGTCGGACTCAGGCAGTTTCTACTGCGCAGGCGGAACGGCGGTATAAATTCCCTCGATTTTTCGTTACGTAGAATAGCCATGTGCCTCAAAATCGTGAAAATGTCTGCTTGCTGCTCCACCACGCTCGCTACTAACCCCTGAGTCCGACACTCCTAGGGCCATGTGGATATGGAGTCGGTCATAGCCGACCAAGGCAAGCGATGATTGACCTTGCGGATACTTCAGCGCGCTCATCTGCCCCTGTCTACCAGGGCCAAATCAACCGATTGTTGCGCGGAATTCAGCGCGCGGGGCCAAGAATCATTTTTTTGCGGTGATCAACGGCGTTCCTGATCAACCACGGGATCGGACGGCGCCATCTTGTCGAATCGTGAGTTTTTTATTCTTGCTCCTACGGTTGCACACAATATCTGGAAAGCATCGAAGAACACATTTTGGTGCCTGATCCGGGCCGGCGTTGGCGGCGCTGCTGCTGGAACACGGAGGGAATTTACATCGTTCCGGTTTCGGTTTAGAACTAGTGCGCGGGTACAAAAACGATTTAGAAACTGCACAAGCCGGGGGAAGACTGGCTTTACTGACGCTTGATTCGAGTCAACGGCACCCAACGGTGCGGTGAGATGACTTAAATGCACGATCGGGACAAGGGCCTGTGCGTAGTCGACGGTAACCACCGTGTGGTGTCCGCCAACGCTGCATTGGTTGACATGCTGGGTGGGGCAGACACAGCCACGCTGCTGGGCATGGACAGCCTCTGTTTTCTGCCGCAGATCGCGCGCCTGCGACTTGAACGAGCCTCTAGGTGCGACCTGCCGTTCAGGGCGGTCGAGGCGTATCTGCAGCGGCTCGATGGGACGCTGTTTCCCGCGCTCATCGCGTTCGAGCCGCTCAATGGCAGTGCGTCAACCACAGCTGTCGCCCGGCTCATCGTGACGCCGCGACGGCCGGCGCCGACGGAACCCGTCACATGGGATGCGTCGCAGCGGTTCGATATCGCCTTGCGCGCCGGTGCACTCGGCGCCTGGAGTCTTGATCTGCGCAGCGGCCAGAGCTGGCGCACGCGGCTGCACGACGAGATCTTCGGCTACGCCGACTCGGTAGCGCAGTGGACGTTCGAGATATTCCTCGAGCACGTGATACCCGACGACCGGGACCTGGTGCAGCGCGCGTTGACTGCGACAATCGCCAACGACGAGCTATGGGACTTGGAGTGCCGAATCTGTCGCGCCGACGGGATCGAGCGATGGATCTGGTTGCAGGGCGAAGCCGAGTACGATCGCCACGGCGACGCTATTGCCGTGTTTGGGGTGGTCAAGGACATCACCGATCGAAAGGAAGCAGAGGCTCGAATCAGCTTTCTTGCTTATTACGATGCGCTCACGCGGCTACCCAACCGCGGCCTGTTAATCGACCGTATCGCCCACGCGGCGCTGGTGTCGAGCCGCAACGACCAGTATGCAGCCCTGTTCTTCCTGGACCTCGACGACTTCAAAAGCATCAACGACACCCTGGGACACAAGCGTGGCGACGAGACCCTGGTATTGGTCGCCAACCGCCTCCGCGACTGTCTTCGCGAGCAGGACACCATTGCACGATTCGGCGGTGATGAATTCGTGATTCTCATCGAAGAACTCGGTGCCAACGAGACGCAGGCAGTGGCCACCGCGCATGCGGTAGGCCAAAAGATTCTGCAGGCCATCGGTGCGCCGCCCGAAACAGGCCTGCTACAACACCGGCGTGGGACAGCCAGTATCGGTGCGGTGTTGTTCTGTGGCGACGGTCTGCCGGCCGATGTTTTGTTACAGCACGCGGATATGGCCATGTACCGCGCCAAGGCCGAAGGCGGCGACATGCTGGCGTTCTTCGATCCGCAGATGCAGACAGCGGTGCAGACCCGCATACAGATAGAAAGCGATCTGCACCGCGCGCTGGCGAGCCGGGAACTGTCGCTGCGATACCAGCCACAGATCGAATCCGACCAGCGCATTGTCGGGCTGGAGGCGCTGGTGCGCTGGATGCATCCCGAGCGCGGCGAACTCGGCCCGGCCGATTTCATCCATATCGCCGAGGCCAGCGGCCAGATTCGAGCCGTAGGGTGTCGGATTCTGGAGGCGGCCTGTGAGCAGTTGCAGGCCTGGGGAGCCAGCCCCCAGATGGCGCATCTTCGCGTGTCGGTCAACGTGAGCGCGGCCCAGTTCCGCGATCCGGACTTCGTTGTTGACGTGTGCCGCATCATGAGGCGATACGATGTTCAGCCAGGCCGTCTGACGCTCGAACTCACAGAAGGCACGCTCCTGGACTGCGTGGGCAGCACGCGTGACAAGATCGTCGCACTCAAGGCACACGGCGTGCGCTTTTCACTGGACGATTTCGGCTCCGGCTATTCGTCGCTCTATTACCTAAAGAATCTGCCGCTGGATCAGCTCAAGATCGATCAGCGTTTCGTGGCTGGTATGTGTACCGAGCCAGACGCGCTGGCGATTGTGCGTACCATAATCGCGCTGTCGTCGTGCCTTGGCCTGGAGGTGATTGCCGAAGGCGTCGAGGATTGCGCTACACGCGATCTGCTGGTCGCCGAGCATTGTCATCTACAGCAGGGTTTCCTGTTCAGCCAGCCGTTGTCGCCGGTCGAACTCGAGTCGTTTGCATACCGATCGTCCGGCGACTGCCGGACAGGGCCCGGATATGTCGCCAGCGCAAGGCGGGACGAGGCCGCCTTGCGCTAGCTAGCTAGCTCGCCTGCCGGTCGTCGGTACTACTCATATGTGACACCGCCCCGTGCCCGGTATCCTATGTGTTCACGCTTTGCGCAAGGACATATCCATCATGGACGAACAGACTCGAGTCGAGGCAGAGGCGGCGGCATTTCGCGGCTTGATAAAGCATCTGCAGCTGCGCACCGATGTACAGAATATCGACCTGATGAATCTGGCCGGATTCTGCCGAAACTGCTTGTCGAAATGGTATCGCGCAGAGGCCGAGCAGCGCGGCGTCAAGATGAGCTACGACGAAGCCCGCGAACACGTCTATGGCATGCCCTATGAGCAATGGAAGGACCAGCACCAGGACGAGGCCAGCCCCGAACAGAAACAGCGGTTCGAGCAAACCAGCGCCGGCCACGCCGATACCCGGGCCGGCAACTGACGCCGACGGCGCGTGTGCCTAACGCCTGATCTCTGAGTCGTAGCGTAGAAACAGCCTGCTCGCCTGCGTCAACGCGCAGGCGGCCGGACTTTCTCTCTTGCCTTCACTCCAATCGGTCTTCGCAGGCAGCGCTTCGTTGTTGACGGCCGTAGACGGCGAACCAGATACTCGCGCCTGAAACGACGTTCCAATAAAACAAGTAGGTGCGAGATGAGTGAGATGGATACGTTCAGGGCCGAGGTTAGGGCCTGGCTGGAGGACAACTGCCCCGAGGAGATGCGGCAGCCGCCGACATCGAATGCTGATCATGTCTGGGGTGGACGCCAGTGGTCGTTTGCCTCGGACGCGGCGCGGCTATGGTTCGAGCGCATGGTCGACAAGGGCTGGACCGCGCCGGCATGGCCGGTCGAGTACGGCGGCGCCGGCCTTTCGCCGGCAGAGCATGACGTGCTCAAGTCCGAGATGAGCCGCATGGGCGCACGCAGCCCGATCAGCAACTTCGGTTTCTGGATGCTCGGTCCGGCGCTGCTCAAGTTCGGCTCCGATGAGCAAAAGCGCGAGCATCTGCCGGCAATCGCGCGCGGCGAGATCCGCTGGTGCCAGGGATATTCCGAGCCGAACGCGGGCTCGGATCTGGCCAGCCTCAATACGTCGGCCGTGATCGACGACGATCATTTCGTGGTCAACGGCCGCAAGATCTGGACATCCTATGCGGACCGCGCCGACAAGATGTTCTGTCTGGTACGCACCGATCCAGAGGCCAAGAAACAGGCCGGCATCTCGTTCATTCTGCTTGATATGGACAGCGCCGGCGTGTCGACCCGGCCGATCCAGCTGATCTCAGGTGAGTCGCCGTTCTGCGAAACCTTCTTTGACGACGTGCGCGTGCCGCGTGCCAATCTCGTAGGCGAGATCAACCAGGGCTGGACCATCGCCAAGTACCTGCTCACCCACGAGCGCGACAATATCGGCGGGGAGCCGCCGGGCCTGCTAAAGGGTCGGGATCTGGCGCATATGGCGCTCGACGCGGTCGGAGCAGATGACACCGGACGCCTGGATGATCCGATGCTGCGCGCCGATATCGCGCGGCTGGAGATCGATGCGATGGCGTTTCGTGCGCTGGTCGAACAGACCCGTGCCAAGGCCGAGGCCGGCGAGGGCGTCGGCGCCAAGTCGGCCATGCTCAAGTACTACGGCACCGAGCTGAACAAGCGCCGCTACAACCTGATGATGGATGCGATGGGCGGTCTCGGCCTGGAATGGGACAGCACGCGCAGCAACGGCGGGCGCTATGCCCGCGAATGGTTGCGATCCAAGGGCAATTCCATCGAAGGCGGTACGTCTGAAATCATGCTGGGCATCATCTCGTCTGCCGTGCTGCAACTGCCCAAAACGGCTTAGGAGCTGATCATGATATTGAACGACGAACAACAGATGCTCGCCGATCTGGCCGAGCGCATGGTCGCCGATAGCGCCACCGTGGATACGCTACGCGCCATACGCGCGGGCCAGCATCAGACCGATCACGACCACGCGCTGTGGCAGACCATGGTCGAATCCGGCCTGTCGGGCATCCTCGTGCCCGAAGCCCAGGGCGGCATGGCGTTCGGGCTGGTCAGTGCAGGGCTGGTGGCGCGCGCACTCGGTAAGCGTCTCGCGCTCACGCCATTTCTGTCGACGGCGGTGCTTGGCGTCGTGGCCATTACCAGCGCGGCCAACGCCGAGCAGCAGAGCCGATGGCTGCCGGCTATCGTTGAAGGCAATCTCCTCGTCGCGTTGGCCAGCGACGAAGGCGGTAAGCATCGACCCGAGCGTATCGAGGCGGGCGCCACCTTGGACCAGGGCAGATACACGATCAGCGGACAGAAAACCCGTGTCATCGACGGCGCCAATGCAAACCTGCTGATCGTCAGTGCAGTACACGACGGCATGCAGCGCCTGTTCGCGGTCGAGCCACAGGCGGCGGGCGTGACGGTTGAGCCGGTAGCATCGATCGATACGCGCAGCATCGCTGATGTGCGCTTCGACGGTGCCGCGGCCGAGCTGCTGGGCGATGACCACACGACGCCCGACGCCGGGCTCGATACGATCTTGAACGCTGGGCGCGCACTGCTGGCCATGGAGATGATTGGCCTGGCGCAGGGCGTATTCGACCGCACGCTGGCTTATCTGGGCGAGCGCAAGCAGTTTGGTCAGCCGATTGGCGCCTTTCAGGCCCTGCAGCATCGGGCTGCGCATCTGAAGGTCGAGATCGAGATCAGCCAGGCCATGGCATTCCAGGCGCTGGCCGCGATTGACCAGGGCCTGCCGGATGCCTCGCGTCAGGCGCTTGCCGCCAAGGCAAGAGCGGCCGACACGGCGCGCCTGGCCAGTGCCGAAGGCGTACAGATGCACGGTGGCATGGGGATGACCGACGAGTTCGATATCGGCTTCTTCATGAAGCGCGCCCGCGTGGCCGCCGAGCTTATGGGCGACGCCAATTTCTGCGGCGAACGTTTTGCCCGAAGTCGGGGTTTCTAACGGTTGAGCGCCTTGCGATAGGGCTGAGCGATCAGGCGACGTCCCGCATCCGCGGGCGTCGTTTGTAGCGCACCGTTGGTTGTTGTCGCTCTGCTGTTTGCATGTGGGTTGTGCTCGTCAGCAGCGCGATAATGACGGCCATGGCCAGCGCAATGGCGGCGTCGGTGATATCTGCCGATCGTCCGGGTATATGCGACTGCAACCCGGCCAGCAACACAAGCATGGCGGCCAGGCTGGCGGCGCCTACGGGCAAGCGCAGGCCGGCACGGCCCAGCGCCCAGAGCATCGTGCCGTAAACAAAGCTTTTTTCCAGCAGCGCGATCGTGTTGATCGACATCGAGCCCTGCATGAGTGCGGCAAACGGTATCCAGCCGAAAGTGCTGCTGTGGGCGGTAAATACAAACGGCGTCAGGCGTGATGCGATGATCCACAGCCCGAGGACCAGTGCCGTTATCGCGGCTACGCGTCGATCGTCAGCGCGGCCGAGTATCGCCCAGGCGATCAGGCCGGCGGTGCCGCCGACCGCCTCGCTGGCGGTCAGCTGATTATGCAGAATCAGAATTTTGGCGACCCACACCGCACCCATCAACAGCAGGGCCAGCCCGGGCACGCGCCACGGTAGCGATAGTCGCTGTAATAAGGCGGCGACGGCGAACCACATCACCGCATAGCGCAGCATGTCGAGCAGTTCCAGACGCGGATGCACGATCAGCGGCTGCACCGCGCGCCAGTAGGCGTGCAGGTCCAGGCTCGGTACATAAGGGAACAATCGGTACGCCAGAAACACGGCCAGCAGCAACGCCGGCACCGGCGCGATCGAGGCGATGTCGCCACGCGGACGAACCGCCCAGAGGCGGGCCGCGACTCCCAGGCAGGCGCCGAGCCCGGCGCCTGCGGTATTCGGATAGATATCGGCAAACGTGCTCAACCGGCCGGCGACGTGCATCTGAGTCAGCTCCATCACCACGCTGAGCGCGGCACCGGCAATCGTGATCCCGACAACGGTCGATATCGGCTTGATCTCGGCGCGCTGCAAGGCCGCCGCGGCCAGGAAGCCGAATGGCATATAGAACAGGATATTGCTGAGCAGGTTGATCCAGGAGTCGATCGGATGCGAGGCCGTTGCCAGCAATTGCGCAAAGGCGCCTGGGGCGAGCGCGCGCAGTTCGAACGGATACAGTGAGGCATATGCCACGAAGGCCACGCTCAGGAAAGCGGCGCAGGCCAGGGAACGATTCATGCAGAGATTGGGACCATGAGTGGCTCAGCGGGATGCGGCCGATCGTGACGTTGGCGCGTGCCAGACGCGCCGACGTACAGCGGTGTCGAGAACATACGGCAAACGCACATGATATACGTGCGCGCCGCCGACACCGTATTCGTTATCCACGCGTTGTTCATCGCCTGGGTCGGTTTGGGCAGCGTGGCTGTATTGTGCTGGCCTCGGCTGGCGCTGCTGCATCTGCCGTGGGGCGCGTATGTGTCATTCACGGAATGGCCACGCCCGCAGACGCCGCTCGAACAATCGCTACGGATCGCGGCCGGCCAGCGGGGCTGCAACGGTGGTTGTATCGACCATCATCTCCTGGCGTTCATCAATCCGGACGGACTCACCCGATACCCTCAGATCGTCATCGTCATCGTCATCA
>Ga0207889_1000222_pt1 | contig 22421 bp, 18 predicted proteins | sample LinPmetageLP47_FD_184058 | JGI IMG/M metagenome (GOLD analysis project Ga0207889, IMG submission 184058) | Marine viral communities from the Pacific Ocean - LP-47 (SPAdes) | ecosystem: Environmental > Aquatic > Marine > Oceanic | place: Pacific Ocean | collected 2011-06-12 | reverse complement strand
TCGCCAACCGCACCGCACGTTCGCGGAACTCAGGTGAATACGGCTTCGAGGTCTTCTTGTTGTGTGACTGTTCCATAATGGGCAATTCTCCGAAAGTTTTGCCCTCCGGTAAACCCGGGGCGGTTCAGAGCGTGTTTCCACGTCTGTAGTTAACTATCTCAACTCGATAGCCATGTTTTCAACGTCAAAACTGCTTGGTCGACTGCGAGGTCGGTCAGTGCCATATCCTCTTTTGTCAGTGCCAGTGAAGGATACATTTTTCCGGGTGATTTGAAGACCCCATTTGCCCGAAGCGCATCATTGTACACTACATTCATTCTTGGATTATCGTGACGCGCAGTTCGGTAATCGCGACACGGATTGTCTGTGAAAAAGATGTCGAACAAGGTTTCATCTCCGCAGATGCGGTGCGCGATCCCAGCATCGGTCAGCGCTTTAGATTGCATGGTTTGCAGGGCCGCACCGTGCTTGCGTAGCGTGTCATAGGCACCGTCGCGTCTTAGAACTTCCATCGTTTTGAGCCCTGCTGCTGCGGCGACCGGGTTGCCCGAAAGCGTGCCAAGTTGCATGAGCCATTTGTCAGCGCCAATAGCGTCTTTGTTAAAGTGCTGCATCACCTCCGCGCTGCCGCCAAGTGCGGCCAAAGGGAACCCACCACCGATGATTTTACCAAGCGTACAGATGTCTGGGGTCACACTGTATTTTTCCTGCGCGCCGCCATAGGCGAGGCGAAATCCTGTGACGATTTCGTCAAAAATCAAAAGTACCGAATGTTTGTCGCACAGATCGCGAAGCCCCTGAAGAAACCCGGGCATCGCAGGAATGATCCTTTGCAGCGGTTCAACGATGATCGCTGCAATGTCTGAGTGTTCGCTCATCAAGGCTGCGACGGCCTCAAGGTCATTGAAGGGCGCGATCAGCATTTGGTCTGCCACGCTTTGTGGGATGCCTGCGCTATCAGGAACGGCTTGCGGGAAATTGTTCAGCATTGTGGGCGCAAGGCTCATCTGTGCTTCAGCACTCATTCCGTGATATCCGCCCTCAAATTTCAGGATCTTGTCACGCCCTGTGTAGGCACGGGCAAGGCGCATAGCATACATATCTGCCTCGCCGCCCGATGCGACGAAGCGGACCTGCTCACAGCAGGGAACTGCATCAACTATTGCTTCTGCCAGCTCGATACCTTTGGCGTTGTTGGCAAAGAACGTCATGCCATTCGGCAGTTGCTCCAACACGGATTCCATCACTTCTGGATGCCCATGCCCCAAGAGCATCGGACCAGAACCGATCAGATAGTCTACATATTCACGGCCATCTTCATCCCAGACACGGCTACCTTTGCCACGTGAGATGATGACGTTTGGATCAAAATTTCCGAAGCCCCCAGCGGGCAAGACTTTGCGAGCCCGTTCGGTCCAGTCCGCTTGCGTGTGCAATCTATCCATAATGTGCAACTACCTCACCAAGCATTTCTTCGTCAGGGTGAACACCAAGGCCAGGTGTCTCAGGTAGGTGGAGGTGTCCGTCAATGTTTCGTGGACCGCGCCCCCCTGCGATATCGACCGTCAGCATATCTTGGCAGGCCCAGACGGCGTGGCAGTTTGCGTCGGGGATCGTGGCCGCCAGATGCAAGGCCTCGGTGTCGGCCAGAACGGAACCGCCCGTGGCCATCACAAACATATCAATACCATGCGCCAAAGCGATGTCGCGCATGCGTGCGGCTTTGGTCAGGCCTCCAACGCGATTCAATTTAATACCGAACACCTCGGCGCAGCCATCTCGCGCGATGCGTGCGGCGTCTTGCAACGTCACAAGTGCCTCGTCGACTGAAACGGGTGCTGCATGTTTGCCGCTGATCGCGGCGATATCATCCAAGCTTTCGCAGGGCTGCTCGAAAATGACTTGCAAATCTTGGGTCGCGTGCATCACCCGTAGCGCCTGTTGTCGCGTCCAGCCACGATTGACATCATAGAGCACGATTTCGCCGGGCAGTCGGATGCTCTCGACATCGCGGACGCGTGCGATATCGTGCTCCACATCGCCGCCGATCTTAACGGAATGGGCGACATAGCCCCGCTGCCTGTAGCGGTCCAAAACCGCACGGGTCTCATCAACGGTTTTAGCCCCGACAGAAGATGCAATCGGGCGCGGTGTCCGTGACCCGCCACCCATCAGATCGGCAATAGGGACGCCAGCGGCCTGTCCAGCGATATCCCAACACGCCATATCAATTGGTGATTTCGCATAAAGATGACCAGGCAAGGCGAGGTCCATCGCACGTTCGACATCCAATAGACGGCTCGGATCAAGGCCAAGGATAAAAGGGGCCATCGTCTCAATACCCGCGCGGATGCCTGGTCCATGGGCAGGAACATAGGTGTGGCCCCAAGGTGTGCCTTCGCCCCAACCAACAAGCCCGTCATCGGTCTCGATTTTGACCAGCGTTGCGTCGAGAACTTCGAACTTTAGCCGCCCACCGGACAGCCAATAAGGATGCTCGAGCGGTAGATCGACTTGGTAGACGGAGATATGAGATATTTTCATGGGGTCACCACAATGTTTCCGGTGTGTTGCTTGGCGATAAAAGCTGCTTGGGCCTCTCGCAGTTCGGCCAGCGGGTAGGTGGCTGCAAGGGACGGCTTTATCTCTTTGGCTTCGATATAGCCTACGAGATTTGCGGTAACTTCGGGGTCAATCACTGTCGAACCTGTGAATGTGAGATCGCGCAAATAGAACGTGCGCAAATCAAGGTCGACCATCGGCCCCGCAATGGCACCGGAGCAGGTATAGCGCCCACCCCGCTCAAGAATATCAATCAATGTTGACCAGTAAGGTCCGCCTACGACATCCGCGACCACAGTGATTTTGTCTGTACCCAACGCGGTGCGAAGGTTGTCTGGCGCACGAGGCAAAACAACATCCGCCCCAAGGGCCGTGACATCAGTGTGCTTTGCCTCGGACGCGAGTGCGATCACACGTGCACCGCGCCGTTTCGCCAATTGCACCAAAGCCCCGCCAACACCGCCGGATGCGCCTGGCACTAGCACCGTATCGGCCTTTGTAACATTGGCGCGGGTCAGCATGCCTTCAGCGGTTGAATAAGAGCATGAGAAGGTTGCCAGTTCAGCGTCTGAAAAATCAGATTGTATAGCGATCGCATTGCGCGATGGGATCGTCGTGAATTCCGCAAAACCACCATCACGTTCTGATCCAAAGTAGCCCGTCTTGTTCTTGTCCGAAGGATCGTCGGCATCACGCAGCCAGTTGTCTGTTATGATCCGGTCCCCGATGCGTGCGGGGTCGACCAGCGCGCCAACCGCCACGATCTCGCCGCAGACATCCGCACCTTGGATGCGCGGAAAGGTGATGGGCGCGCCGCCCCAAGTCGGGTCCTCGTCGGAGACTTCATTAAACGCGCCACCGGTTGTGGCCTCAGAAACAGCCTTGGAATACCAGCCCGAGCGCGTGTTGACGTCAGTGTTGTTTAGCCCGCAAGCCAGCACGCGGATCAATACCTCGTCCGCAGCGGGAACGGGACGTGGCCAGTTTTCGTGCAACACCATCTGGTCCAGATCGCCGTGTCCCATCGTGACCATCGCGCGCATTTTGTTGGGTAACGTCATTGCGGTTCCTCCGCTTTGATATCGACACGAGGCAAAAGGCTTTGTGGATCATATGCGGCCTCACCCAATACTTTGGCGGCGCGGGGTTCGCCTGCGATGATCACCTTTAGGGATGTTCCCGGCGTGGCGGCATGTGGCTTGATATATGCGAAAGCCAGAATTTTGCCGACTGTATGCCCATAGGCCACCGATGCGGTCGATCCCACAACGGCCCCCTCCAACAGCACCGCTTCGCCGCCATGACCATCCTCGACGCCGTCCGGTTCGATTTCCAAATAGGCACAAATCCACGGTAGATCATCCACATTTGCAAGTGTCTGCTCTTTGCCCAGATACGCCTTTTCGGTACGCACAAATCGCATCACGTCTGCCTCTGGCAAGGTAACCTCGTTGGTGAGTTCGCCCGCACCTTTAAAACCCTTCTCCATCCGCATGACGCTCATCGCAAATGACCCGTAGTTGGCAATCCCGTGCGCTTCGCCTGCGGCCCAGAGCGCGGTGTAGACATCCAGACAGGCAGCAAATGGCATGTGGAATTCCCAGCCCAACTCCCCCGCGTAAGACATCCGGAATGCCCATACCTTGTGACCGGAAATTGTGATTTCCTGCGCCGAAAGCCAGCGAAAAGATGCGTTATCAAGTGGGGCATCCGTGCAAGCCGCCAATACATCGCGTGCCTTTGGGCCGTTCAGCGACAGGGCCGACCATTCCGATGAGACCGCCGTGACGCTCACGTTTTCATCACGTTGGTTGTGGTTGAGATGATCCAGTAAACGTTGTTCAAAGAATGCAGCACAGACAAGGTAATAGCTATCTTCACCCATCTTCACGATGGTCGTTTCCAACTCGATCCGCCCGCGACGGTTCAGCATATGGGTCAGCGTGATCGATCCCACCTTTTGCGGCATCTTGTTGGCCGTCAAACGGTCCAGCAGATCATGGGCGCCCACGCCACTGACCAACACTTTGGTAAAGGCGGTCACGTCCATAATGCCAACCGCTTCGCGCACGGCTTTGACTTCGGCACCGACCATGTCGTGAACTGCATTACGCTGGAATGAATAGTGGTCTTCTTGCGCCACGCCGTCGCGGGCAAACCAGCGGGGGCGCTCAAACCCATAGACTTCTTCGTGAACTGCGCCTTTTGAATTCAGCAATTCATACAGCGGTGACGGCTTAATTGGGCGGCCCGCGAGACGGTTGAAATGTGGGAAAGGGATCTCGTGGCGCAGGCAGTAGTCTTCTTCAGCTTTGACGACCTGCCATTCTTTGTTTGCGTAGCTGCCAAAGCGGCGCGGGTCATAGTCGCGCATCGAGATATCAGCCGCGCCGTGCACCATCCAACGCGCCAATTCGCGCGTCAGCCCCGGCCCCCAGCCGATACCGATCTGCGTACCGCAACAGCACCAATAATTCTGCACACCGGGTGCGGGGCCAATCAACGGATTGCCATCAGGGGGATGTGAAATCGCGCCGTGCACTTCGCGCGTGATGCCAAGGTCCGCAAAAATCGGCATGCGATTCAGGCTTTCCTCAAGCCACGGCATGACGCGATCATAGTCAGCATCGAACAGCCAATTCTCATAATCCCACGGGCATTCGTCGTGCCAGACTGAATTTGGATTGGCCTTTTCGTAGATCCCAATCAGCCCCCGCTTTTGCTCCATCCTGATGTAGCCTGACACCTTTTTGTCGTCTCGAATGACGGGGAGTTCGCGGTCAAGGCTCTCAAACTCCGGTACGTTTTCAGTGACGAAATAATGGTGTGTCATCGAAGTCATTGGCAATTGCAGGCCGGACCATTCGCCCATCTGGCGCGCATAAGTGCCGCCCGCATTGACGACATGCTCGCAGGTTATCGTTCCCTTTTCTGTTTCTACAATCCACTCGCCATTCGCCGCTTGGGTGATGTTCGTCGCGCGGCAATGGCGCACGATACGCGCGCCTTTTTGACGTGCGCCCGCTGCCATGGCCATCGTAACGTTCGACGGGTCAACGTGACCGTCATCAGGTGTGTACAAAGCGCCTATAACGCCTTCGAGATTGTAGAATGGATGCAGTTCAGCGACCTTTTTGGGCCCGACCAGTTCAATGTTGAAGCCAAGTGAACGTCCCACAGACAGGGTATGGCGCAGCCAATCCATCTCATCCTCGGTATAGGCAAGACGGAAGGATCCGCAGCCATGCCACGTGACGGGCTGGCCGGTCACGGCCTCAAGCCCGCCAGAATACAGCCCGATGTTGTAGTCCACACATTTGCCCAACCCGAATGAACTGGTCGAATGGGTTATCTGGCCCGCCGCGTGCCAAGTGCTGCCGCTGGTCAGCTCCGCCTTTTCAAGCAGCACAACATCGTCCCAGCCTTCATGTGCAAGATGGTACGCAAGGCCACAGCCCATGACACCGCCGCCCACAATGACGACCTTCGCGTGGGTCGGGAAATTCTGTTCAGCCACGCAGCACCTCATGTGTAAAAAGTCCTCGACAGGTTAAGCGGACAAATATACCATCGTCAATCATGAATAGTACAAACGTATCATCGAAGATTCTGGAGCGCCTCGCAGACGAGCTTTCGGACCTCACACCAGAGGCGCGAAAGGCCGCAACTTATGTGCTGGAAAACCCGCGTGATGTAGGGGTGTCTACGGTCCGTGAAATCGCGCAAGCCGCAAACGTTAAGCCGAACACCGTCGTGCGCATGGCGCGCCAAGTCGGGTTTGAAGGCTATGAGGATTTTCGCCAGCCGTTTCGTGATGCAATCCGGCGCGGTGATGCCAATTTCCCTGATCGGGTGCGCTGGCTGCAAGATATACGCAAGTCAGGTGATCTGGGCGGCATCTATGCGGATATGGTCCAAGGCGCATTGAGCAATATCGAAGACACGTTTGCAGGCATTTCCGTCGAGAATCTGGTTGCCGCCGCCGAAGCCATTTGGGCTTCGCGCAATGTCTACACGCTGGGTGTCGGGGTGAACAATTCCAACGCCCGCAATTTCACCTATCTCGCATCCACGGGCATGACCCAGTTTCATGCAATTCCACGTGCAGGATCGACTCCCATTGATGATCTTGCATGGGCCGACAAACGCGACGTTTTGATCGCCATCACCTGCAAGCCTTACCGCCGCGAAGTGGTCGAAGCAGTGCGTGTCGCCAATGAACAAGGGATCACGGTGATTGGCATTTCAGACAGCCCCGCCAGCCCGATTATTCGCAATGCCGACCATGGATTTGTCGTATCAGCTGAAACGCCACAATTCTTCCCGTCATCCGTCAGCACCATTGCAGTCTTAGAAACGCTTCTGTCATTTGTGATTGCGGTTTCCAGCGATGAAATGGTTGGGCGAGTCGAGAAGTTTCATGAAAGACGCCACAGCCTTGGCCTTTATGACGAGGGTTTGAATGACTGACCCAGTAAGATCTCTCGACGCGCGTTACTACATTGATCCGCAGGTCTTCGAAATCGAACGCGCAGGCCTACTGGCCCGCACATGGCAGTTTGGCTGCCACAGATCAGAACTTGTCGAAACAGGGTGCTACACAACATTTGAGATCGCAGGCGAAAGCCTGTTCGCGATCCGTGGACGTGATGACAAAATACGGGCGTTCTACAATGTCTGCCAGCACCGCGCGCACCAGCTTGTCAGCGGATCAGGCACGACCCGCGTCGTCGTGTGCCCCTACCACGCGTGGACCTATGAACTGACGGGCGAATTGCGGGCTGGTCCGAATATCAAGGCGGTCGACGGGTTCGACAAATCCACTGTTTGCCTCAATGAAGTACGCGTCGAAGAGTTCCTTGGTTTCGTTTTTGTCAATCTTGATCCAGATGCAAAACCGATGGAAGACTGGTTCCCACGCGCACGCGCCGAGTTAGAAGAATGGGTGCCCAACTGGGCCGACCTCAAACCGCTGGAATGGGTAGAAATACCAGAGAACTGCAATTGGAAAGTCTCGGTCGAGAATTATTCCGAATGCTACCACTGCTCATTGAACCACCCTACGTTTGCGAGCGGCGTGGTGAAGCCAGAAACCTACGACATCCAACCCCAAGGCCAGTGCCTGCGTCACACAACCGAATGCCAAAGCCTTGATCGCATGACGTACGACATTCAGTCGGGCTTTACGCATTTTGATGAATATTCCAGCTGGTTCCTGTGGCCCATGTTCAGCTTTCAGGTCTATCCCGGCAATGTGCTTAACACCTATCACTGGCGCGCCATCAGTGCGACGCAGGTGATCTTGTGGCGGGGTTGGTATTCTTTGGACGGCGAAGACAACGAGGCCGTGCGTAAGCTCGCCCAGCAAGACCGTGCAACAACGGTGGAAGAAGACATTCATTTGGTGGAATCCGTGCAACGTGGGCTCGGATCGCGTGGTTACCGGCCCGGACCTTTGGTCGTGGACCCCAAAGGCGGCGTTAATTCAGAGCATCCCGTAATGCATCTTCAGCGCTGGATGCGGGAGGCCATTGATGTCGACCAGCAGACCTAAACGGCCCAAAGCGAGCAACAAAAAACACAAGGATTTGCGCCGATGAAAGACTATTGGCAAAATTACATCGACGGCAGATGGGTTGACGGTGGCGCGGGCCGCATTGATATCATCAACCCCGGCACGGGTGAAAAGCTGGCCCAACACGCACTGGCCGACGCGGCAGACGTTGACCGCGCCGTCATGGCCGCGCGGCGCGTTCACCTGTCGGGCGTGCTGTCCGATCTTCGCCCCTTCGAACGGGGTCGCATGGTCCAGGCGATGGGGCGCTTCCTGCTCGAAAACATCGACGACATTGCACCGGTTTTGACGCTTGAGCAAGGCAAACCGCTGTGGGAAAGCCGGATAGAAGTTGAGGGTGCTGCACGCTATTTCGAATATTACGGCAATCAGGCCGAGACGGTCGAAGGGCGTTCAATCCCATTGGGCGCAGGCTATTTTGACTTTACCACCTGTGAACCTTTTGGCGTGTCGGCCCAGATCATTCCGTGGAACTACCCGCTTGAGATGACAGCGCGGTCCCTGTCCGCAGCCCTTGCGACAGGCAACACGGTCGTGATCAAAACACCCGAATTGACCCCACTTACAAACGCATGGTTCGCACATGCGGCCGAGGCCGTGGGTCTGCCGAAAGGCGCTGTGAATATCTTGTGCGGCTTGGGGCATGAGGCGGGTGCTGCCCTGTCCGCACATCCTCACGTGAACCAGATCGTGTTCACAGGATCGGTGCAAACAGGCATCTCGATCGCGTCGGCCGCCGCCAAGAACGTTGTGCCATGTGTCTTGGAACTTGGTGGAAAATCTGCTGCCATCGTGCATGACGATGCCGATCTTACAGCTTTTGAAAACGACGTTCGGTGGGGCATTTATTTCAATGCGGGGCAAGTCTGTTCGGCCATGTCGCGGGTGATTGCCCACGACAGCATTCACGATGAACTGGTCGAGCGGATTGTCGGTGTCGCCAAGTCGCTCAAGGTTGGCCCCGGTTTAGAGCAACCCGAATTTGGCCCGACAATGGGCGCGATGGTTTCCGATGCGCAGCGTGACCGTGCGGTTGGCATGGTTGCCAATGCCGTCAGCGAAGGCGCAAAAATCGCTGCTGGTGGGCACAAGATGAACATCCCCGGTGCGTTCCTCGAACCTACTGTCCTGACCGACGTCACCCCCGACATGAACATCGCAAATGAAGAGGTCTTTGGCCCCGTCCTGTCTGTGCTGAAATTCAATACAGACGCGCAGGCAATCGAGATCGCCAATGGGACGCCCTATGGTCTCGTCGGTGGGGTGTTTACCAATGATCTAAACCGCGCGACCCAAGCCGCCCGTCAGATCCGCGCAGGTCAGGTTTTTGTCAACGAATGGTACGCTGGCGGCGTCGAGACGCCCTTTGGCGGCTACGGAAGGTCTGGCTATGGGCGTGAAAAGGGTCGCGAAGCCCTTTGGAATTATGTGCAGACCAAGAACGTCGCAATCAAACTTAAAGGATAACACATGAGCACTTTTGATGAAGACTTGTTCCTCAAGGGGTTAGAGCAACGTAAGGCAACTCTTGGCGCGGAATACGTTGAAAAGAATCTCGCCGCTGCGGATGACTTTACGCGGCCATTTCAAGAAGCGATGACGGCTTGGTGTTGGGGTTTTGGTTGGGGTGACGACGTGATCGACGCCAAAACGCGCTCAATGATGAACCTGTCTATGATCGGTGCACTTGGGAAAATGGCCGAATGGGAAACCCATTGCAAAGGGGCATTAAACAATGGCGTCTCAAAAGAAGAAATCCGGGCGATCATCCACGTCATCGGTATCTATTGCGGCGTCCCACAAGCGCTTGAGTGTTTTCGGATTGCGCGTAAGGTTCTCGAAGACACTGCTTCGGGCTGAATAGTCGATACCATTCGATTTCCCTAAAATGTTTGGCCAATAGTTTCGAATTTGAGACGACGCTGATTGTTGGCACCAGCCAAATCATGCAACGAAACAGGCGCGGCCCGATTGCGGACATTCGTTCTCGTTGCAGCATCGGTCAAAAGGGGCTGATTTTGTTGAAAAACACATGCTTGATCGTCGGTACAGCTACTGATTCAATTCTCTCAACGACCGGGAGGATTGGCGATGATGGGACCGAGACAGGAAGCGCAGGCGGCTTTGTTCTACGAGTTCTCGCTTGAAGATCACGTTCCCCATAGTCACCTGGTGCGGTCGATTGATCGGTTTGTTGATCTGACCAGCGTCCGCGCTCATCTGGCGGATTTCTACAGCCATACGGGTCGCCCCTCCATTGACCCAGAACTTCTGATCCGGATGCTTCTGATCGGGTATTGCTTTGGCATCCGGTCGGAACGGCGGCTTTGCGAAGAGGTGCATCTGAACCTCGCGTATCGCTGGTTTTGCCGCCTCGATCTGACGGATCGTATCCCGGATCATTCGAGCTTTTCAAAGAACCGTCACGGTCGCTTCCGCGAAAGCGATCTGCTCCGCCACGTATTCGAGACGACCGTTGCTCGATGCATGGCAGAGGGGTTGGTTGGTGGCCACGGCTTCGCGGTCGACGCCAGCCTGATCAGCGCCGACGTCCAGAAACAGAACTCCAGCAACCCCGAAGACTGGGCTGCCCGCGCGATTGATCCCGCTGATGCACCGCGTGCAGTGCGCGAGTACCTCGACACGTTGGACGACGAAGCCTTCGGAGCGGCGACAACAGCAAAACCCAAGTTCACCGCCCATGCGGACCCCGCCAGTCAATGGACGGCGGCCCGCAAGGGGCCTGCGTTCTTTGCTTATTCTGACAATTACCTGATCGATACCGACCACGGCATCATCATGGATGTGGACGCCAGCAGGTCGAACAAGACCGCCGAGGTCGGTGCCATGCGCAAGATGCTCGACCGGACCGCAGAGCGCTTTGGCGTGAAGCCCGATTGGATCGCTGCAGACACGGCCTATGGATCGTCTGACACTCTGGTCTGGCTGGCTCTGAAGCGCCAAATCCTGCCCTTCATTCCCGTCTTCGACAAAGGCGAGCGAACCGACGGAACCTTCTCACGATCCGACTTCACATGGGATGACGAGAACGACCGCTACATCTGCCCGGGCGGCAAAGAGATGCGGCATACATGGCGAACATATTCTGATCCAAAACGGAATGCGCCAGTTTGGAAATCCAGAAACTATCGGGCACTGAAATCAGACTGCACAAGATGCGAGCTGAAGGCAAAGTGCTGCCCCAACGCTGAAACGCGTTCGGTTCATCGCGATAAATATGAGATCGTCAGAGACTTTGCTCGCCAATGCACCGCTTCCGAGTTCAATCCGAAAGCGCAGGCGCGACGGAAGAAGGTCGAAATGCTCTTCGCCCACCTCAAACGCATCCTCGGCCTGGGACGGCTCCGATTACGAGGTCCATGCGGCGTTCAAGACGAATTTACCCTCGCCGCCACCGCCCAAAACCTCCGGAAACTCGCAAAGCTCAAACCGATGGAGCCTGCCGTAAGCTGAAGCGGCCACTATGCCTTCGACACCTCAACCAAATCAGTGCGGTAGCTCAAACTGACGCGCCAAAATCGAAGACTTTTTCAACAAAATCGGCTCTTTCCTGCCGTTCGCTGCGCGGCGGGGCCGAGCGCCTGGTCGACCCTCGCACAGCAGGCCCTGAGCGCTCGGGCTAGCCGTCGCTCGCGGCCCGGAGCTGCCGTTCATGGGTGCGCGTCAACGCTGCAGCGCAGCCCGTCGTTTCCGACATTTGATATAGCAGAAAGGTTGGGCGCTGGTCGAAAAGTTGCAGTGCGTTGCAACCCCGACTATTCTGGCCAAACCACACGAAAGCCCTGATGTGTGGTCGTGCTATCCGGCGAGGTGCCGGACCGAGCAGCGATCCTGTAGCGGTAGCAGTACGATGCGTGACAGAGGAACGATCCGCCCTTGGACAGTTTGTAGCCTTTCATCGTGGCAAGTCGCTGGCGCACGTGTTTCTTCAAGGACTTGATGCGATAGGCGTCGGCCGTCCATTCCCAGACATTGCCCACGACATTATACAAGCCATAGCCATTCTGCTCATAGTATCTGGCCGGAGCGGTGGTGACGAAGCCGTCTTCGGCACTGTTGGTTTTCGGGAAATCGCCCTGCCAGATGTTGCAGGGTTGGAAATCGGCATCATCGGGTTCGCGGTCACCCCAGGGAAAGCGCACATCACCCAGCCCGCCACGGGCGGCATGTTCCCACTCGGACTCGGTGGGCAGGCGGCCACCGGCCCATTTGGCAAAAGCCTGCGCATCGTTCCACGACATATGCACGACGGGATGATCCGGATCCCATACAGCCTCCATGGTATCCGGCCCGTTTATGTCACGCCAGTTGGCGCCATCCACGCGGCGCCACCATTCGACGTCCTTGACGCCCAATGTCGGGCCAAGCCCTTCAGGCACTTGCATCCAGAAAACGAAGGACCAGCCGAATCTTTCGGCTTCGGTGATATAGTTGGTGTCGGCAATGAACGCGGCGAATTGCGCGTTAGTGACTGTGGTTGCTCCGATGCGAAAGGGTTTCACGCGGGTGTTCCGGATCGGGTCTTCGCCGTCATCCGTGATCTCGGGGCTGCTGGTGCCAGTGAGTGCCCAGCCGCCGGGAATGCGCACGGCATCATCCGGTATACGTTTTCCGCCGGTGACGATGGGTGCAGCAAATGGGGCGTCTGCCCCTTCGCTTCGTGAGGGGCTACAGCAGCTGCCTTTTTTCATGTCTGGTTGCATGGGATGAACTTAGGTTTCTGATGAGCCATTTCCAAGCCGTTTGAACAGCAAACCGGCCAGACCCACGGTGAATAATATGCGAAACAGGTGGTGGGTCGAGACAAGAACCGGACTGACCCCGAGGCTTAGCGCGATTAGGCTCATCTCGGTGACCCCGCCGGGCGCAAAGCTGATCAGCAATGTCCGGAAAGACAGTGGAACGAATTGTCCCAATATCAACGCAAACCCCGAAGCAATGGCAAGTGTCACCAAGACCGACACACAACCAAGCACGAGGGCGAACACCAATCGTCGCGGGGTAGTCTTGGCAAACTGAGCGCCGAGGCTTGCGCCAACGATCAACTGCGCCAGGTTGAGAAGTGCCGGAGGCCCGCCCAGATCGATGACCCCCGAAGATTGCAGGATCGCTGTCAGCACGAGTGGACCAAGCAACGGGGCCGCCGGCAATCGCGAGGCTTTGCCAATCCAAAGGCCAACGGGGGCGATCAAAGCCACCATCAGCCAATCCCGACATTCGGATGGACCCTTTTCCAGTGTCTGGCTCGCGGAGCTGCCCACCACTTCTCCGGTCACCACCAGAAAAAGAAGGGGTACAATCAGGATCACCAGAACGATACGCACGAAATGCTGGATGCTCAGGGTTTCGACATCTCCGCCCGCTTTCGTCCCCATTTCTACCGCTTCGATCAGCCCGCCCGGCATGGCTGCGTAGAACGAGGTTGGCCGGTCATAGCCGCCCAGATAGTGAAAAATGACATAGTTTGACGCCTGCGCCAGAACGACAAAACCCATCATCGAACAAAGGGTAAAAGCGAGGGTTGGTGCCATGGACAATACGTCGGACGTGAAGGTCGTGCCGATCATCGAGCCGATCACGGCAATGAACATCTCTCGCAAGGTTTTGGGGAAGAAAACCGGACGGCCTGTGCGCGCGGCGAATGGCAACGCAATGACCGCGGTCGCCACGAGGCTTCCGAGAAGAAAGGGAATTGGCCAGCTCATGGCAAGTGCCGCAAAAGCCCCCGCCAACGCGGTTGCGAGGACCAGTGTCAATTGCAGGGCTTTGGATTTGAGGTCTGTCATGCGGTTAACGGTTCTGTTTGGCAAAGTGACCCCGGTGCATCGCGGCGCGTTCCCGGTCAGTTCACCGATACCAGCTTCCCGGGGTTCATGATGTTCAGCGGATCAATGGACTGCTTCAGCTGTGCCATCAGCAGATAGGCATCTCCGTGTTCTTCCATCATGTATTTCTTCTTGCCGGTTCCGACGCCGTGTTCGCCCGTCACCGTGCCTCCAAAGGAAAGGGCCGTCCGATTCACATCGGATGCCAGTTGCTTGGCACGGGCCATTTCGTCGGCATTGTCAGGGTCGATCATGATCAAGAGGTGGTAGTTTCCGTCTCCAACATGTCCCACGATCGGGGCAATCAGGCCAGACTCAGCGATCAGTTCTTTTGTGCGCGCAATGCAATCGGCCAGCGCCGAGATGGGCACACAGCAATCCGTGACAACGCCCTCACAGCCCTTGCGCAGTGACTTGCCCGCGTAATAGGCGTTGTGACGCGCCTGCCAAAGCCGTTCACGTTCTTCCAGCTTTGTGGCCCAGTCAAAGCCTGAGACACCAAACTCTTCCGCGACGCTTTCGAACAGGTCGACCTGCTCTTCAACACCCGCCTCGGACCCGTGAAATTCAAGGAACAGATGCGGTTTTTCGGGCAGGTTCAGGTCAGGGTTGAAAATGTTCATACCCTTCATCTGAACCTCGTCCAGCAGCTCGACACGAGCCATCGGAATGCCCATCTGTATGGCCATGATCACCGTGTTCACGGCGTCATCAATGGTTTCAAAGGCGCAGGTGGCCGAAAGTTCTGTCTCCGGCCGCCCGAACAGGCGCACAGTTAGTTCGGTGATGATGCCCAAGGTGCCCTCGGCCCCCACAAACAGGTGGGTCAGGTCATACCCCGCCGAGGATTTCCGCGCACGCGTCCCCGTGTTGATCACCCTGCCATCCGGCAGGACAACCTCGAGCGCCAGAACATTTTCACGCATGGTGCCATAGCGCACGGTATTGGTCCCTGATGCGCGGGTCGAGGCCATGCCGCCCAGCGTGGCGTCCGCGCCCGGATCGACCGTGAACATCAAGCCCGTCGCCCGAAGATTGTCATTCAGCTGGGTCCGCGTGACACCGGGTTGCACAACGGCGTCCAGATCGTTTTCGTGGATTTCCAGCACCTTGTTCATCCGGCTGGTATCCACACTAATTCCAGCATGGATCGGGATCACATGGCCTTCCAACGAAGTGCCGATGCCAAAAGGAACAACCGGCACTTTATGCGCCGAGCAAATCTTCATGATGTCCGACACTTCGTGGGTGCTTTCCGGAAAGGCAACGGCATCGGGCAAAGCGGGTGCAGAATAGGCTTCGTCGCGACCGTGGATTTCGCGCACGGATTGGCCCGTTGACAAACGGTCTCCCAGAAGGTCGCGCAGTTCGCTCAGGGCCAAAGAAATAATCTCCTGCGTCATGGCAGATCCTCGTGTTGAATTTTCCAGATGCCGCTCAGGTGGCGGGCGGCGGCGTAGCGGATGGCGCCCCCAGTTTCGACGCAGCCTCTTTGCCGCCATAGAATTCGATCATCGCGTCCTGATCTTCAAAGGCTTCCGTGTTGACGGTGTCAGGATCGCAAATCTTGCGAAGCTCTGCCTGCATTCGGGCAAGATCACCCGCGTAAGCCGGGTTTTGAGCTTGATTGGTCAGTTCCTCGGGGTCCTCGGCCAGATTGAATAGCTCGGGTTCGAAGCCGACATATTCGATCAGTTTCAGGTCGCCCTTGCGCAGCATGAACTCACCGGACACCGCGCCAATCGCGTGGTATTCGCTGAACACGGCGCGATCGGTGTCGTCTTCGGACGCGGCAATCTCATACAGCGATTTCCCGGGGCGCTCGCCCTCAAGCTCGGCATCAAAGTGGTCGATGATTGTTTCGGAGATGTCCAACAGGCTCGTCGTGGTCGCGCTGGTCGGTCGGGGGTCTTCCCCCAGATCGGGCGCAGGGGCAACAATCAAGGGGATCGCGGCGGATTCCTCATACATGTTCATCTTGCCCCACAGATCGCGGACGCCAAGGTTCTCACCATGATCGCTGGAATAGATGACTGTCGTATTGTCGAACTGCCCGCTTTCCTTCAGCGCGGCGACGATCCGGCCAACATTGTGGTCCATGTAGCTGGTTAGCCCGTAATAAGAGGCAATCGCGACGCGCCTCTCTTCTTCATCCTTCCAGCCATCCTCTCCGACCATCGCATCCGCCATCTTGTCCATCCAGGGGTGGCGCGCGTAACCATCCTTGAGCCGTAACTTGTCTGGTGGAAGCTTGTCCAATGGATAGAGGTCATAAAACTCCTGAGGCGAGATCAACGGGTGGTGCGGCGCAACAAGTCCAACATAGAGGCACCAGGGCGCGGCACTGTCTTGTGTTTTGGATAGCCAGTCGCAGGTCATGTCCGTAACGCTGCAGTCGTATTTGGTATAGCTGCTTTCGCCCGGTCCGATCGAGTCGCCCATCATGCGCACATGTTTATTGTAGACCCGCTCGTCCTCGCGACGGATTGAGCCCCACACCATGCCGACACCATCAGCGACATGCATCGGGATGTGCTGCACATCAAAGCCGCTGTCGTCTTCTGCGCTGCGGTAGTGCAGCTTGCCGATGGATTCGACGCGAATGCCTTTATCCTGCAACGCATGCCCCCAGCCGCGCGGAGCGCCCTTGTAGGGCATCGCGTTGTCCCAGTTGCGGATCTCGTGCACTTGCCGGCCTGTTGCAAAGGCCGCGCGGGCCGGAACACAGATCGGAGAGGGTGTGTAAGCGTTAGTAAAGCGCGTGCCACGTGCCGCCAGTTCATCCAGACTCGGGGTTTGCACCACCGGATGATTTGCGCAGGACATGGCACGGGCCTGATGCTGGTCCGAGAGAATAACGAGAAGGTTGGGGGTGGATTCCATGGCTTAGTTTTCTTCCAGTTCGGGAATTGGGATGTCGAAATCGGTCTTTTGCGCGGCAACCGCCATGACCTTGATCGCCTTGTAGATAACAGCCAGTTCGTCTTCGGTGAGTTCCTCCACCAAATGCCGTTGGCGTTCGTCCAGCATTGGGCCAAGCCTCTCATGGGCCTTGCGCGCCTTGTCGGTCAGCTCGATCACATGCTGGCGTTTGTCATTTTCAAAAGGGTGAAGCACCACGTAACCCTTTTGCTCAAGCACGCTCAGCATCTTGCTGAACTGGCTTTTGTCGATACCGGTCGCCTTGCGAACCGGTGTTGTGGTGTTTTCGATGCCAAGAGCGACAACCCTGACAATCCGCCATTGGGCAAGGTTCAGATCTCCAAAGCGAGAAATGATGACCTTGGCCTGTGCGTTCAGCGCCGAGTGCAATTGCGCGATTTGGAAGGGCAGCAAGAGGCCCAATCCGATCGCACTATCGTCCGAATTTGTCATTTTCCGCGATCCTTCATTTCATTCGAAATTCGAACGATATGGTGGAAAAGTCAACTTGATTGTTGACTTTTCCACCATCTAACATAACAAATGGCTCCAACAAGCATGTGATTCAGGGAGGAAAACATGAAGAAGTTGCTGAAATCCGCGGTGGTTGCCGCCGCGATTCTTGGAACGTCAACAGCCGCGTTTGCAGAAGGCTGGACCCCGCCGGGCCCCATCAAGATGATGATTGCCTTTGCTGCTGGGGGCGGTGCGGATACGCAGGCGCGTCTGATCGCAGAAGAGCTTGAAGCACGCCACGGTTGGAAAGTCATCCCCGAGCAGGTCACCGGCAAAGGCGGCCTGAACGCTGTGAATGCATTGAAGGGCGAACCAGCCGACGGATCCACAATCGCCATGATCATTTCCGAGACTATGGGCTATAACTTGGCTTCGGCGAAAGCGGGCAAGCCCACTGATGTTACTCCGATCACGACGACGGCATCTACGCAGATGGCGATTGTCGCTCTGAGCTCCAAGGGTTGGAAAACATTCGGTGATGTGATTGCAGCGGCGAAAGGCGGCGAAGCCATTCGTTTTGGTACAATGACGCCGTTGCTTGGCGACATGGCCTATGTCCTTGGCAAGGAAAACGGTGTTGACTTCAACATCATCTCGGTCCGAGGCGGCAAGGCCGTCATGAATGGTCTGAATGCAGGGGACATGGATATTGGATTCGGAGCGGGTATTCAGGCAAAGGCAGTTGCCGCAGGCGACATGGTCGAGCTTGCATCCGCGATTGGTCAGCCCCTGAACAGCTCCCCTGACGCGCCGTTACTGTCAGAGTTTGGATTGGACGCCACTTACAAAACAACGTTCATGTTTGCTGGTCCCGCTGGCATGGACCCGGCGGCACGTGATGCAATCGCGGCTGCAATCGGGGAAATTGCGACCAGCGAAGGCGGCAAGGCCAACGAATTCATCAACAAAGGATTTGGTGGGGCTGTTGTCATTCAGGGGGCTGAACTTGAAGCCCGTGTGCAAGGTGAATTTGACTCAGCGGGCGCTCTGATCGCCGCTACGGCTGACTAAAACCAGCTACACTTAGGTCGGGCGGCGTAGGCGCCGTCCGGCTGCCCAACCCAATCAGCGAGTCCGAGATGCGAAAACTCCCTGCCACAACGGCACTGGGCCTGGGCTGTATTGTCTTCGCTTTGGTCCTTGCTTTCGTCTGGATACCCCTCGACACCGAGACCTGGTTCGTCGAACGCAAACGTGGTCGCTATATCGTGGGTGACAGTCTTGCGCCGACGCTGGCTGCAGGTTTCATCCTGATGGCAGGTTTGATGCTCTTGTTTGAACGACGCATATCTGACTATCACCCTTCCCGGCACAATCTGGCGTTCATCGGTGCGATCTCGATCTTCGGTATCGTCAGCATTTTGCTGATGCGTTGGGCAGGACCGTTTTCGGCCAGTCTGGCGGGTGAGGAATACAGGCTTCTTCGTGACACCGCGCCATGGAAATACATCGGGTTTGGCATCGGAGGCGGCACGATGATCTTCTGCATGATTTCCTTTGTCGAACAACGTATAACCTGGCGCGCATTGTGGGTCGCGTTGGCCGCTGTCATCGGCATCATCGTGCTGTACGACCTGCCGTTTGACGACGTTCTACTGCCACCGAATGGGGACGTCTGATGACCGATTTGGGCGCCCTTGACTATATCTGGCTCGGCATACTCGCGGTCTTTCAAGGCCCCGAGGCGTTCTCCCTCCTTGGCGTTTCCGTTTCGATCACCGTGATGATGGTCGCCTTCGGGCTGGTCCTCGGGATCGTTGTTGGTGCCACCCCGGGGTTGGGGGGAGTTATCGCGATGGCGATTTCCTTACCCATCCTGATCTCGATCTTCGGTTTCAGCTCGGATGCATTGTTGCCCGTTATGGGCTTTCTAATCGGCGTCATGAAAGGATCGACTGTCGGTGGGGCGGTCCCCGCTATCCTGTTCAACACTCCCGGCACGCCCGACGCCTTCATGACCACGCTGGACGGCTATCCGATGGCCAAGTCTGGCAAGGCGCGCAAGGCGCTCAAAATCTCGCATTTTTCCTCAGTCACGGGCGACACGTTTTCAGATATCGTGTTGATCATCTGCGCGCCGTTCCTCGCGATCCTCGTCGAAGCCTATCTGGACCTGCCCGAGAAGACAGCGCTCCTGATCCTGTCGCTCAGCTTTATTGCGGCTGTGGTCGGCGAGTCTGCGGCTAAAGGGCTTCTGAGCTGCGGGCTTGGGCTTTTGGCCGTCTATATAGGCACCGGAGAAGACTTTTACCCCCGCCTCAGCTTTGGCAGTGCCGCGCTCTCAGACGGAATCCCGATCACGGCAGCGATCATTGGTGTGCTCGTCATCGGAGCAATATTCGCCGAGCTTGAAAACCTTTGGCACCAAAAACGCCACACCGGGGCAATCGAAGTCGCCAAGGACGAAGGGGACCAACGTCTGCACTGGGCTGATATCCGACGGATACTTCCCTATATTGGTCGCTCGGCTGTCATCGGCACGACGATTGGCGCACTCCCCGGTGTCGGCTCGACGCTTGCCGCCACCATCGGATACGCGACCGGCAGGCGTTATCACGCAAAGAACAAGAAGCCGGGCGATCCGGAGTTCGGACAAGGGGCCTCAGAAGGTATTGCCGCGACAGAGGCTGCTAATTCCTCGGTTTCGGGCGCAAACCTGATCCCCGTTCTGTCCCTTGGCATTCCGGGCAATACGGCCGCCGTTTTCCTGATCCTCGCTGCGGAATCCATTGGCGGGTTCAACCCGGGTCCGGCGGTCTTCAAATTCTCGTCAGACCTGAACCCCGAACTCGTGATCGCATTCGGGCTCTTCACGACAATGATCCTGGCCAATCTTTTGAACTGGACCGTTGGCGGGGTTTTCATGAGGTCACTTGGTGCCCTTGTACGCATCCCCAAACAGTATCTCTTGCCCGTTGTCCTGCTGCTGACCCTCGCGTCGCTGTATGTTGAGGAGACCTCGATAAGTGCGATCTGGTTCGCCTTTGGGTTCGGTATCCTTGGCTACTTCATGATGCGCTTTGCAATCTCACCGCTACCCTTTGTCATCGGGTTTATCCTCGGCGGACGTATCGAAGACACCGCAAGACAGGCGTTTTCTGCAACCGGTGGCGACCCGCTGTTTCTTCTCAAAAGCCCGATCTCGGCGGCGTTCATCCTGTGCGCCTTCGCCGTGATCTTTCTTTCTCTCCGCAAGCCAAAGGCAGACAAGACATGACACGCCCAAACATCCTTTTCATCACGTCCGACCAACAGCGCGGAGATTGCTATGGGTTCCGGGGGCGTAACGTCTATACACCGCATCTGGATATGCTTGCCGCAGAAGGCACCAGCCTTGAAACCGTCGTAACCCCATGCGTGGTCTGTCAGCCCGCGCGGGCCTCAATCCTGACCGGTCTGTTGCCGCGCACCCATGGCGTGCACGACAACGGGATCGATCTCGATCCGGAGCTGGGCGAAAAGGGTTTTGCGGCTTCGCTGTCTGCGGCGGGTTATCACACGGCCAAGATCGGCAAAGCGCATTTCGCGACTTATCACACCTTTGGGGACCGCGACACGGTCGAGTCCATTCCGGGATCAGCCAAAGTTCCAGAGGGGTGGCGCGGGCCCTATATGGGATTCGATCATGCGGAACTTGTCCACATCGGCCACAACTGGTGGCTTCCCGAAAAACCACCTGCCGGGTTAGCCTACGAAGAATGGTATTATAGCGACGGTCGGGGCGAACAGAAAAACAAGCTGCTGTGGGAAAGCCACCGTGATCACAAGGGCGCGCCGCAGGTCTGGTCATCCAAACTGCCGGTTGCGTATCACAATTCAACCTGGATCGCGGATCGTGCCATAGCTTTCATCAAGCAGGACCATGACAAACCGTTCTGCATGTGGGTGTCTTTTCCGGACCCACACCACCCGTTCGACTGCCCTGAACCCTGGGCCTCGTTGCACCGACCGGAAGAGGTTGACCTGCCGGAATACCGAACCCGTGACTTCGAGGGCCGCCCGTGGTGGCATCAAGCGGCGGTTGAGACCAAGATCGAAGGCAAGGGCGCCGAGATCCGAACAAGCTATTCACGCTATCCGGAAATACCGGATGAACACCTGCGCGAGGTGATTGCCAATACCTATGGTCAGTTGTCGCTGATCGACCATTCTGTAGGGCGCATCATTGCTGAACTTGAAACACAAGGTTTGGCCGACAACACCTATATCGTCTACACCGCCGACCACGGCGACTGGCTGGGCGATCATGGTCTGGTTCTGAAAGGGCCAATGCCGTTTGAGGGTCTGTTGAATGTCGGCGCCATCGTTAAAGGCCCCGATGTCCCCGTCGGCAAGGTCAGCCACGAGCCACTCTCGACCCTTGATCTGGGCGCGACCTTCATGGATTGGGCAGGAGCGGACAGCCTGATGGATATTCACGGCCAGTCCATGCGCGATGTTATCTCGGGAGACGGCACGCGCGAGGCCGCTATGAGCGAATGGGAGCTTCTCCCTGGTCGCGTGGGCGTCGGATTGTCTCTGAGGACCGTGCGCAGCAAGACAGCCAAGCTGACCGTGGATTTACAATCTGGGGCTGGCGAGATGTATGACCTCGAGAATGATCCACATGAGCTTCGCAACGTTTTCGATGACCCTGATTACGCGTCCCTGAAGGCCGATCTAACCGAGATTCTGATGGCGCGCCCTAATGATATGCGACCCAATCAGGTGCCGGTGGGAATGGCGTAAAGGGGGTGCTGAAGATGCCAGCGATCACGTGTGTCGAAGTTTTTCGCCAGCTCTACCAGAGGCGGATTCCTAAGGTGTTCTATGACTATGCGGAAAGTGAATCTTGCAAGGATTCGATGTGCCTCCGCAATGAAACCACATTCGATGTAAAACGCGGATCAATAATGGGCCACAGAAGCGGCTGCGCATCGCAGTTGTAGCGGAGTAAAATTCCGCCAGTTTGTGTCCTTCGTTTAGTCGGAGGGCGGGAGATGTATTCTGTGGATATTTAT